>Ga0163152_10000939_pt1 | contig 47726 bp, 49 predicted proteins | sample OliLakLV19MP8IB2_FD_148635 | JGI IMG/M metagenome (GOLD analysis project Ga0163152, IMG submission 148635) | Freshwater microbial mat bacterial communities from Lake Vanda, McMurdo Dry Valleys, Antarctica - Oligotrophic Lake LV.19.MP8.IB-2 | ecosystem: Environmental > Aquatic > Freshwater >...
CGTTCGAGTTGCTTACATAGTGCAGGGCGCACGCGCGGCGCCAATGCTTCGAAAAATTCGGGCCGGACTGGTGCATCGTGCCGCCGTGGTGGAACGACACGCCTCCGCGCGGCACCGGCGCGGGTGTCATCGGATGGCGAGCCGCCTCCTCCGGCGGCACATGCAGCTCGAACGGTGAGTCAGGCGGAGCGACATGCTTGTACACCGGGCCGCGGTGCGTGCCTTCACCAAAATACAGACAACCGTTCTCGAGCGTCGCGTCATCGAGCGCGACCCAGGCGGTGACGATGCCCTCCGGATCCCGCGGACCGAAATAGAAGTTGTCCTGGTGGACGGTCTTGGGGCCGCCGCCCTCGGGCGGCTTGAAGAAGATCTGGCTGAAGTACACCGTGACGCCCGGCCCGATGATCGATTCCACCAGCCCCGTAAGGCGCGGGTCGGACGCGATTATTCGCACCGACTCGCGCTGGTAGTGCGGGTTGTCGAGCTTCCGCAGCACCTGCCTGGCTGTTACGCCGCCGTCGACATACCAATAGCGCTTTTCGGGCGGCAGGTCGGCGAGGAACTGCTCGCCCCAGCGCTCGATGTCGGCGACCAGCGCTTCCATTTCGGAAGGCCCGAAAACGCCCGCCACCGTGACGTGTCCGGCGCGGCGATAGGCCTCCAGCTGGTCGGCGCCCAGGTTCACGAGAGCCACCTGTCGAGGTTGGCCTTGACGAAGGCATCGTCCGCAAACTCCGGATACGCCGCATACACGCGGTCGATCTCCTCCAGCTGGCCGGGGGAGAGCTTTTCGTTTGGGTCGAGGGTCCAGAGCCCTTCGAGCAGGCCTTGCCGGCGCAGCACCTCGTGGCAGCCGGGAATGCAGCCCGCGAAATCGTGCGCGACGTCGAAAAACGCGCTGTTGGCGTCGGTGACCTTGGCATCGAGCGCGAGCAGTTCCGCATCCACGGTGTTCGAGCCGACCGCGGCCTGGATGCGTGCATGCAGCTCCACCGCGGACTTGGTCCACACGCTCCAGTGGCCGAGCAAGCCACCCTTGATGCGCATGCGGACCGTCTCGGCTCCGCGCTGCACGTCGAAGGGCACGGCCAGATCCAGCACAATGTGGTCGTCGTTGCCGGTGTAGAGCGTGACCCGGTCCTCCGCCCCCGCCGCGGCCACGCCGCGGATCACGTCGAGCGTGCGATAGCGGTTGAACGGCGCCATTTTAATCGCGACCACGTTCGGGATCTCCGCAAACCGCCGCCAGAACGCCATGGGCAACGCAATGCCCCCGACCGCGGTCTGGAGATAGAACCCCACAAGCGGCATTTCGTCCGCCACCGCCGAGCAGTGGGCAATCAGCTCGTCGATCGACGCGCCTTTCATCGGCGCGAGGCTCAGCATCACGGCGTGATAGCCGAGGCCGCGCGCGATCTGGGCTTCGCTCTTCGCCTGCGCGGTCTTGCCCGAGAGGCCGCCGATCAGGACCAGCGGCTTGCCGGCCGATTTCGCCGCCCATTCCCGGGCGGTTTCGGCGGCAAGACGAAGGACCGGCTCGTACAAACCGACCTCGCGGATCGCGAACTGCGTCGAGTGCACGCCCACGGCCAGGCCGCCCGAGCCCGCGTCGATGTAGTAGCGGGTCAGCGCCTTCTGCCGGCGCTCGTCGAACCTGCGGTTCGCGTCCAGCGCCAGCGGATGGGCGGGAATCACCGCGCCCTGGCGAAGGGCGGCGAGGACGGCGGCGGGAAGGTCGGGCCAGGCGAGGGACATGAGCAACTGGAAAAATGTAACTGACCGGTTAACTTAACCGACCCCCCTGTGAGCGTCAACGTTGCATTGGCGCTCCGCGCATTGACACCCTCCTCGGGCGCCCGATACCATCGACCGACCCAAACCCGAGGAGGGAACGATGAAAAAAGCATTCGTAACGGCGCTGATTGCGCTCGCAGCCACACCGTTTTCCACGCAGACTTTCGCGCAGACCAAGCTCGATTTCGTCCTCAACTGGGTGCCCGGCGGCGACCACGCGCCCTACTACTATGCCAACAAGATGGGCTGGTATGCCAAGGAAGGCCTGCAGGTGAACCTGGAGCCGGGCAAGGGCTCGGCCCTCTCGGTGCAAAAAGTCGGCGCCGGGGCCAATCCCATTGGCCTGGCCGACATGGGCAACGTGCTCGTCGGCCGCGGCAAGGGCGCCGAAATGGTCGGCGTGTTCAACGTCTACGCCAACTCGCCGCAGGGCGTGTACTGGCTGAAAAGCTCCGGCATCAAAGGCATCAAGGACCTCGCCGGCAAGAAGATCGGCAATCCCGCGGGTGACGGCGCCCGTTCCGTCTGGCCGGCATTGGCCAAGAACAACGGCCTCGATCCGAAGTCGGTGACCTGGGTGAACATCGACGCGAACTCCAAGCTTGCCGCGCTCAAGGCCAAGTCGATCGACGCGACCACGTCGTTTTACAACATCCACCATATATTCCAGCGGGAGCTGGGCGACGACATGGGCTTCCTCGCCTGGCGCGACGCTGGCCTCAACACCTACGGCAACTCGGTGGTCGTCAACACGGCGTTCCTCGCCAAGAACAAGCCCGCGATCGACAAGTTCGTCAAAGTCACCCAGCGGGCCTTCGCCGCGTGCGTGGCCGACCCGAAACCGTGCGTGCAGGCGCTGATCGACGCCAACGGCGCCCTCAAGTACGACAACGAGATGACCAACTGGCAGCTCGTCGAAGTGCTCATGAGCGACAAGCACTCCAAGTCGGTGGCCCTCGGCATCCATGACGACGCCCGCATGGCCGCCGACTACGCGGTGGTGAAGGAGTACGTCGGCCTGGACAAGGAATTCGACGTGAAGACGACCTACACGAACGAATTCCTTGACCGCTCGATCAAGATGACCAAGTGAGGGACGCCCAAGGCGCCGGCACCCGCCTCTCGCGACGCAAGCTCCTCGCCTGCTGCGCGAGCACGTTTGCAGCGCTGGCGCTGCTCTCCACTTCGAGCGCGTCCGCGCAGGCCTGGCCCGCGAAGCCGATCCGGGTCATCGTGCCCTTCCCCCCGGGGGGCGGGCTGGATTTCTTCGCGCGCACCATGGCGCCGCGGCTGCAGGAGAACCTCGGCCAGCAGATCGTGGTGGAGAACCGCTCGGGCGCCGGCGGGATGGTCGGCGCCGACGTGGTGGCCAAGGCCGCGCCGGACGGCTACACGCTGTTGCTGGCCTCGTCGGCCGAACTGACGATCAGCCAGCACCTGTACCCGAAGATGGCGTACGACGCGATCAAGGACTTCGCGCCGGTGTCTTATGCGGCCCACGCCGCGCTGCTCTTCTCCGTGCATCCCTCGCTGCCGGTCAAGTCGCTGCAGGAGCTTGTAGCGCACGCGCGCGCCAATCCCGGCAAGCTCGCTTTTGCGTCCGCCGGCACCGGTGGCTCGCAGCACTTGGCCGGCGAGATCCTCAAGACTGCGGCCAAGATCGATATCGTGCATGTGCCCTACAAGGGCGCGGGGCCCGCGGTGATCGACATGGTGGGCGGGCAAGTGCAGATGGGATTCACCGCGCTGCCCTCGTCGATCCAGCATGCGCGCGCAGGCAGGTTGCGTCCGATCGCAGTGACGAGCGTCAAGCGCAGCGAGGCGGCGCCCGAGCTGCCGACCTTCTCCGAGCTGGGGTACCCCGGGGTGGACCTCGTGGTCTGGTATGCGGCGCTTTTTCCAGCGCGCACGCCGCCGGAGATCGTCAACAAGATGAGCGCCGAGCTCAATCGCGCGGTCAATTCCCCCGACGTCAAGGCCAAGCTGCTCGAGCAGGGCGTGGAGTCGATCGGCACGACGCCCGACCAGCTCGCGAAATTCATGCAGTCGGAATCCGCGCGCTACGGCAGGATCATCCGCGACACGGGCGCCAAGCCGGATTGAACGCAGCCGTTGGGCTGCTGTACCTCACCGCGAGCGATCTCAAAGGGCTCGGCCTCACGATCAGCCGCGTCGCCGACGTGCTCGAAGACGCGTTCCGCCACAAGGCCGCGGGGCGCGTCACGATGCCTCCGATGACGTTCTTTCATCGCGAGGGCTCGCAGTGGTTCAACTCCATGGTGTGCTGGATCGCGCCGCTGGGCTACGCGGGCTGCAAATTCCAGAGCGGCGACGGGGCGAACCCGGCGCGCGGCCTGCCTTCGATCCAGGGGCTGTATGCGTTGTGCGAAAGCGAGGGCGGACGCATGGTCGCGCTGCTGGACGCGCGCTGGCTCACGGCGATCCGCACCGCCGCGGTCGGCGCACTGTTTGCGCGCCGCGAAGCGCGCGAAGGTGCCGCGACACTCGGCATCCTCGGCTGCGGGTTGCAGGGCCGTTTGCAGCTCGAAGCGATCAAGGCCGTCGTACCCGGGCTCCAGCGCTGCCGCGCCTACGACACGGTGCCCGCGCAGGCCGAGCTGTACGCGAGAGAGTTGGGCGGCCGCTTCAATGTCGAGATCGAAATCGTCGCGAGCGCCGAAGCCGCCGTGCGCGGCGCGGACATCGTCATGAGCTCGGGTCCGATCACCAAGGCGCGCGCGCCGACGATCGAGCGCGACTGGATCGAGCCGGGAAGCCTGTTCATTTCGCTCGATCGGGATTCGTATCTCACGGACGCCGCGATCGGGAAAATGGATCACATCCTATCGGACGATCGCGACGCGCTCATGCACTCGAAGGATCACGAGGGCGCGTTCGCCGCAGTGGAGCGCGTCGACGCGGACCTGACGGACATCGCCGCGAGCAACGCCGTCCTGCGGCGCAGCCGGGACGAACGCATCGCGGTCTTCGTGAACGGGCTGGGCATCGAAGATCTGGCCGCGGCGATCGAGATTTTCAGCCTCGCGCGCGAGAAGCGCGCGGGCACACTGCTTCCGTCGCAATTCGCCTGATACCGCATCTCAAAGGCCGGCGTCCGCTTAGAATGCTGTGAACGAACCCAGACAGATGACGATGCCGAATACCTAGCCGCAGGAAAATAATCATCGCGCTGGGTATTGGCACGCTCTCGGCGGCGACACGTGCATTCGCCCAACAGTCTGCGAGAGTCCGGCGCATCGGCTTTCTGTATTTCGGCTCGCGCAAGTCGGCACTGGAGACGGGCCGGTACGATTTGTTCCTGCGCAGTTTGCGCGATCTGGGCTATGTCGAAGGGAAAGATTTCGTTCCCGAGGCGCGCTACGCGGATGGAAAGAAGGAGTTGCTGCCCGGCATGGTTGACGAACTCGTGCGATCGAAAGTCGACCTCATCGTCGCCACGGGCAAACCCGGCCAATGGGTCGCATCCTGCGCGACTCGTAACAATCCGGGCGGCGGGGCAAACCATCGGAGTGAACATCCTGGGGATCGACGCGCAGTCGCGCGAAGACATCGAGCGCGCCTTCGACAAGATGGGGCGGGAAAAGGTGCAGGCCTTCATGATCCTGGGCGATATGTTCCTGATCCAGCAGGACCGCCAGATCGCCGACCTTGCCATCAAGAACCGCCTGCCTTCGATCTTCTCGCCCGAGTATCCCGCGGTGGGCGGGCTGATGGGCTACGGCAACAACGCCATCGACAGCTTCAGGCGCGTCGCGCCCTGTGTGGACAAAATCCTCAAGGGAGCCAATCCGGCCGACCTGCCCATCGATCAGCCGACCAAGTTCGAGCTGGTGATCAGCCTCAAGACCGCCAAAGCGATCGGCCTAAGTCTCCCGCAGGCGTTGCTCTTGCGCGCCGACAGGGTGATCGAGTGATTGGGTGGTAACTGCGGCAACTGCCTGACTTTACGTGTGCCGCATCGCGGCGCGATGGCCGGATTGACCATTGCGCGACAGCGGAAGTAGGCTGTCTGCGTGGCTGGCTCGGGAGCCCGACGCGCTCATCAATCCCGTGGCGATCAAGGAGCGCTGCCTTTCGATTTCGTATCAGTCACCCTCGTTAGTGCTATAGTGCATTAGTGCAGTAGTAATGCACCAACCAATAATCAGGTGTGTGCGTCGCCCAAGAAGCGAAGTGCAAAGAAAATGCAATCTCTCGCTACTAAGACCAGCGTCAAGGTCGTTGGCTCGAATGGACAAATTTCGCTTGGCAAAGAGTTCGCCGGACGCCAGGTGCTTGTTGAAGAACAAGGGCCAGGGGTCTGGCTCGTCCGCACGGCGAGTGTTGTCCCGGACAACGAACGCTGGCTGCACCAACCGCAGGCGCGCGAGGATCTGCAACGCGCGCTGGATTGGGCGCAACGGACTCCGCCGAAGGAATCGGATCCCGACACTCTCCACGAGAGACTAGAAGATGGCGGACGAACAAAAGGCAAAAAACGTTCAACTTGATCTGAACCACGAGACCTTCCAGAAAAATTGGTTAGAGCTCGATAGGTCCGAACGCGATCGCATTACCGACACGCTCCGCAAGCTGCGGCAGCTATCCTGGGACCAGATGTACCGGGATCAAGGCCTGAAGTGGGAGAAGGTGTCGAGCATCAAGTCGCCGCAGGGTATCGACGCGATTTACACCCTTCGCATCACACGGTCGCGGCGAGCGACTGCGTTCCGCCAAGGCAACTTCCTTCGCTTTCTTACTATTGAGCCCGACCACGATGCCGCTTACGGGAAAAAATAGCATTACCCTGACCGTGAACGGCACGAAAGTGTCACGCGAAGTCGAAGCGCGCACCCACGCTCAAGGACGGCGAGATCAGCGATGAGTGACACGGCACGACGGAGCATCGCCCGGAGACGTTCTCCAACCCGCGCCTGATCGAGGGCATCCGGCGCGATGGTATTCCTGTTTGAAGGCGACGGATCTGCTCGACAAGTCTGAACGGGCGCTGGCCTCGGCCAGGATCCTGCTCGAAAGCGGCAACGTCGACGGGGCCTGCAACCGCGCCTACTACGCGATGTTCGACGCGGCACGCTCCGCGCTGCTGCACACCCAATCGGACAGGAACCAGTCCGCAAGAACCCATAGCGGCCTGACGCACGTTTAAGCGCAATGCGCCGATTCGCTGCATAGGGCTTTGTACTGGCAACAATACATCAACTGACAGGAGAGCCAGTCTCCATGCGGCGCTCAGAAGAAAAATGTTGAAGAATTAAGCTCTCAACGAACTAAACGCGCCGCCTGAACACAACCGGCTGAGCATCACCGCGCCGAGCGCAAACAGCGCCGCCACCGCGCTGATCAACGCGCCGACTTCGGGTTTCTTGCGCTCGAGGGCGAACTGCAGGTTGAGCTTTTCGTACACCTTGCGCATCTCCGCCGCGCTGCCGCGTGTGGACGCGGCGATCGGGGAGACCGGGTAGGCGACGGCCCTCGACGGCGCCGGCGGAATCGCCCGGCATTGATCTGCATCAACTGGGGCGGTCAGCCGGCATCTAGCATCCGGCAATGCCTTCTTCGCTCGCGGCACCTCTGGAGCGCGCGCCCGGATGGGCGCCCGGATCCGCATGTTTCCACTGCAGCCTGCCCGTGCCCGGCGGCGTTTCGCTGCGCGTGAATGTACTCGGGCACCCGCGCCAGATGTGCTGCGCGGGCTGCGAGGCCGTGGCGCGCACCATCGTCGAGGCGGGATTCGAAAGCTACTACGAGACGCGCACGCCGCCGGGCGCGGGCGGGCCGCCGCCTCTCGCCGAACTGCCCGGCGCCGCCATCTACGACGACCCGCTGGCGCAACGCAGGTTTGTCGCGACCTCGGGCGAGCACGGGCGCGAAGCCTCGCTGGTGCTCGACGGGATCCGGTGCGCCGCGTGCATGTGGCTGAACGAGCGCTTCCTGCGGCGCCTGCCGGGGGTCACCTCGGTGTCGGTCAACTATGCCACGAGGCGCATGCAGGTCGCTTGGGATGCAAAGCGCGTGGCGCTCAGCGCGATCATCGAAGCCGTCCGCAGCCTCGGGTACGACGCGTACCCCTTCGACCCGGCGAAACAGCGCGAGCACGAGCGCGCGGAGCAGCGTGCCTCGCTATGGCGCCTTTTCGTCGCCGGGTTCGGCGCGATGCAGGTCATGATGTACGCCTTCCCGCGCTACATCGACGACACCGGCACCCTGGGCGACGATGCCGAGCAGGTGATGCGCTGGGCGAGCCTCGTGCTGACCCTGCCGGTAATCGTGTTCGCCTGCGGACCGTTCTTCCGTTCGGCGCTTGCGGAGCTGCGCGCCGGCCGCATGGGCATCGATGTGCCGGTTTCGCTCGGTATCCTGGCGGGATTCGGCGCGAGCGCCTGGGCCACCACGACCGGCCGCGGCGAGGTCTATTTCGATTCGGTTGCCATGCTCGCGTTCCTGCTGCTCGGCTCGCGCCACCTCGAGCTCTCGGCCAGGCGCAAGGCGGCCGCGGGGCTGGACCACCTTGCACGGTGGATGCCGCCCTTCGCGTTCCGGCTCGAGGGGCAGAGCGCATGCGAGGGCCAGCGCGTCGCCGCCCACGAGCTGCGCACCGGCGACCGGGTGCTGGTCGCGCCCGGCGAACCGGTGCCCGCCGACGGCCGGGTCGAATCCGGCCACGGCAGCACGGACGAATCGCTGCTGACCGGCGAATCGCGCCCAGTGGAAAAAGGTCCGGGGGCCGCCTTGATCGGCGGCTCCATCTGCATCGACCAGCCCCTGGTCATGCGTGTGACGAAAACCGGCCTCGATACGCAGGCCGCCGCTATCGCCAGGCTCATCGAGCGTGCCGCAGCCGGCAGGCCGCGCCTGGTCGAGACGGCTGACCGCATTGCGCATCGGCTGACCTGGGTCGTGCTTGCAATCGCATTTGCGACGCTCGCGGGCTGGGCAATGATCGATCCCGCCCGGGCGCCCTGGGCCGCGATCGCGGTGCTCATGGTGACCTGTCCTTGCGCGCTCGGCCTGGCAGCGCCGCTCGCACTCACAAGCGCAACGGGCGCGCTTGCGCGCCGAGGCGTGGTCGTTACGCGCGCCAGGGCAATCGAGTCGCTGGTCTCGGCCACCGACGTGGTGCTCGACAAGACCGGCACCCTGACCGAAGGCCGGCCGCGCCTTGCGCACATCGACCGAATGGGGCCGCTGGATCGCGCAGAGTGCCTCGAAATCGCGCGCGCCCTCGAGGCCGGCAGCGCGCACCCCGTCGCGCGGGCGCTGGCCGACCCATCGGCCACGCATCGAGCCGTCGAGGTCATCGATCCAAGGCATGTCGCCGGCAGTGGCATCGAAGCCCTCGTCGAGGGCGTGCGCATGCGCATCGGCACCCGCCATTTTGTCGCGCAGATCGCGGGGAGCGCCGTGCCCATCGAACCGCCGGGGAGCGGCGAATCGTCGGTCTTCCTCGGGGCCGGATCCGGATGGCTCGCGCGGTTCAGGCTGGCCGACACGCTGCGCCCCGACGCGTCCGACCTTGTGAACGCGCTGCGCGCGCGCGGCCTCGGCGTGCACTTGATCAGCGGCGACGACGCCGCGACGGTCGGCGACGTTGCCAGCCGGCTGGGCATCGCTTGTGTCCGCGGTGCAGTCCCGCCGGCCGGCAAGCTCGATTACGTCCGCAGCCTGCAGGCGGCCGGCCGCAAGGTCGCCCTGCTCGGAGACGGCCTCAACGACGCACCGGGTCTCGCGCAAGCCGACGTCTCGATCGCCATGGGACAGGGCGCGGCGCTCGCGCAGCAACAGGCGGACTTCGTGCTCCTGTCCGGAAAGCTTTCGGGCGTACTCGAAGCGGCGCGAATCGCGCGCGCCGCGATGGCGGTCATCCGGCAGAACTTCGGATGGGCTCTGGGCTACAACGTGATCGCATTGCCGCTCGCGGCCTTCGGGTTCATCGGCCCGCTGGAAGCGGCGATCGGCATGGCCGCCAGCTCGTTCGTCGTCGTCCTCAACTGCGCCAGGCTCGAGGCGGCCCTGGGCTGAGGATCGTGGAGAGCCTCTACCTTCTCGTGCCCGTATCCGTCGTCCTGGTCCTGGCAACCGGCTGGGTCTTCTGGGTCGCGCTCGGCTCCGGGCAGTTCGACGACCTCGAGCGTCCCGCCCGGGACCTGCTCGACGACGACGACGACCGGCCGGCGATACCCGGCACCCCGCCGCGGGTTTGACTTAGGTCAAAACGGCTGCCCCCCGCCCGCCTACGATGGCCACGGCCGGTTTGCGCGAAAACCCTGGGAAAAAAATGGAAGCCGAAACAACTTACAACTACAAGGTCGTGCGCCAGTTTGCCGTCATGACCATCGTATGGGGCGTGGTCGGGATGCTGGTCGGCGTACTCATTGCCGCGCAGCTCATCTGGCCCCAGCTCAACTTCAATACCGCCTGGCTGACTTACGGGCGCCTGCGTCCCCTGCACACGAACGCCGTGATCTTCGCGTTCGGCGGATGCGGGCTGTTCGCCACGAGCTACTACGTCGTCCAGCGCACCTGCCATGCGCGCATCTTCTCCGACGGCCTCGCGGCTTTCACGTTCTGGGGCTGGCAGGCGGTGATCGTGCTCGCGGCGATCACCCTGCCGATGGGGATCACGACCTCCAAGGAGTACGCCGAACTCGAATGGCCGATCGATATCCTGATCGCGGTGGTCTGGATCGCCTACGCAATCGTGTTCTTCGGCACGATCTTCAAGCGCAAGGTGTCCCACATCTATGTGGCCAACTGGTTCTTCGGCGCCTTCATCCTCACGGTGGCGATCCTGCATATCGTGAACAGCGCGGCGGTGCCGGTGACGTTCTGGAAGTCCTACTCGGTCTACGCCGGCGCACAGGATGCCATGGTGCAGTGGTGGTACGGGCATAACGCGGTCGGCTTCTTCCTAACCACCGGGTTCCTCGGGATGATGTACTACTTCGTGCCCAAGCAGGCCGAGCGCCCCATCTATTCGTACCGCCTGTCGGTGGTGCATTTCTGGGCGCTGATCTTCACGTATATGTGGGCCGGTCCCCACCACCTGCACTACACCGCGCTGCCGGACTGGGCGCAGTCGATCGGCATGGTGTTCTCGCTCATCCTGCTGGCGCCCTCGTGGGGCGGAATGATCAACGGCATGATGACCCTGTCGGGCGCGTGGTACAAATTGCGCACCGACCCGATCCTCAAGTTCCTCATCGTTTCGCTGTCGTTCTACGGCATGGCGACGTTCGAGGGCCCGATGATGTCGATCAAGACGGTCAACGCCCTCTCGCATTACACCGACTGGACGGTCGGCCACGTGCATGCCGGCGCGCTGGGCTGGGTGGCGCTGATCACCATGGGCTCGATGTACTACATGATCCCGCGCCTCTACGGCCGGCGCGAGATGTGGTCCGTGCCGCTCATCAACCTGCATTTCTGGATCGCCACGATCGGCATCGTGCTCTACATCACCGCGATGTGGATCGCGGGCGTGATGCAGGGCCTCATGTGGCGCGCCGTCAGCCCGGACGGGACGCTGACCTACACGTTTGTCGAGAGCGTCAAGGCTACGTATCCCTTCTACGCAGTGCGCCTGCTCGGCGGGCTGCTGTTCTTCGCCGGCATGCTGATCATGGCCTACAACGTCGCAAGAACCATCGCCGGCAGCAAGGCGGTGGAGGACGCGCAGATTCCCGCCCCGATGCTTGCCCACGCCTGACCACTCGAGAGCATCGCGATGAAACTCACCCATGACATGATCGAGCGCAATCAGGCGCTGCTGATCGTCCTCGTAGTCCTCGTCGTCGCCATCGGCGGCCTCGTGGAAATCGTGCCGCTCTCGTTCCAGAAATCGCTCACCGAGCCGGTCGCCGGCCTGAAGCCCTATACCGCGATGCAGCTGACCGGCCGCGACGTCTACATCCGCGAAGGCTGCTACAACTGCCACTCGCAGATGATCCGGCCGTTCCGCGCCGAGGTGGAGCGCTACGGCCACTACTCGACCGCCGGCGAATTCGTCTACGACCACCCTTTCCAGTGGGGCTCAAAGCGCACCGGCCCCGACCTGCATCGGGTCGGCGGCCGCTATTCGGACGACTGGCACCGCATCCACCTCGCCAACCCGCGCGACGTGGTGCCCGAATCGAACATGCCCGCGTATGCGTGGCTCGACAAGTCGCCGGCCAATGCGGCCGACATCGAGGCCAAGATGCGCGCGCTGACGATAGTGGGCGTGCCCTACAGCGCGGAGGAGATTGCCAGGTCGCAGGCCGAGCTCAAAGGCAAGACCGAGATGGACGCGCTGGTGGCTTATCTCCAGGTGCTCGGCACCTCGCTCAAGAAATCCAATTAGGACACGGCCATGGACATCAACCTGCTTCGGACCCTTCTTACGCTGGCCGCCTTCGGCACCTTCCTCGGCATTGTCTGGTGGGCTTATGCGCCTTCGAGAAAAGCGCGATTCGAGCGCGATGCGCATATCGCCCTCGACGACGAATCCGGTTTCGGGAGCCGGCGATGAGCCAGTTCTCGAGCGGGTTCTGGGACTTCTACATCGGCATCCTTACTGTGGTCTCTATCGTTGCCTGCGCGGTGCTCCTCTGGATGCAAAGCGCGCGCAAGGTGTCGGCCCCCGGCGCCGGTGCCGCAGATCAAACGGGTGGCGAAACAACCGGCCACGTTTGGGACGGCGACCTCGGCGAATACAACAATCCCCTGCCGCGCTGGTGGATGTGGCTGTTCTACATCACCATCGTGTTCGGCCTCGCCTACCTGTATCTGTACCCAGGCCTGGGCAGCTATCCCGGATCGCTCGGCTGGACGCAGATCGGCCAGCTCGACGAGGAAAATGCCGCGGCCGAGAAGGACTACGGCCCGATCTTCCAGAAGTACGCCGGCCAGGACGTGAAGGCGCTCGCCTCCGATCCGGCCGCGCGCGCCGTGGGCCAGAAACTCTTCCTCAACCACTGCGCGCAGTGCCATGCGGCCGACGCAGGAGGCAGCAAAGGCTTTCCGAACCTCTCGGACACGGACTGGCTCTATGGCGGAACGCCCGAAACCATCAAGGCCTCGATCACCGACGGGCGCACGGGGGTCATGCCCGCTTTCGGCGCGGTCCTCGGTGAGCAAGGAACCAAGGACGTCGCGCACTACGTAATGTCGCTTTCGGGCATGACGAGCGACAGCCTGCGGCGCCTGCGCGGCAGGGAAATCTATATGCAGGCCTGCGTGGCCTGCCATGGACCGCAAGGCAAAGGCAACACTGCCCTGGGCGCCCCGGACTTGTCCGACCAGACCTGGCTCTACTCATCCGGCGAGCCCACGATCATCGAAACGATCTCGAAAGGGCGCAACAACCAGATGCCGGCGCACAAGGCATTGCTCAACGAAGCCAAGATCCACCTGATTACCGGCTACGTGTACTCCTTGTCCCGGCCGGCCACGCCACCGGGCAAGTAGGCGGCCGGACGTGAACCCGGATTCGCGCACCGCCAGTGCCCGTCGGATCGATGCGAGCGGCATCGGCCTCGCCGCGGGCGGCAAACCCGTGGAGCAGAGCCTCTACGAAATCCGGCAGACGATCCACCCGCGCGCAGTGCACGGCTGGTTCGCCGCGTGGCGCTGGACACTGGTCTGGGCCACGCAGCTCGTGTTCTACGGCCTCGCGTGGCTGCCATGGAACGACCGCCAGGCGGTGCTCTTCGACCTTGCCCAGCGAAAGTTCTACATCTTCGGCCTGGTGTTCTGGCCGCAGGATTTCATCTATCTGACAGCGCTGCTCGTGATCTCGGCGCTCTGCCTGTTCCTGTTTACCGCGGTGGCCGGGCGCCTTTGGTGCGGCTACGCCTGCCCGCAGACCGTCTACACGGAGATATTCCTATGGATTGAAGGACGGATCGAGGGCGACCGCAACCGGCGCATGAAGCTCGACAAGGGTCCGCTCACCGCGCGCAAGTTCGGCCTCAAGGCGGCCAAGCACCTGGCCTGGGGTGCGATCGCCCTGTGGACCGGTTTCACGTTCGTCGGCTACTTCACGCCGATCCGCGAGCTGCTCGTCGAGGCCGGCGCGCTTTCGCTCGGCCCTTGGGAAACCTTCTGGACCTTCTTCTACGGTTTCGCGACCTACGGCAACGCCGGCTGGATGCGCGAGCAGGTGTGCAAGCACATGTGCCCCTACGCGCGCTTCCAGAGCGCGATGTTCGACCGCGACACGCTGGTCATCGCCTACGACGCAGAGCGCGGCGAGCCGCGCGGCTCGCGATCGAAGGGCGCCGATCCCGGCGCGCTCGGCCTTGGCTCTTGCGTCGACTGCGGCATCTGCGTGCAGGTCTGCCCGACCGGCATCGACATCCGCAACGGCCTGCAGTACGAGTGCATCGGGTGCGCTGCCTGCATCGATGGCTGCGACCAGGTCATGGAGAAAGTCGGCTACCCGAAGGGCCTCATCCGATATTCGACGACGCGGGCGGTAGAGGAGCACCTCGCGCCACGCGCAATGCTGGCTCGTATATTGCGGCCACGCGTGCTCATCTATACGGCAATCCTCTGGACGGTGATCGCGGCGGCTGTCGCAAGCCTCTGGCTGCGCGTGCCGCTCAAGGTCGACGTGATCCGCGACCGCGCCGCGATCTCGCGCGAAGTGCCCGGCGGCTTCGTCGAGAACGTCTACCGCCTGCAAATCATGAATACGACGGAGAAGGACCGCAGGTTCCGCGCCCATGTCGAGGGCCTGTCCCCGGCCTTCATCGAGGGCGCGAATGGATTCGCACTGGAGGCGACTTCCACGAGCATGGTCACGGTGAAGGTGCGCTCGAAGCTCGGCGAGCTTCCAGCCGGCACGCACAAGATGAGGTTCGTCGTGGAAGCCGAAGACGACGCGCACGTCGTCGTCAGCGAAAAATCGGTCTTCATCGTGCGCTGACCCTCCGAGGAAAATGCAATGGAAACCGCCCCCGCAACCGCAGTGCCCTGGTATCGCGAGCCCTGGCCGTGGCTCCTCATGGCCGGGCCGGCCAGCGTGGTCGTTGCCGGCGCGTTCACGATCTGGATCGCATTTTCGACTTCGGACGGCCTGGTCGCGCAGGACTACTACAAGCAGGGCCTGGCCGTGAACAAGGTGCTCAAACGCGAGGAGGCTGCCGCGCGGCTGGGCCTGTCGGCCAGCGTGGAGCTCACGGCTGATCGGCACCGCGTCGCCGTGAGCCTGGCGGGTGCCGACCCGGCCGCCCTGACGCTGCGCTTTGCGCATGCGACGCGTTCGGGCCACGACCTTTCGCTCCGCCTCGCCCGGGTCGGTGCAGGACGCTACGAGGGGGCGGTGCCCCAAGCGATGCCGCCGGGCCGCTGGAACGTGCAGATCGAAAGCCCGGGCGGGGATTGGCGGGTTGCGGGCGCGTGGGCCGGGCGCGAGACGTCATTCCGGCTTGGCGGCTGAGCATGGCAAGGAGGCGACATGCGTAAGGCGATCTGGATCCTGTGGCCCTCGTTCATCATCGGCGGTGCGGCCGAAACGGTGTTCTTCACGTTATTCGACCCGATGGAGCTGCACCTGTTCGGCGAGCCCGCCGGGTTCGGCCGCATCGCCGTCTACACCGGGGGGTTCTTTGCGTTCTGGGCTTTCGCGGCCGCCTCGAGCGCGTTTACCTGTTTCCTGCAGCGCTCCGCCGAGGAGATCAACCGGTGTCCGGCGGAGCCACAGGGCCGACCCGAGGGCTGCCCGAAGCGCACGGAGTAGCCCCGATGCAACCCGGCGCCCTCACCGGCCCGCAGGGCGGGTTGAGTCCTTCGGGCCGCGCGGCCAGCGATCCCCGAGGCCGACCGGCGCTGGCGCAAGGTGCAGGATGCGCTGGAAAAGGGTCTTGAAGTCCGTGTTCCGGAGGTCGCCGATCGGCTCTTCGTTGGCTGCGAACGCCTCGCCGACCACCTCCCAGTCGCCAACGGTCAGTGCCTTCTCGGCCCGCGGCAGCAGGTCGTGCTCTTCGCAACGCATGTGCTTCCAGTGGAACTGCGCGTAAGCGTCGACGTCCTCGGCGAATTGCGCCGCGCCTCGCGGCCAGATCGATTCGAACTCGTTCAGTGCGCGCTCGAGGTCCCGCACCAGCTTCGCGCCGGCCTCATGCTCGGCCCTGAGGGCGTTGACGAGGTCGCGCGATTCGGGATCGCGAGCCGCCAAGCGTTCGAAAAGAAATCCGTCTTCCTTGGGGTGATGCTGGCGCTCCGGAAAGGCGTCGATGTAGTAGATCATCGCGTGCAGCACGGTGAAGTCCGGGCGCACCTGCGGATCGGTCGCCAGGTGCGCGAGAGACTTGAGGCCGCTGAGGACCGCCGAGATCGAGCGATGCTCCTCGTGGATGATGCTGATTGCCTTGTGCATGGCGCCTCCGTTGATTGGCCGCAGCGTGCTTCCAACTATGCCGATTGCGGCCGCCGGGCGTTTTGACCTACGTCAAAGCTGACTATGATCTGGAGGGGATGTATCGTAGAGCAATGGCTTCAGACGCCAACACGCTCCTGCGTTCAACGATGGCGGGGCTCCGGTCCCACGCGCCGTTCGGCGATCTTGAGCCCGGCGTGCTGGAAAAACTCGCGCAGCGGGTCAGCCTCGCGTACTACCCGGCCGGCGAGCCGATCGTCTCGCCAGAAGAGGGGATACCGACACGGCTGCATATCGTCAGGCAGGGGATCGTGCGTGGTTCGGCCGACCGGGACGCAATGCGGGCTTCGGACGTCATTCTCGGACCGGGGGAATGCTTCCCCATAGGCGCACTCACCGGGCGTCGGGCCACGGTCTATACGTATCGGGCGGAACGGGACACGTTTTGCTGGGAGCTGCCTGCCGCCGGGTTTTACGCGTTGCTCGAGGAGAGCCCAAGGTTCGGTGCTTTCTGCATGGATCACCTCGCCACGCTGGTCGCCCAGTCCCACAAGGCGCACCAGGCGGCGGCCGTCGCATCGCTCGACGAAGCCGCCGGGATGCTGGCGCCATTGCGCGGCGTCATGGCGTGCCCGCCAGTGAGCTGCGGCCCGCAGACGCCGGTCGGGACAGTGATCCGCGCCATGCACGAGGCGCGCATCGGCTCGATGGTGGTCGTCGATTCCGGCAACATCCCGCGCGGCATTTTCACCACACCCGACGTGCTGGAGCGCGTGACACTTGCGCAGGCACCGATGAGCGTGCCCGTAGAGAATCTGATGACCCGCGACCCGGTCTGCCTCGAGGAGGAGGCGCCGCTCGTCGAGGCGGCGCTCGCCATGACACGCCATCACATCCGCCACGTCGTGGTTACCCGGGACGGGCGCCTGGCCGGCATGATTTCGGAGCGAGACCTGTTCGCCCTCCAGCGAGTGAGCCTGAGGCGTACCACCGAGCGCATCCACGCGGCCGATGACGTGCCCGGGCTGGCCCGGGCGGCCGAGGAAACGCGCGTGCTCGCCCGCCACCTCCTCGCGCAAGGCATCGATGCGGAGCACCTGACGCAGATCACCAGCGCGCTGAACGACGGCCTCCTGCAAAGGCTGCTCGACATCGAGGCGGCAAGCCGCACCTTGCCCGCCCACTGGTGCTGGCTCGCGCTCGGCAGCGAAGGCCGGCTCGAGCAGACCCTGGCCACTGACCAGGACAATGCCTTGATCTTTTCAGCCGACGCTGACGAAGCAGGCGCGCGGCGCGCTTTGCTCGATTTCGCAAATGCGGTCAACCTGGGGCTTGAAGCCTGCGGCTTTCCACTGTGCAAAGGCGACATCATGGCGCGCAATCCGCGCTGGTGCCTGACTGCGGCGCAGTGGCTGCAGTTGTTCGAGGGCTGGATCCGCAATCCCGGGCCGGAAGCGTTGTTGAACGCCACAATCTTCTTCGATTTCCGGCCAGTCGGCGGCAAAGCGGCGCTCGCCGGCGAGTTGCGCGATGCGGTGCTTGCGCGGACTGCGCGCATGCCGGTGTTTTCGCGCGCGATGGTCGACAACGCGTTACGCTCCCGGCCGCCCCTCGGGCTGCTGGAGAACTTTGTCCCGGACGACTCCGCCGAGTTCCCGGGCACGCTGGACCTCAAGGCATCCGGGGCAAGACCGTTTGTCGATGCCGCCCGCGTTCTGGCGCTTGCACACGGCCTGCCCGCAACCGGAACAGCCGCCCGACTGCGGGCTGCGAGTTCGGCCGGGGTGCTTTCGAAAGAGGACGCCACCGCGTCGACGGCTGCGTTCCACTACATTCAGGGGCTGCGTCTGCGCCGGCAGTATCTCGAACGCGACGTCCCGCGCGGCGCGGAAAACCGGATCGATCCCGAACGCCTCAACGCCGTGGACCGGCGCATCCTTAAAGCCGCATTCCGCCAGGCCGCGCTCCTCCAGGATCGGCTGCGCATGGACTTCGCGCTTTGATGCACCCGTTCGCCGGCTGGTTCGGCAATCGCCGTTCGAGCGGCGTGCGCGCTGCGCGCTGGGTCGTCATCGACTGCGAGACCAGCGGGTTGGATCCGGCGCGGGACAGGCTCCTCTCGGTGGGCGCGGTTTCAGTGCGCGCAGGACGCATCGAAGCAGGCCCCGGCTATGGCGCAGTCCTGAGACAACAGTCGCCCTCCGACGCCGCGAACATCCTGATCCACGGCATCGGCGGCGAAGCGCAGGCCCTTGGCCAGGCGGCCAGGGAGGCGCTCGACGGGCTCGGCGCATTTCTCGGCGACTCGGTGCCGGTTGCGTTTCATGCGCCCTTCGACGCGCAAGTGCTGCACCGGGCAATGAAGGCCGTGAAACTCGAATCGCCCCGGCGCTGGCTGGACCTGGCCAGGGTTGCACCCGCGCTATTTCCAAAGTCGCCCTCCTCCAGGACGGTGCCCCGCGCGCTTGACGATTGGCTGGAGAAGTTCGAGATCGAATGCGATGCCCGTCACGACGCACTGGGCGATGCCTATGCCACGGCGCAGCTCCTGCTCGTCCTGCTCGCCGAGGCTGAAAGACAGGGTGCCGGCACCGTGGATGAAGTCTTGCGGCTGGAGCGCTCCGGGCGCTGGCTGCCGGGCGCCGGCTGAGAGAAGCCTGAATCGATGCATTTGCGCCGGGTTTGATCCATGTCAAACCTCTTCAACCGTGAAGCCCCAAAGTGGTTTGGGAACCTCCTTGTGAGTTGCGCCAGAACGTGTATCGATTGCCACAAGGGCATTGCCCACCGCCTGCCGGATACCCCGGGCGCGAAGTAGTTCCCCAGCAAAGGAGGATCGGAATGCGGCTAGTTTCAATCGCGGCGCTCGCGGCGCTTGCAGCGCTTGCCGGTTGCGCGGCCGAGGCACCGGGCTGGGTGACCGACGTTGCTGCGAACGACGCGCAGCACGGACGCCTGCTCTACGAAACGCACTGCGGAAGCTGCCACTACGAGAAGATCCACACTCGAAAATCGACTCGAATCGATACCCTTGCGGCACTGAAAGGCGAAGTCGCGCGCTGGAGCCTCCAGACCAGCCGGCGGTTCACGCCGGCGGAGATCGACGACATCGCGGCGTACCTCGACCGCTCCCACTACCGCCTGGCCAAGTAACGTCGCAAGTTCCTGCGGCGTCTGGAGGGCACGTTGCCAGATAAAGGCGATGGCAGCATTTCGCCTTTCGAGCCAGTGCCAGTGCGGCATCTTTCATGGAATTGGCAGCATTCCGGCATTTGGAGGCCGGGCTGGCGAGAGGACGTGGGCGAGTGCCGCAAGGAGCAGCGCAGCGCCGATATTGTGCGAGAGCACCAGCCAGAGCGGCAGCGCAAAGGCCCAGGCGGCAATCCCGAGGGATGCCTGAAAACCGGCGAGGGCAATGATCAAGCGACCTACGCTTTTAGTCGAAGGGGAGCGTCCCAGACGGATGGCAAGCCACGCGCAAAGCCCGAACGCGACGATCCCGGACAAATGATGTGCCGCGCCGACTTTTGCGAATCCGGTCACGGTCATCGCCCCTGTGACGCATTGCAGGCCGATCCCAAGCAGGGCGAGCGGCGCCAGCATGGCGAGCTCGCCTAAAGGAACAGCGTCGCCGGGTGTCGACGCGCGCGCAGCCACTGCCCAGAGCAGCGTCGACAATGCGAGGCCTCCGGCAAGGTTGCAAAAGAGAACCGCGGCCGTGGCATTCGGCCCGGAGTAACGCCCGACCCAGGCCAGCGCGAGCATGACGAACAGCGCGGCGCCGGCAAGCGCGATGTCCGGCCACCGGCTGGAGTCGCGGGTTAACACCAAGCCAGCCGCGAGGAGCACCAGCAGCCCGGCCACCGAGGCCGAAATGCGATGCGCAATTCGCGCGATCTCGAGCGCCGCCTGCGACGCGTCGGCGACGCCTGCGCTCAGCCGGATGAACGCGCTCGAAGCCACAATCGCCAGGACCAGCACGAATGCGGTCTTCGCGAGTCGAGCGATCCAGCGCGCGTCAGTGCTCATGAGCTGCCTGCCGAGGGAATCGGACGTGCGCGTCTTCAGCGTCGGGCCGCGGTGATTTCCCGGCGACGCGTGTGTGATGGGCAACCCAAATCGATGTCGCGAAAACCACGGCCGCAACGGCCTGGTGGGTCGCCCCGAGGAGGACGGGCACCTGCAGCAACAGCGTTGCGATTCCCAAGGCAACCTGCGCGCCCAGGACCGCGAACAGCGCCGCGGCAGGGCCATAGAGCGAAGCCTCCTTTCGCGCCTGCCACCAGAACGCCGAGACCAGCAGCACAAGCAGCCCCGCGATCGAGCGGTGGACGAACTGCACAGTGGCCATGTTGTAGAAGAAGTTGTCGTACCAAGGCTCGATCATCAGGATCTCCAGTGGTACAAGGCGCCCGTTCATCAGCGGAAAGGTGTTGTATGCGTAACCCGCGCGGATGCCGGCGACCATTCCGCCACTCAGCACCATCAGGAAGACCACGATCGCAATGCACAGGGCGAAATGAGCCAATCGCTGGCGCGAAGGCGTGGGGCCCGCGCCCCCGCCGGAGGGCGCCCACAGTTCTAAGGCCGTCCATAGTTGCGCGCCGAGGATGACGAACGCGAGGCCAAGATGCGCCGTCAGTCTGAACTGGCTCACGCGCGGATCGTCCACGAGGCCGCTCTTCACCATGTACCAGCCCATCGCGCCCTGCAGGCCGCCGAGCAGGAAGATGCCTCCGAGGCGCCAGGCCAGCCTCCCGCGCACCGCACCCCGCGCGACGAACCACAGCAGCGGCAGCAGGAAGGCGAGGCCGGCCATGCGGCCGAGCAAGCGGTGGAAATACTCCAGCCAGAAGATACGCTTGTAGCCCTCGACGCCGATGTCGAAATTGACCAGCCGGAACTCCGGCGTCGCCTTGTACGTATCGAAAGACGTCTCCCAGTCGGCCTGCGACAGTGGCGGGATCGCGCCGACCAGCGGTTGCCATTCGACGATCGACAGTCCTGAATGCGTGAGCCGCGTCAGGCCGCCGATCACGACGATGCAGAACACCATCGCGGCGCACGCAATGAGCCACCACGCGACATGGCGATCACTCGAGCAAATCGCGGACCGGTTCATTTCGTCTCCCGAGGCAGGCAAGTGCGTGCAATGGTGCTATTTGCGCTGCCCGGCGCCCTTGATGTGCATCAAACCGCAGGACCCGGACGCCGTCGGGCCAACCCCGTTTTTTTTGATGTAAAGCAAGGAAACGGGCCCCACCGCGCTCAAAGATGGCTCGTCATGCGCGCAATTGCGCACCAGCCCGGACACCCATAGGAGGCACCGTGAGCGAAATCGATCAGGACAACGAACCGATTCCCTGGATGCAGCAGCTGCTGGACAACCCGTTCCTGCTGTTGTTCCTGGGCGTGATGATCCCGATGGTGGTCTACGTCATCTGGGGCGTCTACGACATCCTCACCGTTCCGCTGGCCAAATAGGGGGATGCCTACATGAGCGCAATTCTCCCGCCCGCAGAACGGCTCTGGTGGAAGCAACCGCTGGACCGCGTCGAAGGCACCTGGATCGCCATCGCGCTGGTCTGGTGCCTGATCATGTTCGCGATGATGGTCGGCTGGCATGTCTACGGGAAGCAGAACCTGTCCACCGAGACCTACAGGACGAACCCCGAGGCATTCGCCGCCAAGGCGCAGGCCATGGTGGACAAGTACACGGTGCGCACCGAGACCGAAGAGAAGATCCCGGTGGTACATCCACCCGAAGGCTCCGACGTGTACCTGATCGCGCGGCTGTGGAACTGGTGGCCGATCCTCGAACTCGAGAAAGACAAGACTTACCGCCTGCACCTCACGGCGATGGACTACAACCACGGGTTCTCGCTGCAGCCGGCGAACATCAACATCCAGGTCGTGCCCGGTTTCGAACACGTCGTGACCGTCACGCCGAACAAAGCCGGCACCTACTCCATCGTCTGCAACGAATACTGCGGCATCAACCATCACACGATGGTCAGCCGCCTGTACGTGAAATAGGGGGCGTCGAGATGTCTACTACAACGACTTACCGGACCTGCCCCCGCTCGGGGCTGCAGTTCGAGGGTCAGGCCGAGCTGCTGATGAAGGTCAATGCCGTCGCAGCCGTCGTCTTCCTGCTGATCGGCGGGATCCTGGCCGTGGGCGTCGTGCTCACGCGCTGGCCGGCGGTGCACTGGCTGGAGGCGGACACCTTCTACCAGGTGCTGACCGCGCATGGCATCGACATGCTGATCTTCTGGATCATCTTCTTCGAGATGGCGGTGCTCTACTTCTGCGCTTCCACTTTGTTGCGCTGCCGGCTCGCGACACCGCGCATGGCCTGGCTCGCCTTCGCGCTGATGCTGATCGGCGCGGTGACCAACAACGTCGCCGTCTACCAGGGCGGCTCGAGCGTGATGATGACTTCCTACGTGCCGATGATGGCGGCGCCCGCGTTCTACCTCGGCCTCATCCTGTTCGCCGTGGGAGCATTGATCGGCTGCTTCGTTTTTTTTGGCACGCTGGTCGTCGCCAAGCGCGACAAGACTTACCAGGGCTCGGTGCCGCTGGTTACCTTCGGCGCGATCACTGCCTGCATCATCGCGGTGTTCACGATTACCTCGGGGGCGATCATCCTGATCCCGACCTTCCTCATGTCGGTGGGCGTGGTGAAGGAAGTCGACCCGCTGGTGTACCGCACGATCTGGTGGGCCTTCGGGCACTCGTCGCAACAGATCAACGTCGCCGCGCACATCTCGATCTGGTACGCGATCGCCGCGATCGCTTTCGGGGCCAAGCCGATGTCCGAGCGAGTGAGCCGCGGGGCGTTCCTCTTGTACATCCTGTTCCTGCAGCTGGCGAGCGCGCACCACTTGTTGGCCGACCCCGGCCTCAGTACCGCCTGGAAGGTCGTCAACACCAGCTATTTCATGTACTTCGCGGTGCTGGCGTCGATGATCCATGGCCTGACGATCCCTGGCGCGATCGAAGTGGCGCAGCGCCAGAAGGGCTACACCAAGGGCCTGTTCGAATGGCTGCGCAAGGCGCCGTGGGGCAACCCGGTGTTCTCCGGGATGTTCATTTCGCTGATCGGGTTCGGGTTCCTCGGAGGGATCTCCGGCGTGATGATGGGCACCGAGCAGCTCAACATGATCATCCACAACACGATCTACGTGCCGGGGCACTTCCATGCGACCGTGGTGGTCGGCACCAGCCTGTCGTTCATGGCACTGACCTATTTCCTGATCCCGGTGCTGTTCAGGCGCGAAATGATCAATCCGGGTCTCGCGAAGCTGCAGCCCTATCTCTTCGGACTGTCGATGTACTTCTTCTGCCTGGTGATGATGGGAGCGGGCACGCTGGGCGTTTCCCGCCGCCACTGGGACATGGCCTTCAGCGGCGCAGCCATGGCCTACGAGTGGCCCGGGGCCGCCTACCTGATGATGGGCCTCGTGGGCATCGCCGGGATTGCGGCGATTGGCGGCGGCGCAATCTACATCTACATCACCGTCGGGTCGCTCTTGTGGGGCAGGAAGCTCGACAGCGGGGCTCGGAGCGCGAAGTTCACACCGATCCCGCCGACCGCGCCTTCCGCGGCGGTACAGGGCTACGGGTCGATGGGATTCGCCGCCCCCGGCACCTTCATGCTGGCAATGGTGTTCCTGGTCGCCTTCGTCCTGTACTACTTCATCAACTGGAAGTACCTCTCCACGCTCTGGGGCCTGAGCTGAGCTGCCGGCCACCGCGGACCAAGGGACGATCATGGATACCGTGACGACAATGCTCCCAGACCCCGGCCGCCCCCGCGACCGGGGCGCGGCGAGCCTCGCGCGCGAGGTGCTCGGCGTGTTCAAGCTGCGCATCGGCGTGATGATCATGCTCACCGCACTGGTGGGGCTCGCCGTGACGCCAGGGCCTGCGCCCGGCCTCCTGCAGTGGATCGTGCTGGCGGTGTCCGTGTTCGTCTCTTCGGCGAGCGCGGGCGCGTTCAATCAGTACGTGGAGTACGACACCGATCGGCTTATGGCGCGCACGCGTACACGCGCGTTCGTGACCGGCGCCCTGCCGCACACGCCCCTGTGGCTGCTCTTGATCGGGGCCATGCTCGCGCTGTCCGTTGCGGCAGCGTGGCTCGCGATCAATGCGGTCGCCGCCATGTACGTCTTCCTCGGCGCCTTCTTCTATGCTGTGGTCTACACCGTGTGGCTCAAGAGGCGCACCTCGATGAATATCGTGGTCGGGGGACTGGCCGGCAGTTTCGCGGTGCTCGCGGGGGCCGCGACCGTGGATCCGGCGCTGGGTCCGTTGCCGTTGCTGCTCGCGCTGGTGCTGTTCCTGTGGACGCCGCCGCATTTCTGGAGCCTCGCGATCGCCAACCATGCGGACTACGCGGCGGCGGGTGTGCCGATGCTCCCGGTCGTGGTCGGCACGAGGCGCGCTGCACGCATCGTCTTGCTGAGCACGGTGGCGCTGGTCGCGGCCTCGATCCTGCCGGTGTTCTTCGGCGCCGGCCCGGTCTATCTCGCAGGCGCCCTCGTGGGGGGACTTCATTTCGTCCGCAAAGCCTGGGCGCTGGCCCGCCGGCCCGGCCGCGGGACGGCGATGGGCGCCTTCTTCGCATCGCTCGTGCAACTGAGCCTGTTGCTGGTGGCCGCGAGCATCGATGGCCTCTTGCGGTGAACGCGCCACGCAAAGTGATTGCCATGATCGCTGCGATCGTAGCCGCCGGACTTGCAAACGCTTCGCAGGGCGCAGTCGCCGGACCCGCGTTCGATTCGCGGCCTGCGCTGGAACAGGCCGACGCACTGCGCACCAGCCAGGCGGCGCTCGGCAGCGCGCCGGCGGACTACGCGCTTCTGGATCGCGAGAGCCGGCCGGTCCGACTGTCGGGCTATCGCGGCAAGCCGCTGCTGGTGAGCTTCATCTACACCGGCTGCTTCACGGTCTGCCCGACCGGCACCCGGATGCTCGACGACGCGGTGGCCGGACTGCAGGACCGGTTCGGCACCGGCCAGTTCAACGTCGTCAGCATCGGCTTCAACCAACCGGCCGATTCGCCGCAGGCGCTCAAGGCCTTCGCCGCGCAGAACCGCATCAACCGGCCGAATTGGGACTTCCTCAGCCCTCATGCATCGATCGTCGAGCCGCTGACGCGCGATTTCGGTTTCCGCTACGTGGCCACCGCGGCCGGGTTCGACCATGTGCTTCAACTGACGATCCTCGATGCCGAGGGGCGCATCGTCCGCCAGGTCTATGGGGATCGGCTGAGCGCCAACCAGTTGGGCGAACCGCTGAAGCAACTGATCGCCGGGGCGCCGCTCGCCGGGGGCGCGGGACTGTCCGACCTCGTCGACCGCGTGCGCATCCTGTGCTCGGTGTACGACCCGGCGACCGGCACGTATCGCGTCGACTACGGCCTGGCGATCATGGTCGCAGGCGGCATAACGTTCGCGCTGGCCATGGGCTGGTTCTTCCTGTCGGAATGGCGGACCCAGCGCCGCGCGCGCCGGGCAAGAGCCGCGCATGGAACCCGCCGGCTCGCCGCGTAGGCGCGCGCTGGCGGCCTTCGAAGCCCTCGAACGCGCTTTCGATGCCGCCTTCGGCAGCGCGGGCAATCCGTTGCGCCACCTGGGGGCGTTGGGGTTCCTGTTCTTCTGGCTGCTCGCCGGGAGCGGCATCTACCTGTACGCAGTGCTCGACACTTCGGCCGCGGGCGCCTACCGGTCCATCGACGAATTGTCGCGCGGGCAGTGGTACCTCGGAGGGCTCCTGCGCAGCCTGCACCGCTATTCGGCGGACGCATTCGTCGTCGTGATGCTTGCGCACCTGCTGCGCGAGTTCCTGCTCGGGCGATACAGCGGGTTCCGGCGCTTCTCGTGGCTGACCGGGGCGCCGCTGCCGCTGTTCGTGTTCGCCTGCGGCATCGGCGGCTTCTGGCTGAACTGGGACCAGCTCGGCCAGCTCTCGGCGCTCGCCACGGCCGAGCTGCTCGACTGGCTGCCGTTCTTCGCCTCGCCCCTGACCCGCAATTTCCTCGAAGCGCAGAGCGTGTCGGACCGGCTGTTTTCCCTCTTCGTGTTCGTGCACCTGGGCGTGCCTTTGCTCCTCCTGTTCGGTCTCTGGTTCCACATCCAGCGCATCGCGCGAGCCGAAGTGTTCCCGCCGCGCGCGCTGGCGATCGGTGCTTCGACGGCGCTGATTGCGCTCTCGCTGGCGGCGCCGGTGATGAGCCAGGGGCCCGCGGATCTTTCGGTCGTCCCGGGTCCGCTCGCGATGGACTGGTTCCTGCTCTTCGTGCATCCGCTCGCTCATGCAACCTCAGCCGGCGCGACTTGGGCCCTGTTTGGTGTGGCGATGCTCTGGCTGTTCGCGCTGCCTTTCCTGCCGCGCCCGGCGCCGCCTGCGATTGCCAAGGTCGATCCGGACAACTGCAACGGCTGCCGCCGCTGCTTCGACGACTGCCCCTATGCCGCGATCACGATGCGCGCCCACCCCAACGGCAAGGCCGGACGCCAACTGGCGGTCGTGGATGCGGACCTGTGCGCGAGCTGCGGGATATGCGTCGGATCCTGCCCGTCCTCGACGCCGTTTCGAAGCGGCGCGCAATTGCTGACGGGCATCGACATGCCGCAGCTGCCGGTCGATGCATTGCGCACGAAGCTCGAGCAAGGGCTGGCTGCGCTGAAGGCAAACCACAAGATCGTGGTGATCGGGTGCGACCACTGCGTACCGGTCGACTCGCTCGCGGGCCGCGACGTCATCACGCTCAGCCTGATCTGCAGCGGCATGCTGCCTCCTTCGTTCGTCGAGTACGCGCTCCGCGCAGGCGCGTCCGGCGTGCTCGTCTCGGGATGCATGGAGGGCGCATGCGAGTATCGACTTGGAACGCGCTGGACGAACGAGCGCCTTGCCGGCGCGCGTGAGCCCCACCTGCGCGCTTGCGTGCCGCGCGACAAGCTGGAAGTTGCATGGGCGCCTGCGGGCGACCGGCGCGCGCTGACCGGGGCATTGGACTCACTCAGGGGCCGGCATGGATAAGCCGGCGATAAAGCCGCTGGCATGGCTGGCGCAGGGCGCGCTCTACGCCCTGTTCGCGATTGCGATCGGCACGTTTTCGGGCTGGCCGGCCTACCACCACCTCGCGGCCGACCAGGCGCTGATCAAACTGAGCTTCTCCCACAGCGGCAAGCTCGTGAGCGAATGCCGACCGTTGAGCCCAGCGGAACTGGCCAAGTTACCGCCAAACATGCGCGCGCCAATGAAGTGCCCGCGCGAGCGCGTTGCCGTGCTGGTCGAGCTTGACATCGACGGCGTGCCGGCGGCGCGGCACTCGGCCCCGCCTTCGGGACTGTCGAAGGACGGGGCCTCGGCGGTCTACCGGCGGCTGCCGGTCGCTGCGGGTGTGCACCGGATTTCGGTGCGGTTGAAGGACAGCGCCAGCGCGGCCGGCTTCGACTACTCACGCGACGAATCGGTTTCGCTCAGGCCCGCTCAGGTGCTGGTGATCGATTTCGATGCAGAAAAGGGCGGCATCACATTGCGATGAATACACTCCAAGGCATCTCACGTCAGCCGGCGCCTTTCGAACTCCCCGGCTATTCGCTCGCAGTGCCCGACGGAGCCCGCGGCAAACTCGCGCGCGCGTGGCTCTTGCTTGGGCTCGCTGCTCTGGTCGGTTCCGGCCTGTTCTCGATCCTGCTTGTCGTCTCGCGCACGCCGTATGTGTCGCAGTGGCTGCCGGTAGCCGACTTCTTCCGCGTCGCGCTGGTCGTGCACGTGGACCTGTCGGTGCTGGTGTGGTTCATGGCGCTCGCCGGGATGCTGTGGACCCTGAACGGCTCGGCGTGGGGCCTGTGCTGGGGCTGGGCGGCGCTGGTCTTGTGCGCGGCCGGGACGGCGCTGATGGCCCTGGCACCTTTCGTCGATCGGGGCGAGGCGATCATGGCCAATTACATCCCGGTGCTGAACGGGCCGTGGTTCATCGCTGGCCTGCTCGTGTTCGGCGGCGGCGTGGTTCTGCTTGTGCTGCGCGCGATGCTGGCCTCGCCCAGGCCCGGCCCGCGCATCGACGGGCAGGCCGCGTTGCGCTTCGGCCTGAACGCCTGTGCCATATCCGCAGCGGTGGCCGTGATCGCGTTCGCATGGTCCTACGCGAGCGTCCCGGGGGCGCTCTCCGGCAAGGCGTACTACGAGATCCTGTTCTGGGGCGGCGGCCACGCGCTGCAGTTCACCTGGACGTTGCTGATGCTGGTGGCCTGGCTGTGGCTGGCGAGCGCCAGCGGCGCTCGGGTGCCGCTCGGCCCGCGCGTAGCATTGCTGATGTTCGCGCTCGCGCTGGCCAGCGTGTTCGTGACGCCGTATGCCTACCTCGCCCACGACGTGTCCTCGGTCGAGCATCGCAACCTGCTGACCTGGGCGATGCGGATGGGGGGCGGCGTGTCGATCCTGCCGGTGAGCCTCGCCATCATTTTCGCGCTCCGCCCGGGCGCTGCGCTGTCGCCTGCGCCTTTGTCGCCTGCTGCGCGTCCTCTGCGCGCTGCGCTGGTGGCCTCCGTGCTGCTGTTCGCGGCGGGCGGCGTGATCGGCGTGTTCATCAACGGCAGCAACGTGCGTATCCCGGCGCACTATCACGGTTGCATCGTCGGAGTGACCCTCGCGCTGATGGGCCTGGTCTACCACTTGCTGCCGCGGTTGGGGTACCGGGCACCGTCCACCCGCCTGGCCACGCTGCAGCCGGTCCTTTACGGCACCGGGCAGATGATGCACATCGTGGGGCTGGTCTGGTCGGGTGGTTACGGCGTGCAGCGCAAGGTGGCCGGCTCGGAGCAGGTGTTGCGCACGGGGGCGGAGATCGCCGGCATGGGTCTGATGGGACTCGGCGGGCTGGTAGCCATCATCGGCGGGCTGCTGTTCGTCGTGGTCGTGGTCGCCGCAATGCGCAACCGATCTGCGGCGCGGCCTGCGCTGCAGGCCCATGCATGATCGCCCGATTGCAGTCGGTGCTGCGCTGGCTGTTCATGCGTGTGGAGGGGCTGTTCAACGCGGCCTTCGGTGACCGGCTAAACCCGCTCTACCAGCTCGGCGCGATCAGCCACTTCCTGTTCTGGATCGTTGCCGGCACAGGGCTCTACCTGTACGCGTTCTACGAAACCAGCGTTACGGGCGCATACCACTCGGTCGAAGCGCTGACGCAGGGCCAGTGGTTTGCCGGCGGCATCATGCGCAGCGTTCATCGCTACGCCTCCGACGCGATGGTGCTCACGATGCTGCTGCATCTGGTGCGCCATTTCGCTTTCGACCGCCTGCGCGGCTTTCGCTGGTTCTCGTGGGTCACCGGCGTGGCGCTGATCTGGCTGGTTTACGTATCCGGCATCAATGGATTCATGCTGCCCTGGGACCGGATGGCGCAGTTCGTCATCGTCGCGAGCTTCGAGTGGCTCGACTGGCTGCCGACGTTCGGCGGTGCGCTGATGCGCAACTTCATCTACACCGACAGCGTCAGCGACCGTCTGTTCTCGCTGCTCGCGTTCATGCATATCGGCATCCCGCTGCTGATACTGCTGATGCTGTGGATCCACGTGCAGCGCGTGCCGAAGGCTAATACCAATCCGGCGCGGCCGGTCATGGCGGGGCTGCTCGCCACGATGCTGGGCCTTGCGCTGCTCAAACCGGTCTTGAGCCAGGGCGGCGCGGCCGACCTCGGCGTGGCTGCCGGATCGCTCGCGTTCGACTGGTTCTACCTCGCGGCGTTCCCGCTGCTCTACAGCTGGCCGCTGGCTCACGTGTGGGCGCTGTTGGCGGGGGCGACGGTGCTGCTCGTGGCTTTGCCGTGGCTGCCGCCCCGGTTCAAGCGAGCGAAGGCTGCGGAATTTCAGTTGCTGGTCCGGCCGGGTGACGAGCGCGTCGGAGTGCGTGCCGGCGAGACGCTGCTCGAGGCGGGCCTTCGGGCAGGGATCGCATTGCCTTACGAGTGCCGCAATGGCGGCTGCGGGGCCTGCCGCTGCAACATCGTGCGGGGTAGCGTCGATCACGGTGCTTACCAGTCCAGCGCTTTGCCGGATCCACTGCGCGAGCGAGGCGAAGCCTTGCTCTGCTGTGCAACACCGCTCTCGGATGTCGAGATCGCGCTGGATCCCTCCACGCACCCGGCCCGTGCGTCAGTGCCCCGGCATACGGGCAGGGTGGAGAGCATCGAACGCCTGACCGCCGAAGTGATCCGGCTCCGGATCTCGCTGCCCGGAGAAGAACGGATTCCCTTCGTGGCCGGCCAGTACATCAACATCGTCCTGGAAGACGGGCAGCGGCGCGCGTTCTCGTTCGCCAATCCGCCGCACGACAGCGCGCAAATCGAATTGCATGTGCGCCTGATTCCCGGCGGGCGATTCACCACGCACGTATTCGCCGCGATGAAGCCAGGCGATGCGGTCGGGTTCGAGGGCCCGCTGGGGACGTTCGCGTTGCGCGAGAGTGCCCGGCCCATCCTCTTCGTCGCCGGGGCCACCGGCTTCGCGCCGATCAAGAGCATTGTCGAGGACGCCTTCCATCGCGGGATCCGGCGATCGATGCGCCTGTACTGGGGGGTAAGACGGCGCAGCGACCTTTACCTGCTCGACCTGGCCGAAGGCTGGCAGCGCGAGCACGCGAACTTCACGTTCGTGCCGGTATTGTCCGAACCGGACCCGCAGGACGCCTGGTCCGGCCGCACGGGGCTGGTCCACACCGCGATGCTGGCGGATTTTCCCGACCTGACCGGGTACGAGGTCTACGTCTGCGGTTCGGTGAAGATGGTCGCGACCGCGATCCCTGCCTTCGTCACGCAGGGGCTGACCGAAGACGTCTGCTTCTCCGACGCATTCCTGCCAGCCGCGCTGCGCGCGTAATCTTCCGGTTAGGCGGCGGTGGCCGCTGCTTGGTGGCGCGTTAACCCGGCGCCAAGATTTCCAGTCTGACCTCCGTGCCCTCGCCGGGGATGAAGGTGGCTTCGCAGTTGCGCTGCGCGAGCTCCGGATAGAGTGCTTCGATGTTCTGGTCGAGGTGGGCCACGAGGGTCCCGGCGCCGGCGTCCCGGGCGTCGAGGACGGCCCGCATGGCGACCTCCGGCGCAAGGCCGCGCGCATCGACGTGCCGCTCCCCGCTCTCGGACCAGGTCCTTGCGGCGGTGCCCGTGGGTGCGGCGCAATCCGCCTGAACCGCCCTCGGGGCGGGGCTGGCTGGCGGTACCGGCGGGGCTTGCCGCCGAAAGGTGATCTCCCATTCGCCGGGCCCGTGCGGCACCGCGGACGAGGTGAACCCGCTGCTGTCGAGGACATCGCGCAGGGGCCGCGGATCGAATGGCGCCACCAGCACCAGCACGCCATCGACCGGTACCTGCCGGGCGACCTGCATGATCTCGGAAAACGGGTCGCACCCGACCGCGAGGATCGGCCGGACGTCGAGCCGAATCGTGTGCGTTGTCATCGTGCCTCGAACGGTTGATGTGCGTAACAATCCCCCGCCGTGTGCCGCGTGCCTTTGATCTGCCTCAAGAAAATGCGCGCGGGCCGGAGCGACCGTGTTTGACGCACGTCAACCCCCGGCCGGTCGCACCCACTAACATGACGGCAAACGTGGGGATGACGCGTGGACATGGGGCAGAAGACACTCTCGAAGGCCGAGCCGCCGGGGCAACCGGCGCCTGCGCGCGCGCCCAGGCGCCCGGCGATCAAGGTCGAGGCTTTCCTCGCCAAGCTGCCGATGTTCAGAGAGATGAGCGCCGAGGAGATCGGCCGGATCGCGGCCGGCACGCACTCGCTGCGCATCGAAAAAGGCGAGCGCATCTTCCACCACGGCGACCCCTGCGCCGGCTTCCACATCGTGGTCTACGGGCAGGTGAAGCTCGGCTTCACGTCGCCGCAAGGCAGCGAAAAGGTCGTCGAGATCGTCGGCCCGGGGCAGACCTTCGGCGAAGCGCTAATGTTCCTCGAGCGCCCGTATATCGTCTCGGCGCACGCGCTGGCCGACACGATGCTTTTGCATGTGGCGAAGTACGTCGTGTTCGACGAGATCGCGCGCGATCCCGCGTTCGCGCGCAAGATGCTCTCGGGCCTTGCGCTGCGCCTTCACGGGCTGGTGCGCGATGTCGAGGCCTATTCGCTGCGCTCGAGCGCCGAGCGCGTGATTGGCTACCTGCTGAGCGCCGCCTGCGGGGAGGCGGCGGACGGTGCCGGCGCACGAACGCCTCGCGAAGTGCTGCTGTCGGCAGGAAAGGGGGTGCTCGCCTCGCGCTTGAACATGACACCCGAGCATTTCTCGCGCGTATTGCACGAGCTGCTGGTCGCCGGACTGATTTCGGTCGACGGCAAGACCGTACGCATCCTCGATCTCGAGCGCCTGCGCACCCACGCGGTCTGATCCGGAAAAAGCGGGATCCGACGCTCCGACAATGACAACGGAGTGTCCGCTCCGCTTTTCGGGATCCGGGCTATCGCAGCTTGAGCACCCAAGCGGCCAGCGTCTTGGCGTCGCTTTCCGGCACCTTGGCATTGGCCGGCATCGGCACCGGGCCCCAGACGCCAGTGCTGCCCTTGCGGATCTTCTCCGCCAGCTTCACGTCGGCGTCGGCCTGGCCTTTGTACTTTTTGGCGACCTCCTTGTACGACGGCCCGACCAGCTTCCTGTCGATCTGGTGGCAGGCAAGGCACTGGTGCTTCTTCGCCAGATCCTCGCTCGCCCGCGCGGGCGAGGCGAGCGTGGCGGCGACAAGGATGGAGGCCATCAACGGATAAACCAGTTTCATTACGCTTTTCCTCGTAGAAGTCGTGCCGGGTGTTTTAGGCGTCGAAGCGGCCCGTCGGGGTAAGGCGAAAGCGTGCGCGCGGGCGGAGCCGACGGGTTTGATGCATATCAAGCAATGCCGTGCCCGCGCAGGGGCACTCTGGGACTGTAATTTTGATGCAGATCAAACCTGCGGGCCGGCGGGTGCGAAACAATGCGTCACTGAAATCACCGGCAACAATGGACATGTCGTCTGTGAATCTTGCGCCAGGCCTGCCTCGTTGGCGGTTGCGCGGGCATGTACTGCTTCCGATCGTGCAGGGCGGCATGGGGGTCGGAATCTCCGCCCATCGGCTGGCCGGCAGCGTCGCCAACCTCGGTGCGCTGGGAACGATCTCCAGCGTCGACCTCCGGCATCATCATCCGGACCTTCTCGAGCAGGCGCGGGGCTGCGCCGACAAGGATGCGCTCGACAAACTCAACCTGGTCGCGCTCGACCGCGAAATCCGCGCGGCGCTCTTGCTTGCGAAAGGGCGGGGCGCGGTCGCCGTCAACATCATGAAGGCCGTTTCCGCATATCCGTCGCACGTACGGCAGAGCTGCGAGAGTGGCGCGCACGCAATCGTCATGGGCGCCGGCCTGCCCTTCGACCTGCCCGACCTCGCGCGCGACTTTCCCGACGTGGCGCTGGTGCCGATCCTGTCCGACGCGCGCGGCGTGAACATCGTGCTGAAGAAGTGGATGCGCAAGCACCGCCTGCCGGATGCGATCGTGATCGAGCATCCCGGCTACGCAGGCGGCCATCTCGGCGCCACGCGCATCGAGGAGGTCAAGGATCCGCGGTTCGACTTCGAGCCGGTGCTCGCGGGAATCTTCGAGGTGCTCAAGGCGCTCGAGATCGAGCGCGAGCGCATTCCGATCGTGCTCGCCGGCGGCATCAACCGCCATGCGCAGGTTCGCGCGTTGCTTGCGCTGGGAGCGTCGGCCGTGCAGATCGGCACGCCATTCGCGGTCACGCTGGAGGGCGATGCCCACGAAAATTTCAAACAGGTCCTCGCGAATGCGCGCCCCGAGGACATCGTGACCTTCATGAGTGTCGCGGGCCTGCCGGCGCGCGCGGTGCGCACGCCGTGGCTGAACAACTACCTGCGGCGCGAGAAGGCGCTGCAATCCCATGCCAAAGCCGATCCGCGCCGCTGCGTGCCGGGTCTCAACTGCCTGACCGTCTGCGGATTGCGCGACGGCCTCGCCGGCATGGGGCAGTTCTGCATCGACACGCGCCTGGCGTACGCGCTCGAGGGCGACGTGAAGAAGGGACTGTTCTTCAGGGGCAGCGAGCCGCTGCCCTTCGGCGCTGAAATCCGCCCGGTGGCCGAGCTCGTCGACTACTTGATGACCGGCACGATGCCGGCCGCGGCCTCTGCCGGGGTTGCGGCGGCGGCATAGGCGTATCCAAGCCGATCCCACGACCTCCTGGTCACCTAGGCAGGGCTGGGTCTTTTTGCCCCGTTGCAACCACGACGAACAGTCCTATCGCGCCCGCGTTGCCCCAGGCGCTATTGTCTGTACATCAGAAACTTCAAACCACCCGGAGATCCACCCGGCCTGGAGGGTGTGCCACGATCAGGCAATGGACTACGCAACGCTCAAAGCGATCCACGTCGGCAGCGCCATCCTGAGCCTCTCCGGGTTTGCGCTGCGCGGCGCGCTCATGCTCCGCGGCTCCGCGCTGCTCGAAACCCGCTTCGCGCGCACCGCCCCCCATTTGGTCGACAGCGTGCTCCTGGCAAGCGCGATCGCGCTCGCCTGGGTGAGCGGTCAATCGCCGCTCACGCAAAGCTGGATTGGCGCCAAGGTGATCGCCCTTTTCGCGTACGTTTTGCTTGGTGCCATTGCGCTTCGGCGCGGGCGCACCCTGCGGATTCGCGCAATTGCGCTGGCATTCGCACTTCTCACCGCGCTTTACATCGTTTCGGTTGCAATGATGCGTACGCCCGCCGGGGTGTTTGGCCTCTTTCTTTAAGGAATTCCTGTGACCACGATTCCCATCGGTGAGCGCGGCGCCAAGCCAAGGCGTGCCGACGGGCCGCTCTCGGCCGGGTTCCGGCCATTCTTCCTGCTGGCCTCCGTGTGGTCCGCCCTCGCCGTGCCCTTATGGCTGTGCACCTACAGCGCAAAGGTGTCGTTGCCGAGCGCGCTCCCGTTGGGCACCTGGCATGTGCACGAAATGATTTTCGGGTTCGCCTTCGCCACGATCGCCGGTTTCATGCTGACCGCCATCCCGAACTGGACCGGCCGCCTGCCGATCCGCGGCGCGCCTCTGGGAGCGCTCGCCACGTTGTGGCTGGCGGGCCGGGGGGCCGTCCTGTTCTCCGGTGCGACCGGGGCCATGCCGGCGGCAATCATCGACCTGGCGTTCCCGATGGCTTTCATGGCGGTCGTCTGCAGGGAGCTGGTGGCCGGGCGCAATTGGCGCAACCTGCCGATGCTGGTCGCGCTGTCGCTGCTCTTCGCGGGGTCGCTTCTCGTTCACCTGCAGGCCGTCGGCATCGCGCAAACGGCCTCGCTCGGCAATCGACTGGGCATGGCCACGGTCCTTCTGCTCATCGCTCTTGTCGGCGGGCGGATCGTCCCGAGCTTCACGCGCAACTGGCTGATGAAGGCAAGGCCGGACGGCCGCCTTCCCGCGCAGGCCGGAAGGCTCGACATGGTCGCGCTCCTGGTCACCGCAGCAGGCCTTGCAGCTTGGGCAGCCGTGCCAGACAGCGCCGCGGCGCCTTGGCTCGAACTGGCCGCGGGCGCGGCCGCAGCTTTGCGTCTCTCGCGTTGGTGCGGCCTGGCGACGTTGCGCGAACCGCTGGTGTTCATACTCCACATGGGATATGGCTGGCTGGCCCTGGGATTGCTCCTGCTCGGTTTCAATGGCCTGCATCCGCTATTGCCGGAAACCACCGCACTGCACGCGCTTACCGCTGGCGCGATCGGCACCATGACCCTCGCGGTGATGACGCGGGCGACGCTCGGGCACACGGGACGCGCCCTGGTCGCCGACCGGGCAACGGTTGTGATCTACCTCCTGGTCACCGCCGCCGCACTTCTGCGGCTGGCAGCGCCGCTGGCCGGCGCGCAGTCGCTGGTGCTGACCTGGGTCGCGGGGGGCGCGTGGAGCGCGGCGTTCGGCCTGTTCGCGGTTCTGTACGGCAGCCGGCTGTTCCGTGAGCAGGACAAGGCCAGGGTTTGATGTTTGCCATAACAGGAAAACGGATTACAAGGTGCTGATCACCGTGATTTGCGAGGCGTCGCCCCCCTCGCGGGTGAAGCCGAGCCTGGCCGCGAGGTCCAGCATGTCGTGGTTGGCTTTCAGGATGTCGCCGCGCAGGGCGCGGTAGCCTGCCTTGCGCGCTTCCTCCCGCAACCGGCCGAGGAGGAGGCGCCCAAGGCCCTTGCCCTGCCATTCGTCGGCCACGGTGAGCGCGAACTCGGCCGAATCGCCCCCCGCGTCGGGACAATAGCGCCCGACGCCGATGAATTCGCCCTCCAGAATCGCGACCAGCGCGAGCTCGCGGTCGTAGTCGAGCTGCGTGAAGCGCGCCAGCATCCTCGGCGGCAGGTTGGCGAGCGCATTCATGAAACGCTGGTAGCGCGAGCGCTCCGAAAGGCGGTCGAAAAAGCGTTGCTCGAGGGCCGCGTCTTCGGGCCGGATCGGCCGGATCTTCACGCGTGTGCCTCCGGCAATGACGGCTTCCTCCTCCAGCCCGGCCGGGTAAGGATGGATTGCCATATGCCCATAGCGTGGCGGAGCGACGCGCCTCTGCGGGTCGATCACCACCCGGGCGTCGGCGATGAATGCGCCGCCCGGATGGGCAAGCACCGGGTTGAAATCCATCTCGCGGATCCACGGCAAGGCGCACACCATGCGCGAAACGCCGCACAGCAGGGCGGCAAGCGCGCCCATATCGGCAGCCGGAACGTCGCGATAGCCCGAAAGGAGGCGGCTCATGCGTGTGCGCGAGATGAGGTCGAGGGCGAGCGCAGTGTTCAGCGGCGGCAGCGCCACGGCCGTGTCCGCGAGGGCTTCGACCGCCACGCCGCCCGCACCGAACGAGATCACCGGCCCGAACACCGCGTCGGTCGCAACACCGACGAGCACTTCGCGCTGGTGCGCGAACCGGAGCATGGGTTCGACGACTACGCCCTCGATCGCGGCGTCCGGGCGGCGGGTCCGTACGGACTCGACGATTGCGTCGTACGCCGCAGCCACGGCCACCGCATCGGCGAGGCCGAGACGCACGCCGCCGACATCGGTCTTGTGGGTGATGTCGCGCGAGTGGATCTTCACCACCACCGGGAAACCCATTGCGCTCGCCGCGTCCACCGCCGCCTCGCGTGTCGCCGCGACTACTGCGCGATGTACCGGCAAGCCGAATGCGGCAGCCAGCGATTTTGCTTCGTGCTCGGTCAGGATCGTGCGGTTCTCGGCCAGCGCACGCGCGAAGATCCGCGCCGCTGCGGACAAGTCGTCGGCCGGCCGGGGCTCTGCCGCGTCCGCGGCAGCCGGCACCTCCATCAGCTGCGCCTGGTTGCGCGCATAGTGCTCGAGGTACGCAAAGGCTTCGACCGCATTCTCAGGCGTGTAGAAATTCGGGATCCCGTGCGCTTCGAGGTACTGCTGGCTCGGGTTCGGCCCGATGTCGCCCAGCCACGCGGCGAGCACCGGCTTGGGCGAGTCCATGGCCGCTTCGGCGACGGCGCGCGCCGCGGCCTCCGGCTCGGTCACCGCCACGGGCGAATACATGGCGAGCACGGCGTCCACGCCGGGATCTGCGAGAGCTGCAGCTGTCGCATCGCGAAAGCGCGAAGGCGGCGCGTCGCCGATGATGTCGAGCGGATTGCGGCGCGACCATTGCGACGGGAGTTGAGTGTCGAGCAGCGCGATGGTCTGCGGCGAAAGCGCCGCGAGCGGCACGCCGTTCTCGGTCGCGCAGTCGGCCGCCATCACGCCGGGCCCGCCGCCGTTGGTCACGATGGCGAGCCGGCTGCCTTGCGGCGCACGGCCGGGCGAGGCGAAAGCGGCGAGGATTTTGGCCGCTGAGAAGAGTTGCGTGTAGGTCCGCACCCGCACTGTCCCGCTGCGGCGCAGGGCCGCCTCGAACACCGCGTCGCTGCCGGTCAGCGCGCCCGTGTGGCTCGAAGCCGCCTGCGAGCCGGCCGCATAGCGCCCGACTTTCAGGACGACTACGGGTTTCACGCGGGCAGCCGCCCGCAGCGCGGACATGAACCGCCTGGCGTCGCGCACCCCCTCGACATACAGGAGGATCGCTTCGGTCGATGCGTCGCCGCCGAGGAAATCGAGCACCTCGCCGAAATCCACGTCGGCCGTGCCGCCCAGCGAGACGACGCTCGTAAAGCCGATCCGCGCGCCTGCTGCCCAGTCGAGGATCGCGCCGCAGATCGCACCCGATTGCGAGACCAGCGCGAGCTTGCCGGGCCGGGCCGGCGTGCGCGCGAAAGTGGCGTTGAGGCCGCAATCCGTGCGCATCACGCCCAGGCAATTCGGCCCGATCAGCCGGACGCCGCTGCGCCTGGCGGCGTCGAGCATTTCGGCCTGCAGCAAAGCGCCCTGCGCTCCCGCCTCGCCAAAGCCGCTGGAGAGCACGACGGCGGCCTTGATGCCTGCCGCGCCGGCATCGGCGATGATTCCCGGCACGGTGCGGGCCGGCGTGGCGACGACAGCGAGTTCCACGGGGCCGGGCAGTTCGCGCAGGCCGGGGTGGCAATCGAGCCCCGAGAGCCGGCGATGCTTCGGGTTCACCGCGTAGAGCTTCTCCAGGCCGCCGGCGGCGAGGTTGCGCAGCACGATGCTGCCAAGGGACCCCTCGCGGTCGGATGCGCCGACCAGCGCGACCGTGCGCGGGGCAAGGAGGGGTTGCAGGAAGTGGTGCGGCATTCGCGGACCCGGGCTGCCGTCAACGCAGGAAAAGTACGACTTTCAATCCAGGAGAACCAATAGCGGCGCGGCTTGCAAGGTAATCCATTTTCGGGATCTGGAAAACTGCCTAGAGCTTCCCGGCACTTCGGGCTGGATGTGAGCGCTCGAAGGCATCCTGACACGCTTTTTCGATCGCAAACATGTATTTCACCCCTCTGGCGATGATGCAGCAGGCGCTTGCGGGGCAGCCGGTGGTCCTTGCCGGTCTCGCCGCAAACCTGGTGCCGTAGATTGGAAAGCACGTGGCCTGGTAAAGCGTGACGAACACATCGAGGATCGCGAGCGGGATCGCCATGCCGTAGATGACGGGTCCGGTAATCAGGTTCTGGGGCCGGTCGGTCGCGAGCCAGCGGAAGAAATTTCGCTTCAGCCGCCGGTGCGCCTTGCGCACGCCCTGCTCGAACTGGATGCGTTTGCCGTGGATGGCGAACTGGATGCGCGACTCGCGCTCGTGCAGGGGCCGTGCGCAAATCATCCTCGAGCGCGGTGATCTGTCGCAGCAGGTCTTGTATGCGGGTGTCCATGATGCCTCCGGAAGCGCCCGTGCCGTGCGAGCCGTTCGCTTATAGCACCCGGTTGCAGGCCTCGTGGGCAATTCTCCCAGCGCAGCGACATTTGACGCATGTCAAATCCTGGTCGGTGCATCCGTGCTTTCATGAAGCACGTGACCGTATCGGTCTCTTGCGAAGAAGAGGGGTTCCAATGACTCCAATGGGCTACAAGACGATCCTCGTCCTCCTGGACGGTGCCGCGCACCGCGAGGAGCAGATCAACGTCGCCTTTGAACAGTCGGAGAAATTCGATGCGCACCTTGTTTGCCTGTACGTACCGGGCCCGATCCAGATTCCTGCGTACGCCCTGGCCGAAGCGGGCACTATCGTTACCGAGTTAATCCAGCGGCGTCGCAGGGAAGCGGCGCAGGCGGTCAAGAATGCATTCGAGACGATGTCGGCGCGGCGCCGCGCGGTCAAATGCGAGTGGCGTATGGACGACGGTGACGCGGTCGCTGCCGCTTGCCTCAACGCGCGTTACGCCGACCTCGTGATCGCCGGACAGCCGCTACCGCGCCAAGAGGAGACTGGTCTGTCAGGCGCGCAGTTTGCGGCCGACCTTGTTCTCTGCGCAGGCCGTCCCATATTGTTCGTGCCCTATGCGGGCCACTTTCCCGCAGTGGGCAAGCGCATCCTGGTTGCCTGGAATGCCGGTCGCGAGGCCGCGCGCGCGCTAAGCGACGCCCTGCCTTTGCTCAAACGCGCAAGCCACGTCGACCTGGTCTCGCTGGATCCGCAAAGCAATGCCTCGCAGCACGGCGATGTCCCCGGAGCCGATATCAGCCTGCTCCTTACGCGCCACGGCGTGAAGGTCACGGTCTCGCAACAATCAGGCAGCGGCATTGGCGTCGGCGAACAAATTCTTTCGCGTGCGGCGGACGTTGGCGCAGACCTGATCGTGATGGGTGCCTATGGCCACTCCCGCCTGCGCGAGCGGATCCTCGGCGGTGCTACGCGAACCATGCTCGAAGCGATGACGGTGCCGGTGCTGATGTCGCACTGACGGCCCGCACGCGCTCAGTTCAGCCCGAGCATTCTCCCGATATCCTGCAGGAACAAGCCCGCGCGCACGCCATCGCTTTCCAGTTCCGCCGCGGCACGATCGAACTGGGAGTGGACGGAGCGTAGGCCGGCCTGGACGGCTGGGGGGTGGGCATCCGCGTCGGCAAGCAGCGCCCTGAGCTGGGCGACCTCGGCGCGCAACTGCGCGTGCCGCGGGCTGTCCGGCGGCAGCGCCGCGAGGTCCGCGGCAATCCCGTCCACCAAGCGCCGCGCGGCCGCGACGTCGAATTCAGGGCTGGGCATGTCTGATTCTCCGGGTCATTGACGAACAGCATTGTAAGACGCCGACACCGCCTGACGTCCACGCCACTACCGCCCCTTGACCACGGGAATCGGGCTGTTTCGCACGACCAGCCCTGGCCGCGGGCCCTGCTCACCCCCCGGAATAGGATGCCCGACGCACCACGGAGCTTTGCGAGCCGAAAACACCCACCACGATCAGGTCTTCTTCAATGTCGAAGAACGAATGAATGGTCATGGCACGGACAAACAAGATATTCCCGGGTGCGACCTTGCGTTCCTGGCCGGCCACTCGCAGGGTCGCCCGCCCGCCCAATACGAAATAGATCTCATCCTCGACATGCGGTGCCTGCATGTCTTTGGAACCGGCCGGCAGCTTGTATACGATGCTGCTCAATCCCGGTGACCGAACGAACTCGAAGAGCGCCACTTTATTGCCACCGACTCTTTCCGAGAGTTCTTCCGCTGTGAAAACCTGCCAGTTGTGCTCGCTCATCGCGGTTCTCCGAAAACGATTCGTTGTGACAGCGCCGGGATATAACGCCGCCTGATTTGGCGAGATTTCCATGGAGAGAGGCGTGCAATCAAGGCTAAGAGTGCAATCTGCACATAAGTTTGACCGAACCTCATCACTTTGCCTGTGCGTGCTTCGTCCGGTTTGAGCAGGATCAAGAAAACTCATTTGCCGCATATCGACGCTGTCTGATCCAGATCAAACCCATCTTGTTCGATCGGCGCTGAAATGGCCGGGCAATCCAACCCGCAAAGGAGCCGCCATGTACAAGCACATCCTCGTTCCCACCGACGGCTCGCCGCTGGCCTCCAAAGCCGTGCACGCCGCCATTGAATTCGCCGCCGAAACCGGCGCCAGGGTGACCGGCTACTACGCCATCGAAGACATGAACATGCGCCACGCCGGCGCGTACCTCACCAAGGACCTGATCGAGGAATTCGACCGGCGAGCGCGCGAGGCGGCCGAGGCCCATGTCTCCGAGCCGTCGGAAGCGGCCAAAGCCGCGGGCGTCAAGTACGACTGGATCGTGAACAAGGTGAGCCGGCCGCACGAAGGCATTGTCGATGCCGCCCGCGATGCAGAATGCGACATTATTTTCATGGCCTCTCATGGGCATCGAGGCCTTACCGGCCTGATCGTAGGGAGCGTCACGCAGAAAGTGCTCTCGCATTCGGCCACTCCGGTGCTCGTCTTCCGTTGAGCCCACGATGGACCTGACCTTCCTCGGCGCGACAGGCACAGTCACCGGTTCGAAGTACCTGCTGAGGAACGGCGGCCGCTCGATTTTGGTCGACTGCGGCCTGTTCCAGGGGCTTAAGGCCCTGCGCCTGCGCAATTGGCAGGCGCCTCCGGTCAAGCCCGGGTCGATTGACGCCGTGGTCCTCACCCACGCGCATATCGATCACAGCGGGTACCTGCCGCTGCTGGTGCGGGGCGGTTTCCGCGGCTCGGTATACTGCACGCGCCCCACCTTCGATCTCTGCAACCTGCTTCTGCCCGATTCCGGGCACTTGCAGGAGGAGCAGGCGCGGTTTGCCAACCGGCATGGGTTCTCCCGCCACAAGCCGGCCTTGCCCCTCTATACCGTCGAGGATGCGCAACGCGCGCTGCGGCATTTCGTCCCGCTCGACTACGACCATCCACAGCCCCTCGATGGATTCGGCGCTTTCCGGCTGCTGCCGGCCGGCCACATCCTCGGCGCGTCCATAGTGGCCTTCGAAGGCGCGGGCCCGCGCATCGTGTTCTCGGGAGACCTGGGCCGCGCCGACGATCCGATCATGCGCCCGCCCACCGTGGTGACCGAAGCGGACTACGTCGTCGTCGAATCCACTTATGGAAACCGCAAGCATCCGCTGGGCGACCCCGAGGCGGAATTGGCCGCACACCTCGAGCGGGCGGCCAGCCGCGGCGGCGTCGTTGTGATCCCGACGTTCGCGGTGGGCCGGGCGCAGACGCTGCTACACCTGCTCGCGCGCATCAAAGCGCGCGGCGGCCTTGCGGGCGTGCCGGTATACCTCAACAGCCCGATGGCCATCGATGCGACGCAGATCTTCCGCCGCTATCGTGCCGAACACCGCTTGTCAGAGGAGCAATGCCGCGCGGCCTGTACCGTCGCAAAGATGGTCAACACGCCGCAGGAATCGATGGCGCTGAACCAGAAACAAGGTCCCATGGTCATCCTGTCGGCGAGCGGGATGGCGACCGGAGGTCGCGTACTGCACCACCTGGCGGCCTTTGCTCCCGATCCGAAGAACATGATTCTCTTCGCGGGCTTCCAGGCAGCAGGAACGCGTGGCGCCTCGCTGGTGGGCGGCGCGGAATCCGTGAAGGTGCATGGGGAGTACGTCCCGGTGCGCGCGGAGGTGGTCAACCTCGAGGGCTTGTCCGCGCATGCCGACTACCCAGGCATCCTGGCCTGGCTCGGCGGCTTCAGGGTCGCGCCGAAGAAGACCTTCATCACCCACGGCGAGCCGGCGGCGGCGGACGAGCTGCGGCGCAGGATCAGCGAATCGCTTGGATGGGAGTGCGATGTGCCCGACTACCTGGAGCGCGCCGCGCTGCATACCCCGGCATGAGTCGCGTACCCGCTTCGGGCCGCCCGGATGCGGGCAGCAATCTTTCATATTCCCGCTTGATCTCGGCGTAGCACTCGCAGGAGCAGGCTTCGAGTCTGGCACGGTCGAGGATGGTGATGCGCCCGCGAACGTAGTTGAGGATTCCGGCATTCCGCAATCTGCTTGCCACGTCGGTGATTCCCTCACGGCGTACCCCGAGCACCGTTGCCACGAGCTCCTGCGTCATCATTACCTGGTTACCGGGGACCAGGTCCAGGCATTGGAGGAGCCAGCGGCAGAACTGCTGCTCGATCACGTGATGGCGGGTGCACACGCTGGTCTGCGAAATCTGCGTGATGAGGGCCAGCGTGTAGCGCAGCAGGAGGTGTTGCAGTCCGCTGTGCTGCTCGAACTTGCACTTCAGCGCTGCGGCATCGATGCCGTAGGCGTGGCCGCGACTCAATACGACGGCCCGGTTTGGCGTCGTATCCCCGTCCATCACGACAGGGACGCCGATCATTCCTTCGTTTCCCGTGACGGCAAACTGGGCGGACTTCCCGTCTTGGAGCACGTGGAGAAGGCAGACGATGCCGCGTTGACATGGGTCAAACAATCGCCATCAACGACGTACGGTACCGAACATTGCGCAGGATCTCCAAATCCGGAGAATTCTCGGCGGCGCGGGATGCCGATATTCCACTTTTGAAAATTCAAGCGCAGACAAGAAAGCACGTTTGATACTAATAGGCTGCTTTCGGCCACGCTAAGGGCAGCGTCTGGTTTTGCGGCTCCGGTCTCTTTGGCAGTAGAGGCAGGCGGACGACAAACTCACTCCCCTGGCCTGGCCCGTCGCTGAATGCTTCCACGGTTCCGCCATGCAACTCGACCAGCTGCCGCACGAGAGCCAGCCCAATCCCAAGCCCTCCCGCGCGGTCGACCCCCGCGGGGTCAACTTGGGTAAAAATGTCGAACACCCGGGACAGCATCTCTTTCGAGATACCCTTGCCATCGTCTCGGACGCGGACTGCGGCCAACCCGTCTTCTCTCGCCAATGTGAGGCGGATATGCCCCCTCTCGGGGGTGAACTTGGCCGCGTTGTTAAGCAGGTTGGATACCACTTGGACCAACCGACCGGGGTCGCCACTCACCGGCAACGGATCGGGAGGCAGGGCGACCTCCAGAGAGTGTTTGCCGGCATCGATGAGCGGGCGGCTCATTTCGACGCCTCTTTCGGCGATCGCCCGCAGGTCAATCGACTCTAGGTGGAGCGTGAGCTTGCCGCGGCGAATGCGTGCCAGGTCGAGAAGATCCTCGACCATGCGGGACATGTGCGCGGTCTGGCGCTCGAGCGCGCCCGAGGCCCATTGATAGAGAGCGGCGCCAGACTGAGGGGAGTTCAGGAGCTGGGCCACATTGGTGAGGACGCCCAAAGGGGAGCGCAGCTCGTGCGCGACCGCTGACAGCAATTGGTCCTTCTGACGGTCGGCCTCCTCCAACTCCCGCGTCCGCGCGCGCAGTTTTTCCTCCAACCGCCGGTGCGCCGTCATGTCACGGATGGCGCTGACCAAGAGAACCCTCGCCTCGAAGGGCATGGGACTGATCGATACGTCGATCGGGAACTCGAAGCCATCCTTCCGTAAGCCGAACAGGTCGAGGCCGCTGCCCATGGCCCGAAGTTCTGGTTTGGCGGCGTAGGCCTGGCGATGAGCGATATGCGGGTGGCGAAACCGCTCCGGCATGAGCGTTTCAACAGGGCGGCCGATCAACTCCTCTCGGCGATAGCCGAACAGCTTCTCGGTTTGCCTGTTGACTCGGGCGATCACACCGTCACCGGTGATGATCACCATCGCGTCCGGAGCAGCTTCAAGAAAGCCCTCGAGAGGCCGCTCGGACTGACCTGCTGGGAGCATCGATCCGACGGCTGGGCCGTGAATATCACCTGGCTTCACTGATTTCCCCTCTTGCCCACTCGCTTCACTCTGGCACCCCGCACCGGCGCGAGAACGGTTTGCAAGTATCTTTCAGGACACTCTATAACCGGGAGTTGGAGCCGCTTTGATCCAGATCAACCCCGTCCATGCACGAGCCGCCAAGCCGTATTGATCGGTGCCGTAGATAACAGGAAAGGGGAAGGTGCAAATGTTCGACCCTGTCAGTGCCGGTTGCCGAGCACCTTTTCCAGGCCGGCGATGTCGGCGATGCGCACGTGCTTCTGGTTCACTTCCATGAGCCCGTCGAGCTGGAATTTCGAGAACAGGCGGCTGACGGTCTCGAGCTTCAGGCCGAGGTAGCTGCCGATCTCCTCCCTCGTCATGCGCAGGTGAAAGTCCGAGGCCGACCAGCCGCGCCGGATGAAGCGCTTGGAGAGGTTGAGCAGGAACACCGCCAGCCGCTCCTCGGCGCGCATGCTGCCAAGGAGCATCATCACGCCGTGGTCGCGCACGATCTCGCGCGAGAGCACGGCGTGCAAGTGGCGCTGCAGCGCCGGGATCTCGCGGCCGATTTCCTCGACGAGGGCGAAGGGAAGCACGCAGACTTCGCAGTCCTCGAGCGCCACCGCGTGGGAGGAATGCTCGCCGGTGCCCACGCCGTCGAGCCCCAGCAATTCGCCCGGCATGTGGAACCCGGTGACCTGCTCGCGCCCGTCCCCGTGCAGCACGGCGGTCTTGAAGAATCCGACGCGCAGCGCGTACACCGAGCTGAACTTGTCGCCGGTGCGGAACAGCGCCTCGCCGCGCTTTACCTTGCGCCGCGCGTAGACAAGATTTTCCATGCGTTGCATTTCCCCGCACGAAAGGCCTTCGGGCAGGCACATCTCGCGCAGATTGCAGCTGGCGCATGTGACTTCGAACTTGCGCGGCGCGGGCATGCTGGCGGCTTGCGGGCGGGCGGTTTTCCTGGTGCGGTCGAATTCAATGACGGCTTGCATGAGTGGCTCCCCTTGATGCTCTCAATGGACCTGCGATGCGCGCTCTGCGATCACGTCGCGCACGTTTTCGAATTCCCTGCTCTTGTCGAAGAATCCCCGCGCGCCGAGGCCGGCGCAGAGGCGCCGGTACTGGGCGTTGGCGAAATTGGTCAGCACGAACACGTCGATTTCCGGCACTTGCTCGCTGAGGGCGCGCAGCACGTCGATGCCGCTGCCGCCCGCAAGGTTCAGGTCGAGCAGTACCGCGTCGGGCCTTTGCGCGAGGATCTGGCTCACCGCAGTGTCAGCGCGGTCGGCGAAACCCGTGAGGCTCAATCCGGCGACCGGCGCCAACAGCGCCGTGAGGCGCTCGCGGATCTCGGCCGAATCCTCGACGAGGAAGACCTTGAAGGTGCTGCCCTGGCCTTGAGTTTCTGGTCCGGTTTGCATGACCGGCAGTGTGCGGCGGAGTGCGAGCCGGGCCTATCGGAGGCGCCTTAAAGCAACGGTGGGAAGCCGCCCAATTCGGGGGTGGGAATCGGCCTAGAGGCGGGTAGGAATCTTCCTATTTGTCGGGCTTGGGGGTGCCGGCTGCATCGAGCAGCCGATGCTCCACGGCATAGCGCACGAGTTCGGCAGTGCTCGACATGCTCATCTTTTGCAGGGTGTGGGTCTTGTGCGTGCTGACCGTCTTGACCGAAAGACGCAGCGTATCGGCGATTTCAGTGATCGAAGTGCCGGCCACCAGCATTCGGAACACCTCGTACTCGCGGTCCGAAAGCGACTCGTGCGGCAGCCCCCCGCGTTCGCCGCCGATCGCGCCAATCGCCAGCTGCTCGGCGCCCGCCGCGCTGATATACACCCCGCCTGCGGCGATCTTGCGGATTGCGGCCACCAGCTGCGCCGATGCGCTGTCCTTGGTGAGATAGCCCGAGGCGCCGGCCTTGTATGCACGAACCGCGTACTGCTCCTCGCCGTGCATCGAGAGCACCAGGATCTTCAGCTTCGGCTTCTCGAGCTTCAGGCGCTTGATGAGGTCGATGCCGGCCAGTCCCGGCATCGACATATCGAGCATCACCACGTCGTAGTCGGCGGCGCGCACGCGCGCGAGCGCCTGGTCGCCGTCGATCGCCTCGCCGGCTACCACCAGGTCGGTCGTGGCGGAAAGGATCTGCCTGAGCCCCTCGCGCACCAGGGTGTGGTCGTCGGCGAGCAGGATTTTCGTCATGACGCCGACTTGGTCGCAGGCACACGGACCTGCACGCGCGTGCCGCCACGCGTCCTGCGCCCGATCTCGGCCCTGCCGCCAAGGTAGTGCGCCCGCTCGCGCAAGCCCTTGAGCCCGAACGAGCGCGCCTTGACGCGGTCTTCGTCGCGGATGCCGATACCGTCGTCCTCGATGGACAGCTCCACATCGGCGCCGACCACCGACAACGCAACCTGCACGTGCTTTGCCTTCGA
>Ga0163152_10000941_pt1 | contig 47584 bp, 39 predicted proteins | sample OliLakLV19MP8IB2_FD_148635 | JGI IMG/M metagenome (GOLD analysis project Ga0163152, IMG submission 148635) | Freshwater microbial mat bacterial communities from Lake Vanda, McMurdo Dry Valleys, Antarctica - Oligotrophic Lake LV.19.MP8.IB-2 | ecosystem: Environmental > Aquatic > Freshwater >...
GCGTTCTCTCGGTGGGCTGCTGCATTCGCCTTGATGTGCCGTTCGTGCCGTTCATCGCGGACCCGACGCTCGTGCCCGCGGCGGCGGAGCCGAGTGTGCCCGCACTCACCGCTGCTCAATCGTCGACGCGAGTGGCCGGCGTGCGCAGCGCGCCGTAGACGACGACGGCGCCGCCGATGACGAGCGCGAGCGCGACGCCGAACGCGATCTGCACCTTCCATCCGACGCCGAGAAGTCGCGATGGATCGTGGAGCAGCCCCTCGTAGCGCATGCGTCGATAGTCCGAGGCGTAGACCCAAAGAAGCGCGAGCACGGGGACACCGACGCCCGTCGCGATACTCCCGAAGCCCGCGATGAGCTTCACGATCCGCACGCGCGGAGACTACAGCGCGGAGGCGGAAGATCGGGCTTCGTCGGCGGCCGCCGTATCGCCCCCACCCCCTGTCCCCCTCCCGGTGGGAGGGGGGACCCTCTCCCGGAGAGCACCCTCCCTCGGAGAACGCGATGCTTCGGCGAAACAGCAACAGCGTCTTCTCTCGTCGATGACGATGCTGCGCGGAGAAGGACCCCCTCCCCCCGGAGGGGGGTGGGGGGATCACGACGGCCACATCGACGGCGATCAGTCCGCTTCGCAGGCGCCGAGGCCGCGGCGAACCGCGGAGGCTTCTTCGCCGGCAGCGCCGGCGTCGAGGGACGCGCGATAGTGCGTGCGCGCGGCGGTGCAGTTGCCGCGAGCGCGTTCCACGTCGCCGAGCGTGCGCAGCAGCTCCGCCCGACGGCCGGCGTGCGCGGGCTCGCTCACCAGGCGCGACAGGAGCGACGACGCCTCGTCGAGACGCCCCGCCGCGACCAGCACTTCCGCGCGTGTGATCGCCGCTTCCGGCGCGAGCGAGGACTTCGGGAAGCGCCGCGCGAGCTCGTCGAGACTCGCCAGCGCCGCCGCGTGTTCCCCGCGCCGCACGAACGCGCGTGCCTCGTCGTAGAGGCGCAGCTCGTCGGCGAGCGTGCCGCCCATCACGGGCGTCGGCGTGGGAACCCGCGTCGTCGCCGGCGTCATCAATCGCGTGAAGGTGCCGCTCGACGAGGGCGCGGGCTGAAGCGTCGAGAGCGGCGTCGCCGTCGCGATCGCCGGCGTCGACTCCGGGCGATCGCTCGTCGCGAGCGCGACGGCCGTCGTCTCCGCGGGCGGCGGCGTCATCGCCGGAACCGTCTCGTCGCCGAAGATCGCCGGCCCCGCGATCAGTCGCGCGATCACGACGACCGCGGCAACCGCGCCGAGCGTCAGCGCGCTCGCGCCGAGCGGGAGATTGCCGGGAGGCGGAAGCTGGCCGATCGTCGCGTCGAGCCCGCGCGCGTTCGCCGCGAGCCGCTCGGGCGACATCGCTTCGTCTCGTGCGGCGCGCAGCGCGGAGCCGAGCTCCGGATCGTCGATCAGTCGCGGAAGGTCTTTCTCACTCATGCTTTCTCTCCGCGCTTCATCTGCGCCTTGAAGGACTCGCGGGCGTCGTGAAGCCGCCGCCACACGGTGCCGACCGGCACCTCGAGCATCGCGGCGATCTCCTCGCCAGGCATCCCTTCGATCTCGTAGAGCACGAACGCCTCGCGCTGCTTGAACGGAAGCTCGGCGAGCGCCGCGTGCACACGGGCCGCGTCCTGCGAGCGCCGGATCTCCTCGTCGGGTGCCGGCGGCGCCGCGGCGATGGCGGTCTCTCGCTCGAGCTTCCCGCGGAACAGCGAGAACCGCGCGAGGCCGCGCCGGTGATGCCGGGCGATGTTCGCCGCGATTCCGTAGAGCCAGGTGCGCGCGGTCGATCGCCCCTCGAACGACGACGCGCGTTTCCACGCCGTCACGAACGTCTCCTGCAGCAGCTCGTCCACGTGCGGCCCCGGGCCCGTCAGCCGCTGCAGCACGCGCGCGACGAAGGGCGCGTGCGCGTCGTAGAGCGCCCGCACGTCGAGCGCGGCCGCCTTTGCGGGCGCAGCGGTCGACGGCGCGGTCATGGCGAAGGCGAGCCCCATTCGAGACGTGAGTGCCCGACCATCCCCGGAACCTTCGCCTCGATTTCGCGCCGCGTTATCACAGGGGAATCTCGACGCGCAGGCCGATCCGGTTCGTCGGGACCACGCGCCGGTCGGCGCCGCTGGCCGTCTCCGCGCTCACGCGAATCAGCGACAGCGCGACCTGCGGACCGATCCGCACCGGCCCCGCCTTCCACGCGATGTCCGCGTACACCTCGACCCACGGCAACAGCTTCTCCGAGATCTTCTCGGAGTTGCGATCTCCTCGGATCGCGAGGACGCCGGAGCGCACGCCGACATGCGACGAGCGCTCCTCGCGCGTCCACGCCCACCCGGCGCCCGCAAGGAACGTAACCGGCTGGTAGCGCCCCTCGCCGACGTTCGACCACGTGCCTTGTCGCAACAGCGCTTCGATCGACGCGCCGCTGCGCTCCGGCGCGATCGCGATCTCGAAATCGCCCGACGTGTCCGCGATCAGCGGATCCGCCTGGCTCGGCAAGAGCCCGAGATCGGCGCCGCCGCGTGGCGTGATGCCCCACTTCTTGCGCGGCTTCTTCCGTGGAGGCTCCGCCGGGCCGAGCGCGGGGTTCGTCCAGCGCTCACGCGGAAAGCCGTCGAGGAATCGCGCGAGCACCGCTTCGAGGAGATCGCCGCCCTGCGTGCAGTCGGACTGCGCGAGCGAGAACTGCCGTGCGAGCACGATGCCGTCGGCCGTCGACGCGGTGAGCGAGACCGCCGTCAGGCCCGCTGTGGACGGCGCCGCGATGACCTGCACGTCGAGCGCGGAAAGCCGATCGCCCGACGCGACGGCGAGTGTCGTTTCCAGCGTCATCGTGAGCGTGCCGGAGTCGAGGCAGGCGCCGTCCGCGGCGACGGAGACGGCGGCGAGAACGAACGCGAGCGCGGCGGCCAGCATCCGATCTCTCAGATCTCGATCGAGTCGCCGATCGCGGGCGCTGTCGGCTGCACGCCGAAACGATCCTTGATCGTCACTGCAAGCGCGTCGACCGCGTTCGGTTCGCCGTGCGTGCAGAAGATCTGCTCGGGCTTCTTGCCAAATCCGTCGAGCCAGCGGCACAGCTCGTCGCGATCGGCGTGCGCGGAGAATCCGTTGATCGTCCGGATCTTCGCGCGCACGGGATACTCGACGCGGTCGATCGTGACCGAGTCGGCGCCGTCGAGCAGCTTGCGCCCCAGCGTGCCCTGCGCCTGGAACCCGACGATGAGCAGCATCGTCTTCGGATCGCCGATCAGCGCCTTCACGTGGCCGAGGATGCGGCCGCCGTTGATCATGCCGCTGCCCGCGATCACCACCGACGGACCGGCCATCGACGAGATCTTCGCGCCCTCTTTCCAGTGCGACGTCTCCGTCAGCTCCGGAAAGTCGAACGGCGCGTCGCCCTGCGCGAGCAGCTTCTTCGTCTCCTCGTCGAAGCAGTCCTGGTGGCGCCGGTAGGTGTTCGTGATGTTGATGCCCAGCGGGCTGTCGAGAAACACCGGCACGCGCGGGATTTCACCTTTCTCGAGCAGCGCGTTCAGCTCGTAGAGCAGCGCTTGCGTGCGGCCGATCGCGAACGCAGGAATGAGCAGGTGCCCTTTCGTCTGCGCGATCTCCTTGATCGTTTCCTTGAGCCGGTCGCGGTTCTTGGCGGTGTCGTGCGTGCGATCGCCGTAGGTCGATTCGATCAGCACCACCTCCGCGCCAGGGATCGGCGCGGGGTCGCGGATGATCGGCATGTCGTACCGCCCGAGATCGCCGGAAAACACGACGCGCTTGATCGAGCCGTCGCGCCGCACGGCGATCTCCGCGGCCGCGCTGCCGAGGATGTGCCCGGCGTCGTGGAGCCGCAGGCTGATCCCGTCGCCGAGGTCGTGGACCTTTCCGTAGGGGACCGCGTGCCAGAGCCCCATCGTCCGCTCGACGTCCTCGGTGGTGAAGACGTAGTCGGGCTCCCCGTAGGCCCGCGAGATCTGCTTCGCGGAATCGTTGAGGATGAATCGAGCGACGTCGCGCGTTGCGGGCGTCGAGAGGATTTTGCCGGTCCAGCCCTCCCGAGCCAGCAGGGGGAGGAGCCCGCAGTGGTCGAGATGGCCGTGGGTGATGACGACGAAGTCGATCTCGAATGGATCGAAAGGCAGATGGTTGTAGCGGGTTTCATCCTGCCCCTCGCCCTGGAAGATGCCGCAGTCGACGAGGATCCGCCGCGGGCCGCAATCCAGGAGGTACTTGGAGCCGGTGACGGTGCGGGCGGCGCCGTGGAAGGTCAGTCGCATGTGTGGCGAGTATCCCATGCACCGGATTTCCCGCGAGCGCGGCTATACTCGGAAGCGGTCGTGGCCGGAAATCGCAAGGGCAGGACCGGATTGGAGTGGCTCCTCGAGAAGGGGTCGCCCGAGAAGGCCGAGGAAAATGGCTCGGATGGCGCCGCCGCTCCCGTGGCGCCGGACGCGATGGGTGTGTCCGGTGTCGACGCGGCACTCGCGCTGCTCGATTTGCCCCCGAGCTCACCCGCGTCAACGGTGCTGTCGAGAGCGCCCGCGGAGTCTTCGCTCGCGCACCATTCCGAGAAGGACGAGCCTCGCTCGGGCGAGCCCAACAAGCGCACGATGGATCCCGTCGCCAACGCGCTCGCGATGGTCGAGCCGGAACCCGCGCCGCCGAAGCGCGAACCGGACGAAGAGGCGAGCCCCGCGCTCGCGAAAACCGCGAAGTCTCCGGCAGCGCGATCGCCCGACGACACCGACGGCGTCAACGCGAAGGGCGCGAAACCCGAGGCCGAACTCGCCGAATCGGCCGCGACGATGGACGAGGCCCTTGCCGATTCCGGGGACGACGAGCCGAGCTTGCCGGAAGCGGAAGCGGAAGCGGAAGCGGAAGCGGAAGCTGCAGCGGAAGCGGCAGCGCCCGCACTCGCACCAGCACCCGCGAGCAGCGAGGCCGCAGCCGCGCTCGCCGCGCACAAGAAGGCGCTTTCCTCCGGCCGCAGCACGCGCGCGTTTCCGCGCGTGGTCGTGCCGTTCGAGGTGCGATTCAAGAAAGGCTCCGACTCCGCGACCGAGTCCGGCCGCAACGTCTCCACCGGCGGGTTCTTCGTGGAGACGAAGAAGCTCCTTCCGGAAGGCGAGGTCTTCCAGGCGCAGCTCTTCTTTCCGAAGAGGGAGCGGAAGCTCTCCGTGATCGCCGAGGTGATGTGGGTGACCGCCGGCGACCCCGAAAACCTCGACCGCTTCCCGCCGGGCATGGGTTGCAAGTTCCTCGACGTCGACGAGCGCGACGCGCCGTTCATCCAGGGCGTGATCGACGAAGCGCTCGCCGCCGGCAGCAGCGTTTAGAGCGACAGGCGGATCTGCGTCCCGAACTGGATGATCTGTTCGGGGTGCTCGTCGTCGAGGCTCTCGTAGTAGATGACCTCGGGACTGAACTGCAGGTGGATCCACCCGAACGCGAGTCCAGCGAACGCGCCGCCGAGGCGGAGCTCCTGCTTCTTCCGCTTCTTCACGCCGGATAGCACGAGGTCCTGCACGAAGCCGCTCTCCCTCTCGAGAACGGCCGACTGCTGGAGATATTTGGGCCCCGCGTAGAGCACGAAGTGGTTGCCGAGCTTCCGGGAAACGGCGACAGGCACTTCCAGCGACCACACATCCTGCTGCGGGAAGACGAGGTAGTTCACCATCGGCGCGATCGTGAGCGTGGGCGCCCAGCCGACCTCGGGAACCCACCGGCCGACGACGCCAATTCCTGCGGCGGGTGGCAGCGGGTCGATCGCGAGCGAAAGGACCTCGTTCATCTTGATGCGGAGGTTCAGCTTCGCGTCGGGAACGAGCACGCGCTCGCGCTTGAACTTCTCGTCGTCGAGCGAGAGGTCCTCGTCGCGGTCGCGCTTGTCGAACGTCGCGCCGACCGACGACGAGATCGAGAGCGTCTTCGCCGGATTGATGTCGCGCGGCGCGTCGTAAGAATGGATCGCCGCGCACCCCTGGAGAGTCACCGCGACGGCGATCGTGGCGGCGAGCCTCACTTGCCGCCCTCCTTCTTCGCCAGGTCGCGAAGGACGTTCGAGAGCTCGGTCAGGTCGAGGTTCAGTTGGTCGTTCTTCACCTGGATCGCGTGCCCGTCCGCCGACGAGAGCGACCACTCGTCTTCGAACGAATCGGCGTCGAGGTTCGCCGTCGCGGAGAGCGTGAGGGAGTTGCCGGCGATCTTCGCAGCGAACGTGTGGTTTTCCGCCTCGGGGAGCGCCGCGATGCCGAGCGCGGCCCACGTCGCCGCGCCACCCTTGTCGAATGCCAGGTACGTCTTCTTCTTCACCTTGTACTTCTGCTGCGCCTTCCAGAGCTCGTCGAGGTTCGCGCGCGCGGTGTTCGACTTCGTCTCGACCTCCGACGAGATCACGCCGAGCGCCGTGCCGCCGCCTTCGCCGACACCACTCAGGCCGATGCCGCCGATCGTTCCCCCGACGACTCCGCCCTCGACGACCTCTTCCTCGACGTATTCCTCGTCCGGGTAATACTCCTTTTCCGTGATGTCGTCGTAGAGATGGAACGGGACGGGGTTGTCCGAGAGCAGCTCCCACTCGTCGCTGGAGTCGTCCTCGTCGATGTTGCCGATGGCGCTGATCACGAACACGTCGTTCGAGTCGTAGACGCCCTCGTAGGCGTAGGTCAGGTCGCCGACGTCGATCTGGAGGCGGCGCAGGTTCGCGTCGGTGGGCTCGTACTCGTCGACGTAGAACTCGAGGAACTCGCCGTCGTGCGCGTCGGCCCACGCCTTCTCGGCGGTCCAGATCTTTTCGAGGGTCGTCTGTGCCGTCTGCGACCTGGTGCTCGCGCTCGACTTCATGAAGTTCGGGATCGCGATCCCCGCGAGGATGCCGCCGCAGACCAGGAAGAAGAAGCCGCCGACCGTGCAGGCGGCGAGCCCGACGAGGAGGCTCGGCATCTTGCTGCGACCGGGCTCGGCGGACGCCGCCCGAACCGCCGCGGTGGGCGTGGAGGGCGACGCGAGCACGACGCCGCAGCGCGCGCAGTGGGATGACGACTCGATCGCGGGAGCGCCGCACGCAGCGCAGAAGCGGGTCGGAGGACTCATGAGGCTTGCGAGTGTACCTCGTCCTTCAGCATCTCGATGAACTCCGCCTCGGTGAGCACCGTGAGCCCGAGCTCCCGCGCCTTGTCGAGCTTCGACCCCGCGTCTTCGCCCGCGACGACGAACTGCGTCTTCTTCGAGACGGAGCCGAGCACCTGTCCGCCGCGCTTCTCCACTTCCGCCTTCGCCGCCGGGCGCGTCATCGTCGTCATGCCGCCGGTGAACACGAACGTCTTCCCGGCGAGCTTGTTGGACGCCGCCGCGGCGGGCTTCACGAACGTGAACCCGTGCGCGAGCAGCACGTCGACGACCGCACGCGTGCGCGGATTGCTGAAGAAGTCGTGGACGCTCTTCGCGACGACGGGCCCGATCCCGTGGACGTTCGAGATGTCCTCGAGGGACGCGCTTTTCACCTCTTCGAAGCCGCCGAAGGTGTCCGTGAGGAGCTTCGCGGTCGTCTCGCCGACGTTGCGGATGCCGAGGCCGAAGAGGAGCTTGTCGGCTCGGCACGTCTTGCTGCGCTCGAGCTGTTCCATCAGGGTCTTCGCCCGCTTCGCACCGAGGCGGATGTCGCTGCCCGCCTTCGACTCGGTGAGCACGAGCTCGACGAGCTTCTTCTCCTTCAAGTCGTAAAGGTCGGCAATCGATTTCACCATCGAGTGCTCGACGAGTGCCGCGGCCACGCTCTCGCCCATGCCGCCGATGTCCATCGCGTCGCGGCTCGCGAAATGTTCGAGATGGCGGACGAGCTGCATCGGGCACGCGATGTTCACGCAGCGCGTGACCGATTCCTCGGGCTCGCGCACGGCGGCCTGGCCGCACACCGGGCAGTTCGCCGGCAGCTTGTAGGGACCGGCGGCGGCGACGTCCTTCGACCGCTTGTCGAGCTTCACGGAAACCACTTCGGGAATCACTTCGCCCGCGCGGCGGATCACGACCCAGTCGCCCTTGCGCACGTCCTTCCGCGAGACCTCGTCCTGGTTGTGCAGCGTCGCCCGCGACACCATCACGCCGCCGACCTGCACGGGCACGAGGTGCGCGGTCGGCGTGAGCGCTCCCGTGCGCCCGACATACGCGACGATGTCCTCGACCTGTGTGAACGCTTCCTCCGGCGCCCACTTGTAGGCGGTGGCCCACCGCGGGCTGCGGCTCTTGAAGCCGAGCTGCCGCTGCCAGTCCAGCCGGTTCACCTTGATGACGGTTCCGTCCGCGTCGTAGTCGTAGCCGGGGCGGTCCTTCTCGATCTCGCGGAAACGTTTCTCGAGCTCGCCGAGTCCCTTCACGAGGCGCGCTTCGGGATTCACGCGCAGGCCCCACTTGCCGAGCGTCTCGAGCACCTCCCACTGCGAGTCGAAGCTCTCCATGTCGTTCGGGCCGACGGCGTAGAGGAAGATGGAGAGCGGCCGCGACGCGGTCACCTTCGGATCGAGGTTGCGCAGCGAGCCGCCGGCGGCGTTGCGGCAGTTCGCGAACGGCGGCTCGCCGTCCTTCTCGCGCTGCGCGTTCATCTTCAGGAAGTCTCCGCGGCGGATGTAGACCTCGCCGCGCACGGAGATCTTCTTCGGAAACGTCTTCCCCTTGATCGGCGTGAGCGCGAGCGGCACCGACTTCATCGTGCGCACGTTCTCGGTGACGTTCTCGCCGATCTCGCCATCGCCGCGCGTCGACGCCGCGACGAACACGCCGTCTTCGTAGACGAGCTCGATCGCGAGCCCGTCGATCTTCACTTCGACGACGTATTCGATGCCTTGGCCCTCGCCGAGGTCGAGGCCCTTGCGCGCGCGCTCGTCGAACTGCTGGATCTCCTCTTCTGTGAACGAGTTGTCGAGCGAGAGCATCGGCCCGAGGTGCGTGAAGCTCGCGAACGCCGACATCACGGCGCCGCCGACGCGCTGGGTCGGGCTGTCGGGCGTGACGAGCTCGGGGTTCGCCTTCTCGAGCGCTTGCAGCTTCCGGTAGAGCTGGTCGTATTCGGCGTCGGAGACGGTCGGCGCGTCCTTCACGTAATACGCGTGATCATGGGCGCGGATCTCCGCCTTGAGAGCTTCGTGTTCCTTCTTTGCGTCCTTGCCGGCCATCTCTGCTTCCTAACATCGCGCTCCCACACGGCCAAAGCGCCCGTGGTACGCTCGCGAGCCGTGCGAGTGCTCGCCTGTCTGTTGCTTCTCATTGCGCCGGCCGCGCTCGCGGACGTGAAGGTCGAGGACCCGTCGATTTATTACGAGGCGGCGCGCGACTACATGCGCGACGAGAAGTGGAACCTCGCGGTGGAGCAGCTCGAGAAGTCGCTCGCGATCAAGAACGACGACTTCCGCGTATGGATCGATCTCGGCGACGCGCTTTGCGTCGACGCACGCGGCGTGCGTTACGGAACGCCCGAGCGCAACGAGCGTGCGGCGAAGTCGTATCGCCGCGCGACCGAGCTCAATCCGGGATCCGCGCGCGCATGGAACAACCTCGCGTGGCTGCGAGCGAAGACGAAGACGGCGCCGGACGAGGCGCTCGGGGCGGCTCATCGCGCGATCGAGATCGACGGCGCCCGCGCGAGCTATCAGGACACGCTCGCGGAGGTCCACTTCGTGCGCGGCGAGATGCCGCTCGCGCTGCGTGCGATCCGCCGCGCGCTCGAGCTCGAGCCTGACCACGAGTACTACGCGAAGCAGCTCGCGCGGTTCCTCGCGGCGACGGATTCGCTCCCGGCGGCGACGCCGTCGCCGAAAGTGACACCCAAGAAACCGGGCTCGAAGAAGCCCGCGAAGAAACCCGCGCGCTGAGCCCATCCTCACCCTGAGCGAGCGAAGCGAGTCGAAGGGCTGTCCGAATCACAAAGCCCTTCGACTCGGCCGCAAACTGCCCGGTCCTTCGACTCGGCCGCAAACTGCGCGGCCTCGCTCAGGATGTACCTCGCTCAGGGTGAGGCTAGCGCTGTGCTAGGTTCGGGCCGTGGGAACGAACGCCGTCATCGCCGCTCTGATCGCACTCGCTGCTCCCGCAGCCGCCCCCTCCGGCCCGCCGACCATGCCGGTCGCGGACATTCAGCGCGGGATGAAATGCGTCGGACGCACCGTGTTCGAGGGCGCGAAGATCGAGGAGTTCGCGTGCGAGATCCTCGGCGTGCTCCCCGGTGCGTGGGGACCCGGCGACGACGTGATCATCGCGCGGCTCCTTGGCAAGACGGCGGAACGCTACGGCGTCATCGCGGGAATGAGCGGCTCGCCTATCTTCATCGACGGCAAGCTGATTGGCGCACTCTCGCTCTCGATGGGCACGTTCCAGAAGGAAGCGATCGCGGGCATCACGCCGATCGACGCCATGCAGCGCGTCCGGGCGTCGAACGGATGGCCCGGCGCCCGCAACGGTGGCGGCGCATCGCCGATGGACGCTCGTCCGCGCTCGGCCGGCGACTACGAGTTTCGTCCGATCACGACGCCGCTCGTCATCTCGGGCGTCTCGCCGGAAGCGATGCCCATCGTGAGATCCCTGCTCGAGCCGCACGGCTTCATGGTGACGACGGGCGCCGGCGGCGCGCTCGGGGCGACGCCAGTTCCTGGCGCGGCGGACACGATCCAGCCGGGCGGCGCGCTCGCGGGCCTCCTCGTGACGGGTGACGTGAACATCGCCGGCACCGGTACCGTGACGTGGCGCGATGCGGACACCGTGCTCGCGTTCGGCCACTCCTTCCTGCTCTACGGCAATGTGGAGATGCCGATGGCGACCTCTGACATCATCACGGTCGTCGCGTCGCAGAACCTCTCCTACAAGCTCGGCGCACCGAAGCAGATCGTCGGATCGATCGTGCGCGACAACCGCACCGCGATCGCCGGCCGTTTCGGCGTCGAGGCTCGAATGATCCCCGTGAAGGTGACGCTTCCCGAGGGGACGCAGCCGCGCGAGATCCGATTCAACGTATTCCGTAATCGTGTGCTCAGCGCGCCGATGATGACGGTCGGCGTGATGAACGGGCTCGTGTCGAACGCGGCGTACGACGCGGAGGGCACGTTGCGCATCGACGGGCGCGTGAAGGTCGCCGGACATCCGGACGTGGTGCTCTCGCGCACGTACTTCGATCCCGGCGCGGGCGGCGGCTCGATCCCCTCCATGGCGGTCGAGATCAGCACCATGCTGCAGCGCCTCTTCGAGAACGACCTCTCGGAAGCGGCGGTCGGCGAGATCGAGATCAAGCTCGGCGTCGACAAGACGCGGCGCGAGACGCGCATCGATGCGGCGTGGTCGGAGCGCGCGAGCGTGAAGGCGGGCGAGACCGTGGGCGTGCGCGTGCGCATGCGTCCGTGGCGCGGTGCCGCCGAGCTGCGCGAAGTGCTCGTGAAGATTCCCGAAGGAACGCCGGCGGGCTCGCTGACGGTTTCCGTCTCCGACGCGAAGGTGATGGACGCGAAGGATCGCGTGTCGCCGGGATCGCCCGCGCGCCCCGACGACCTTGCGGCGCTGATCGCGTCGTTCAACGCGCGTCGCGACGAGGACTCGCTCTACGTGCGGCTGTCGCGGAACACGCCCGGCGCGATCGTGCGCGGCGTGAACCTGCCCGCGCTGCCGCCGACCGCACTGGGCGTGGTGCGCGGCGCCGAGAAAAGCGCCGGCGGCGCCGAGCCGCTCACGGACACCGTCGTCGACGAAGTGCGCATGCCACTCGGCGCGCGCGTCGCGGGCTCCGCCGAGTTCACCCTCCGCGTCGACCCGTAGCGCCACCCTCACCCTGAGCGAGGCCGCGCAGTTTGCGGCCGAGTCGAAGGGCTTTGTGAGTTCGCACAGCCCTTCGACTCGGCCGCAAACTCAGGGTGAAGTGGCTACGGCCACACGTCCCATCCCTCGCCGGTCCATCGCAGCAGCGTCGCGGAAACCGGTTCCGGATGCGTCTCGACGATCTTCTGCGCCGCGGCGCGAACTCTTTCGACGCCGCCGGGAACGGCGCTGCCGGTGAAGATCACGCGATCTCGCGCGGGCACGCACGCGACGACGTCGCCGGAGATGTCCTCGGCGATCGCCTCCCACGTCTCGTGAAAGAGCAGCAGGCTGGTCTCGAACCCGCCGCCGCACGCGAGCAGCTCGGCGCCGCCATCGCCGTGCCGCTGCACGCCGGGCAGCCGCGCCTCGAGGTTCGCGAGCGCGAGCGCGTGCAGCTCCGACGCGCTCATCGCGAGCGCGAGCATCCGCTCCTCGGTGAGCCAGGTCTCCTTCGGCGGCGGCGTTGTGGCGTAGACCGTCCACAGATCCGCGCAGAGGTGCCGCCGCGCGAGTCGTTTCCCTGCGAGCGATTCCTGCCGAGCCATCGACGGCGCATCGAGCACGATCGGGACGATCGCGTCCTTCGACGGCGGCTCGTTCACCGGCGGCGCGGGCGACGGCTTCTTGAACCGGTCGAAGAGACTCACCCGCAGACGATATCCCGGCGCGTCAGTTCTTCTTGTCGTCGTCCGAGAAGACCTTGGTCTCCAGGCGAGAGATTCGATCTTCGAGGCGGCGGTAGTGGCTGCCCGTGTTCTCGACGATCTGGTCGAGCCGACCCGTCATCTGATCGAAGCGACCCGTCATCTGATCGAAGCGACCCGTCATCAAGTCGAGCCGGCCCGTGATCACCGAGAGCTCCGCTCGGATTCCGTTGAACTGAGGTGCGAGCGCGCGAGCGATCGCGTCGGCAAGCGCATCGTGATCGGGCTTGTTTCCGTTGTTCGACATGACGCCTCCATTGTAGCAGCCCGTCATGGGCTGCTCGAAGCGCGTGCCGATGCACCGAACAGGCCGAAAGTGCAGGGGAAGGCGGCAATCACAGAGCCCGTGCGGATCTGCGGGCTTCGGGGATTTCGCAACGCGACGTGTTCGAGCCTCCGATGTCGGAAGCGTCCGGAATCCGGACGTCCGTCCGGACTTCTCCGGCACTCGCGTTGTGGGATAACTCGGTTCCATGCGTCGAGTGATCCTGGTCGTGACAGCGCTGCTCCCCGTGGTGACGTTCGCGGCGGCGGAGAAAACGTGGACGCCGCTCGTGCGCGGGACGGTGCCGGCCGGCGAAGCGAAGGGCGCCGCGCCGACGTCGCGCGGGACGATCGAGCCCGCGCCCGAATCGAAGGAGCTCTCTGCGCCCGCGTCGCCGTATCTGTGGGCGCTCGCGATCGTCGGCGGCACCGTCTACGCGGGCTCCGGCGATTCCGGAGAAGTCTGGCGTGCTCCCGACGACGGCGGCGCCGCGAAATCGATCCACGACGCGGCCGAAACGCAGGCGCAAGTTCTCGTCGAGGAGGGCGGCGCGCTCATTGCCGGGTTCAATCCGGGCGCACGCGTCGTGCGCATGAAGAAGGACGGGACCGGCGTCGAGCCGATCCTCGATGCGACGGAAGCGTACGTGTGGGCGGTGCTCCCGGAGTCGAAGGGCAAGGCGCTCCTCGTCGCGGTGGGAAGTCCCGGCAGGGTGTACCGCGTGGAGCCCGGCAGTGGCGCGGCCGCGAAGGTGATCCTCGACGCGGGTGACGCGCACGTTCGCTCGCTCGCGTTCGCGAAGGACGGGCGGCTTCTCGCGGGAACCGACGGGCGTGGTCTCGTCATGCGCGCGGCAAAGGATGGTGGACGATTCGTCTTGTTCGACGCGCCACGCCGCGAGATCTCGTCGATCGCGGTGGCCGCGGACGGCGCGATCTGGTTCGGCGCCGTTGGCGCCGAGGAAGCGGTCGCGGCCGGTGAGCCGGTGGCTGTCGCGTCACCGACGCCCGTTCCGCCGACCGATCCGAAGAAGGGACCCGCGGGGCAGCTCTATCGCATGCGGCCCGACGGGTTCTCGGAGCTCGTGTGGACCGCGCCCGGCCCCGGCATCTACTCCGTGCTCGCGGATGGCGAGGGCGCACTCGTCGCGACCGGTGATCCGGCGGCGGTGTGGCGCATCGACGCGGACGGCGTGGCACGCAAGATCCTCGATCCGTCGGCGGGACAGGCGACCGCGCTCGTGCGCGATGGCGACGCGGTGCTCGTCGCGACCGCGAACCCCTCGAAGGTGATCCGCCTCTCGACGAAGCGGAAGACCCCGGGCGTCTTCGAGAGCGCCGCGCTCGACGCGGGTGGCTTCGCGAAGTGGGGCCGCCTCGCGTGGACGGCGTCCGACACGAAGAAGGTCGAATTGGCCACGAGGAGCGGCAACACCGCGACGCCGGACGCGTCGTGGAGCGCGTGGAGCAAGGGCATCGCCGCCGACGGCGCCACTGTCGCGAGCCCCGCCGCGCGCTACCTGCAATACCGCGTCACCATCGATCCCGGCGCGAGCGCCGAAGTCACGTGGATCGAAGCGATGTATCGCGTGGAGAATCGCGTGCCGCGGGTCGACTCGGTGTGGATCGAGGAGCCCGGCATCACCATTGCGCCGAAGGCGGACGCGCCACCGTCCTACACGCTGCCGCCGGAGAACAAGCCGACGCCGGTGCGCAAGGAGCTCCCGCAGAAGCGCGGCTACCAGCGTGGCTGGCGCGCCGCGCGCTGGACGTCGTCCGATCCCGACGGCGACGACCTCGTCTACGACGTGTTCGTTCGCGGCGCGGGCGAAAGCGTGTGGCGCACGCTCGCGAAAGCGCAGCCCGAGCCATACACGACGTGGGACGCGTCGTCGCTGCCGGACGGTCGCTACGAGCTGAAGGTCGTCGCGAGCGATACGCCGGTGAACGGCGCGGGGAGCGGACTCGCCGGCGAACGAATTTCGATGCCGTTCGACTGCGACGCGACGCCGCCGAAGGTCGACGACGCGAGCGCGAAGCGCGACAGCGGCAAGCTGCGCGTGACCTTCTCGGCGACGGACGCCGTCGGCATCGCGGCAGGCCACGTCTCGATCGACGGCGGCGAGTGGATCCCGCTCGTGGCGGAGGACGGCCTGGCCGACTCGCCGAAGGAGCGGTTCTCCGCGGCACTGCCGGATCCCGGCCCCGGCGAGCACGTGATCGTAATGCGCGCGACCGACCGCTCCGGCAATCCAGGGAGCGGCAAGGCCGTGGTACGCTGATCGCCGGGTGAGACTCCATGCTACTATGTTATTCGTTGCTGCGGCCGCGGCGTGTGCCGGCGAGCAGGCGCCGAAGAACAACGTCATCTCGAAGGAGGCCACGCTCGCCGCGTGGACCTCGAACGGGAAGGTCGTCTACACGGAGGAAGTCGACACGGGTCCCCTGAAACACGGCGTCTTCCTCTTCTCGCCGTCGTCGGGGAAGAGCGAGCAGATCGCGGAAGTCTTCGGCGCGCCCACCTTCCTCGATGCGGACGACACCGATCGCATCCTGCTCGGCGGCATCGGCGGTGCGTTCACCGTGCTGCAGCAGGACGGCGCCGTCCTCTACGAGGTGACGATCCTCGCCGACGTGACCGGCGGCTACGTCGGCCTGCACCTCGCGGCCAGCGGAACGAAGCTCGCGCTCGCGACGCAGCAGACGCAGCCCGACCTCCAGGTGCACTCCGTCGTCGACGGCTCGCGACTCGTCGAGCTCCCCGACATCGAGGGCGCCGCGACGATCCGCGAGCTGGAGTGGTCGGCAGAGGACACGTTCCTCTTCTATTCGCTCGGCGACTCGACGGGAGCGACGCCCGATGCGATTCGCCGCGTCCTCTCGGCGAGCGTGTCGGCGCCGGCGCTGATCTTTCAGGACGCGGCGATCCCGCGCATCGATCGCCTCTTTCTCTCGAGCGACGGGTCGACGTTCGTGTTCTCCGGCGCCGATGACGCCGACGAGCAGGGCGTGTGGACGCTGCCCGCGAGCGGAGGCGCGGCCGTGCGCATCGCGCGCGAGGACAGCCGGCGCCTCTCGGTTCGTGCCGCGAGCGGACCATCCCCCGACGGCAGGCATTTCGTGCTGCACTCCGACACGGCGCACGGCACGCGTCTGACGGTCGAGCCGGTGGAGGCGATCGAGTGAGCGCAGCAGACCCCGACAACTGTTCCTTTTGCGGAGAGCCCGCATCGAGCTCCCGGCATCTCGTCCAGGGACGCGACGGCGCGTGGATCTGCGAGGGCTGCGTGAAGTTCTCCTCCGCGATGATCCAGGACGCGGGCGGCACCGACGCCGTCGGCGTGATCCCCGGCGACATCGAGCGGCAGAAGTCGCTCATGCTCCGCACGAGCGCGTCGAGCCGCACGGACGACACCGGCACCGGCGAAGGCACGTTCGGAATGCGCCGCGCGGAAGTGCCGAAGGCCGCCGGTGGCGTCGTCCCCGGCGGCGCCGCGGCCGACGATCGCACCGAGGTGAAGGCGAAATCGCCGACGCCGCCTCCGGCATCGGCTCCCGGCGCGACCACCGCCGTTCCTCCGCGGCAGCGCACCTCCGCGCGCATGGAGATGCCGCCTATCGACACCGGCACGGCGTCGGCCGGCTTCATGGTGAACGTCGACGGCACGATCGTGTCCGGCGAGCGCGCCGCGGTTTCGCTGTTCGATCGCTCGTTCCTCTATGGCGATTCCGTGTACGAAACCATTCGCGCGTACGGCGGCGTTGCGTTCGCGCTCGGTGAGCACCTCTCGCGTCTCTACAACTCGATGCGCCGGCTGCGCATCACGCCGAACGTCGAGCGCGACACGATCGAAGCGCGCATCGAAGGGACCCTTGCCGCGGCGAAAGTGCGGGACGCCTACATCCGCGTGATCGTCACGCGCGGGAGCGGGTCGGAGTTCGGCCTCGCGAGCTCGCTCGACAATCCCGGTCCTGTGTACGTGATGGTGAAGGCCTACACGCCGCCGCCGCGCGAGTGGTACGAACAGGGCATCTCCACGATGATCCCGATCGTTCGCCGCGTCGGACGGGACGCGCTCGACCCGGCGATCAAGAGCGGCAACTACCTCAACAGCATCCTCGCGATGATCGAAGCGAAAGAGGCTGGCGCGGATGACGCGATCCTCCTGAACGCGGCGGGCATGGTGACGGAGGCGACGACGTCCTCGCTGTTTGCGGTGATCGACGGCTCCGTCGTCACGCCGCCGCTCTCCGCGGGGATTCTCGACGGCATCACGCGCCGCCACCTGCTGGCGGCGCTCCGCGAAGCGGGAAAGCCGGCGACGGAGCTCAACCTGACCGAGGCCGACCTCAAGCGCGCAGACGAGCTTTTCGTCACGAGCACGCTGAAGGAAGTCGTCCCGATCCGCTCGCTCGACGGCGCGCCGTTGAATGGGGCGACGCCGGGACCGGTCACGCAGGCGTGCGCCGCGCTCCTCGCGAAACGCATCCGCAAGCTCACCGCGTAGAGCGAACCCGAGCGGGCGGGCGTATGATGACGGTGTGCGTTGGATCGTCCTCGCGGCCGCGCTGGTAGCCGCTCCGGTCGCTGCGGAACCCGAAGGCCCGACGGCTGCGCGCTGGACCACCTGGTCGCCCGATGGCCGCTTCGTCGCGGTGCTCGACCCAGGGCGCATGGAGACCGCGGTTTACCGGCTCGATGCCGACGGCGCGCGCCACTACCAGTGGTCGATGCCGGGATGGTTCGCGCGGGCGGCACTCGCGAACGGCGGTGAGCACCTCGTCGTCGGCGCCGACGCGGGCGGCGTCGTCACCGCGGACTGGCAGCCGGCCGACGTCGTGCTGCGCTTCTACGATCGCGGACATCTCGTGCGCGCCCTCACGATCTCCGAGCTTGTTCCCGATCCGACCGAGATGATCCGCGTCGAGTCGCACTTCTACTGGGGTCGCACGCGCGGGTTCGACGCGGACGGCCGCTACGTCGTCGAGACGGTCGATCACGTCTGGCACTTCGCTCCGCAGACCGGAGAGCGCGCAGCCGATTAGTGCTAGCTTTCGCGCATGCGAGTCGTCGTCGGACTGGAGCGGATTCTCGCGGACCAGAAGCACCTCCTCAAAGGGAAGCGCGTCGGGCTCGTGTGCAATCCGACGTCCGTCACGCCCGATCTGCAGCACGCAATCGACCTCTTCCACGCGACGGACGGGATCGACCTCCAGGCGATCTTCGGCCCCGAGCACGGCGCACGCGGCGACGTGCAGTACATGGTCGACGTCGTCGAGGAGAAGGACGCAAAGACGGGGCTCGAAGTCTTTTCACTCTACGGCAAGACGAAGGAGTCGCTCGCGCCGACGAAGGAGATGCTCGAGGGCATCGACACGCTCGTCGTCGACATCCAGGACATCGGAAGCCGCTATTACACCTACGTCTACACCATGAGCTACTGCATGGAGTCGGCGGCGAAGTACGGGAAGGAAGTGATCGTCCTCGATCGCCCGAACCCGCTCGGCGGCGTGACGGTCGAGGGCAACGTCCTCAACAAGCCGCTGCACAGCTTCGTCGGCCGCTACCCGATTCCGGTGCGCCACGGGATGACGCCGGGTGAGCTCGCCGGCCTCTTCAACGAGGAGTTCGGCATCGGCTGCAAGCTCACCGTCGTGCCCATGCGCGGATGGAATCGCGAGATGTGGTTCGACCAGACCGAGCTGCCGTGGGTGATCCCGTCGCCGAACATGCCGACGCTCGAGACGGCGACCGTGTATCCCGGGATGTGCCTGCTCGAGGGGACGAACGTCAGCGAGGGGCGCGGCACGACGATGCCATTCCTCTTCGTGGGAGCGCCGTGGGTCGATGCGTATGCGCTCGCGGAGCTCCTGACCGCGGAGAAGCTGCCCGGCATCCGTTTCCGACCGCACTACTTCACGCCGACCTGGGACAAGTGCAAGGGCCTGCGCTGCGGCGGCGTGCAGCTGCACATCAGCGATCGCGATGCGTTCAAGAGCTACGTCACCGGCATCGCGGTCGTGAAGGCGCTGCGGCGCGTGTCCTCGAAGCATGCCGTGAGCGAGCGAAGCGAGTCGAATCGGCCGTTCGACTGGCGTCGCGAGGCGTACGAATTCGAGAACGACCACCTCGCGATCGACCTGCTGCTCGGTCGTCACGAGCTTCGCAAGATGGTGGAGGCGGACGCGCCACTCTCCGAGATCGAGCAGAGCTGGAAGGACGAGCTCGCCACGTACATGGCGACGCGCGCGAAATACCTCCTCTACTGACGCGGCAGGCGCAGCCACGATTGCACGGGCGCGCGCTGCCACTGCGCGTCGGCGTATTCCGCGAGCGCCGCCGGCAAGGGATCGCCGTTCGCGCGCAGGCGCATGAGTGCGAGCGCGAGATCGGCGTCGGCGATGCACCAGCTCGCGAACATCGTGGTCGCGCCCGGCTTCACGACCAGCGACGCGACGCGGGCGAGTTCGGACGCCGCGTCGGCCGCCGCCGGCGAGAGGGGCGTCGTGATGCGGCGGTCCGCATGGAAGATCGACGTCGTCGGCCGCGCCTCGCGCAATGCGGCGAGCTCGGTGCGGAGCCACAACATCACCTGCCGGCAGCGGCCGCGCTCCTGCAGGTTTTCGGGAAAGAGGCGCGGGTGTTTCGGGAACGGAAAATTCTCCGCGGCGTATTCCGCGATCGCCATCGACTCGGCGAGCCACCAGCCGTCGTGTTCGAGGACCGGGACCTTCGCGGTGATCGAGCGTTCCTGGAACGCGGGGACGCGTACGTCGCCGTCGGGAATCGAGTGGTCCGTGAGCTCGAAGGAAAGCGCCTTCTCGGTCAGCGCGATGAACGCGCTGAAGACCCAGGGGCTGACGTGCGCGGTGTCCGCGTGCAGGACGAGCTTCACTGAGGCGAGAATAGCGCCAACGTGTCCGACGAAGACCCGCTCCTCGACATCCTCGGCAAGCTGAAGCTGCGCACCGCGCGGCTCGCGGCGGCGACGGCGGCGGGTCCGACGTTCCCCTCGCCGCTGAGCGTTTCGTCGCTCGCGGTCTCGCCCGATGGCCGCCGCGTCGCCATCGGCCGCGCGAACGGGCTGCACTTCCTCGACGCGACCTCGCTCGAGTCCTCCGGCGATCCCGAGCGGCCCGCGCTCGAGGTGAAGCGGCTGCGGTTCACCGTCGACGGAACGGCGCTCTTCTACCAGACGGCCGAACGCGCCGGGACGTTCCGCGTCGAGCCACCACTTCCCGGCGTGGACATCCCCGGATTCGGTCCGCAGCACGACGCGTTCCTGGCGCCCGCGCGTGGCGCGCTGCTGCGCGTGGATCGCTCGCATATCGCGGCGTTCGCCGTGGAGACGGGCGAACCCGCGGGACAGGTCGCGTTCGTGGAATCGGGCGGTCCCGACGCGAAGGCGGCGTGGAGGCTGCTCGACGTCGCCGCGGACGGACGGTTCGCGCTGTGCGTGCGCTGGCGCCAGGGCGGTGTCGCCGTGCGGCGGCTCGACCTCTCGACCGGCCGGGGTCCGGAAGCGAGTGCGCCGCTCCCGGCACCGGCGGGCGGTGGCGGCGCGATCGCTTCGGGAGGGGTGTGGGCGGTGGTCGCGGATGGCTGGGGAAACTTCGCGACGATCGACCTCGACACGATGAAGTTCGCGACACCGATCGTGCACGACGGCCGGTGGACGGTGTGGGCGATCGCGGCGTCGCCCGACGGCCGGCACTGGGCGAGCGCGCGTGCCAAGGAAGTCGCGATCTGGCGCCTTGCCGCCGAGCATCCGATCGAGCGCATCAACTTCGAGGCGATCGACGACGTACCGCGGGCGCTCGCATTCGCGCCGGATGGCGCGCTGATCATCGGAACCGCGGCCGGCCGCTTGCTGCGCATCGAGCTCACGCGCGGCGAGTAGCGCGCGCTCGGAGCGTCAGTAGCCGGCGCAGGTGGCCGTCACGTCGAAGCCGAACGACGCATCGGCGATCGACGGCGAGCTCGTGAGGGTCTCGTCAAGCCAGCGGCCGGACTTGTCGGCGGGCTCGACGATCACGTGAAGCGATTCGCCGCCGGTGAGCGACGACTCGATCTCGATCGAGTTCGTGCCGGGAGCGACGTTCAGGAACACCTCGACCATGTCGCCCGTCGGGAACGCGTCGGGCGTCACGACCGGCTCTCCGTTGAGCGAGAGCTGCGCGTCTTCGACGCCCGCGTTGTCGACGAGGAGGCGAACACCGGCGCAGGGAACGAGGTCGTCCGCGTCGGCGATGCCGTCCTCGTCCGCGTCGTGCGCGGCGATCACGCCTTCGTCGGAGGGCGGCGTCGTATCGACGTTGCCGCAACCGGAAGCGAGACCCAACAGCAAGAGGAGGCCGACCCGACGCATGGAGTCGCCCTTCGAAGCGCGATCCATGCCACATGAAACCCAAGTCAATCCAGCCACTTATCTCGCACGGCGTGACCAGCGAGACACCCTGTCATGGGCGCCTTTGTCCCGATCCGATGGCACTTACTCCGGGGAGTCTCTTCACTTTCTTCGCGGAGTAAGTGAAGAGACTCCCTGGAGTAAGTCAGTCGGCGGTTTGGACGGTCGCGCCGCAGAAGCCGCAGACCTCGTCGAAGACGCCCTCGAGGTCCTGAAGGTTGGAGCCGCAGCTCGGGCACTCGACGGTGCCGAGGCTCCGGCTGCTGCGCGCCGCCGAGCGGGCGCGAATCATCTTCAGCGGGTCGGGGTTCTTGTTCGAGATGCCGAAGAAGCGAAGCACCGGCTCGTCGGTCGCGGCGATGCCTTCGCCCGTGAGGATTCGCGCGGTGAGATGGCCGAGCAGGGCCTCGATCTTGTCGATACGGGCGCGCACCTCGCTGCTCGCCTGCATGAGGTCGGCGGTATTCGCACCGGCGGCGCGGAGCGCGCGGCGGCCGGGGTCGTTCGGGTCGAAGTTGTCGTCCATGCGCGCATCCCACCCGCGCGACGCGCGGCCCGTCAAGCCATGCAATCGACATCGAGGGTGTTGACGCGGTGCGTCGCTCCGCTAGATTGGATTCGAGTGCCCCGCCTCGCGCAGTCCTGGTCCGAGCTCACCACCCGCTTCGCCGATCATCCCGGGCGCGGCGGTTGCGGCGTGGGCGCGGTCGTCGACCTCGCGGGAAACGCGTCGCACGAGCTCCTCGAGATGTGCCGGCAGGGTCTCGGCTGCATGGAGCATCGCGGCGGCGCGCTCGGTGACACCGGCGATGGCGCCGGCATCCTCGCGTCGATCGATCGCGACTTCTTCACCCGCTTCATCGCGCAGGGAAAACACCTGCCCGACGGGCACGCGCTCGTCGTCGGTGTGGTCTTCTTCCCGTTCGGCGAGAGCTCGAACCTCCCGCACTGGCAGCGCGAGATCGATGCGATCCTGCGGCGCGCCGGACTCGCCTCGCTCGGCTGGCGGCACGTGCCGGTGAACGCGAGCGTGCTCGGGATGGGTTCGCTCGAATCGCGTCGCGACGTGTGGCAGGTGCTCGCGGGCGAAGGCATGGTTCCGCGCGAGGATCTTCCGCGCACGCTGCATCGCGTGAAGGCCGCGATCGAGGCGGCCGTGCGCGAGTGCTACGTCGCGTCCCTCTCGCAGTCGACAGTCGCCTACAAGGCGCTCGCGACCGGCGCGCAGCTCTCGGCGTTTTATCCGGACCTCACCGATCGCTCGTATCGCGCGAGCTACGCAATCTTCCATCGCCGGTTCTCGACGAACACGTTCTCGAACTGGTACCTCGCGCAGGTGTTCCGGATGCTCGGCCACAACGGCGAGATCAACACCATCAAGGCGAACCGCAACGCGGTCGCGAACCTCGAGGTCGAGCTCAAGCTGAGCCACGTGCTGATGGCGCAGGGCTCGGACTCGTCCGACATGGATCGCATCGTCGACCTTTTCGTGTCGAACGGCGTCTCGCTGCCGGAAACGATCGCGCGGCTCGTGCCCGCGGCGTGGCGCGACCTCGTCCGCCCCCGTCCGGAAACCATCCGGTGGTATCGCGGCGTCGCGCGCGCTCTCGGCTCTCTCGGCGCGTGGGAAGGTCCTGCGGCGATCGTCGCGACCGACGGCAAACACGTGCTTGGCGCGCTCGATCGTATGGGACTCCGTCCGATGCGCTGGGTGGTCACGAAGAGCGGCCGCCTCATCCTCGGCTCGGAAGTCGGCGCGATTCCCGTCGCGGCGGACGACATCGAAGACGTCGGCCAGCTCGATCCCGGCGAGATCGTGTGCGTCGATCTTGCGGCGAAAAAATTCCTTCGCCCGAGCGAGGTCATCGACGACATCGTCGCGCGCTCGCCGATGAACTTCGCGCAGCTTTCCGAGGAGAAGATCACCACGCTCACGCGGCGCCCCGAGGAGCGGGTGGCCGGCGCGGACACGCCGCGCGACTACCTCGCGCTCAACGCGTTCGGCTGGTCGTGGGACCGCGCGAAGAACGTCCGCCACATGGCGGAGCACGGGAAGGAGCCGATCACCTCGATGGGGAACGACCGGCCGCTCGCCGTGTTCTCCGCGCTCCGCCCGCCGCTGCCGAAGTATTTCAAGCAGATCGTCGCCGTCGTCACGAATCCGCCGATCGATCCCATCCGCGAAGCCGGTAGCTTCGATCTCACGGTGACCCTTGGCGCGTCGCCGACGGCGGCCGAGAACACGCCGGTCTACGAGCCGCAGCCGGGCTGGCGCCTCCCGTCGCCGATCCTCACCGAGGAGCAGCTGTGGCTCCTGTGCGAGAACCGCGATCCGAATCGCGCGCGAGCGAAGGTGTTCGACGCCTCTTTCGTGGATCCCGGAAACGGCTCGCTCACGGGTGCGAAAGCGATCGCGCGGCGCATCGCCGAGATCTGTCGCGAAGCGGTCACGGCGCTGAAAGCCGGCGAGGCCACGGTGCTCGTGTTCTCCGACCGATCCATTGCCCGCGCGGAAGGAACGCCGAAACGGCTCCCGGTGCCGATGGTGCTGCTCGCGTCCGCCGTGCATGACGCGCTGGTGGAGGAGGGCGAGCGCCGGCACGCGTCGATCGTCGTCGACACCGGCGAAGTCCAGGAAGGCCACGACGTCGCGGTGCTCGTCGCGAACGGCGCGACCGCGATCTGTCCGTGGCTCTTCTATCGTGTGGGCGCCGAGAGCGGCACCGTGAAGAACATGGTGATCGCGCTGGAAGAGTGCCTGCAGCGCGTGATGTCGAAGATGGGCATCTGCTCCGTCGACGGCTACCGCGGCTCGCGGCTCTTCGAAGCGGTGGGTCTGGGCTCGCAGCTGGTCGAGCACTGGCTGCCCGGCGTCACGAGCCGCATCGGCGGCATCGAGCTCGAGGATGTCTACGAGGACATCGTGGCGCGCCACGCGAAGGGCACCGAGCCTCAGCGCGAATCCGACGTGTCCGTGTATCGCAAGGCCGTGTGGTCGGAGCTGCAGACGACCGCGCGCGGGCACGACCCCTCCTCGTGGGATCGCTTCCTCGCGCTGGTCGCCGACACGTCGCCCGTTTACCTGCGGGATTTGTTGCAGCCCCGAAAGGTCGCGACGCCGACGCCGCTCGAGAAGGTCGCGTCCGAGGAAGAGGTGATCGCCGCCGTGTTCCGGGGCGCCGCGATGAGCCACGGCGCGTTGCATCGCGTCGCGCACCGCGCGATCGCGGCGGCGTTCAACGGCTTCGGGGCGATGTCCAACTGCGGCGAAGGTGGCGAGGACACGCGCCGCGATACCGGCGGCCCGTGGGACGCGTCACGCTCGCGGATTCGCCAGGTCGCGTCGGGACGTTTCGGCGTCGAAGCGCGCTTCCTCGTCCACGCGGACGAGATCCAGATCAAGATCGGGCAAGGCGCGAAGCCGGGCGAAGGCGGCATGCTGCCCGCCAACAAGGTCACCGCGGAGATCGCGGCGATCCGCCGCACGCAGCCCGGCGTCGCGCTCATCTCGCCGCCGCCTCACCACGACATCTACTCGATCGAGGATCTCGCGCAGCTCATCTTCGATCTGCGCCAGGTCAACCCGCTCGCGAAGCTCTCGGTGAAGATCCCTGCCGTCACCGACATCGGGACGATCGCCGTCGGCATCGTGAAAGCGGGCGCGGACGTCATCGACATCGCCGGCTTCGAGGGCGGCACGGGCGCCGCGTCATCGTCGTCGATCGAGCACGCGGGCCTCCCGCTCGAGCGCGCGCTGTCCGAAGTACACCAGGCGCTGACGATCAACGGCGTGCGCTCACGCGTGAAGCTGCGCGCGGACGGCGGCATCAAGACCGGCTGGGATGTCGCGGCTGTTCTCGCGATCGGCGCCGACGAGGTCTCACTCGGCACCGCGCTGATGATCGCGGAGCAGTGCATTTTCTGTCATGGGTGCGCCGCCGGTTTCTGTCCCGCCGGCATCACCACGCAGAGCGACCTCATCTCGCGCCGCCTGATGACGGAGAAGAAGGGCCGTCCGAAGGACGAGCTCCTGCGCGACGAGGAAGAGGAGCGCTACGAAGACGCGAAGAACGGCGTCGAGCGCTACCTGCGCGCGCTCGCGTCGGACTTGCGCGCGAAGCTCTCCGCGCTCGGGCTCACGCATCCCTCGCAGCTCGTCGGGCGCGTCGATCTTCTCGAGCGCAAGCCGATCGCCGACATCCCCGGCGATCGCGCGGTCGTCGCGCGCGCGTCGAAGGTCGATCTTTCCGAAATTCTCCTCGCGCCGGACGGACCCATCCGTGCGCGAATGCGCGCGTCGCTCCACATCGATCCCACGTCCGAGATGAACGCGCGTCTCGTCGCGGACGCTGCGGCCGGCCGGTTCCCGCTGGCGCCCGGCGAGACCGTCGCGACGACGCCGAACGAGACGTATCGCAAAGCGGCGCCGTATCGCATTGCGAACACGGACCGCGCCGTCGGCGCGACGCTCGCGGGCAAGCTCGCCGCGAAGCGCCTGCTCGCGCCGCCCGGGGGCTTCCGTATCGACTTCGAGGGCTACGCCGGCCAGGCGTTCGGCTTCGCGTGCGTCGATTCGCTGACGCTTTTGCTCACCGGCTTCGCGAACGACAAGGTCGCGGAAGCGATGTCAGGCGGCTCCGTCGTCGTGCGGCTGCCGCGCGAGATCCCCGCGGAGAAACGCGGCGCGCTTTCCGCCGCCGGCAACGCGGCCGCGTACGGCGCGACGGGCGGCACGCTCTTCGTGGAGGGCCGCGCGGGCCAGCGCCTCGGCGTGCGCAACTCGGGCGCGTCGATCGTCGTCGAGGGCGCGGGCAAATACGCGTTCGAGTACATGACGGGCGGCATCGGCGTCGTGCTCGGCTCCGTCGGTCCGGTGGTCGCGTCCGGCATGACCGGCGGCGTGATCTATCTGTTGCGCGCCGACACCGTTCCGCCGGAAGAGAAGATCCACCGCGACGCGAAGGTGGTCCCGATGACCGAGGCCGACGCGGTGTCGCTGCGTGCGCTCGTCGAGGCGCATGCGAATGCGACCGGATCGCACCGCGCCGCGAAGCTCCTTGCGACGTGGTCCGACGCGGCGACGCGCTTCGTGAAGGTCGTCCCCGCGAGCTGACGCATGGCGAAGGACAAGAACGACGACAACCCGTTCGCCGCGCTCGAAGCTCTGCGCGCGACTCTTCCCGCAGCCCCGACGCCTCCGGTGAAACCTGACGGGAAGAAGCCGAAGCCGCCGAAGGCCGCGCCCGCACGAGCGGTGGTGCGCATCGAGCGAAAGGGCCGCGCCGGGAAGGAAGCGACGATCGTCGAGAAGCTCACGCTGTCCGACGCGGAGCTGGAGACGTGGCTGCGCGAGATGAAGACCGCGTTCGGCTGCGGCGGCTCCGTCGAGGACGGAGCGCTCGTGCTCCACGGCGATCAGCGCGAACGCGTCGTCGCCCATCTCGAAAAGCTGGGCGTCGCCAAAATCATCCGCGGCTGACGCCTACGGGTTCAGCTCGTCGAATCCGGGACTGACGAGTGACGAGTTCGGCGAGGTCAGTCGAAGCGGAGCCTCAAGCGTGTCCAGCTCGAAGCGTTCCCATTGCAACCCGTTCCAGTCGAGCCGGACCAATCGCGTCGAGGCCTCGACGGGATCGCGCTCGGTCAGCCACAGGGTGTCGTTCGACACGGCCGAGAAGCTCTCCGCGTTCATCCCCGGAGCGCTGAACACCGCGTTCGCGATCGTCTGGTTCGGATAGAGCCCGGCGACCAGCGTGGTCTCCGCGGCCGCGCGGAGATCCGAGAGGACCAGCCAGCAGACTGCCGACGCACCCACGCCTGTCGACGCCGTGCCGATGTCGAGGAACGAGGACGGCGCTTGCCCGGTGGTCACGAGGAGGGTCACGGTTCCGTTCGGTGCGATGCGCCGAAGGCGGACCGTCGATGGTCCCGTTGTCGGATCCGCGTCATCCTGCACCGTCAGCAGGCAGAGCGAGCCGTCCTCCATCGACGGCGCGATCGCCGCGATGACGTTCGCGCCCTTCGCGCGCTCCGTGAACGTGAACACCGGAGCCGGGAGCGCTCCCAGGAGTGGCGCCTGGTAGACCTCGCCGGCGCTCGTGAGAGTCCAGATGAACCGGGTCGCGTTCACCGGAGACGACGGACGTGCGGCGAGGAGGAAACCCGAAGCGGGATCGGGTATCGACGTCAACGCGGGAGGATCGACGGAGAGATCGAGCCACGAGAGCTCGTTCGTTCCGTAGGTGCGTACGACCCCCCAGGTTCCGTCGAAGGCGGTCCGGAGCTGCCGGACGCTCTGTGGCGCACCCAGGATCCCGTCGGCATCGACGGCTTCGATCGTGCGCAGGATGCGGCCATCCGGCGCGACGTTCAAGAACGCGGAGGGGAATTGCGAGTACGTCCACAACCCGCCGGTAAGGAGATCGACGCTCGGCTGCGCATTCGAGAAGACGCTGAGACGTCGGATCTCGCCCGTCGCCGTCGAATCGCGGCTGCGGACGAGGTTTCCGTTGCCGTCGAATTGCCATAGCGCTCCGTTTGCATCGTAGAAGAGCGGAAAGACGCCGCCCGAGAGGTCGTCCACGGTCCCGTCGACCGCGATCCGGTGGAGCGTGCTGCCGAAAACGTCGAGCGCGAGAGCCGTCCCGGTCGCAAAGTCGGTGGCGATGTAGATGCTCGACACGTAGTCGGAAGCCCTGACCAGAATGGACTCCTCGAACGTGAAGCCCGCGTCCAGAAGGGCTGCGTCGACCAGGAGCACTCCGAGCGTGCTCTCGCCCATCCAGAAGTGATCGGAAGAGATCCATCGGATCGAGTGTGCGAACTGCCCCGGCAACTCCCATGTTCGCGACGGGGCTGCCGCCACTCCCTGATAGGTCTCGAGGAGGGTTTCACCCGTGGCGCCGTTCACGAAGTCAGGAGAGTTGGTCACCCAGGTCTCCGAGGTTCCGGGCCGCGGACTTGCCGTGCCGACGCGCCTGCCGGGGAACGTGAGGATGTCGGTCGTTCCGTCCGGCGAGATGCGCGCCACCGTGTCGAGAAACGGCGGGACGAACCAGAGCGTCCCGATCACGTCGTCGGACCCTTCCCCGGTCACCGGCACCGGGGCGGTACCGGGCAGAGCCGGCGCGAAGCTGACCGTCGAGTCCACACCTTCGATCACGTCGAACGCATCGACGAGCCACTGGTCGGTCGAGGAGTCGAGGCGCATCGTCCAGATGCGCGAGCCGGCGCTGTCCGCGGCCAGGCTGCCGCCGCTGAAAGCCTCGCCGACGAGAACCTCGCCCCTGATCTCGCCGTTTACGGCGCTCATGACCACGAGCCACTCCTCGTCGGCAGCGGTTCGCCGCTCGAGCACCGCCACGCGCCGCTCCGCTCCTCCGTCGAGCGGCGCCCCCCAGCGGACGCTGCGAACGCCAGCGGTCGAGAGGCGCATCGCTCGCCGTTCGGCGTCGAGGTACGTCGGCGGCCCCGCCGATGTCCCCGATGCCCACAACGCGCGATCGCCGACCAGCACCTCCAGTACGTCGGGCAGCGACTCGGCGGCGCCGTCGTTGGTGCGAAGGCGGCCGACCGTCCGTCCTCCCGTCACCGGAACAGTCCTGGTGAACTGCGCGTCGTCCGGATCGCTCGAACAAATCTCGCCGGAGCCGCCGGCTGCCTCACCGGGGCCCGAGAAATCCCAGCACCATGTCATCGGATCGCTCTCTGGATCCCGCGAGCCTCCGTCGCGGAAGGTCACGGTGAACGACACGCCAGGCGTCCACGGGAATCCGCCCTCGGGAAGAACGAGCGAGGGACCGGTGAGTGCGAGGGGGCGCTCGTTCTCGACGACGAGCGCTTCAACCGCGACCGCGGTGCCGCCGCCGCCGTTCTTCGCGGTCACCGAGACCGCGTAGGCTTCCCCGACCTCGAGGGAAAAGAGCGTCGCCTGCGGAATCAGGAGAAAGTCGGCGCCTGTCCCGAGAGTCGCCACCAACTCACCGTCGGGCGCGGAAATGGAATAACCGATCGAGCCGCCCTCCGACAGGCGCGCATCGAGGTAGATGCACCACGAGCGCGGGAACGAATGGCCGACCTCGAATGACGAGGGAAGGTCCGGGCATCCGAGCGCGTCCGGCGCGACCGCGAGAATCTGCAACTCCGCGTGCGGTGCGTTCTTCGGATCGTGCGCGTTGTTGCGCTCGGGCAGGAGGCAACCCGCGAGAGGCACGACCAGTGCGAGAGAGGGAGCCAGTCGCCGCATCCCCCGAGTCTACCCTGGTGCGGCAGGGTAGATCTTCGACGCCGTCGACCAGCGTCGGGCGGGCTTCGCTCAGTCGTCGAGGAGGAGGCCGGACGAAACGCCGGTGGCCCTCGCGAGGTGTATCAGCAGCGCGCGGTTGTCGGAGATCGCGAGGTTCTGCATCTCCAGGGCGCCGATGCGGTCCTCCGGCGTGAAGGCCGGCGCTTCGACGCGCTCCATGGAGAGCTTCTCGGGCGCGTAGGCCGACGCGACCGCCGCCGTATCGCGGATCGTGTAGTCGTCGCCGCGACGCAGCTCCACCACCACGCGGCCGCTCACCGCGCCGGCGACCCAGCGCGTCAGCGCGTCGCGGAGAACCATCGCCTCCGGATCGAACCACTTCCCCTCGTAGAGCAGTCGCCCGAGCCGCCGCCCCATCGTGAAGTAGAGATCGGTGGTGTCCTCGTTGTGGATCGCGGAGAGGAGCCGCTCGAAGCCGAGGTGCAGCAGCGCCATGCCGGGCGCCTCGTAGATGCCGCGACTCTTCGCGCCGATCACGCGGTTTTCGACCTGGTCGCTCATGCCGAGCCCGTGGCGCCCGCCGATCTCGTTCGCGCGCAGGAAGAGATCGACGGGCGTCTTGAACGTCTCGCCGTTGAGCGCAACCGGGAGTCCGCGCTCGTACTCGAGCGTGACCGTCTCGGTGGCGATCTTCACGTCGGGTTTCCAGAACGCGACGCCCATGATCGGCTCGACGATCGAGATGCCGACGTCGAGGCGCTCGAGGTCCTTCGCTTCGTGCGTTGCGCCGAGCATGTTGCTGTCGGTCGAGTACGCCTTTTCGGTGCCCGCCGGATACGGCATCCCGATCCTCTCGAGATACTGGGACATCTCCTTGCGCCCGCCGAACGCCTCGACGAACGCGCGATCGAGCCATGGCTTGTAGATGGTCAACGCCGGGTTCACGAGGAGCCCGTAGCGATAGAACCGCTGGATGTCGTTCCCCTTGTGCGTGCTGCCGTCGCCGAACACGTGCACGTCGTCGGACTTCATCGCCCGAACGAGCGCGGTTCCGGTGACGGCACGGCCGAGCGGCGTGGTGTTGAAGTACTTCCGTCCCGCGGTCGAGAGGTGGAACGCGCCGCACTGGATCGCGTGGAGGCCCTCGCGCACCATGGCTTCGCGGCAGTCGACGAGGCGCGCCGCCGTCGCGCCGTGCGTCTTCGCGACGCCGGGGATCGTGCCGCAGTCCTTCTCGTCAGGCTGGCCGAGGTCCGCCGTATAGGCGTGCACCGCCATGCCCTCGCGCGACATCCACGCGACGGCCGTGCGCGTGTCGAGACCGCCGGAGAACGCGATGCCGATGCGAGTGCCTTTGGCTGGAAGCTTGCGGTGGATGCGGCTCATCTCGGAGGCTCCTTCAGGTATTCCTGCAGCGGGCGATACGTGAGCTCGGCCTTCGCGAGCGCCTCGAGCGCGCCGACGGCCATCCGCGCGGCCTGCACCGTCGTGAAATACGGAACGGCGTGCATCAGCGATTCGCGCCGGATCGAGAAGCTGTCGGCGATCTCGCGCTTGCCGAAGGTCGTGTTGATCACGAGCGCGACGCGTCCGTCGATGATCTCGTCGACGATGTGCGGGCGTCCCTCGCCGACTTTCAGCGCGCTCGCGCTCTTGATCGACTTGCCCGCGAGATAGCGGCACGTGCCACCGGTGGAAACGATCTCGAACCCGAGCGCGAGAAGCCGCCTGCACAGGTCGACGACCGCCGGCTTGTCGTCGTCCTTCACCGAAACGAACACGCGTCCCGACTTCGGAAACACGACGCCCGCGGCGATCTGGCTCTTCGCGAACGCCGACGCGAAGTCGCTTGCGATCCCCATCACCTCGCCGGTGGACTTCATCTCGGGTCCGAGGAGGACGTCCACGTTCGAGAAGCGCGCGAACGGGAACACGGACTCCTTCACCGCCTTGAAACGCATCTCCACTTCGCGCGTGTGGCCCTGCTCGGCCAGCGTCTTCCCGACCATGCACAGTGCGGCGATCTTCGCGATGGGAACACCCGTCGCCTTGCTCACGAACGGCACCGTGCGCGACGCGCGCGGGTTCGCTTCCAGGATGTAGATCGCCTTCCCCTGGATCGCGAACTGCACGTTCATCAGGCCGACGACGCCGAGCTTGCGCGCGAGCGCGGTCGCCTGGTCCTTCATGCGCTCGACGAGGTCGGGCGAGAGCGAGTGCGGCGGGAGCGTGCTCGCCGCATCGCCGGAGTGCACGCCCGCCTCTTCGATGTGCTCGAGCACGCCGCCGACGAGCACGTTGCCCTCGCGATCGACGACGAGGTCCACGTCGACCTCGATCGCGTCCTTCAAGAAGCGGTCGACGAGCACGGGGCTGTCCGCGGTCGCGTGCAGCGACTCGGTGATCCAGCGGCCGAGGTCGGCGTCGTCGTAGACCACTTCCATCGAGCGGCCGCCAAGGACGTAGCTCGGACGCACCATCACGGGATACCCGATGCGCCGCGCGACCGCCCGCGCCTCCTCGGGCGAGCGCGCCGTGCCGTTCTCCGGCTGCAGCAGTCCGAGCTCGTTCACGAGCACCGCGAAGCGCTCGCGATCCTCCGCGCGGTCGATGCTCTCCGGCGTCGTGCCGAGGATGGGCAGTCCCGCCGCCGCGAGTGCCTTCGAGAGACGCAGCGGCGTCTGCCCGCCGAACTGCACGATCGCGCCGATGGGCTTCTCGCGGGTCGCGATCTCCAGCACGTCTTCGACGGTGAGCGGCTCGAAGTAGAGCCGGTCCGACGTGTCGAAGTCCGTCGATACGGTCTCCGGGTTGCAGTTGACCATGATCGTCTCGTAGCCGGCCGCGCGGAGCGCGAACGACGCGTGGACGCAGCAGTAGTCGAACTCGACGCCCTGGCCGATGCGGATCGGGCCACTGCCGAGAATGAGGACCTTCTGGCGGGACGACGGCGGCGCCTCGTCCTCCTCTTCGTACGTCGAGTAGAGGAAAGGCGTGTGCGCCTCGAACTCGGCGGCGCACGTGTCGACCTGCTTGTAGACCGGACGGATCTTCCGCGCGTAGCGGCGTTCGCGCACGGCCTCTTCGGTCGTGCAAAGACTCGCCGCGAGCTGCCGGTCGGAAAATCCGCACGCCTTCGCGCGGCGCAGCGCCTCGTCGGAGAGCGCGGCGAGCGAGCCGGTGGCCGCGATCTCGCGCTCGTGCGCGACGAGCGCCGCGATCTCGCGCAGGAACCACGGGTCGATTCCGGAAAGCGTGTGCACCTCCTCGACGGTCATCCCCACGCGAAGCGCGTGCGCGACGATCCACGGCCGTTCGGGACGCGGGACGCGCAGTCCGTCGCGCAGCGCGAGGTCGCGCGCCTCCGGCGCTTCCGGCAGCTCCGGCGGCTGCAGCGAGAGCCGGTCCACTTCCAGCGAGCGCAGGGCCTTCAGATACGACTCCTGGAAGGTGCGGCCGATCGCCATCACCTCGCCGACCGAGCGCATCGACGTCGTGAGCGTGCGATCCGCGACCGCGAATTTCTCGAAGTTGAAGCGCGGGATCTTGACGACGACGTAGTCGATCGTCGGCTCGAACGCGGCGGGCGTATCGCGCGTGATGTCGTTCGCGAGCTCGTCGAGCGTGTAGCCGAGCGCGAGCTTCGCGGCGACGCGGGCGATCGGATAGCCGGTCGCCTTCGACGCGAGTGCGGACGACCGGCTCACGCGCGGGTTCATCTCGATGACGACCACGCGGCCGTCCGTCGGGCACACGCCGAACTGGATGTTGGATCCGCCCGTCTCGACGCCGATCTCGCGGATGATCGCGAGGCTCATGTTGCGCAGCCGCTGATACTCGCGATCGGTGAGCGTCTGCGCGGGCGCGACGGTGATCGAGTCGCCGGTGTGCACGCCCATCGGATCGAAGTTCTCGATCGAGCACACGATGATCGCGTTGTCGGCCGTGTCGCGGATGACTTCGAGCTCGTATTCCTTCCATCCGAGGAGGGACTCCTCGATGAGAATCGTGGAGTTCGCGCTCGCGCTGATGCCCGCCTGGCAGATCGCGTCGTATTCGGCGCGGTTGTAGGCGATGCCGCCGCCGGTGCCGCCGAGCGTGAAGCTCGGCCGGATGATCGCGGGGAATCCGATCTCGTCGATCAGCGCGCGCGCCTCATCCATGTTCTGCGCGTGCCCGCTCTTCGGCAGCGGCACGCCGATCCGCTGCATGGCCTGCTTGAAGAGCTTCCGGTCCTCGGCCTTGTTGATGGCTTCGAGCGACGCCCCGATCATGCGCACGCCGTACTTCTCGAGAATGCCGGCCTCCGCGAGCTTCTTCGCGAGGTTGAGCGCGGTCTGCCCGCCCATCGTCGGCAGCAGCGAGTCGGGCCGCTCCGCAGCGAGGATCCGCTCGGCCGCCTCGACGGTGATCGGCTCGAGGTAGGTCCGATCCGCAAGATCCGGGTCGGTCATGATCGTCGCGGGATTCGAGTTGAGCAGGACGACGACCACGCCCTCTTCGCGCAGCGCCTTGATCGCCTGCGTGCCGGAGTAATCGAACTCGCACGCCTGTCCGATGACGATCGGCCCGGAGCCGATGACCAGAACCTTCTTGATGTCGGGTCTACGGGGCAAGGATCAGCTTTTCCAGGAGGGACTTCTGCACGTGCATCCGGTTTTCGGCCTCGTCGTAGATCGCCGACTGCGGCGAGTCCATGACGTCGGCGGTGATCTCCTCGCCGCGATGCGCAGGCAGGCAATGGAGGACGATCGCGCCGGGCTTCGCCTTCGCCAGCAGCGCGGCATTCACCTGGTACTCGGCGAACGCGTCGCGCCGTTTCGCGCTTTCCGCTTCCTGGCCCATGCTCGTCCAGACGTCGGTGGTCACCACATCCGCGCCAGAGACGGCGTCCGCGATCGACACGGGCTGCACGTGCGTGCCGGCCGCGGCGAGGTCCGCCGCCGGGAGCGTGTAGCCCTTTGGCGCCGCGATGCGCAGCGTGAAGTCGAAGAGCCGCGCCGCCTCCGCCCACGAGCGCGCCATGTTGCTGGCCGCGTCGCCGATCCACGCGACGACCTTCCCCTTCACCGGGCCGAGGCGCTCCTCGATCGTGAAGAGATCCGCGAGCAGCTGCACCGGATGACCGCCGTCGGTGAGTCCGTTGATGACGGGCACCGTCGCGTGTTTCGCGAACTCCGCGATGCGGTCGTCGCCGAACGTCCGCACCATGATCGCGTCGCAGTACCGCGAGGTGACGCGCGCGGTGTCCGAGAGCGGCTCGCCGCGCGCCATCTGGCTGTCGGAGTAGGGGAGCGTGATCGCCGTGCCGCCGAGCTGCGACATGCCCGCTTCGAACGAGAGGCGAGTGCGCGTCGACGCCTTCTCGAAGATGAGGACGAGCGTGCGCCCCGCGAGCGTGGTCTCGACGGTGCGCTTCTTCCACGACGCCTTGAGCGCGTGGGTGCGGTCGAAGAGCGCGCGGTGCTCGGCGGCGGAGAGATCGGAGAGGCGCAGGAAGTGGCGGATCACAGGGCGGCATCCTTGAGTCGTTCGAAGAGCGCGGTCAACCGCGGAACCTTCGCCGCCGTCTCGCGGGCGCGCACGGCGTGCGCACGGAGCTGCGTGATCTGTTTCTCGACGGACGCGGGCCCCGTGCTGCCGGCGCTGATCTTCCGGCCGACGGAGTCGAGAGGACGCGCGGCGGCGAGCACGCTTGCGTCTAGACGCGGGTCGACGTCGCGCGCCAGTTCCACCGTCGCGTCCGCGAGGGAGATCTTCCGCTCCTGGCAGCGGCGCACGAGCGACCCGACGAGGCCGTACGCTTCGCGGAACGGGATCCCGGTTTTCACCAGTGCTTCGGCGAGATCGGTCGCCTGCATCATGTCGCCCTCGACGGCGGCGCGGCACCTCTCGCGGTCGAACACCACGCGAGGGATCGCCAGCTGCAGGATCGACAGCACGCCTCGCGCGAGCGGCCCGGTCTCGAGGATCGTCGCGCGATCCTCCTGCAAGTCGCGGTTGTATCCGCCGGGAAGCCCCTTCACCGTCGCGAGCAGCCCGGTGAGATTCCCGATCGCGCGGCCGCTCTTGCCGCGTGCAAGCTCGAAGACGTCGGGGTTTCGCTTTTGCGGCATCATCGACGAGCCGCACGCGATCTGGCCGTCGAGCTTCGCGAAGCCGAACTCCGTCGTGGTGTAGTCGATGATGTCCGTGGAGAGCCGGCTCGCGTGCAGCAGCATCTTCGTCGTCGCATACGCCTGGTCGAGCGCGAAATCGCGATCGCCGACCGTGTCCATGCCGTTCGCGGTGATTCGCGAAAAGCCGAGCAGGCCGCGGGTCGTTTCCCGATCGATCGGCAGCGACGTTCCCGAGATGGCGCCGACGCCCAGTGGCATCGCGTCGGTTTGCGCGAGCGCGAACGCGAACGCGTCGACGTCGCGCGCGAACATCTCCCCGTACGCGCAAAACCAATAGGCGAGGGAGATCGGCTGCGCGCGTTGCCGGTGCGTGTACGACGGAAGCACCGTGTCGCGCTCGGCCTCGGCTCGCGTCGCGAGCAGCTCCAACAGCCCGCCAAGCGACGCGAGAACCTCCGCGCATTGCTCGCGTACGTAGAGGCGCAGGTCGAGCGCCACCTGGTCGTTGCGCGATCGCGCCGTGTGCAGGAGTCCCGCGGTCGCACCGAGACGCCGGGTGAGATCCGACTCGACGGCCATGTGGACGTCTTCTTCGGGCGGCAGTGCGAGGCGCCCGGCGGCGCTTTCGCTCCACAGCTCGAGCAGGCCCGCGCGGATCGTCTTCGCGTCGGCCGCCGGGACGATCTTCTGGCGCGAGAGCATCGTGAGGTGCGCGAGGCTTCCCAGCAGGTCCTCGCGCACGAGCGCCAGATCGAGCGCGAGCGAGCTCGAGAACGCGAGCACCTCGGGGAGGAGGCCGGTGTCGCCGGCGGCTTCGGTCTTCGCGATCATCGGCGGCTGCCTTTTTTCCAAAGAGTGTCGAGCTGTCGCGAGAGCGAACGCGAGTCGCGACTCTTTCCGATCGCGATGAAGACGGTGTCATCGCCCGCGATCGTTCCGACCACCGGTGGGAGGCGGGCGCGGTCGATGCCGAGCGCGACGGCTGACGCCATTCCCGGAAGCGTGTGCACGACGACCAGCGCTCCCGTTTCCGTGACGCGCACGACGACCTCGCGCAACGACGCGAGCCCGTTGGGTGCATCGGCGGCGCTCGCGTCGGGGAGCTCGTAGGCCATGCCGCCTTCGGGGAGTGCGGCGCGACGCGCCCGCATCCGCGCAAGATCGCGCGAGAGCGTGCCCTGCGTGACGTCGTGCCCCTCGCGCGCGAGGAGCCGGCGCAGCTCGTCCTGCGTCGCGATGACGCGCGTGCGGATGAGCTCGCGGATCGCGACGAGCCGCGCGGTGGTACCGCGAGATTTCGTGGCCGCCTTCATGGCGTGATGAGGGTGCCGACGCCCCGGTCCGTGAAGAGCTCGGCGATCACGCTGTGTGGCGTGCGGCCGTCGATGATGTGGACACGCTGGACGCCCGCCGAAAGCGCCTTGAGGATCGAGCGGGACTTCGCCGTCATCCCGCCGGAGATCGTCCCGGAGTCGATCCGAGCCTGCAGTGATGCCGCCGTGAGATCGGACACGAGCTCGCCGCCGTCGAGGATTCCCGCGACGTCCGTGAGGAAGATCAGCTTCGGAGCGCGGAGCGCGCTGGCGATCTCCGATGCGACCGTGTCGGCGTTGATGTTGTAGCTCTGGCCGTCGTCGCCCAATCCGATCGGCGACACGATGGGCACGTAGCCCTGGCCGAGAAGCATCTCCAGGAAGCCGACGTTCACTTTCGTGACTTCACCGACCTGCCCGAGGTCGCGTCCGCTTTCGGAGACGAGCTTTTTCGCGCGCAGGAGAGCGCCGTCCTTGCCACTCACGCCGACCGCGTGGCCGTCTTCGCGATTCAGCATCGCGACGAGGTCCTTGTTGATCGAGCCGGTGAGGATCATCTCGACGACCTTGAGGTCCGACGCGTCGGTCACGCGCACGCCGTCGACGAACTCCGCCTTGCGTCCGGTCTTTTCGAGCGCGCGCGTGATCTCCGGGCCCCCGCCGTGCACCACGATCGGGCGAAGTCCCGCCGAGCGCAGCAGCCCGATGTCGTCGCAGAACGACTTCTTCAGCGACTCCTTCACCATCGCGGCGCCACCGTATTTGATGACGCACACCGTTCCGTCGAATTTCTCGATGTAGGAAAGCGCCTCGACGAGCAACTTCGTCTTGAACGACGGGCTGTAGTTCGCGAGCCGGTCGTCTTTCGAGAGCCCGCCGTCCGGCGCCTGAACGATCAACGAGGTGTAGTCGGCGTTGATCTTCACGTAGTCGTAGGAGAGGTCGCAGCCCCACGCGGTCGCGGAGCCGCTGCCGCCGCCGAGCGCGACGTCGACCTTCACCTCGGGGCCGCGCAGTTTCGCTCGCAGCGCCGGCACGTCGAACTCCACGGGCTCGCCACGGAACACCGGCACGCCCTGCAGCGAGACGGACGCCTTCGCGAAGTCCACGTTCCAGCCCTGCGAGCCGGCGCGGGCGCCGACCGTCGCGAGGACGCGGCCCCAGTTGGGATCCGAGCCGAAAAACGCCGCTTTCACGAGCGACGAGCCGGCAATCGAACGCGCCGCGTCGCGCGCGACGGCGGGGTCGGGCGCGCCGGTCACGGTCACCTCCAGCATGCGCGTGGCGCCTTCGCCGTCCGCGGCGATCTCCTTCGCGAGCTCGACGCAGAGGTCGCGAAGCGTCGAGGCGAACTTGTCGAAGTCCGCGCCCGGTCCGGTGATGCGCGGGTTGCCGGCCAGGCCGTTGGCGAGCGCGAACACCACGTCGTTCGTGCTCATGTCGTCGTCGACGGTGAGGTTGTTGAAGCTCGACTCCATCGCGGCCGTGAGCGCGGTGTCGAGGACCGCCGGCGCGATTGCGCAGTCGGTCGAGACGACCGCGATCATCGTCGCGAGCTGCGGCGCGATCATCCCCGAGCCCTTGCAGATCGCGGACAGAACGACGTCGCGTCCGCCGAGCGAGACGGTGCGTGACGCCATCTTCACGCGGGTGTCCGTGGTCATGATCGCTTCCGCTGCCGGGAGCGGATCCACCTCGAGCGCGCTCACGAGCGCCGGAACGGCCTCGACCACCTTCTGCAACGGCAGCCGCACACCGATGATCCCCGTCGACGCAGAGAGGACCGCGGTCACGTCGACGGAAAGCGCACCGGCCAGCGCGCGATGCACGGCCTTCACGTCCTCGAGGCCCGGCGTCCCCGTCAGCGCGTTCGCGTTGCCGGCGTTCACGATCACGGCGCGGATGCCTTCCGCCGGGAGGCGCGCTTCGGCGTCGATGACCGGCGCGGCCTTCGCCTTGTTCACGGTGAAGCAACCCGCGGCAGCGCACGGCGTCGCGCTCGACACGAGCGCGAGATCGCGCCGGCTCGGCTTGATCCCGGCCTTCACGCCGGAAAAGGAGAAACCCTGCGGAGTCTTCATGGGTGAAACGCCCTCGCGGCGAGGAGGCCGGACGTCTCCTCCCAACCCATCATCAGATTGAGGTTCTGGACCGCCTGTCCGGCGGCGCCCTTCACCAGGTTGTCGATCGACGAGACCACCGAAAGTCGATCGGGAAGCTCCGCATCGATCGCGAACCCGATCTGACAGCGATTCGTTCCGACGACCGACTTGAGCGAGACCTCGTCGGCCGATGCGGCGAGCGTCACGAACGGCTCGCGACCGTACGCGGCGTCGAACGCGGCCGCGACCGCGGCGGCATCGGCGCCCTTCAGGAGCCGCGCGTGCGCGGTGGAAAGGATCCCGCGTTTCACCGGGAGGAGATGCGGCGTGAACGTCAGGGACACGGGGGCTCCGGCGCGGAGTGAAAGGGTCTGGGTGATTTCGGGCGAGTGCTGGTGGCGGCCGACACGGTAGGCGCGGAAGTCTCCCTCGATTTCGGTGAAACTGAAGTCCTCGTTTGCCTTGCGGCCTGCACCCGTCACCCCGGACGCGGCGTCGATGACGATCGACGCCGGATCGACGAGGCCCGCGGCGAGGAGGGGCGCCAGCGAAAGCGCGGCCGCCGTCGGGTAGCAGCCCGGATTCGCGACGAGCTTCGCGGTGGGCACGCCTTTTCGACTGAGCTCGGGCAGTCCGTAGACGGCCAACTCGAGGAGCGCGGGCGCCGCGTGTGTGAAGCCGTAGTGTTTCGGATAGGCGGCCGCGTCCCTCAGGCGGAAGGCGCCCGAGAGGTCGACGATTCGCGATCCCCCCGCGAGCAGCTTCGGCACGAGAGCGAGCGAGACTTCCGCCGGCGTCGCGAGGAAAACGACGGCGCAGCCCGCCGCGACGTCTTCCACCTTCTCTTGCGATGCGTAGACGAGATCGCCGGCCGCGCCGCCGAGTCCCGTGCGCTTCGCAACGCGCTCGCCGCCCCAGCGATCGCTGGTGACGAATCGCAAGTTGGCCTGGGGGTGGTAGGCAAGCAGCCGCGTGGCTTCGATACCCGCGTAACCCGAGGCCCCGACGACGCCGACCGTGTGTTCATGCATGCGAACGCATATTTATGCGTTAAATATGCAATTGGTCAAGCGTCGTGAGGTGGCATCCCTGCGCGGGCCCGGCGACGCTCCCCGCGGCAAAGCGCCTCCTGCGCCGCCTCCTTGACGACCAGCGAGCCCGGTGCGTTTCGTGAACCCCAATCAGAATGGCCTGCCCTACGGTCTTTCCCACGTCGATTTCTGCCTCGACTGGGAAGTGATCGCCTCGAAGACGGCCGAGACGTCCTACACGCGGGACTTCGCGTGGGGCATCGAGAAGACCGCCGACGCGACCTCCCTCACGATGATGCCCGGCCAGGGCGAAGTGCTCGTGAACTACACGGTCGACGTCACCCGCACCGGGTTCGCGGACTCCGACTTCGCCGTTTCCGGCTCCGTGTCGGTGTTCAACCCCGCGCCGATCGCGGCCGAGATCGCGTCGATCGACGACGTGATGGGCAGCTACAGCGTGACGCTCGACTGTGGCGTGACCTTCCCCTACACGCTCGGCTCGCTCGAGACCCTGACCTGCACGTATTTGACGGCGGTTCTGGACGCGACGAGCCTGACGAACGTCGCGACGGTAAACGTGGTCGAAGGCAGCCTGGTCGGCGGCGACTCGGCGGAAGCGCTCGCCGACTTCAGCGCTGCGGATGTGACCTCGGTCGACGCTTGTGTGGCCGTTGACGACACCCTCAAGGGTGAGCTCGGCTTCACCTGCACGTCGCAGACGTATAACTACACCCTCCCGGTGGGCCCGTACGCGGCCTGCGGTGTCTACCAGGTGGTCAACGTCGCGTCGTTCGTCGGCACGGACGGCGAGACGGGCTCCGACTCCTGGACCGTCGACGTCGACGTGCCCTGCCAGTCGGGCTGCACGCTCACCCAGGGCTACTGGAAGACGCACAGCGCCTACGGCCCGGCGCGTTACGACGAGACGTGGGCGCTGATCGGCGAGGGCACGGCGTTCTTCAGCAGCGGGAAGAGCTACTACCAGGTCCTCTGGACGCCGCCCGCGGGCAACGCCTACTACGTCCTCGCGCGCCAGTACGTCGCCGCGCGGCTCAACGGGTTGAACGGCGCGGACACGACGGCGGCCTCCGCCGCGTTCACGTCGGCGACCAGCCTGTTCACTCTCTACACGCCCGCGCAGGTGAAGGGGCCCCTCAAGTCGCAGTTCATCAGCGCCGCGACGACGCTGGACGCCTACAACAACGGCCTCATCGGCCCCGGGCACTGCGACGAGTAGCGGATCCTGAGCCTGTCCCGAGACGAGGCCCGCGCGAGAGCGCGGGCCTCGTCGTTCGGACCAGGAGATCGTCGCGCCGACAGGCGGTCGATATGCCGCAAGCGCGCGGTCGCCGCTGAGGCGACGCCGGGTGGATCAGCGCAGCTACTTGCGTCAGCGCCAGAGTCGGCGCGCCGTGCCGTCTTTCGGCGTCGCCGCGCGCCACACCGCGCGACGCTGCACGCCGGCGCGTCCCTTCGCAGACGGACGAGCACGCGGTGGATCCGTCGGAGCGGATTTCTTCCGCTCGCGATGCCGGTGGTGAAACAGCAGCACGAGTCCCACGCACGCAGCGACGAGCATCAACGAGTTCGTCACGAGGAAGATCGGATTGGCGACCATCACGCTGTAGACCGTGAAGCCGACCGACGCGGCGATCTGCCCGAGGAACAGCCATTTCGATACGCCCTCGCTGGTGCCCGCCATCCACTGGCGATGGACCTGCTTCGTGATCGTCGCGAGGAGGATCCCGGAGCTCGCCCAGCCGACGGCGTCGACAGCTTCCATCTCCGGGCACGCTGGGCACCGGCCGCGCGATCGCTACCGATCAGGAGCCCATGCGATACGCGGCGAAACCCGTGATGGCCTCGCCGATCACGAGCTTGTGGATGTCGTGCGTGCCCTCGTAGGTGTTCACCGTCTCGAGATTGTTCATGTGGCGCATGACCGGGTACTCGTCGTGGATTCCGTTGGCGCCGAGGATGTCGCGGCACGTCCGCGCGATGTCGAGCGAGATTTGGACGTTGTTCATCTTCGCCATCGAGATTTGCGAGTTCACGAGCGTGCCGGCTTCCTTCAGCTTGCCGAGACGCCACGCGAGCAACTGCGCCTTCGTGAGCTCGTTCGCCATCATCGCGAACTTCGCCTGGACGAGCTGCGTCGCCGCGATCGGCTTGCCGAACGCGATGCGGTTCTTCGCGAAATCGAGCGCTACGTCGAAGCAGTGCTGGGCCGCACCAAGCACGCCCCATGCGATGCCGAACCGCGCCTGCGAGAGACACGCGAGCGCGCTCTTCAAGCCCTCGGTGCCCTGCAAGATCGCGTCGGCCGGAAGCACGACGTCCTCGAAGATCAGCTCCGCCGTGTCCGACGCGCGGAAGCTGTGTTTGTGCGGGATCGACTGCTGCGTGAAGCCCTTCATCCCCTTCTCGAGGAGGAAGCCGCGGATGTCGCCCGGCTTGTCGCCGGTGTTCGCCCACACGACGGCGACGTCCGCACGCGTGCCGTTCGTGATCCAGCGCTTGCGTCCGTTGACGAGCCAGTCGCCGCCCGCCTGCTTCTTCGCTCGCGTACGCATCGCGCCAGGGTCGGAGCCGGCGTCGGGCTCGGTCAGTCCGAAGCAGCCGACCTTCGCGCCCTTCGCCATCGGAGGGAGCCAGCGCTCCTTCTGGGCGTCGCTGCCGTATTTCCAGATCGGATACATCGCGAGCGAGCCCTGCACCGACGAGAACGAGCGCACGCCGGAGTCGCCGCGCTCGAGCTCGAGCATCGCCGCGCCATACGCGATCGGGTTCATGCCCGGGCAGCCGTAGCCGGTGAGCGTCGAGCCGAGGAGGCCGAGCGCGCCGAACTCGGGGATCAGCTCGTCGGGGAAGGTCGCGTCCCGATAGTGCTTCTCGATGACTGGGAGGATCTTCTTGTCCACGAACTGGCGGACGGAGCGCTTCACCATCCGCTCGTCTTCGGTGAGCAGGCTGTCGACGTCGTAGAAATCGAGGGGCATAGGCCGGGGAATAGACCACGCCGTAGCCCCGCGGCCAAGACAGCGGCGATCAGCGCCAGCGGCGGCAACCGAGCGCAGTTCAGCTCGCCTGCCGTCGCGACGGAATGCGCTGATCAGGGCTGGACGCGGAAGACGATCGGCACGAGCTCGGGGACGAGCGTGCCTGCGAAGACCGGCTTGTCGTCGGCGTCGAGGCGCGTGCCGAATCCGACGGCGAGCGTGAACGTGATGTCGTCGAACGAGAGCGTGCCGCCGGATCCCCAGGTTGCGTCGGGGATTCCCGCCGACGAGAGGCGCGTCAGCTGCGGCGTCGCGAGGATCTGTCCGCCGATGTAGATCCGGCCGTCCGAGGCGACGTCCACCTGGTTGGCAACGCCTTCGTACAACGTGCGGTAGCCGTCGGTTCCGAAGGCGGTTTCGAGAAGGCCGGTTTGTGTGACGCGCGCGACGACCGCGAGAATGGGGTCGACCACTTCGTCGTCGACCCCGACGAGCACGACGGCCCCGTCGGCCTGCACGGCGAGGTCGTAGACGATGTCGAGCGGGTCGGCGAGCGGCAGGTTGCCGTTTCCCGAAAACGTGTTGTCCGGATCGCCGTTCGCGAGGAAGCGGTAGAGACGCGCTTCGTAGCCGCCGCCGACCACGATCTCGCCGCCGGGCGCGATCGCGATCGCTTCACCGCGTTCGAAGCTGCCCTGGTTGTCGATGATCGAGCCGTCGCCGCTGAACGTCGCGTCGAGCACGCCGGCGTCGTCGAGACGCGCGACGACGACGTCGTCGTCCGTATTGAAGATCGTGCCGGCGAGCACGATGCGATCGCTGGCGTCGACCGTGACCGCTTTCGCATAGGCGGCGTTCGGCGTGTCGATGACGAGAATGCCGTCGCCGTCGAAGGTCGCGTCGGGCGTGCCGTCCGTGCCGAGGAGAACGACGGTGATGTCGCCGCCGTTCAGGAACTGCAGTCCGCTAGCGCCCACGACGACGACGCGTCCGTCGCCGAGAGTCGTGATGTCGAACCCGTAGTCGTCGAGCGCGCTCGCGTGCACGACCACGCGCCCAGCGTCGCCGAACGCCGTGTCGGTCGATCCGTCCGCGTTCAGACGCAACACGAAGATGTCGAGGTCGTCCGCCGGCCCGATCACGGAGCCGCAGACGAGGATCTTCCCGTCGTCCTGGAACGCGACGCCGTAGACGGTGGCGGGCTCGCCGCTGACGACGATGCCGTCGCCGCCGCCGAACGAGACGTCCGGATTCGGGATCGTCAGCGAGCTGCCGTCGTCGTCATCGTCGTCGTCCCCACCGCCGCCACCACCGTTGCAGGCGGACGTGGCGAGCGAAAGCACGGCGAGCATCGAGACGAGAAGATCGTGGCGGCTGAACATGGGCGCACGATATCAGTCGCGCGCGATTCCCGCGCCGTTCGCGACGGCCGCCTTCGGCGCTCCGGGCACGGCTCGGGTCCAACTTACCGCTTCTTCTTGGCGGTCTTCGCGGTCTTCGCGGCCTTCTTCGGCTTCTTCGCGGCCTTCGTCTTCTTCTTCTTGTTCTTGCCGCTCGACTGCGGGGCGCCCGGGCCGAAGCTGTCGTCGGGCACCGGATCGAACGTGCGAGCCGGACGCGCCGGGCCGTCGTTGCGCTCGACGCGCTCGGTGATGTGGCGCTCGCGGAAGTACGCCTGAATCTTGCCGCCGAGATCACGCACGAGCTGGAAGTTGGTCACGCCCGCCACCGCGGCGCCAACGAGCGGAAGCGCCCGCGCGAGGCCGCGCTCCGTCACGAGCAGCCCGAGCCTGGCGGCGATGAGCTTGATGAGGGACTTGAACGCCTGCGTCCGCGTGCCGCTCGCGAGAAGCTTGGGCAGGTTGCGGACCGCGATGTTGCTCGCGCCGTCGCTCACCTTCTCCACGCCGAGCGCACGCGCGAGCGCCGTCCACACGTGAAGCGCTTCGCCGGGCTTCCGGTAGTCGAACCCGTAGACGATGGAGAGCCGCTGCGCCATCCGGAGGATGTTGGCCGCGAGGATGGAGATCTCGGGGCCCGCGAAGAGGAGGCCGCCCGCGCCGAGACCGGCGCCCGAGAGCGACGTCATCAGCTTCGCGTTGCGGATGTACTGATCGGCAAGGCCGTCGAGTACGGACGTCCGCACCGCGCGGAGCTCGTCGATCGACGAGACCTGGATGCCGAGACCTTTCGCGTCCGCGAGGATGTCCTCGGTGGAGACGGAGATCAGCTCGTAGATACGGAGGAGCCAACCACCCTCGCTCGGGCGAGCTTCCTGCGACTTGTCGGGCGCTGCCATCTTTCGGACCCCTTTTGAAGCGCTCGAAGCTACCACCCGGCCTCGTGCAGCGCGGTGAATTTTCGCCGTCATCGCGGGTATGAAGGGAGCGGAATCTCGCGATCGCGCGAGGTTTCTCGGAAAAATCGATGGCGCGACGCGCGCGCCCCGTCGCAGGGATGTAGGAAATCGGTAGTCCTGTCGCACAATTAGATCGCAGTAAGCACTTGACCGCCTCTTGCGCGAGGTGCTTGAATTCTCGTTTGAGTCCGTAGTACGCGTCGCCCCTGAATGCCGATGAAAGAGCCCCAGAAGTATTTCACGGTCCTCGTCGTTCCGGACCGCACCTCGCGTGTCCGCAAGGTCACGATCGCCCGCACCTCCCTTTACGGAGCGGTCGCGGGGCTCGTTGCGATCATCGCGATCGTGTCCGGCGTGCTCGTCCACTACGTCCGGGTCCTCGGCGAGCTTTCCGACTACCAGTCGGTCTATCAGGAGAACCGCGAGGTCGCCCTCCAGCTCCGGACCTACCAGGAGCGCATTCGCAAGCTCGACACCCGCCTCGATCACCTCGAGCGGATCGAGCACAAATTGCGCGTGATGACGTCCCTCGAGGACCCGTCCCGCAACATCGCCATCGGTCCTCTGACCGACCGCGAGTCCCCCACCGAGCTCGGAAGCGCGTTCGACGAGTCCACGAGCCGCGAGGACGACGACTCGATCTCGTCGCCGTCGTCGCCCGACGGCGATCGCCGCGAGTTCGAGTTCCGGAAGATCGGCTTCCGCCTCGAGAAGCTCGAAGGCGAGGCCCGCGCCCGCGAGTTGTCGCTCGAAGAGCTCCACGCGCTCCTCGACGACCAGCGTTCCATCCTCAATTCCACCCCGTCGATCTGGCCGACCCGCGGTTTCGTGTCGTCCACCTTCGGCTACCGCGTCAGCCCGTTCACCTCCGTCAAGAAGATGCACGAGGGCCTCGACCTCGCCGCGCCCAAGGGCACGGACGTCGTTGCGCCCGCCGATGGCGTCGTGACGTTCTCGGGAGTGAAGGGCGCCTACGGCAACATCATCGTCGTCGACCACGGCTACGGCCTCGTCACCCGCTACGGCCACCTCTCGAAGGTTCTCGTCGAGCCGGGCCAGCAGGTGAAGCGCGGGTCGAGCATCGCTCGCGTCGGCAACACCGGACGTTCCACCGGCGATCACCTGCACTACGAAGTGCGGATCGACGGCGTGCCGGTGAACCCCACCCGCTACATCCTCGACTAGGAAGCGCGGGGCTTTGGTGCCTCCGGAGCCCACGAAGCCGGAAACCAAGCCGGTTGTTGCCGAACCGACGCCTTTGCCTGTTGCGCCGACGAGCGGCCGTCGCGCGGACGATCCCGCTCCGGTCGCCGTTCCCGCGGCACCGAAGAAGCGCACGCGCAAGAGCACCGAAAACGTGGTCGGCGCGTTCCTCCTCGCGATCCTCGTCGGCGGCGCGATCGTGTGGATCGAGAATGGCCGCTGCCCGGGCGCGATCCGCGCCGCGTTCCTGCTCGGAGCGCCACTTGCGATACCCGTCTCGGTCGTCCTCGCCGGACTCATCGCGAACGCGGACCGGACAGCGGGGCGAGACGAGCGGCTTTCGCGAGGGTTGGGCGTTGCCCCCTGGGCGGCGGTCGCCGCGGTCGCCGTCGTGACCGGCGTGTTGCTGGTGATGAACGAGCGCGGCCCCCGATCGATTTCGCCGCGAAAGTGCCTCGTCGTGCGCCGAGAGACCGTCCCCGCGAGGACGGCCGGCGTCGGCGAATGGGTGCTCGCATTGCGCTGTTCGGAGACGATGAGCGTGGTGCGCGTCGACGTGGACCGCCGCACCTGGTGGAGCCACGAATCTGGCGGCACCGTTGCCTCGACGGTCGCGAAGGGCGGTCTGGGCTTCGAATGGGTCGTGGACACCGAGCTGGGTCCCCCCAGCCGCGGTTTCACCAGCTGGTAGGGCCCGCTTGGGTTGATGTATCGCCGGGGCGGTCTTAGAGTCGGATTGCCGTGAAGCGCCCCCTCTGGTCCATCCTGACCGCCCCGGCGATACATGTCCTGCCCGGCATGACCGGGCCGTCGGCGGTCGACGCCGTTTCGGCGCCGGTCGCGGAGGCCAAACCGGCTCCCGAGGCGGTGCAGGTTCGCCGCCCGGAGATCCCGCACGACGAGCGGCAGCAGGACGACCTCGACGAGAACCCGGCGCCGGTCGTCGCGGCGCTCGAGCTCGTCGAAACGCCGAACGCGATCCCCGCGAC
>Ga0163152_10000945_pt1 | contig 47478 bp, 41 predicted proteins | sample OliLakLV19MP8IB2_FD_148635 | JGI IMG/M metagenome (GOLD analysis project Ga0163152, IMG submission 148635) | Freshwater microbial mat bacterial communities from Lake Vanda, McMurdo Dry Valleys, Antarctica - Oligotrophic Lake LV.19.MP8.IB-2 | ecosystem: Environmental > Aquatic > Freshwater >...
CGTCCAGCCCCACACCCGCCTCATCTTCGACGGGATGAAGGACCTCGGGGTCCCGCGCATCCATTTCGGCGTCGACACGGGCTCGCTCCTCGCCGACTTCGCCGCTGTCGGCGCCGACATGGTCGGCGTGGACTGGAAGACTCCGCTCGATCAGGCCATTCGCACCCTCGGACCCGACATCGCGGTACAGGGAAACCTCGATCCCATCGCGCTTCTCGGACCGCGACCCGCGCTCGAGAAACACGTGCGCCGTATCCTCGGCGAGGCCAACGGCCGCCGCGGACACGTCTTCAACCTGGGACACGGGGTCGTTCCGCAAACCGACCCCTCGGTCGTGCGCGATGTCGTCGCGCTCGTCCACGAAATCAGCGCCGGCAAAACCGTCTGACGAGCGGCGTCCGCACCGGGCGTGACCATGGCAATTCCATGGAACGTCTCGAAGTCGAAGGCCGTGCGTTTGTCGTCGATCCGGTCTGCGGCGAGGCGCTCCGCGCGCGAGACGCGACGACGGTCGTCGTCCGCCGCGAGCTCCGGTTCTTCTGCTCGAAGGAGTGCGGTCGGAAGTTTCTCCTCACCCCCTGGCGCTACGAGGACGAGGAGTACGCGGATCGCTGCTAGCTCGTTGCGGCGGGCCGCGGAGCTTCCGCCGACAAGAACGTCGCCAGCGCGCCCGCCAGCACGAGCAGCGCGCAGCCGAGCACGCCACGCCATCCGATCGCCTCGGCGAGGATCACCTGCCCCAGCACGTAGGCGATCACCGGCGTCGCGTAGCCGAACACGCTCACGCGCGCCGCCGCCGACACGGAATACGCGCGCGTCATCATCAGCTGCGCCACCGCCGCGAAGATCCCGACGCCGGCGAGCGCCACGATCGCGCGCGGCGATGGCGTGACCCACACGCCCTGCACCGCCACCTGCACGCCGCTCACCACCGTCGCGATCGCGCTGAACCACAACACGATCGTGAACGCCGAGTCCGTCCGCGAAAGCAGCTTCACGGAGACATACGCGCTTGCCGCGAGGAACGCCGACGCGAGCCCCGCCAGCACGCCAATACCCACCAGCTCGCCGCTGCCGCCGCCGGCGGTGGCCCCCTGCTCGACCACCCAGACGCCCGCGAATCCCACCGCGAGCGCGAGCCACACCGTCCACGGCGCCTTCTCCCCGAGAACGAACGGCGCCAAACACGCGACGAGCAGCGGTGAGAGATACGTCAGCAGCACCGCGTCGCCGAGCTTCAGGACGGAGATGGCGAAGAAGTACGCGTACATCGACGCCAGACCCACGAGGCTTCGCGTGACGAGCATCCGTTTCGCGACGCCGGCGAGCCGACGGCGCTGCGGCCATCCGACGGCGAGCGCGATCAGCGTCGCGATTCCGCTCCGCCACAACACGATCTCGCCGACGGGAATCGCGGCGAACTCCCCCCGCGGCGGCGTGGCGACGAACTTCACGCACAAGCCCATCAGCGCGAACGAGAGCGATGCGCCGAGCATCAGCGCCGGGCCGTTGGCCCGGAGTGCCCATCGCGGCTCCGCCACCGGCTTAGTAGTACAGCTCGCCGTTCACGCAGAAGACGTTGCCGCGCATGTCGATCGGCACGGTGCCGGTGCCGTCGAACTCGATCCGCGGGTAGTAGCCGAGACCGACGATGCACATCTCGTCCTCGACGGACTCGCCGAACTCGATCACGTTGTCGGTCTCGTTGGACCAGGAGCACTCGAAATCGAGGTTCGAGCCGGCGCTGATCGCGAGCGCGGGATCGCGGAAGTCACGCGAGACCGGCGCGTGCCAGTCCTCGTTCTTGTAGATCTTCTGGGCCTCGCCACCGACGGGGTCGGTGAGCCAGGTCTCGACCTTGGTCATGCGCTTGTGCGAATGCGACTGCATCCGGAACACGTTCACGTCGCGGGGCACCGCGCAGGTCGCCGAGTCCGAGTGAACCGGCGCACCCTCCACACCGGCTCCGGGAGGGATGGCGAAGTCGGTGTTCATGTAGAAGAGGATTCCGCTGTATTCGTCGATGGAGTCGGCCGGCGCGGGATCGATCGTCACGGTGGCGAAGGCATCGACGGGCTCGCTCGACGCGTTCGCGATGTGGATCTCGAGGATGAAGATCTCGTTGGCCTCGAGATGTCCGCCGATCCGGTCGGGGAGCTGGACGTCGTGGACGGCTTCCTGCGCGCCGTAGACATAGAGGCGCGGGCCTTCCATCTCGCACTCCTGCAGACCCTCGGCCGGCGTCTCGACCCCCTCGAGCGGCAGTGCGAGATGCCGGAAGAGGATGAGGTGATGAGAACCGCTCACCATCCGGCTCGAGATGTGCCGGAAGTCCATCGGCGCGTTCCGCGCATAGATGACCTGGCACATCGTCTTCTCCTCGCCGGCCTGAACGACGAAGTGCTCCGACTCCAGCACCATCGGCTTGGCGGCCTCGGCGCCGTCTTTGGAGCTCGAACAGCCCACGGACAGGGGGGCGAGAGCGGCGAGACCAAGGAGAGCGACCGGGTACACGCGCATGATCCGAAGCTTGGAGCACGGCCCATGCCCGGTCAAGGCGACCGAGCCGTCGCGCGGAGCCCTTGCAGACCGCGAGGTTGGGAGCAACGGACCGGATCCAGCCGCGGTGTCCGCGTCGCGGCGAACGCCACGCGCCCCACCGAGAACCTTGCTGCCGGCTCGCGGGTAGCTACCTCTTCTTTCCGACATGAAAGCTCGTTTTGGTGGCGAAGGCAGGTTGATCGTTCGCGGTCTCGCGGTCCTCTTCGTCGTCGCGGCATTTTTCGCGGCGAGCAAGGTCGCGCTGTGGCGATCGGAGGTCGTGCATAGCGAGCGGACCTCGATCCACCGGGTGGTCCCCGGCGACATCCTGCTTCGATTCCCGCAGGAGCCCCTCAACATGGCCGACATCCTGACGGGCGGCTTCCTCGCGCTCGCGGGTGCGATCGCGTTCGGGATCGCGTTCGGCATGGGGGAGCGCCTTCGAACGGGTCGCGTCACGCGGACGGCCGATGCGCACAGTGTGCGCACCTTCTTCGCGTTTGCGGGCGCAGGACTGATCTTCCTCGGGTTCGACGAGGTGTTCCTCGTGCACGAGTTCCTCAGCGCAAACCTCTACATCGGCGACGCCTACATCCTCCTGGCGTACGCCGCCGTGGGCGGCGTCGCGGCGATCGCGTGGCAGCGCGTGTTGCGCGCGAGCGGTCCCGCCCTGGGAGTGCTCGTCGTCGGCGCGATGTTCCACGGGGCGGCGCTGGGTCTCGACTTCGTGCAGGACGCCATCGGATGGGCACCCGAGGAGCCGCTCGAGATGCTCGGCGCCGGGTTCTACGCGCTCGCGATGGCGACGTACGGGGTTCGCCTGGTTCTCCTGGACGCTCTCGCGCCGTCCGCGGTCTTCGCGACGGGCCGTCGTGCGGCGGCGACGGCGTCGGCTGCCGCTGTGTGGGAGCTCCCCGACAGCGCGATCCAGCCGCTCGCGCCCTCCGAGACGCCGATCACCGGCGATCCGGCGTGGCCGCGGGCGCAAGCGTGGCCGTCCGACCCGGCCTGGACGCACTGACCCACGCTCCTGACAAACTCCATGCATAGGCATGGAGTTTCCTGACAGCACTTGTCCTCTGCACGGGTTGCGGTATCCGTGACGGGCTTGCCTTGCCTCCGGCCCCTGTGGTCTGTTGCCGAATTCCCGGGAGGGAATCGGGCGGAACGACGCTCGCCGTCCCCATGCTGTTGGAGGGTTGCGCGAAGATGGACATGACCAAGGGACCGGCGTCGGCCGGCGGCGAAAACGACGCACTCGCGCCGATCACGACGCGCTACGGCGTCGGACCGGAAGACATCCGGCGCGCGATGGAAGCGGCGCTTTCGCGCGGCGGCGACTATTGCGACATCTACTTCCAGCACACCGTCTCGAACGTCATCGGACTCGAGGATGACGCCGTGAACCGCGCGCGAACCGCCATTGAAATGGGCGTGGGCGTGCGCGTGGTGAAGGGCGACTCGACCGGCTACGCGTTCACCGAGGAGCTGACGCCCGAGGCACTCAAGCGCGCAGCGGCGACGGCGGCGGAGATCGCGGACGGAACGGCGAGCCCGATCCCGAACCGCTTCGAGCTCAAGAGCGGCGGCCGCTACTACCCGGCCGACACCGGCTGGGCCGACGTGGCCATCGCGAAGAAGATGGGCCTCCTCACGGACGTCAACCAGCGACTCAAGTCGCAGGACAAGCGGATCGTGAAGACGACGCTCTCGTTCGCGGACGAGACGACCGAGATCTACGTCGTGAATTCCGACGGCGTCGTGCGCCACGACATCCAGCCGATGACGCGGCTGGTCGCGAGCTGCGTCGCGGAGAGCGGCAAGGATCGCGAGACCGGCAGCTACAACCTCGCCTCGCGCGACGGCTGGAGCTTCTACACGCCAGAGCGCATCGAGCGGCTTTCGCAGGAAGCGGTGCGCCGCACGCTGCTGATGTTCGAGGCGATGCAGCCGGCCGGCGGCGAGATGCCGGTGGTTCTCGGCGCGGGCGCGTCGGGAATCCTCCTGCACGAGGCGATCGGCCACGGCATGGAGGCGGACTTCAATCGCAAGGGGACGTCCACCTACTCCACCCGTTTGGGAAAGCCCATCGCGGAGAGGTTCGTAAACGTCGTCGATGACGGAACACAAACCAACGCGCGCGGCGCGATCAACGTCGACGACGAAGGCAACGAGTCGCAGAAGACGCTGCTCGTCGAGAACGGCGTACTCGCCAGCTACCTTCACGACCGTATCAGCGCGAAGCACTACGGCGTGAAGCCGACGGGTTCGGGACGACGCGAGAGCTTCCGCCACGTGCCGATGCCGCGCATGCGCTCGACCTACATGCTGCCGGGCCCGCACAAGAAGGACGAAATCATCAAGAGCGTGAAGAAGGGCATCTACTGCGAGTCCTTCTCGAACGGCCAGGTGAACATCGGCGCCGGCGACTTCACGTTCTTCGTGAAGACGGGCTACCTGATCGAGGACGGGAAGCTCACGCGTCCGATCAAGGACACGAACCTCATCGGAAACGGTCCGGACGTGCTGTCGAAGATCACGATGGTCGCCGACGACCTGATGATCGACGAGGGCGGCTGGACGTGCGGCAAGAACGGCCAGAGCGTGCCGGTCAGCCAAGGTATGCCGACGGTGAAGGTCAGCGCGATCACGGTGGGAGGCAAGGCATGACCACCGCCGCGAAGAACGAGAGGAACCTCATCGAGCTCGCTGACCGTTCGGTCGAGCACCTGAAGAAGAGCGGCGCGAAGGAAGCGGCCGTCGTCATCGGGCGCGGGCGTTCCGTCGAGTGCGAGATCCGCGAGAAGAAGGTCGAGAAGCTGCAGGAGTCGGCGGCAGCCTCGCTGTCGGTCGCGGTCTACGCGGACGGGCGGTACTCGGGTCATTCGACGAACGACCTCCGCTGGGAGAAGGTCGCGAAGTTCCTGGACGACGCGCTCGCGCTGACGAAGTTGCTCGAGCCGGATCCGTTCCGGCAGCTTCCGGATCCGAAGCTCTACGCGAACCGGCCGACGATGGACCTCGGAATGGCTGACGGGAACTACGGCGCGCTGGAGACGAGCACCCGCAAGAAGACGGCGCGCGAGATCGAGGACGCGGCGCTCGCGGGCGGCGCGAACATCCAGTCGGTGACGTCGTTCTTCTCGGATGGCTGGGGAGAGTCGTTCCGCGTGACGTCGAACGGCTTCCGCGATCGCGAGGAGTACACCTCGTTCTCGGCCGGTGCCGAGGTGACGGTGCGCGACGGCGACAAGCGGCCCGAGGACTACTGGTATGTCAGCGCGCGCAAGCTCGCGGGCGTGACCGATCCACCGGCGCTGGGAAAGATCGCGGCGGAACGCGCGTTGTCACGCGTCGGCGCGAAGAAGATCCCGGGCGGCTCGATGGACATCCTCGTGGAGAACCGCGCGGCGGGACGTCTTCTCGGATTCTTCCTCGGCGCGACGACGGCGGGTGCGCTGCAGCAGAAGCGCTCCTTCCTCGACGGCAAGCTCGGCAAGAAGGTCGTGAGCGACAAGCTGACGGTGACGGACGATCCGCTGATCGCGGGCGCGCTGGGGAGCCGTCGCTGGGACGGCGAAGGCATCTCGGCGAAGAAGATGCCGGTGCTCGAGAAGGGCATCCTGAAGAACTACTTCGTGGACACCTACTACGGGCGGAAGCTCGGGATCGATCCGACGACCGGAGGCTGGTCGAACCTGGTCATCGAGCCGGGCGCGCAGAGCTTCGACGCGCTCGTGAAATCGATGAAGCGCGGGATCGTGGTGACGAGTTTCCTCGGCGGCAACTCGAACAGCCTGACGGGCGACTTCTCTACGGGGATCCAGGGCTGGCTCGTGGAGAACGGCGAGCGAGCGTTTCCGGTGTCGGAGATGAACCTGTCGGGAAACCACAACGACTTCTGGGACAAGCTGGCCGCGATCGGCAGCGACCCGTGGATGTATTCGAGCGTGCGGATCCCGTCGCTGAAGTTCGAGGGCGTCTCGGTTTCCGGCGCCTGAAACGGCTGGATTCGACGAACGGGGCGCGAGAGCGCCCCGTTTGGCTACCCCTCCGCGCCCTTCCCGTTCGGACGCCGGAAGCCTTCCAGGATCGCGGTCACCGACGCGACCAACGCCGCGAGCGATCGCGTGTCCGCGGAGCCGCCGTCGCCCATCGAAAGAACACGAAGCTCGTCGGGCTTCGGAAGCTTCTCCGCGACCACCGGCAGCTGCTCCAGCAAACGCAGCTGCAAGCCCGCGGCCGTCGTCGCGTTCAGGACCTTCTGCCGGCCCGCGAGCAGCTCGTTCTCGGCTTCGCCCTGCGCGTTGGCCGCGGCGGCGCGCGCCTTCGCGACCTCGATCTGTCCCGTCGCCGCCGCCTTGTCACGCGCCAGCGTCGCCTCCAGCTGTTTCGCGAGAAGCTCCGCCGCCTTCTGCGCCTTCTCCAGCTCGAGCACGTGTGCGGCGCGAGCGGCCTCGCCCTGCTTCGCCGTCTCCGCGATCTTCAACTCGAGTGCCTTCAGGAGCTCCTGGTGCTTCGCCGTTGCCCGCGCCTCGGCCAGCTGACGCGCGTGCTCGACTTCGGCCTCCTCGGTGCGGCTACGTTCGACGGCGCTCGCACGCGCGGCCTCCATGTCCTTCTGCTGGCGACGGACCTTTTCGGAATTCTCGCGATTGAAGTTCAGCGCGTCCTGGTCGGCCCGGAGCTGGTTCAGCTTGCTCTCGCTCTCGAGCTCCGCCGTCTCGACCTTGTTGCGATGCTCCAGCTCGCGAGCCTGGATGACGCTGTCGGCCTCCAGCTCGGCGAGACGGGCGATGCGGCCGCGGTCCGCACGGAAAGGCTTCTGGAGGTTCTCCCAAAGCCGCGGGCTCGACACGACCGCTTCCTTGATCTGCACGGTGACGATCCGCAGACCCAGGCCCTTGTCGGTGCTCCCCTCGCCTTCCGCGACGTGGCGCAGGCGCGAAGTCAGCTCCTCGATGATCGGCTGCTTGTCGGACAAAACGTCGTCGATGCCCATCGTCGCGACCTTGTCCTTGATCGCGGCTTCCGCCTGCTCGCGCAGCTGCACGTTCACGACGCGCATCGGATCGTCCGTGTCCGAAAAATCGAGCTTCTTGTACGCGGTCGCGAAATCGGCCACGATCCATTGCACGTAGCCCTGCACCAGGAGTCCCTGAAGCTCGCGGCAGATGCAGTGGGCGTTGATCAGGATCGTCTGCATCGCACCGGGAACGACCAGGTACGAGTCGAACTTCGGGTCGAAGGGGAAGCTCACGCCCATGCCGATGTGGAGCGGCTCCGTGCGGCCGCGCCGCGTGTGCACCACGTGGGCGTTCGGCGGAACGATGACGGTCTTCCAGCGCCACATTCCCGTGATGCGCACTTCCACGGCGTTGCCGACGTTCTCCTCGGCGGGAATTCCCATCGCGCGCGCTTCCCGCGGGTGGATGGCCGCGGCCGCTTCCGCGACCGCGCCCGCGCCGCGAAGCCTTGGTGCCGCCGCCTGGGCCGGCGATGGCGAGGCCATCTTCCGGTTCACGCGCAGATCGGACTGCACCTGCTGCTGTTTGGCGACGACTTCTTCGAGGTAGTCATTCTTCATCGAGTCGGACATGGCGGCGCCATCATGCCCCCGCTTCTCGACGAGGGTAAAGCGTCGATCGGCTATTGACCGCGCCCCGCGCCGCTCCGATAGGATGCGGCACCCACGAGGAGGCCCGGCACATGGCGGCATCGAAGAAGGCAGCGAAAGAGCCTAAAGAGAAAAGGGCGCCAGCGGCGCGCAAGCCACGGAAGAAGAAGAACGAAGCGGACGCGGGAAGTCGCGGCCTTTCCGCCACCGACCTCGCGGAAGGCTCTGTGCCGGGCGAAGTCGCGACGCTCACGAAGAACATCGGCGCCGACGGCGGCAGTGTGCTCGGCGCCTACCGGGAGCCTCTCGGCGGCCACTGGACGATCCTCGCCGGACTCCCGATCGAAAAGGTCGAGCCGACGCCCTTCCAGCGCGATCTCTCCGACGCCCATGTCGCGCGACTCACGGATGTCGTGAACAAGCTCGGTCGTTTCCTCGATCCGCTGATCACGGTCCGCACCGAGAAAGGCATCTACTGGACGCCCAACGGCAATCACCGTCTTCATGCGATGAAGCGCCTCGGCGCGAAGTCGATCATCGCGCTCGTCGTGCCCGACACGGACGTCGCCTACAAGATCCTCGCGATGAACACCGAGAAGGCGCACAACGTGAAGGAGAAGGCCATGGAGGTCATCCGCATGGCCCGCTCGCTGTCCGAGCTCGGTGATGGCAAGGAAAGCGACTACGCGTTCGAGTTCGAGGAGCCGTGGTACCTCACGCTCGGCGTCTGTTACGAGAAGAACGGCCGTTTCTCAGGCGGCGCGTACAGCTCGATCCTGCGGCGCATCGACGGCTTCATCGAGGCCGGGCTGACGAAGTCGCTCGCGACGCGCGAGAAGCGGGCGGCGCAGCTGCTCGAGTTGGACGAAGCGGTGGCGGCGGCCGTGAAGGCCTTGAAGGAGAAGGGCTTCGAGAGCCCGTATTTGAAGAATTTCGTCGTCTCGCGGGTGAACTACCTGAAGTTCGTGAAGGGCGATATGCCCGCCTACGACGACGCGATGGAGAAGATCCTCGCGTCCGCGAAAAAGTTCGACGCCGGCAAGATCAACAAGGACGACGTCGCCAAGAGCGGCGGCGGCCCCGCCGAAGGCGCCGAGGGCGAGTAGCCGCGTTGGAGCGCGCCGCGCCGCGTCAGCGCACGCCGCGTTCGCCAAAACTCACGTTGACGGGCCGGGGGCTCGTTCGTAGCCTTGGCGGTCTTTTTCCGAGTGCCCAATCAAGGGCGGGAGGCTTCGAACATGGCCGCGCAGACGCTCCAGAACTTCATCAATGGACAGTGGGTCGCCTCGACCGGAACGACCCTTCTGGACGTGAAGAACCCCGCGACCGGGGAGGTCCTCGCGAAGGTTCCCCTCTCCACCGCGAAGGACGTCGATGCCGCCGTCGCCGCCGCTCAGAAGGCCTTTCCCGCGTGGCGCACGACGCCGCCCGTCCAGCGCGCCCGCTTCCTCTTCAAGTTCAAGACGCTCCTCGACCAGCACAAGGAAGAGCTCGCCGCGATCTGCAACTCGGAGCACGGCAAGACGATCGCCGAGTCCCTCAACGACGTCGGCCGCGGCATCGAAAACGTCGAACACGCCTGCGGCACTCCCGCACTCATGATGGGGTCCATCCTCGAGGACGTGAACAACAACATCGACTGCGCCGCCATTCGCCAGCCGATGGGCGTCTTCGCCGCCATCGCGCCGTTCAACTTCCCGCCGATGGTTCCGATGTGGTTCCTCCCCTACGCCATCGCGACCGGCAACACGTTCGTGCTGAAGCCCTCCGAGCAGGTCCCGCTCTCGCAGAAGCGCATGTTCGAGCTCCTCGCACAGACCGGGCTCCCCGCCGGTGTCGTGAACCTCGTCAACGGCGGCAAAGACGTCGTCGACCAGCTCTGCACGAACAAGGACGTCCAGGGCGTCTCGTTCGTCGGATCGTCCCCCGTCGCCCGCCACGTCTACGAGCTCTGCGGCAAGAACGGCAAGCGCGTGCAGGCCCTCGGTGGCGCGAAGAACTACCTCGTCGTCATGCCCGACGCCGTCATGGACAAGTCCGTCCAGAACGTCAGCGACTCGATCTACGGATGCGCCGGACAGCGCTGCCTCGCCGGTTCCATCGTCATCGGCGTCGGCGATGCCTACGACAAGGTCCGCGACGGCCTCCTCGCCGCCGCCAAGGCGATCGTCGTCGGCAACGGCGCGAAGTCCGAAGTCACCATGGGCCCCGTCATAAGCGCGAAGCACAAGGACAAGGTCCTGAGCTACATCCAGGCCGGCGTCGACGAAGGCGCGAAGCTCCTGCTCGACGGCCGCCAGCACCCCTCCGCCAAGGACCCGAACGGAAACTTCCTCGGGCCGACGATCTTCGAAGGCGTGAAGGTCGACATGCGCATCATGAAGGAAGAGATCTTCGGGCCTGTCGTCTGCCTCATGAAGGCCACCGACCTCGACGACGCGATCGCCAAGGTCAACGCCACCGAGTTCGCAAACGCCTCCTCCATCTACACGACCAGCGGCAAGGCCGCCCGTGAGTACGCCTACAAGGCGCACCCCGCGATGATGGGCGTGAACATCGGCGTCGCCGCGCCGATGGCGATGTTCCCGTTCGGCGGCGCCAAAGCGAGCTTCTTCGGCGACGTGAAGGCGCACGGCGCGTCCGGCATCGAGTTCTACACGGACAAGAAGGTCGTCATCACCCGCTGGTTCTGATTCCGTTTCGAACGATCTAGGAGGGCAGCTCTCATGAAACGCGAAGTCATCGGTGGCCTCATCCAGATGTCGAACCCGCTCAACGACGCGAACGCGTCGGTCGCGCAGATCCGCGACGCGATGTTCGAGAAGCACCTCCCCATGATCGACGAGGCCGGCAAGCAGGGCGTCCAGATCCTCTGCCTCCAGGAGATCTTCAACGGGCCCTACTTCTGCCCCTCGAAGGACCTCGGCCGCTGGGCGGACAACGCGGAAGCCGTCCCCGGCCCGACCGTCGAGAAACTCTCGAAATACGCCGCGAAGTACAAGATGGCGATGGTCATCCCGGTCTACGAGCGCGAGATGGCCGGCGTCTACTACAACACCGCGGCCGTCGTGGACGCGGACGGCACGTATCTCGGCAAGTACCGCAAGAACCACATCCCCGATACGGGCCCGGGCTTCTACGAGAAGATGTTCTTCAAGCCGGGCAACCTCGGCTACCCGACGTTCCAGACCAAATACGCCAAGATCGGCGTCTACATCTGCTACGACCGCCACTTCCCCGAAGGCGCCCGCCTCCTCGCGCTGAACGGCGCCGAGATCGTCTTCAATCCCTCGGCCACCGTCGCCGGCCTCTCGAAGTATCTCTGGAAGCTCGAGCAGCCCGCGCACGCCGTCGCCAACGGCTACTTCGTCGGCGCGTCCAATCGCGTCGGCACCGAGGCGCCCTGGAACATCGGCCACTTCTACGGCTCGTCGTACTTCGTCGATCCGCGCGGCAACATGCTCAAGGTCGGTTCCGAGGACAAGGACGAGCTCGTCGTCGCCACGATGAACATGGAGATGATCGAGGAGACCCGCCGTCAGTGGCAGTTCTTCCGCGACCGCCGCCCGGAAACGTACGGCGACATGATCAAGCAGCTTCCGTAAACGGAGATCCCCTCGATGAAGACCCTGATCAAAGGCGGCAACGTCGTCACCGCTACCGACTCCTACACGGCGGACATCCTCATCGAGGGCGGGGTCGTCTCGCAGATCGGCGCCGACCTCTCGGCCATCCAGGTCGACAAGACGATCGACGCGAAGGGGAAATACGTCATCCCCGGCGGCATCGACACGCACACCCACCTCGACATGCCGTTCATGGGCGCGTCCTCCGTCGACGACTTCCAGACCGGCACGATCGCCGCGGCGTTTGGCGGCACGACCTCGATCGTCGACTTCGCCATCCAGGAACGCGGCCAGACGCTTCGCCACGCCTACGAAACGTGGATGGGCAAGGCCGAGGGCAAAGCGATCATCGACTACGGCTTCCACATGATCATGCGCGAGTCGACCGACGCTCTCCGCAAGGAGATGGGCGACATGGTCAAAGAGGGCGTGACGAGCTTCAAGCTCTTCATGGCCTATCCCGGCATCTTCTACATGTCGGATCCGGACATCTTCCGCACCATGCAGCGCAGCGGCGAGATCGGAGCCACGATCTGCATGCACGCCGAGAACGGCCCTGTCATCGACGTGCTCGTCGAGCAGGCGCTCAAGAAGGGTCTCACCGCGCCGAAGTACCACGCGCTCACGCGTCCCGCCATCCTCGAAGCCGAAGCGACGTACCGGGCGATCTGCCTCGCCCAGGTGGCCGATGTCCCCGTGTACTTCGTCCACCTCTCGGCAGCGGAAGCACTCGAGAAAGTCACCGAAGCGCGCGATCGCGGTCTCCCCGCGTTCGCCGAGACCTGCCCGCAATACCTCTTCCTTTCGTACGACAACTACGAAGAGCCCGACTTCGGCGGCGCGAAGTACGTGATGTCCCCTCCGCTCCGCGCGAAGTCGACGCAGGATCTCCTCTGGCGCGGCCTCAAGTTCAACGACCTCCAGAACGTCGCGACCGATCACTGCCCGTTCTGCATGAAGGTTCCGCCTGGCGGCAAGGTCGGCAAGGAGCTCGGCCGCGACGACTTCTCCAAGATCCCGAACGGCGCCCCCGGCATCGAGACGCGCATGGTCCTCATGTACGACGGCGGCGTCGCCGCCGGACGCATCTCGATGAATCGCTTCGTCGAGATCACGTCCACGTCCGCCGCGAAGATCTTCGGCCTCTTCCCCAAGAAGGGCACGATCGCCGTCGGCAGCGACGCGGACATCGTCATCCTCGATCCGAATCGCGAACAGACGATCTCGGTGAAGACGCATCACATGAACGTCGACTACAACCCCTACGAGGGCCGTCGCGTGAAGTCGGTCGTCGAGACGGTGCTGTCGCGCGGCGACGTCATCATCGAAAAAGAGAAGCTCGTCGCCAAGCCCGGCCGCGGCAAGTATCAGAAGCGCAATCCACGTTCCTAAAGGATCGACCATGGCCGCCTCGCTCGAGATCACCGTCAACGGACAACTGAAGTTCGAGAACCCCTACGTGCTCGGCTCGGGCCCGCCCGGGACGAACGCCTCCGTCATCGCGAAGAGCTTCGACCTCGGCTGGGGCGGCGTCGTCATCAAGACGATCTCGCTCGACGCCTCGAAGGTCATCAACACGAACCCGCGATACGCGAAGCTGCGCTCGCGCGAGTCGAACGAGGTCCTCGGCTTCCAGAACATCGAGCTGATCTCCGATCGCCCGTTCGACACGTGGCTCACAGAGCTCAAACAGCTCAAGAAGCAGTACCCGAAGAAGATGCTCATCGCCTCCATCATGGAGGAATACAAGCGCGAGTCCTGGCACGAGATCGTCAAGCGCACGCAGGAGACCGGCGTCGACGCGTTCGAGATGAACCTTTCGTGCCCGCACGGCCTGCCCGAGCGGAAAATGGGCATGGCGATGGGCGAGAACCCCGACATCACCTGTGAAGTGGTGAAGTGGGTGAAGGAAGTCTCGAAGATTCCCGTGTGGGCGAAGATGACGCCGAACGTCGGCGATCCCACCGTCCCCGCCCGAGCCGCCATTGCCGGCGGTGTGGACGGCATCAGCGCGATCAACACGATCCTCTCCGTTACCGGAATTGATCTGAAGACGCTGCGGCCCCTTCCGACGGTGGAAGGCTACTCGGTGCCCGGCGGCTACAGCGGCCAGGCCGTTCGTCCGATCGCGCTGCGCCAGGTGATGGAGATCGCGCGCGTGAAGCCCGGCCTCGAGCTCTCCGGAATGGGCGGCATCGAGACCGGCGCCGACGCCGTCCAGTTCATGCTGGTCGGTTCGTCGACGGTGCAGGTTTGCACGGGCGCGATGATGCGCGGCTACGAGATCATCTCGGAGCTGAAGGAAGACATGCTCAAGTTCATGCGCGATCAGAAGTTCGAGAACCTTCGCGACTTCGTCGGCAAGAGCCTGCCCTACTTCACGACGCACATGGATCTGGTCGAGCGCCAGCTCGGCGCGAAGAAAGCGAAGAACAATCGCGACGCCGAGACGTGGAAGGGCGACATCGCGAAAGAGACCGACTCGCTCGCGTCGAACTGAAGGCTCGTGGCCCTTGCTCGTCCCGCACGGGAGCTCGGCACGCGTGCGCCCTGGCTCCACGAGGGCGGCGTGCAGGGGATCGCGATCGCGCGCGACGGCAACGTGCTCACCGTGGGCGAGCGCGATGCGCGCCGCTGGATGCTCGCCACCGGCGAGATGGCGCAGCGCACGGAGCGCGGCCCGCGCGATGGACGAAGGTGGATGGGCGAAGCGCTCCCGGACGTCGAACGCTTCGTCGGGTGGTTCGAGATCGAGAACGATCGCTACGCGTTCCGCACGTGGGACCTCGCGACCGGCGCGTTCCTGGGCGAGGTCGTGCCCTCCGACGTCCTCGAGGAACGCGGAGTGCTCGGCTTCGATCGCGAGGGACGGCGCGCGCTCCTGACGACCGGAAACGACGGCGCCACGCCTGTCGTCGCCTCCGTGGAGGACGGCTCGTTGCTCGCGCGCCTCGAGGGCGCCTTCGAGCGCGCGTTCTTCCTGTCGACCGGAGAGATCGTTTCTTCGAACGCCGCCGGCGCCGTCCTCCTCTTCGACGCGAACGGACTGAACCCGCGCGAGATCGTCGGCCCGCGCGTCGCGCCGGAAGGCTCGTTCGAGCCCGGCCCGATGAAGGTGATCGGCCACGCGACGGCGGGAGGAGCGCCCGTCTTTGCCGTCCAGTACGGCGACGAGCTCGCCATCTACGACAAGAGCGGCGCCCTTCGCTTCACAAAACGCGACTTCTGGTCGCCGTACGCGTTCTCTCACGACGGCGAGCGCTTCGCCGCGTGTGCGTCCGCCCGCGTCGTCGTCTTCGATCGTAACGGCGAGGAGGTCGCGAGCTTCTCATCCGACGCCGCTTCGTTCGATTACCTCGCCCTCGGACGCGACGCACGCATGCTGATCGCCGCGAGCTCCACCGGCGAGATCCTCGTCCGCTCGACGGCGACCTCCGAGCGCCCCGCCGCCCCCCGCGCGTCGGTGCTTCCCGGCGAGGTCGGCTCGCTGACCAGCGCTCCCGACTCCGCGTCCATCGTCGTCGCGTGCAACAGCGGCGAGCTCCTCCACTGGACCCTGACCGACCCGGCGCCGACGCGCCTCCCCGGCGCCGGCCGCACGACCGCGAGCGTCTGGTTCCTGCCCGACGGGCGGCTGACCATCGCGACGCCGTCGACGCTTCGTATCGTCGCCCCGAATCTCCGCGATCTCGTCGGCGAGTCCGTCGTCTCCGGCCCCGACATCATCCGGAACGCCGAAGGCACGCTCGCCTCGTGCATCACGTCGGGAATGCGGGCGACGACGTTCGATACCGCGAGCGGCGCCGTGATCCGCGACCTCGTTCTCGAGAGCGACGCTCCCACTGCCGTGCCCGGCGGTTTCATTCCGTTCGTCTGGTTCGCGCTTTCCCCGGGCGGATGGATCGCGCGGTACGACTCCCACGCCCGGATCGACGTGTGGAATCCGGAAGGCCGGTTCGTGCACCGGCAGGGCCCGCACGTCATCGCGGGTGCCGAGCCTCCACTGCCGATGGGCTGGCGCGCGCTGGAGTTCCTCTCCGACCGTGAGCTCCTTGCCGGCACCCACGAGGTGGGGACGCTTCTCATCGACATCGCCGCAGGGACCTCGCAGTCCGTCTGTGACGAGCTGCAGGGGCGCCTCAGCGCGCTCGACGTTCGCCGCCGCCGCGCCGCCTTCGCGCACGTTCTCGAAGCGACGGGCGATCACGGCTTCGTCGTGTGGGATCTCGACGCAAAGTCGCGATGGCAGGAGTGCCCGACGGGCGCCGAGTCCGCGCGCGCGAACTTCCTCGAGGACGGCTCGCTGGTGACGTGGACGCCCGACCGCCGCATCGTCGTCTGGGAGAAGCCCTGATGGCACAGATTCCGGCCACTCGTGTCGTCGATGCCGCCCCGCCTTTCGTCATCCCGGAGCTTCTCGATCTCGCGATCGACACCGAGCGCGGACGCGTGCTCGCGGGAACCCGCAGCGGACCGCGCGCGTACCGCCTCGACGACGGCGCCGAGGATCTCCGCTTCGAGAGCGACGGCCGTCCGGGCGCCGATCACGCGTTCGCGCTCTGCCCTCGCGCGTCGCGAATACTCGCGATCGTCGGACGCGAGCTGATCGCGTGGGAGACCGCGGGAGGACGCATCGTCTCGCGCGCGACCCTCGAAGCTCCCGCGTGGCTCGACGGCGTGTCTCGCGACGGCATGTCGGCGGTGCTCGGACTGTCGCTCGACGCGGAAACCGCGCGCCCGTGGGCAGCGTCCGTGCGCCTCGCGCTCGTCGATGTCGCGACGGGACGCGTGCGGCGCGAGCTCTCCATCACGCATCCGATTGCGCAAACGCGCGGCACCGTGTTCTTCGAGGACGGCAGCTTCCTCACCGCCGATCGCGAGGGGAACCTCGTCACGCGATCGGCATCGGGTGAGACCCTCCGCGAAGCGCCCGCGCTCCCGGACCCCGAGGTCCCGGAGGGCGAAGGAGGCTTCGGCACCTTCGGACCGTCTCAGGGCGTGATCGAGGTGTGGTCGCTTCCAGGCGATGCGGTGCTCGTCCGCGCGTTCGGACGAAGCGACATTCGCGATCGCCTGACGGGAGCGCTCCGCGTCGACCTCCAGGCGTCGATGATCGATTCGCTCCTCGTGATCGAGGACGGACGCCGCATCCTTCGCCGCACCATGATGGGCGGCGGCGCCGCGGAGGCCGTCTACGACGTGGCCTCGGGCGTGACGACCGGCTTCGCCGGGATGGGCCCGATCGAGTGGAACATCGTCACCGAGCGCGACGGCACGATCGCGTGCGCGGATCGTTCCGGAAACGTCCTGGTGCTTCGCCCCGGCGTCGCCCGCACGTTCGCGCAGCCGCTCGACGCGCTGCCCACGACGCCCGAGTCGATCGCGATCTCGCCGGACGGCGCGCGCGCCGTCGTCGGATGCAGCGACGGACCGCTTCGCGTGATCGACGGGACAAAGGTCGCGCGCGCGCTTCCGGGGCACATGGGAACGCCGGGCGCCGCCGCGTTCCTCGACGATCGTCGCATGTGGACCGCATCCTCCGATCACCTGCGCGTGTGGAATGCGGACGGCTCGCTCGAGCACGAAGCCATGTTCCTCGCCTCGACGTTCCAGAGCCCGACACCGTCGCCCGGCGGGCGCTATCTCACCGGAAGCCGCGACTCGTCGGTCACCGTTCGTGACGGGCGCGACGGCAGCGTCCACCGCGAGGCCGTTCTCTCCGCGACGATCCACACGCCCGGGACCGTCCTCGACGACGGCAAGACCTTCTTCGCCGCGACGTCCGACGGCGTCGTTCGCTGGGATCTCGAAGCCAACGTCTCGACGGCCAGCCTCACCCACGACCGTCTCACCACCGAGGAAACGACGTGGCAGCAGCTCGTCGCGGCGCCGCAACCCGACGGCGGCCGCGTGCTCCTCCATTCCCCCTACTGCGACTCGGTTCTCGTCTGGGAGCCGGACCGCGACACGATGCGGCAGATCCCCGGGTTCCGGCGCGTCTCTCTCGCGCGTTTCTTCGCGGGCCGATGGCTGCTCGTCGGGACCGCGGACGAAGATGGGGAGCGCTACGCGGTCGACTCCCGCGTGCACGTCGTCGATGCGGACTCCCTCGTGCGCGTCGACGTGCTGGAAGGTGCTCGCGTCGCGATTCGTGCGCTCGCCGGCAACGGGAATCACATCGCCGCCGCGGACGAAGGACGGCGGGTGTGCGTCTGGCGGTATCCTCAGGGGATATGAGCGAATCGCGATTGCCGCCCGGCCGCCTCGAGCAGAAGATCCGCGATCACAAGCCGCTCTACACCGAGGCCGAAGCGTTCGCCGAAGCGAACCGCTGCCTCTACTGTGTCGACGCGCCGTGCATCAGCGCGTGTCCGACCGGGATCGACATCCCCACGTTCATCCGGAAGATTTCCACCGGAAACGTCAAGGGCTCCGCGAAGACGATCCTCGACGCGAACATCCTCGGCTATTCGTGCGCACGTGTGTGTCCGGTCGAGGTGCTGTGCGCCGGCGCATGCGTCTATCACGCGTGGGATCGCCCGCCGATCCAGATCGGCCGGCTGCAGCGGTTCTCGACGGAAACGGCGCTGAAGGAAGACGCCGACGCGCTCTACAAGCAGAAGCCCGCCACGGGAAAGCGGATCGCGTGCATCGGCGCCGGGCCCGCGTCGCTCGCGGCCGCTGGCTGGCTCGCGCTCGAGGGACACAAGGTCGTCATCTACGAGCGGAAGTCGTTCGCGGGGGGCTTGAACACCGCGGGCATCGCGCCCTACAAGATGCTCGCCGACGACTCCGTGAACGAGATCGACTGGATCCGCTCTCTCGGCGCGATCGAGATCGTGACCGGTGCGGAGATCGGGCCGTCGGGAAGCGTGACGCCCGCACGCCTCGTCTCGGAGTACGACGCGGTTTTTCTGGGACTCGGACTCGGCGACGACACGCGCATGAACGTGCACGGCGAGGACGGTCCTGGCGTCTTCGGCGCGACGGCGCTCATCGAGCGCATCAAGCTCGATCCGACGCTGTCGCTCGACGGCGTGCGTCGCGCTCTCGTCGTCGGCGGCGGCAACACCGCGATCGACGCGGCGCACGAGCTCGCCCTCCTCGGTGTGAGGGACGTCGCGATGGTTTACCGGCGGACGTCGGACGTGATGAGCGGATACGCGCACGAGATGGAATACGCGAAGCGGCACGGGGTGCAGATCATCGAGAACCGCGTTCCCACATACGTGGTGCGCGGCGACGGGGGCAAGCTCGTGGCGCTGCGCGCCGCTCTCGCGAAGGACGGCAAACCCGTTCCCGGAACCGAGATCGAGCTCGCGTGCGACCTGGTCGCGATCGCGATCGGGCAGTCGAAGGCAGGAAAGATCGCGCTCGAGTTCCAGGGCGTGCGCGTCGATGGCGACGGACGGGTCGTCGTCGATGCCGCCACGGGTCGGACCGGACATCCGAAGGTGTGGGCGGGCGGAGACTGCGTGAACGGCGGCAAGGAAGTGGTGAACGCTGTGCAGGAAGCGAAGATCGCCGTTCGCTCCATCCGGGAGGCCCTCCGTGGCTGATCTCTCCATCGACTTCTGCGGGATCCGATCGCCCAATCCGTTCTGGCTCGCATCGGCGCCGCCGACGAACACCGGCGGCCAGGTGCAACGCGCGTTCGATGCCGGTTGGGGCGGCGCCGTGTGGAAGACGCTCGGAAATCCGATCGTGAACGTGTCGTCACGCTTCGGCGGCATCGACTACGGAACGGCGAAGCTGATGGGCTTGAACAACATCGAGCTCATCACCGATCGCCCGCTCGACGTGAATTTGAAGGAGATCTACGAGACGAAGAAGAAGTATCCGAAGCACACGCTCGTGGTTTCGCTGATGGTCGAGACGAAGGAGGAGTGGAGGGAGATCATCAGAAAGAGCGAGGACGCCGGCGCCGACGCCCTCGAGCTGAACTTCGGGTGTCCTCACGGCATGTGCGAGCGCGGGATGGGCTCCGCCGTCGGCAACGAGCCGAAGGTGCTCGAGGAGATCACGCGCTGGGTGATGGAGTACGCGAAGGTCCCCGTGATCGTGAAGCTCACGCCGAACATCGGCGACATCGCGGAGCCGGCGGAAGCGGCGCTGCGCGGCGGCGCGCCGGCGCTCTCGCTGATCAACACGGTGAAGTCGCTGATGGGCGTGGACCTCGATCGCATGGTGCCGCTGCCGCGCGTCGGCGGCGCGTCGACGAACGGCGGCTACTGCGGGCCGGCAGTGAAGCCGATCGCGCTGCACCTGATGGGGCAGCTCACGCGGCACCCGCAGGTCGGCAAGATGGCAATTTCGGGGATCGGCGGCATCTCGACGTGGCGCGACGCCGCGGAGTTCATCGCGCTCGGCGCCACGAGCGTGCAGGTGTGCACCGCGGTCATGCACCACGGATACCGGATCGTGGAGGACATGATCGACGGCCTTTCGAACTTCCTCGATTCAAAGGGGATGCGCTCCGTCGCCGAGCTGCGCGGGCGCGCGACCGGCGCCTACAAGGAATGGGGCGAGCTCGACCTCGACTACACGGTGAAAGCCGTGATCGACGCGGACTCGTGCATCGGCTGCCAGCTCTGCTACGTCGCGTGCATGGACGGAGCGCACCAGTGCATCCACATTCCCGGCCGCACCCAGGAGCAGTCGCTCGCCGCGGGACACACCCATGTGCCGGACGCGATCCCGATGCTGCGCGTACAGGCGCCGGACGGGTTCCCGAATCGCTTCGTTCCGTTCGTCGACGAGAAGGAATGCATCGGCTGCAACCTGTGTGCGCTCGTGTGCCCCGTCGCCGGCTGCATCACGATGAAAGAAGTCCCCGGACCGCTCGGCCGTCCCGAGACATGGAACGACCGCGTCGCGAACGGCACCGACCTGGTTCCAGGCGGTCTCGACGCGACCGCTGCCGCGCGCCCTCCGCGTTGACGGGGGGAGCCCCCTCCCCGTCAACGCTGGCGTTTTTGCTCCACGGAAAGAAAACGGGCACGGGCATACCCGTTGCTCCTCGTGGAGGCGTGAACGATCTCCCGAAGGATCTCGAGCTGACCCCGGTGTGCGATCCCCCGACTCGGGCGACGCCGGACGTGCCGATCGGCGCGAGCTGGTGGATCGAGCCGTCGCATCCGGAGATCGACCCGGCGCGAGGCTCGTCGCCGGCGGCCCCGGTCAGCTCGCCGACGACGGATCCGTGAGCTTCGTCGCGGTCGTCTGGGTCGCGGCGGCGGCCGCGGCAAGCGTCCGCGAGCGCGTGCGGAGCGTCTGCTCCAGCTTCGCCACGAGGAAGTAGGTCTTCATCGGGCCGCGACCCTTCACGTCCACGAGGCCGCGCGACTCGAAATCGAACTCCGAGCGCAGCGCCGCCTCGACGCTCTCGGTGACGTGGATCCGTCCCTCGACGCCGTGCGCCTCCATGCGGCTGGCGATGTTCACGGTGTCGCCCCAGAGGTCGTAGATCAGGCGCTTCTCGCCGATGACGCCGGCGACGACCGGACCGGTGTGGATGCCGATGCGAAGCGCGAGCGCTCCGCCGTCGATGGAATTTCGCGTCTCCACCGCGTCGAGCATCTCCAGCGCGAAGCGCGCCATGAGCTGCACGTGATCCGCACGCGGCTTCGGCAACCCGCAGGCGGCCATGTAGGCGTCACCGATCGTCTTGATCTTCTCGACGCCGAATTTGTCGGCGAGCTGGTCGAAGAGGGAGAAGAGCTCGTTGAGCGTCGCGACGAGCACGTCGGCCGACAAACGGGTCGCGAGCGCGCTGAATCCCACGACGTCCGCGAAGAGGACGGTCACTTCGGGATGCGCGGCGGCCAGCGAGCGCTCGCCACGCTTCAGCTTCTCGGCGACCGACACCGGCAGGATGTTGCGGAGGAGCCGCTCCGACTTGCGCTGCTCCTCGAGAAGGAGCTCCTTCTGCTCCTCGATGACGGAGAGCTTGTGCTCGAGCTCGATCGTGAGGCGTACGTTCTCGCGCGCGAGGCGGCAGTGCGAGACGGCGCGTGCGACCGCGGCCTGCAACGGCCAGGTGTCGGCGGCTTCTTTCTGGACGAAGTCGAAGGCGCCGGCGCGAATCGCGGCGAGCGCGGTTTCGAGCGTCGCATCGCCCGAGAGAATGATGACAGGGACGGTCGGCTCGACGTCGCGGATGCGCTCGAGAAGCGCGAGCCCGTCGACGCCCGGCATGTGGAGATCGGTGACGACGACCTCGGGTTCCCAGCGCCCCACTCTCGCGAGCGCCTCGTCGGCGCCGTCGGCGACCTCGACGTCGAAGCCACGGCCGGACAGCGCCTTCTTCACGAACTTGCGGGCAAGCGCCGAATCGTCGACGACGAGGACGCGGCCGCCGGCGGAGGGGCTCCGCCCGTCGCCGCCCTCGCTGCCGGTCTTGCCCTCGCTACCGCTCCTGGACTCGTCCGCAGCCACTTCCGCGATCTTCCCACCGGCACGGCTTCGAAGTCGACTTGCGACGGGGCTCCCGTCGTATTCTCCCGCGCGATATGCACGATCCCGCGCTCGCCGCCGAAGCTCTTGCGCTGCTCCCGCCCGACATCGCGACCTCTCCGCTCTTTTCAGGGGACCTGGCGCCCGTTCCGCCGAGCCGGCGCACATGGAACACCTACGCGTTTGCGGCGCTGTGGATCTCGATGTGCCACTGCATTCCGACGTACACGCTCGCGGGCGGAATGATCGCGGCCGGCATGAGCTGGTGGCAGGCGCTCTTCACCATCGGCATCGGCACGATGATCGTGCTCGTCCCGATCCTGCTGAACGCCCATCCGGGAACGAAATACGGGCTGCCCTTCCCCGTGCTGGCGCGCTCGTCGTACGGGACCGTGGGCGCGAACTTTCCCGCGATGCTCCGCGCCGTCGTCGCGTGCGGCTGGTTCGGCATCAACTGCTATTTCGGTGGCGAGGGTGTCTCCACCGTCATCGAGGCGATCTGGCCGGGCTGGGCGAACCTCGGCGGCGGCATGCTGATCCTCGGGTACCCGCTGCCGCACATGATCGCGTTCCTCGTCTTCTGGGCGCTGAACGTGTTCGTGATCTACCGCGGGATGGAGTTCATTCGCGTGTTCGAGAACTGGGCCGCGCCGCTCGTGCTCGTGATGGCGGCCGTCCTGCTCGTGTGGATCGTCGCGCGCGCCGGCTTCGGCGAGATGCTGTCGCAACCGTCCACTCTCGACACGAACGCGAAGTTCTTCGCGGTCTTCTTCCCGTGGATGACGGGCGTCGTCGGCTTCTGGTCGACGCTCGCGCTGAACATCCCGGACTTCACGCGCTTCGGAAAGGGCCAGAAGGAACAGATGCTCGGGCAGACGCTCGGTCTGCCCACGACGATGATCCTCTTCTCGTTGATGGCCGTGATCATCACGAGCGCCGCTCGCGCGCTCCTGCACGGGCTTCCCGAGGCACAGCTCGCCGAACTCTGGGATCCGGTCAAGATCCTCGCGTGGATGACGACGGCGAACACGGCGCCGGGACTCGACGCGCCGCTCTTCGCGTCCGGCGCGACGCGCGTGATGGTCGCGATCCTCGGCGTCATCGGCGTCGGCGTCGCCAGCGTGTCCGTGAACATCGCGGCGAACGTCGTCTCGCCGGCGAACGACATCGCGAACCTCGCGCCGCGGAAGATCTCGTTCAAGACGGGCGGTCTCATCACCGCGATTGCCGGCCTCCTGTTCGTGCCGTGGAAGCTGATCAGCCACGGCGTCATGGACTGGCTCATCGGCTACAGCGCGCTGCTCGGACCGATCTGCGGAATCATGATCGTGGACTACTGGATCCTGCGAAAGCAGACGCTCGACGTGGCCGAGCTCTACCGTCCGAACGGGAAGTTCGCGGGCACGAACTGGATCGCGGTCGGCGCGACGATCGCCGGCATTTTGCCGAACGTGCCCGGCTTCCTCGAGCAGGTGAAGCTCGTCGCGCCGATCCACTGGACGCTGCACTGGCTCTACGTGTTCGCGTGGTTCGTCGGCTTCGGCGTGGCGGGCGGCCTCTACTGGCTCGGCATGACGGTGACGAAACACCCGTCGCTTGCGGTCACGTCCAGCGGAACCAGCGCAGAGCCGCCACGAAGCTGACGACGCCCCCCGGGTGCGACACAGCGGCGCAACCGGAGCCTTTTCCTCCGGTCGTTTCTCACGCACCTGAGCGAGCGTTTGACGGCTTTCCGCGCACTTGCGAGGGCGTGCGGGGTGGCACGGAGGCTGCTGCCATCGTACGATCCACTTATGCGCCACCTCCCCCTGATCCTCTCCCTTTTCGCGGCTTCCACCCTCACCTTCGGCTGCGAGACGGGGAAGAGCAGCTCGACACCCGGCGACGACGACGACGACACCGGCACCGCCTTTCCGAATCCGGGAGCGGTCGACGTGCCCGTCGCGACGGGCGGCCTTCAGGAGCAACTGCCGGATCTCATGGTCGACGCCGACATGCTGCAGTCCAGCGTGCAGATCATCGAAGTCGACATGAACGAGCCGGCGAACCAGAACTACTACCAGTGCGCCATCGAAGAGGGCTGCATCGGGACGAGCGGCATCCAGCGGCTCCTTCGTTTCGACGTTGGCGTCGTCAATCGCGGAGAGGTCGACCTCATTCTCGGCAATCCGCAGGACAACCCGCAGGACTACGAGTACGCGCCCTGCCACGACCACCTCCACTACAAGGACTTCGCAAAGTACGAGCTGTCCGCGGGTGGGACGACGTTCTACGGCGTGAAGCAGGCCTTCTGCCTCATCGACCTCTATGATTTCGACGGCGACGGCAGCCAGCCGAGCCAGGGGTACGACTGCGGCTTCCAGGGCATCAGCAAGGGCTGGGGCGACATCTACAACAAGGAACTCGATTGCCAGTGGATCAACGTCACCGGCATCGCTCCGGGTGACTACCAGCTCACCGTGAACATCAACGCCGAGCACAAGATCCCCGAGGCGGGGCCGTTCTCGAATCTGGCAACGATCGACGTCACGATCACTCCCTGATCGCCGCTCGCGCCGTACGTGCGAAGGCCCCGTCTCTCGACGGGGCCTTCTGCTTTTCAGCGACTCACGCTTCGGAAGGCTCGTCGGCCGGCTCGTCGCCCGGCACTTCCTCGTCGGGGCACTCGACGTTCCACATCGCGCTCGTGTCGGCGCCGGTCGCGGGCTCTTCCTGCTCTTCGTTGAACGCCGGAGCCGGCGCCGCCGCGAAGATCGCGAGCTTCACGACGTATTGACCCTGCGGAAGTCCCGCCTCGCGCAGGAGAACCACGCGCCCGACGGTTCCGTCCTCGGAGAGCTTCCACGCGGTCGCGGGGATCTCGAATTGGACGCCGTTGATCTTGAAGAGCGTCGTCGATCCCGCGATGCCGGCCGGGTTGCCGATGACGAGGCCAACCTCGAGCGGCCCGCCCGTGTATTCCTGCGGGTTGATCTGCGCAAACAGCGTCTCCGCGGTGCCGCTGGCGTGGTTGCAATCCGCGCAGATGTTCGCCGCGAGGTCCGCGGCCGCGTGAGCCATCGCCGCTTCGTCGCCGCCGCATCCGTCGTCGTCGTCGTTGCCTTCCCCCGAGCCGTTGCCGTCGTCGCCAAGGGCGCCGCCGCTGATTCCCGAGAGCATCGTGTCGTTGCCGCATCCGGTCGCTGCGAGCGCTGCGAGAAGCAGCGCGAGTGTCGTGATCCTGGTCATGAGAGTCCTCGTGGTGGTTTGCCGTAAGAAAGCAGCGGCCGGATCACAGGGGATCCGGCCGCCGCGGAAATTTGCCGAGAGTTACTCGGCGTTCGGGGTCTCGGGGCGATGGTCGCCTTCGCCTTCGCCCTCGCCTTCGCCTTCGCCTTCGCCTTCACCCTCGTGCTCGCCTTCGCCCTCGTGCTCCTCGCCTTCACCTTCGTCGTCGCAGGGGTCGTCCTCACCCTCACCTTCACCTTCGCCCTCGCCCTCGCCCTCGTTCTCGCCCTCTTCTTCGGTGAACGCGTTGGCTTCCTCGTTGGTGCCGCCCTCGCCGTCGTGGTCCTCGCCCTCGCCGTCGTGGTCCTCGCCCTCGCCGTCGTGGTCCTCGCCGTCCTCGTCGTCGTGGTCGTCGCCTTCGTCGCAGCCGTCATCGCCGGTTCCGTTGCCGGCTCCGCCAATCGCGCCGCCGACGGCCTCGAGCATCGAATCGTTGCCGCAGCCCGTGATGCCCACTGCGAGGAGAAGCGAGAAGACGAGGGAGAGTTTCTTCATGACGTGTGTCCTCCGAAGTTTGAATGCGAACTTGAAGAGGGTTAGTGCAGACGGAGTGCCAGGCTCAACGCTTTGATTTCACTAGGATTGGCGTTCGCACCGCCATTTCGTGCAATGACATTGCAACTCCATATTGCAATACTTGCAATATCGAACAGCCCTTCGACTCGCTTCGCTCGCTCAGGGTGAAGCAGAACGGGCGCCGCGTTTCCGCGGCGCCCGTGGCGCGAGGCAAAGAGGAGGGCGACTACGGAGCGACGAGGGTCACGGTGAACGCGGCACTCACGTAGTCCTCGTCACCACCATTGGTACCCGCGGTTGCGACGCGCACCGTGTGTTCCCCGAGCAGCGCGCCCGCCGGCACGGTGAAGTAGAGGAGCCCGGGCCGCGGCTCCTCGACCACCTCGAGCGGCGCGCCATCGAAGAGGATCGTGTTGCACGCGGGCGCCGTGCAGAAGCCGGCGCCTTCGATCTGCGCCGCGACGCCTGCGTGAATCACCGTCTCGGGTCCCTCCGGGTCACGCACCTCGGTGATCTTCGGCGACGACACCAGGAAGACACGCGAGATGTGTCCTTCCTCGGGGTGCTCCAGCGACACTTCCAGCTCGTCCCCGACATCGCCCTGGATTTTCGCGAACGCGAGGCCGCCATCGCCGATGACGGCGTGCACCTCCTCGACCTCGTTACGGCTCACGTTCTTCACGACGATCGGCGTCAGGGGAACGACGTCCTCGTCGCCCGCGGCGATCTCAAAACCGATCTCGCCACCGCCGCCACCCTGATCGGGGCCGCCGACCACGCCGGCAATTGGCGGAACGGTGTTGTTTTTGGTGACGTCGCCGTTGTTGCACGCGGTGGCGGCAAGGACGACCAAAGCCAGGTTGAGTGCGAGGAACGGTTTCATCGACAGCCTCCATCCCCTTGCAAAGCAAGGCCCATACCGCGCCAAGTGCCCGGAATCACTGGATCCGACTTCTGCAATCCGTTGCAAACCGGCGTCATCGCCGCGGTCCACGGCGAGCGAGGCCCATCTTCGTCATCTTGTAATAGAGCGTCCGGAGCGGCATCCCGAGCGCCGCCGCGGCCTGCGCGACGTTGCCGTCGACCTTGTCGAGCGCGGCGCGGATCTTCTCCGCATCCGGCACGCTGGCCGACGACACGACCGTGAGCGACGGGGGCGATCCCGGTTTGGGCGCGGATGCGCCCAGCGCGTCCAGATCGCCGGGACCGATCGCGGTCCCCTCGCTCATGACGAACGCGTTTTTCAGCACGTTTTCCAGCTCGCGGATGTTGCCCGGCCACGGATGTTTGAGCAGGCGGGCCATCGCCGCGTCCTTGATCTCTTTCGGACGACCGGCGCCGCCGAGATCCTTCGCGAACTTCTCGAGGAAGTGCTTCGCAAGGAGCGGAATGTCCTCGCGCCGCTCGCGCAGCGGCGGAAGCTCGATGCGCACCACGTTCAATCGGTAGAAGAGATCCTCGCGGAAGCGGCCCCCCTTCACCTCGGCCGCGAGATCGCGATTGGTCGCGGCGACGACGCGCACGTCGACCAGGATCGTGTTCGCGCCGCCAACGCGCCGGACTTCCCCCTCTTGCAGCGCGCGAAGCAGCTTTACCTGCATCGACGCCGGCATCTCACCGACTTCATCGAGGAAGAGCGTGCCGCCGTGGGCGAGCTCGAAGAGTCCCTTGCGATCACCCGACGCTCCGGTGAAGGCGCCCTTCACGTGGCCGAAGAGCGTCGCCTCGAGCAGCCCTTCGGGAACCGCGCCGCAGTTCTCCGAGACGAACGCCGCTTTCGCACGGGCGCCGTTCGCGTGCAGCGCCTTGGCGACGAGCTCCTTGCCGGTGCCGCTTTCGCCTTCAATGAGCACGTTCACGTCGGTCGCGGTCACGCGATCGAGCACCTTCAGCACCTTCTGCAGCGCGGAGCTCCGCCCGATGATCGCGCGGTAGTCAAAGCGAGAAACGAAGTCGCGTGTCGACGCCTCGAGGAGCTCGCGCACCTCGACCAGCTCGCGCTCGCGCTCTTCGACACGCGCCGCGAGCTTCGCGTTCAGCGCGTCGACCTCCTTGCGCGACGCTTCCAGCTCGGCGGCCCGTGCCTGCGCAAGCGCGAGCAGACGCGCGTTCTCGAGCGCGATGCCCGCCTGGTCGGCGAGCGTCTGCGCGAGCTCCGCCTGGCGAGGGCCGAACACGTTCGTGCGGAACCGGTGCTCGAGCCAGACCGCGCCGATGGATGCGCCCTTGGAGCGCAGCGGCACCGTGAGAATCGACTGCGTCCCGAGCGCGACGAGCGACGCGCCGCCTCGGAACCGCGCATCTTCGAGCGCCGCCGCCGTGAGGATCGGCAGACCGGACCGCGCGACTTCCTCCGCGATCGTGCGGCTCACGGGAAAGCGATCCACCGGGACGTCCGCGCCGTCGAGATTGCGGGCGACCCGCACGGCAAACGTGAACTTGTCGCCCACCGGCGGATCGCGCTCGAGAAGAAATCCGCGCTCGGCGCCGGTGAGCGCGATCGCGGCGTCGACGATGCGCCGGAGCAACGCATCGACGTCGTGCTCGGCGTTGAGGTCGGAGATCGTCTGCAACACGCGCTGCACCGCTTCGCGGCTCCACTCCGCTGAGTCGGGGGAACGCGCCGGAGGTGGCGGCGGCGCCGCGGTAGGAATCGCCCGCATCGTTCCGCCCGCCGTGACGCGCGAGGAAGCCGGAGGGGTCGTGCGTCCCGTAGCCGAGACGCTTACCAGAGGAAGCGGTGGCTCCGCCGGATGGCCGCTCAGGCGCCGCAGGGCGTGCAGCGCCGTCGCGCGCTCGCGATCACGGAAGAACGTCGCCGCGTATTCGGGCGGCAGCGCCGCCATCCGCGCCTCACGCCCCTTTTGCAGCGCCCGAAGGATCGCGAGCGCTTCGTCGGTCTCTCCGCGCCGCTCGTGCAGGAGTGCGAGCCCGTGCTCGATCTCCGCTTTGAGCTCGGCGTCGCCCTCTTTGTCGGCGAGCGCGAGCGCTTCGTCGAGCCACTCTTCCGCCGCCGCAAGATCTCCCTCGGGACGGCTCACTTCGAGGCGCCCACGCGACGTGAGGCACCGCGCGAGAGCGGCGGGAGCGCCGAGTCCGCGTGCCTGCGCCTCGGCGTCGGCGAGGAGCGCCGCCGCGTCGGCGAAGCGATTCGTCTCGCGATACACGTCGGCGAGCTTGGCGGCGGCGACGCAGGCTTCCGCGCTGTTGCCGGCGGCCTGCAGAACCGTGCGCGCCTCCTTCAGGTGCTCCTCCGCCGCGGACAAGCGGTCTTCGCTCCGCGCGACGACGCCGAGCAACAGCAGGTCGTAGCCCTCGAGCAGCCGCAGGTTCGCTTCGCGCGCGACGCGCAGCGATCGTTCGAGCGTCGCACGCGCGCGCTCGAGCGAGCCGAGCGTCGAATACACATTGCCGAGGTTGCACCCGACCATCGCGCGCGCCTTCGCGGTGCCGACGCGGTCGAGGATCGAGAGCGCGTCGTGGTACGCCTCGATCGCGCCGACCCAGTCGGAGCTCGCATGCAGGAGCACGCCGAGGTTCATTTGCGCCGTCGCGCGGCCGGGGAGATCGCCGACCGCAAGATAGCCGTCGGCGGCCGCGCGGAACGCGTCGCGCGCCTCCGGGATCCGTCCGCGGTGATAGTGCACGCGGCCGATCGCGTGCTGCGCGCGGATCTCGCCGCGGCGATCGCCGCACGCCGCGAAGATCCGAGCCGCCCGCCCCACCCAACTCTCGGCTTCGCCCGCGCCGGACTTGCCGAGCTCGGCGAGCCCGCGCACGCAGAGGAGGTCGGCGACCTCTCGCGCGTGCACCGGCATTTCCGTTTCGTCGGGCGCGAGATCCGCGAGCGCGTCGATCGCGAGGGCCGCCGCTTCGTCGTTGCGCCCCTGTTCGAAGAGGAGCTCGGCGGCGCCCGCGAGCACGCGTGCGGCCGCCGCCGTCCCCGCCTGCGCGACCTGCCGCGCGAGCTCGATTTTCTGCCTCGCCCCGTCCGCGTTGCCGGCCGCGGAGAGGAGCCGCGCGTCCAGGAGGTGCAGTCCGGCGGCGACGTCGGGGGGCACGCCGGGGCGTCGCAGCGCCGAGACGACGCGCGCCGCGGCGGCGTCGCGCTTTCCAAGCAACGCCTCCACCTCCGCCATCGCGAGTGAGAGCGCCGCGGCGTCGGGACCCGTCGGCGTTCCTCGTGAATCGGCCGCGCGAGCCGCGAGAGCGAGCTCCGCCGCGCGCGAGAGGAACTCGAGCGCCTCCTCGTTCGCATAGAGGCGTTTCAGGCGCATGCCGGCGGCGCGCGCATACCGCTCTTCGCGTTGCGCGTCGTCGCCGATCCGGAAATGCCGGGCCAGCTCGGCGGCCGCGGCGTCTCCCTCGCGCGCCGTTTTCTCGAGATGGAGACCGGCGGCGAGATGGAGGTCCTCCGCCCGCGCGCTCGGGAGATCTTTTTCCAGGACTTCGGCGAGAAGCGGCGGATCGAGCGTCAGGCGTCCGTCTGCTCCGCGACTGACGACGCCGCGTCGCAGGAGGTCCGCGATCGCATCCGCGGTGTCGTCGACATCCGGCAGGCCCAGCGCGGCGAGCGCGGCGGAATCCGCGGGACGCCGCAGCACCGCGAGCGCAACGAGCACATCGCGGCCGCTCACGGGCACGTCCGCGATGCGAGCGCGCAGCACGTCCTCGATCTTTCCGGAGAGCTCGTTGCCCGACGCGCCGAACGCGCCGCGATGCACGTGCACTTGCCCTGTTGGAAGGCGCTCGATGCGTCCCGCTTCCGCGAGCGAGCGCAGGACCTCTTCGAGCACGAACGGATTTCCGTGCGAGACGTTCTGCAACGCACGCGCGGTCTCCATCGGCAGGCTGTCCTGCCCGAGCATCGACGCCGCGAGACGCGCGCCATCGGCGGGCTCGAGGTCCTTGAGCTCGACGCGATCGATCCAGCCTGCGTCACGCCACGTGCGCAGGCGCTCGTAGGCGGGCGACGGACCCGGCTCGACGCAGAACCCGACGAACATCCGCGTCCGCGAGGAGCCTCGGGCGAGCAGCCGCAGGAGCGACTCGAGCACGTCGAGGAAAGACGGATGCGCCCGCTCGAGGTCGTCGAGAAGGAGGGCGAACGGACGGCGCTCCGCCGCTTCGACGAGGAACGCCGCGGTCGCCGACAACGGCCGCGCTTGCGTCTCGGCGTGGGCGCCCGGTTCGAGAAACGCGAGGTCCGAGGCGAAGCGGCGTCGCAGCGATTCGTCGGGAACGGCCGCGACCGCCTGCTGAAGCACCGAGATCCACGGCTCGAGAGGATCGGTGGCGCGCCCGAGATCGGCGGCGAGCACGGGCGCTTCCGAGAGCTGGAGCGTGACGCGCAGCTCGCGCAGGAGGCGCGATTTGCCGACGCCGAACGCGCCGGTCACCGCGAGCGCCGACGGACCTGTCGCCGTGCCGGCGAGTGCCGCGTTCGCCGTTTCCTTCAGGCGCTGCAGCTCGCGTTCGCGTCCGACGAAACGTCCCGAGCGGATGTAGCCGAGGTGCGTCTCCGGCGTGTCGAGCTCGTACGATTTCCCCGCGACGTCGGAGAGCGCGGCAAGCGCACGACCGGCCGTCGCGTGTCGCGCCGACGGCTCCTTCGCGAGGAGGCGCTCGAGCATCGCCCACAGCTTCGGCGGAACGTCGGGCCGCACGAGCGGCGCGGGCACCGGCGGCTCCTCGAGGTGTTTCCGCAGCATCTCGACGACGGAGTCCGCCGCGAAAAGGGCGCGGTGCGTCGCCGCCTGATAAAGCGTGACGCCGCAGGCGTACAGATCCGACCGCGGGTCCGGCGCGTCTCCGCGGATCACCTCCGGCGCGAGATACGCGGGCGTTCCGACAAGCGCCTGCCCCGTCACCTGCACGCGACGCGCGCTCACGATTCCGAAGTCGATGAGCTTGACGACGCCGGCCGCGGTGACGAGCACGTTCGCCGGCTTCACGTCACGATGCAGAATCCCGCGCGCGTGAACGTAGGAGAGCGCACGGAAGAGCTGTGCCGCGAGGTCGTAGAGCTCCTCCCACGATGCGCTCTCCGTCGCCTCGAGGAAGGGACGTCCTTCGACGTATTCGCTCGTGAAGTAGAAGCGGCGCGGCTCGCCCGCCGTCGCGGGGAGCACGCCGAAGTCGTACACACGAGCAACGTTCGGATGCGCGAGGCGCGAGAGCACGCGGAACTCGTGTTTCAGCGAATCGACCAGACGCGCCGACTCGTCGGTGAGCACCTGCGTCTTCAGCGCAAGCTTGTCGCCGGGTCCCGCATGGAGCGTGTCCTCCACGAGGAGAACTTCGCCCATGCCGCCCCTGCCCAACTCGCGGACGACGCGGTATCGACCTCCGGCCAGCAACCCCACCATCGTAGTCCCGACCGCGTGTAGACTGAACTCCGGGAGCGTAACGAATGAGACCTCGGTCGCTGTTCCTCGCTTCTCTCCTCGCAGCCGCCACCAGCGCTTGCCAGAACGACACCGGTGGGATCGTGAACGCGCCTGGATGTTCGGACGCCGAGTCGATCTCGGCGGCCGCCGGTGCCGTTTCCGCGGGCGGCGGCACGCCGGTGACGGCCGACGAGCTCATCGCCGCGATGGGCGGTCCGAGCCCGGCGACGGCGCCGGTCTTCCTCGGCAACGGCTACGCGGCGGCCGTCTTTCCCGGGCTCGGCGGCCTCGACGCGACGCAGGGGTCGAACTTCGCGTGGATCTCCACGGGCATCGCCGGCGCGGGAACGACCAGCGCGGTTGTCGATCCCGCGACAGCGCCGGAGACGGGAACGAATCTCGGCGGCGTGGACTGCGCGGGCGCGGGTTCCTACGACTGCGTGCAGCTCACCTACAGTTTCGTGGTCCCGAGCGATCACCACACGGTGCGCTTCGACTTCAACTTCCTCTCGACCGAGTTCCCCGAGTTCACCGGTAACATCTACAACGATCGTTTCACGGTGAGCCTCGCGTCGACGACCTTCAACTTCCCGAACATCTCCTTCGACGAGGAGGGCGATCAGATCAGCATCAACAACGCGCTCTTCACCGACGACGACTGCGAGGACTTCGAGGGAACCGGCTTCGACATCGACACCGGCTTCGGCTCGTGCGATGCCGGCGCCACCGGCCTCCTCGGCACGATCGCTCCTGTCGCACCGGGCGAGACCGTCACGCTGACGTTCACGCTCGCCGAAGAAGGTGACGCGATCTACGACTCCGCCGTGTTGATCGACAACGTGCAGACGACGGAAGCCACGATCGACGATCCCGTCACGAGCGACTGCGACTGACATGGGCGAGCTCGATCACCCGGATTACTGGGAAGACATCTACCGCCGGAACGACGCGGGATGGGACAAGGGCCGTCCGTCGCCGCCGATCGTCCGCCTCGTGAAGGAGGGCGTGATCGCCGCCGGCTCCCGCATCGCCGTTCCCGGTGCGGGCCGGGGACACGAGGCGATCTTCCTCGCGCGCGAGGGCTTCGACGTCACGGCGATCGACTTCGCGCCGACGGCGGCGACCGCAATGCGCGAAGCCGCCGCGAAAGCGTCCCTGCGCATGCGCGTGCTGCAGGACGACGTCTTCGCCCTCGCGGCGCATGGGCCTTTCGACGCGATCCTCGAACACACGATCTTCTGCGCGATCGAACCCGCACGACGGCGCGAATACGCCGGCGTGATGCGCGACGCGCTGGCTCCTCGCGGTCTCTACTTCGGACTTTTCTACGCGCACAAGAAGCCGGGCGGCCCGCCTCACACCACGAACGACGCCGAAGTGCGGACGCTGTTCGGCGAGCTCTTCGACGTGGAGCGGCTCGCCGTCGCGCCGGATGGATTCCCCGAGCGCCTCGGCAACGAGCTCGAGTTCGCGTTCCGGAAGTCTTCGCCGAGGTAAACTGGGCGAGATGTGGCGGCCCCTCCAGAAGAGCCGGTAGTGGCGACGCCGCTGTCCACGTCTCCTCCGGATCAGCGCTTGGTGGAGATCCGGGCGAGCAGGCGTTCGACCATCGCCGAGGCCATCTCTCCGCTCGGTGCGGTCGCGGCAGCGAACACCGCTTCCGATGTCGGCTTCCAGATCTCCATCTGCGACGAGGCAAAGAGCGCTCGGTCGCCTCCCTGGAGATGCTGGACGGCGATCTGGAACCGTTCGTCGCCCGCCCTCGTCGAGCGACCAATCCGCACCCGCCACGGGCCCGCGGCCCACATCTCCATGCGCACGGTGCTCGCGAGCTGCGGCAGAGCAAAGGGCAGCACCTCTCCCGCACCCGACGCGACCAACTCGGCACGCGACAGGTTCGTTCCATCGCCCAGGAGCGCCACGAGGATTTCGTCTGGCGCCGGAACGCGCCCCGCGTTCGTCACGAGCGACGAAGCGGTTTCGCCGTCCGGCATGGGTCCGACCGGGATCGCGTGCCGGGGCTGCGTGAGCCCGGGGATCTGGAAGCCGCCGCCTGCCGCCTCGGCCACCGGATCCCGCAACCCTGGATCGACGAACAGGTAGCCGAACCGAACGCCGAGAAAACTCTCGGTCATGAGGAAAGCCGAAGGAAGCCATGCCTCCACGCCGAGCACCGCCGCCGTCTCGCGCTCGAGCCGCGACCACTCGGCCGGAAACGCGGCGGGCTCCATCCACGTGAGCGGACCGGCCTGGGCCGCGAATCCCTGGCGCAACGCAGCCAGGATCGGCTCCACGTCCGACGCGGTCTCCACGCGGAGCGTCAACTCGCAAAACGGCTGCCCCTTCGACTCCGCGTACAGAGTCCCGCCGCGCGGAAGGCCACGTACCCGCACGAAATACCACGTGCCGGGCGCACGATCGGGGTCGTCCTCCGGCGCCTCCTCCGCGCGGAGCTCCACCTTCGCAGCCGGCCACCTTTCGCTTGCCTCGAGCGAACGCGCCATCGCCGCGACGGCGAGCCGGATCTCGTCCGAACTGGAACGAAGGATCTCGAGGCGCACGGAAAGCACACGGAAGTGTACCCTTCGCGAGCATGAGCTCACCGTTTGGATCGCTGACGTGGGCGGCGAAGGCCGAGGGCAGGTGCTGCTGCTGATGGCTTCGCTGGGACCTGCTCGAAGGGCGACCCGATTGCCCGACGGCGGGTCCGACATCAGGGCGCGTGCGGCCGCGCGGAGATTCGGCTAGATTCCCCGGCCCCATGGCGAAGGTGAAAGCAGTTCTCATCGGCGGCACCGGCTACGGCGGAGCGGAGATCCTCCGCCGCCTCCTCTTCCACCCCCAGGTCGAGGTCGTCCGCGTCACCGCGGCCGACAACATCGGGAAGAAGGTCGGCGACGTCCACTTCAACCTCGCCGGGATCACGGATCTCGTGTTCCAGCAGATGACGCCGGCCGAAGCGATCGCCGGCTGCGACGTCGCGTTTCTCGCGATGCCGCACAAGATCACCGCGAAGGTCGCGCTCGAGGTCCTCGCGGCGAATCCGAAGATCCGCATCGTCGATCTCTCCGGCGACTTCCGGCTGAAGGACCCCGCCGCATACGAGAAGTTCTACGGAGGCGCGCACCCGAAGCCGGACACACTCACGACCAGCCTCTTCACCTACGGCCTGCCGGAGCTCAATCGCGAGGCCATCCGGAAGGCGCAGTGCATCGCGAGCCCGGGTTGTTTCGCGACGACGATCGCGCTCGGCGTTGCGCCGCTCGCTCGCGCGAAGAAGCTCCGCGGCGCGATCCACACCGTCGCGTCGACGGGTTCTTCCGGGAGCGGCGCGAATCCCGCGATCACCACACACCACCCGCTGCGCGCGGTGAACTTGCGCACCTACAAGCCGCTCGAACACCAGCACACGCCCGAGATCGTACAGACGCTCGAGATGGCGGGCGGTCGCGAAGTCACGCTGGAGTTCGTGCCGGTGTCGGCGCCGCTCCCGCGCGGCATCTTCGCGACGAGCTTCGTGAGCGTGCCCGCGACCACGACCAAAGACGAGCTCGACGACGCGTGGCGTTCGTTCGTGAAGGGCGAGCCGTTCCTGCGGCTCGTCGAAGGACGCCAGCCCGAGGTCGTCGCCGTCGCCGGTGGAAACTACGTGGAACTGTCGTTCGTTCTCGGACCGGTGACCGGGGATACGCGCCGCGTCGTCTGCTTCTCCGCGCTCGACAACCTCGTGAAGGGCGGCGCGGGCCAGTCCATCCAGGCGTTCAACGTGATGATGGGTTTCGACGAAAAGCTCACGCTCGCGGAGCCCGGCCTTTGGCCCTGAGCGATCACGCGGGTATGTGGTTCGTCGTGAAGATCGGCGGCGAGCTCGCCTCCGATCGCGCGAAGCTCGCCGCGAGCGTCGGACGCGCGGTGCGCGGGTTCCTCGACGCCGGCGTGAAAGTCGCGATCGTTCACGGCGCAGGCCCGCAGGCGACGCAGCTCACGAAACGGCTCGGACACGAGCCGATCACCATCGGCGGACGGCGCGTCACCGACGCGGCGACGCTCGAAGTGATGAAGATGACGCTCGCCGGCCAGGTGTCGATCGACGTCGCCGCGGCGATGCGGATCGCGAAGGTCCCCGCGCTCTGCACGACGGGAGTCTCGGCCGGTCTCGTGGAAGCCACCCGGCGCCCTCCGGTGGTGATCACCGGCGGCCCGCCGGAGCCCGTGGACATGGGCTTCGTCGGCGACGTTTCGCGCGTAGACGTCGCCGCGTTCGAGAAGCTCGCGGCCGCGGGCTTCGTTCCCGTGCTCGGCTCGCTCTGCGGCGACGCGAACGGTGGCGTGTTCAACATCAACGCCGACACCGTCGCGACGCGTGTCGCGGCGGCGCTCAAAGCGGCGAAGCTCTTCCTCGTGTCGAACGTGCCGGGCGTTCTTGCGGACAAGGACGACCCGAAGACGCGCATCCCCGTGCTGACGCCCGCGCGCGCGAAGGAAGAGATCGCGAAAGGTGTGATCCAGGGCGGCATGATCCCGAAGGTCGAAGAGAGCCTCGAGATGCTCGCCGAGGGGATCGGCGCCGTGCACGTCGTCGGTATCGACCCTCCCGACGCGATCTCGCGAGAAGCGGAAACGCCCGGAAGCGCGGGAACGGTGTTCCGCTCAACCAACTGACATGGTTACGAAAACGTCGCGGGGAGCGTTCGTGTCGGAACGAACAGTTAACTTATGAGTCCCGCGCTCTGCGCTTGAAGGAGGATGACTTGGCCACAGATCAGGTGACGGTGAGAGTTCTAGAGGTCGAGAAGGTTGATCCCGCAGAACTCGCAGACTTCCTCCATCTATTTCGCGTCTGCCACTCGGGACTGCGGCAGTTAGGAGCCGGCAGCAGCGAAATTTCAGACGACGAACTTCCGACGTATCGCCGCCGCCTTGCAGAGTTATCGCCCGAGAGCCTCAACGCTCTCTTTGAAAGCGGACCCGACTCGGATGATCTGTCGATCGAGCGCATTAGCCATCAGAGCCCATTGGAAGTGGTGCTTGTCGGCTCGGTCGTCCTCTTGGTGCTCAGAGTCGCGCTCCTTGGCGGCAAGATCGAAATCAGCGCACCCGGACAGATCAAGGTGAAGGCCGAGATTCCGACATTGGGGAAAGCCCTCGCAGGACTCAGGAAAGCACTAGGGCTCAGCAAGCATCTGAGCGCTGCATTTGCCGTCCATGGGACCGTCGTCAAACTCGACAAGGACGAACTCGCAGTTCTGACGCAGGAAGTGAAAGGAGAGGGAGGCTTCCAGGACTTCTTCCGGCGACTTCAACTGCGAGTAGGCAAGAACTGTTCGATACGTCTCGACGACGAGGATCTTGAGCGGATCTACAAATACAAGGACCACCCTGAGGACGGCGGGTTCCAGACGCGAATCTCAAAGATTTTCGGGAAACACTTCCCCGAGAGTCGCCCACAACTCCTTCTGAAGCCTGCGAGCGCAATCTAGACCTGCCATGCGGCAGGAGTTGCAAAAGCCTTTACCGTACTTATTAATTCATCGCAGGATAGGATATGGACCGAGTCTCATCGTCGAACACAGACGATACCGAACGCGGTGCGGACGCACTCCCAAAGCGCTGCCTGTTCCGCGTGGGCGACTGCGTCCATGGCATGCGCCGACTCGCGAGAGAGTCTGTCGATGTGGTTGTCACGTCACCTCCGTACAACATCGGAATCAAATATGGGACGTACAAGGACAAGCGACCGCGTGCTGACTACCTCGGATGGATCGCCGAGGTTGCGATTGAACTGAAGCGCGTCCTGAAAGAAGACGGCAGCCTTTTTCTGAATGTTGGGAACAAGCCCAGCGATCAATGGATCGCGTGGGATGTCGTAGGAGAATTCCGGAAGTTGGACTGGACCCTTCAGAACACAATCCATTGGGTCAAGGCTATCTCCATCGAAAAGCAAGATGCGGGGAAGGCCGTAGCGCTCTCAAGCGATCTTTCGATCGGCCACTACAAGCCGATCAACAGTGAGCGCTACTTCAACGACGCGCACGAGTACGTCTTTCACCTCACGAAGAGCGGGGCGACGAAGCTGAACCGACTCGCTATCGGGGTCCCGTATCAGGACAAATCAAATATCGAGCGCTGGGAAGGCAAAGAGGATCTTCGTTGCCGCGGGAACACATGGTTCGTCCCCTACGAGACGATCCAGTTCCGCGACGAAGACAGACCGCATCCAGCAACGTTCCCCGTGAAGCTCGCGGAGATGTGTCTCAAGGTCCATGGCGTCACGGAGAACACTCTGGTTCTTGACCCGTTCGCCGGTCTCGGAACAACGGCGCTGGCCGCCGCCCGCGCAGGCGCGCGGTCGGTGGGTTTCGATCTCGATGCCGCATATTTGCAGTTCGCGGAGAAGCGACTCCGGCAAGAGGGTTACGACGCAGTAGTAAGCTCTGGAGATGAGAAGCCTCCTGCCTGCTCTGCTCCTCGTTCTCGCTCAAGGATGCAGCGAAAGCGATGACGACGACGACGGTCCCGACGCCGGCACGTTCGCGCTCACCATCGGTTGCACCGGCCCCGCGTGCGGCTTGACTGGCGCGATGAAGATCCCGATCCACGAGGACGACTGCCTCGTCGCGCCGCTGCTGACGATTACCCTGCCCGCTGTGACGACGTCTGCCGGCGATCCCGTCGTCGAAACGCTGAACCTCGAGCGCCGCCCCTATTGCATCGAAGCGTGGCTCGACGTCGACACCGACGGAACGCTGTCGAGCGGCGACGCGATCGATTCCGTTGGCGGCATCATCGCGACGCCGGCCGTCGACACGCCGCTGCTCTTCACGTTGGACGCGCTCGAGCCCTGAAGCGGGTCGCGGCGCTCGAGCGGAAGCTCACGCGAAAAGCGGAGCGCTAGTACCCGCGGACGGTGAGGTCGAGCACGATCGACGTGCCCTCGACGCGCGCGTCCTTGAAGCCTTCGAGGAACCAGCGCGCCGTTCCCGCGCGGAATGGATTCGCGATCGCGACGAGCGACTCGCCCGTCTTCCGGCGCCAGAAGGAATCCGCCGACAGGAAGCGCTTCAGCGCGAGCGGCTCCTTCACGAAGAGCTCGACGGACGACGGGCGCGGCACGTCTTCCATGTGCGGCCGGTCGAAGAAGTCTTCGTCCTCGCGGAGGTAGTCCTCCATCGCGTCGTTGAGCTTGCGGCCGATCGACCTCAGATCCGCCGCATCGAGCGTGAGGTGCAGCGCCGCTTTGCGCTGCGGTCCGAGCTGGTCGCTGCCTCGCGAACGCTCGCCTTCCCAGCGCAGGAGATCGAGGACGAGGTCCTCCGCCGGAACTTCCTTCCCCTCGACGACCGCTCGCACCGGCGGATGAAATAACGTTCGCTCCCGCACGTAAAGGCGGCATGGCGAAGTTTCTCCTGTGGTGCCTGCTGTTCGTCTTCTGCTGGCCGCTCGCAGTCCTTGCGCTCGTTTTGTATCCGCTCGTGTGGCTGATTCTCCTGCCGTTCCGGATTCTTGGGATCGCCGTCGACGGTGTGCTCGACCTCCTCAAGGCGGTCGTCACCCTTCCCGCTCGCCTGCTCGGCGGCGGCCGGCGCCGCGAAGCGCTTCCGCGCGGCTGACGCGCATACACTCCGGGCGTGGCTTTTCGCGTCACGCACATCGACACGGCCTGCATCCTCCTCGAGGTTGCGGGCCTTCGCCTGCTCACCGATCCCGCGTTCGATCCTGCCGGCGGCCGCTACTCGTTCGGCTTCGGCACGGGCTCGATGAAGACCGCGGCGCCCGGCGTCGCCGCGTCCGCACTTCCGCCGATCGACGCCGTGCTGCTCTCGCACGACCAGCACGCCGACAACCTCGACTCCGCGGGGCGCGAGGTGCTCGCCCGCTCGCCGCGCGTTCTCACGACGCGCGCCGCGCCGCGTCGCGCCGCCTCCCGAACGCGACGGGACTGCGCGCGTGGGAAACGGCGGAGCTCGCGGGCGGCGTGCGCGTCACCGCGACGCCGGCGCGCCACGGACCTCCGTTCTCGCTGCCGTTCGTCGGGCCGGTCGTAGGTTTCGTGATCGAGTGGGACGGCGGATGCGTCTGGCTTTCGGGCGACACCACGTGGTTCCGCAGCAGGAAGGAGATCGGGAAGCGCTTCCGCATCGATGTCGCGTTCCTGCATCTCGGCGGAGTGGGCTTCCCGCTCTTCGGTCCCGTGCGTTTCACGATGGGCGCTCGCGACGCGGCGAAAGCTGCGCGAGCCGCCGGCGCGAGGACGATCGTTCCCATCCACTACGACGGCTGGACGCATTTCCTCGAGCCACGCGACGCCGCGGATCGCGCGTTTCGCGACGCGGGCCTCGCGGACAGCGCGCGCTGGATCCCCAAGGGCACCTCGATCCAACTCTAGAGAAGGGACACGATGCTATGGTGGGTGAGTGAAAATCCGAGCAACGATTGCAGAATACGCCGTCGGCAATGCAGACGGCACGTACACCATTGTTCGTGGCGGACTTGAGTTTTGGATCGCTCCCCAGCTCGCCTTAACGCTCGCGCTCTTTCTCTTCATTGAGATCGACCCCGGAGTGCTCAAGGAGGGGCCGCACACGCTGCTCATTCGAGTAACTGGTGTCGATGGGCTCAAGCTGATTGAAGGCAACGTGGAACTACTCGTCGTGGCGTCGGAGCGACCCACTCGAGTGGCAGCCTTCATCCAAGCGAATATCCAGCGCTATGGGCCGATTGCATATGAAGCCTCGGTCGGAGGCCTCGCAGCTAGTAGAATTCTTGATATCCGCCCACCTGAGAAAGCCTGATGGCAACTGAACTGATTACCGACTTCGAGCCCCAGATTCGCGCATGGTATTCCGCAGAGGCCGGAACAAATGTAGGCGCGAAGAACGCTCGGATCGGCGCGCGCTCCGAAGGCATGGTGGTTTCTCCTCGGGTGTTGGACCTCCCACTCGGAAACATCGAGACGGACATCGACCTCGGTGCCGATGGTGCGGCGCAGCTTCTCGCAATGACTCGGGAAAAGCCTCTCGAGATCCCCGAGCTTGCGCGAATCCTTGCGAAATACCCCAGAAAACGCTGAGGTCCCCTTGCCTCCGGACCATTTCTCGGCTGGCGACGCCGAACTCGACTTTCAGAGTCGAGATCCCACCTTTACCGACTTCTTCCGTACAAAGGCGTCCGTCGTTGAGGCGTCTGGCTTCGGCCGGGTCTTTCTTCTGAAGGCCGAGAGCACCGAGGACCCGCCTGTTCTCGGCTTCTACGCGATCTGCATGGCGCGCATCGCGAAGCCTGATCTGCCGCCTGAGCAACGGGAGGGTGCACCTGCCGAACAGATGCCCGTCGCGCTCCTAGCCCAGTTCGGGAAGGACCGTCGGGTATCGGCGGCCCGGGACGTCGCGAACGAAATGATGGCCGACATGATTCAACGGGTCTTGGTCGTCGCGGAGGAGATCGGTTGTGCCGGGATCATTCTGGATACCCGGGAGCCGAAACTCGTCCTCCGCTATGAAAAATTCGGTTTCAGGAAGGTCGGACACAACCCCTCGAAGGAGAAGCCGAACCAAAAGATGTTTTTGCCGATCCAACACGCACAAGCGAACGTCCCGAAAAACCAATAGACGCGCCAGTCAGTGCCCGCCGGCGTCGTCTTCGGTGCGTCGAGAGGAGTGCCGCACGCGGCGTCGCCTTGCGGATGCGCTCCGCGAAGAGCGAGACCGTGTTGATGCCGTAGGGCAGCGCGCAGACGTCGGTGCGTCCCGTGCGGCGAGCGAGCTGCATCGCCTGCCACGAGTAGAAGACGTTGCCGATCAGCAGCGAGACGGCGGCGCCCGGAAGGATGCGTCAGTAGACGAGCTCCGGCGGGAATCCGAGGACGAAGCGGCAGAGCCCGACGATGAGGAGCAGCTGGACGAGGTTGTCGAGCGCGAGCCCGAAGAATCCGTCGACGTCACCGCGAACGAACCAGCGCATGGACCCCTGTCCTCTCTCAGAAGACGTCGCGGAAATAGCCTGCGGGGATCGTTCCCATCTTCATGAAGCGCTCGTGGAAATCCTTCGCGGAAAAGAGCTGCCCGAGCTTCTTTTTCTCGGATTCACGAAGCTCGACGATCGCCGCCTGCCCGAGGTTGTAGGTGATCGCCTGCGTCGGCCACTTCGAGTACCGGAACACCTGATCGCTCGCGCCGTCGCAGATCGCCCGCGCGGCCGGATCTTCGCCCGCCTTCTTGCACGCGCCCGGATAGAACGAGGCCGCCTCGCCGAAATAGTCGACCGCCTGGTCGAACGTCATGCGTCCGGTGTGTATGCCGGCGTCGACGCGAACGCGCACCGCGCGGACGATCTGCCACTGCAGCTCCACCAGGTGCTCTTCCGGCGTGTAGAAGCCGTGCGGTTTCCCCGCGACCGGCTCGGCCATCAGGTCCTCCGCGTAGAGACCCCAACCTTCGCTCGCCATCGAGTCCGCCCACATCGAGAACGAGTCCTCGACCGCGCCAACCGACAACCAGCGCACGTTCGAGATCTCTCGCGAGACCGACGTCATGTATTTGTAGTTCCAGTCGTGTCCGGGGAATCCCTCGTGCACGGCCGTGTCCGCGATCGTCGAGCGGTTGTTCGCGGCGAGCAGCGCCGCGTCGTTCCCCGTGGGCTCCAGGTAGAAGCGGCCGACACCGGTGCGCTTGAACGCGGGCGCCGGGTAGTAGCTCGCGCCGCCCGAGCCGTGGAGGATCGCGGGCAGCGGCAGCACGTCGAGCTTGTAGTCCGCGGGCACGTCGAACATCGCGTGCTCTCTTCCGAACGCCACGCACCGCTCGCCACACTCCTTGTACCAGCGGAAAAGCTCGTCGTCGTTCTTGGGTGCGTCCTTCTCGAGATGCAGGAGGACCGCGCGGACGGACGCACGTTTCTCCGCGTCGCTGCCGAACCCGAGCCCGAGTTTCGCGTTCGTCGCGACCTCTTCCGCGACCGCGAACAGCATCGTCTGGTAACGCGCGACCTCGCTCGCGCCGTATTCGAAGAGCTCCTTCGGCGTGCGCGAATCGAGCAGGCAGTTCTTCACGCGCCACGCGTACTCTTCCTCACCCGCGATGAAGCGATCGATCGCCTCGCCCGCGTCGTAGGTTCGCTCGAGGAACGCGCGGAACGACTCGAACGCGAGAGCGGCCGCCTGGCACGTCGCCGCGAGCCGCCCGGCGAGGCTCTTCGCGAGCGGCCTTCCCTTCGTGTGTTTCTCCGCGAGCGCGGGCAGCTCCTTCGCGAAGTACGCGGCGGCGTCCGTCGACGCCTTCATGCCGTCGATCACGATGAGCCGGCGATCGGGCGCGTTGTTCGCGGCGGCGCCCGCCTTCAGCTGATCCTGCGCCGCGCGGAGGAACGCCGGCACGGCCGCGACGCGCGTGACGACGTCGTCCCATTCGACCTCGTTGCCGAGGCCGCCCTGGTCGGGCGTCATCTGCTGGATCTGCCAGTCGATGCCGCGGAACGGCTCGTTCGTGTAGGTGTCGACCGCGCGCTCCTGGTAGCGGCGATCCTCGATCATGTGCAGGAGAAACCCGACCTGCGCGCCCATCACGCCGTGGTCGATGCGCTCCGGCGTCGCGAGCGATGCGGCGGGCATGCTCTCGAGATCACGACGGATCCCTTTCAGCCACGTCACCTCGTCCTGCAGCTTCTCGGGACGGAAGTCGCGCAGCTTCCCGTTCATCGGACGCAGGCTCCTCGAGTAGCCGTCGCCACCGAGATACGTCGAGAGCACGGGGTTCAGCTCGAGGGTGCGGAGGAAGTAGCGTTCGCGCAGCCCTGCGAACGGCGTCGTCGTCGACACGATTGGCGGTCGCTTGCAGGACGCGAGCACGCCGAATCCCGCAGCACCAACACCCGCCCGCTTCAGGAATTCGCGTCGTCGCATGGGGCGCGGACCATACCAGAGCCGGATGTAGGATGAAGCGACGATGCGGCGCGCCCTCCCGGTTGCTTTTCTCCTGCTCGCCGGATGCACTGGCGACGATGGCGGCGGCAGCCGTCCGGCCGATCAGACCGAGCTCGAGGACGACTGGTCGCTTCCCGCGTGGGCCGTCGCCTCCTCGAACGCCGGGTTCTTCTCGGAGATCGCCGACGCCTCACGCGCCGTGGACGTGCGTGTGCTCGATCTCTCCTGGCGTCAGCTCGAGCCGTCCCCGGGCGTCTACGATTCCGCCGCGGCGCTGAACGTGGTCCCGGCCTACTACGACGGTCTCGATTTCTCGTCGCTGACCGATCAGCTCGCCGCGCCCGGCGACGTCTGGCTGCGTTTCTGGATCAGCGATGTCGAGCTCGCTCCGGAGTGGCTCGCCAGCGAGTGTCCCGGCCTCGTTCCGATCGACGGCGTCGGCTACGAGAACGACGTCCACTGGCCCGTATGGGACGACTGTTTCTGGTCGCACGCGCGCGATGCGTGGAGGCACGTCCTCCTCACAACCGGCCTGCGCGGCGATCCGCGCGTCCGCTTCGTCTACGCGCCGGGCGCCTTCACCTACTCCGAGTTCGACTTCACTCTCGTCGAGGATTCGGGCGTTTCGTTCGCGACCTTCGACGCGTGGTTCGACGCGATGACGGCGGAGCTCGTGGACATCGCGAACGGCGAGAACGCCGACCCGAACGACGACGCCGCGTTCAAGCTCGTCTACACGGGTGAGGACTACCCGTTCTCGTCGTTCGGTGCCGCCGACGATCTCTCCGCGCGCGACGCCGTCGCCGCCGGGATGGGGATCCGCACCGGGATCACCGAGCTCTTCAACTTCCATCTCTCGCAGGTGCCCGCGTACGGAACGACGATCGCGCCGGACGGCCACCTGGTCACCGACGAAGCGTGGGATGCCTTCGATCCCGGCCGCGTGCGAGCGACCGAGAACGAGTGTTACGTCGACTGCGGCTACTCCACGAGCGTCCCCTACTACGCCGTGAAGATGTCGAACCTGAAAGCGCTTCAGCTCCGCATGAACTGGATCTACGTCGTGCCACAGGTCGAGCCCGGCGCGGACGACTCGCCCAGCTTCCTCGATGCGTATCCCGATCTGTGGGAGTGGGTGCGTCTTTCGCTCGGCAAGACGCCTTTCGATTCGCCCGACGCCTGGGTGGCACTACGCGACGCGGAGGACCGCTACTGGCTCGATGACGATTCGCTGGACTGGACCGGTGAGCCCTTCGTGAAGAACCTCGAGCGCTGGCTCGTGCAGCGCGACGTTTCGCCCGACGGCATCTCGCGTCGCGGCAGCACGATCATGGACGACGTCGTCGGTGATGGATCCGGCGACAACGGCCTCGCCTACGAGGGCCGCGCGACCGATCACGCGAACCTCGGCGAATGGCTCTACTTCGACGTCGACGAACGCTTTCTCTCCACGAACGAGAGCATCGACCTGAAACTCACGTGGCTTGATGCGGGTGCCGGCGACTGGACCGTTTCCTATGCGGCAGCGGCAGGAATCACGTCGACCCCGCCCGTCGCTCGCTCGGGTTCCGGCGAATGGCGGACGACGACGCTGCGAATCGACGACGCCGCGTTCGACGACACGCTCGCCGACTCCACCGACTTCCGCATCGGCAGCGACGGCGACGACCTCGAAGTCCGGTTCGTCCGCATCGTGAAACTCACGCCGCCCTGAGCGCGCGAGACTGCGTACAAGCGAAAGGGCGCGTCGCTCCATCCCGGAGCAACGCGCCCTCTTGCGAGCGTTACGGCCGGGTTACTCCCGGTAGAGGTCCTTGGAGACGTTCATTCCGCGGCCGATCGCGCCGTTGCCGGAGACCGGCGCGCCAAGCAATGCGCCCGAGAAGTCGGCGCTACGCGACCGGTAGTTTCCGTTGCTTCGCGAAGACGAGGTGCCGCTCTTGAAATGAGAAACGCCGCTGCTGAAGTAGCTGCTCGTGTTGTTGCCCGTCCACTCGATGTCCACTCGCCCTGCGTTCGAAAGGGGAACGCACGCGCCGGCTCCGGTCAGGTGGTCGTACGAGCAGGTCTCGGCGACGAAGTCGGGGCTGTTGCTGACATCGGTATGAATGGAAAAGAACCGATCGGTGAGGGACTCGACGTCCGCCGCCGCGATCTGCCCGCCGCCCCACGTGCTGGTGGAGCGCGTGTACCAGCACTGCTCGAAGTACTCGACGGGGCCGCCGCCCTTCGGCAGAAAGGGGACCATCTCGCAGTAGTGGCTGGTGGGGTCCACCGCATAGATGTTGAACCACATCGCCGACCCGGTGGAGGTCTCCCAGACGTCGACGCTGAAGCCGCCGAGCTCGGACCACGTGCCGCCGGACGCCGAGTTGCCACGCTGGACGGAGCGGAACACCGCAACCGGAGCCGCGCCCTGCGCGATCGAGGCTTCTTCGATCGGATCGTTCACGTCGGTTTCGCAGGCGGTGAGAGGAAGCATCGCAAGCACGAGAATCGGGAGGAAGGACTTCATGGGAGTGACTCCTGAAAGGGGATGGGCACAGCGCGGCGAGTCACCGATGCAGATAGCGCGCCGGGCGATTTCCCCTGCGTTTTCCAGGGCACGACGCACTGCGTCACGCGGGATGTGACATCCAGCCCCAGGGAAGGATGTAAGAAAAGGGGCGGCTCCGCACTCAGTCCGCGGGAGCGCCGTCGTTGATCCAATCGCGGATCGCGTCGATGTCCTCGCCGGAAATCGCGTGGTCGAGCGGCATCGGCGCCGAAAGCTCGCCGTTCGTGAGCAGGCAATACGGGCCGCCGGCCATCTTCGCGAAGAGGTAGCTCGAGGTGTAGACGCCCGGCGTGATGTGCGGGCGCACCCACTCACCGGCCGTGCCGATGCACTGCGACGCCATCGTCAAGAGCCGCTCGTGGAGCGAAAGATCGGGACAGCCCGTCGGCATTCCCGCGCTGCTGCCCGAGTAGTAGACCGAGCCGAGGTTCGTGTTCTCGAGCGCGAGGAATCCGGCGCAGCCCTGCGAGGAGCTCGCGACGAACGTCGTCCGCGTGTGGCACTCCGTGCGCGTCGCGCCGCACTCCGAGTAGAACATCGGCACGACGAGGCTCGACCAGACCGGCGAGGGGATCGGGGTCGGCGTCGGCGAC
>Ga0163152_10000951_pt1 | contig 47286 bp, 41 predicted proteins | sample OliLakLV19MP8IB2_FD_148635 | JGI IMG/M metagenome (GOLD analysis project Ga0163152, IMG submission 148635) | Freshwater microbial mat bacterial communities from Lake Vanda, McMurdo Dry Valleys, Antarctica - Oligotrophic Lake LV.19.MP8.IB-2 | ecosystem: Environmental > Aquatic > Freshwater >...
CTGTCAGACCGCGCCATGTTCGCCGAAGCGGACAGAGTTGGCACAATCACTGGCACAGTTGAAACGGAAGTGAAGCAGGACAACGACTTACAGGAGAAGCGATGAGTCTGCAAAACCGTTATTCCCCGGTTCAAATCCGGGTGGCGCCTCCAACCTAAATCCAAACGTCCGTACACGATAGGCGAGTAACGAGTGTGACCAGGCTCCGAAAGGGGACTGGTCACACTTGCGTTGGGGTGCTACGAGTTTCTATGGAGTTACGGGGTTTCCTCGGGGTGGGACCGGTCACACATCCGGACCCCCACCCTGGCCAAGAATTGGATCCGAAAAAGGGGCCGGCCTCCTGGCTGCCGGTCGTTCGCTCGGCCGCCGCGTGTGGTGGGGCAATTCTCGACAGGCACCGACATGCAAGCTAGTATGTCGCCTTGTATGCTCCTGTCATTCGGGGAACGAAGTATCGAGGTGCCGCATGAGGACTGAAAACATCCCCGCGCTCATCAAGGCCCTGAGGCGACGGCTTGATCTGACCCAGGAACAGTTCGCCCAGAGGGTTGGCGTCACCTACGGCACGGTGAACAATTGGGAGAACGGCAAGCGGACACCGTTGCCATTCCTCGTGAAGCGGTTACTGGAGATCAAACGCGAGCTCGATGAGCACGGGACTGATAGCACGAGATGAGGTTCCAGCCCTCAAAAGCGACGGCACACGAACGGTAGTCGTGCGGGGTTCGACCGGCACACACGGTAAGGGAGACTCAGACGTCGATGCCTGACCACAACTACTTCTCCAACCTGATCTGGCAAATCGCCGACCTGCTGCGTGGCCCTTACCGCCCGCCGCAGTACGAGCGCGTCATGCTGCCCATGACCGTACTCCGCCGGTTCGACTGTGTGCTCGCGCCCACCAAAGCCAAGGTCTTGGCCGAGTTCGAGAAGCGCAAGGGCAGCAGGCTCGAAGGCGACGCGCTCGACACCCATCTCAACAAGGCCGCCGGCCAGCGCTTCCACAACCACTCGCCCCTCGACTTCGAGAAGCTCAAGGGCGATCCCGACAACATCGAGAAGCACCTCGTCAGCTACATCAAGGGCTTCTCGAAGAACGTGCGCGACATCTTCGACTTCTTCGAGTTCGAGGCCGAGATCGAACGGATGCGCGAGGCGAACATCCTGTACCTCGTCGTCTCGAAGTTCTGCGACGTGGACTTGCACCCCGGCGAAGACCGAGTGCCAAACGAGCAGATGGGGCTCATCTTCGAGAACCTCATCCGCCGCTTCAACGAACTGGCCAATGAGACCGCCGGCGACCACTTCACGCCGCGCGAGGTCATCCGCCTGATGGTGAGCGTCCTGTTCATCCACGACGACAAGCTGCTCGCAACACCCGGCACCGTGCGCAAGCTGCTCGACCCGGCCTGCGGTACCGGCGGCATGCTGGCCGAAGCGCAGAACTACCTGCGCGAGCACCACGGCGCGGCCAAGCTCTACGTCTACGGACAGGACTACAACAAGCGCGCCTTCGCCACCGCGGCGTCCGACATGCTGATGAAGCAGGTGGACCACAACGGCGCCGGTAACAACGTGCGCTACGGCGACAGCTTCACCGAGGACCAGTTCGCGAGCGAATCCTTCGACTACTTCCTCACCAACCCGCCCTTCGGCGTGGACTGGAAGAAGCAACAGAAGGAGATCCAGAACGAGCGCGACAAGCGCGGCTTTGACGGCCGCTTCGGCGCCGGGCTTCCGCGTGTCAACGACGGCTCACTGCTCTTCCTGCAGCACATGGTCGCCAAGTTCGAGCCCGTGCGCCCGGCGGAACACAAGCACGGCTCGCGTCTCGCCATCGTCTTTTCCGGCTCGCCGCTCTTCACCGGCGGCGCAGGCTCGGGCGAGAGCGACATCCGCAAGTGGATCATCGAGAACGACTGGCTCGAGGCCATCATCGCCCTGCCGGAGCAGATGTTCTACAACACCGGCATCGGCACCTACGTCTGGATCGTCACCAACCGCAAGGAGAAGCGGCGCAAGAGCAAGATCCAGCTCCTCGATGCGCGCGACCTGTGGACCGCCGGCGGCAGCGAGGACAACAAGCGCAGCCTCGGCGACAAGCGCCGGCACATCACCGCCAGCCAGATCGCCGAGATCGTGATGCTCTACGGTGGACAGGCGGACGGCGAGACGTCCAGGACATTCGACAACGCCGACTTCGGCTACACCCGCGTCACAGTCGAGCGGCCGTTGCGCCTGCGCTACCGGATGACCGTGGAGGACAAGGCGCGCTTCCTCGACGCATGCCCGCACCTGCTCGACGACGTGCAGGCGATCGACAAGTCGCTAGGGCGCGAGCCGCAGCGCGACTGGAACTCGGTGTGGCGCCGCATTGAGGACGTGCTGCACGCGCGCAAATCGCGCTGGAAGGCGACCGAGCAGAAGCTCTTCCGTAGCGTATTCACGCAGAAGGACCCCGAAGCCGAGCCGGTCGCCAAGGGCGGGCGCGACGACGGATACGAGCCGGACGCCGACCTGCGCGACTTCGAGAACGTGCCGCTCAAGGACGACGTCGACGCCTACTTCGAGCGCGAGGTACGCCCGCATGTGCCCGATGCCTGGATGGACCGGACCAAGGACAAGGTGGGCTACGAGATCAACTTCAACCGCCACTTCTACAAGTACACGCCGCCGCGCCCGCTGGAGGAGATCGACGCGGAGCTGAAGCAGGCGGAGGAAGAGATCATGCGCTTGCTGCGCGAGGTGACGGAGTGAGCGCGAGGCAACCGGTTCAACTCCGTCGCCTCAAGTACACAGCGACGATCAATGACGACGCACTTGGCGAAGAGACTGATACCGAGTACGAGCTTCAGTACGTGGACATCGGCAACGTTGACTCTTCCGGAACGATTCACGAGATCGCGCCGTACCGCTTCGCGGAGGCTCCGAGTCGCGCCCGAAGGCGCGTGCGCGACGGTGACGTGATCATCTCCTGCGTACGAACGTACCTCCAGGCCATCGCGCCGATTCAGAGTCCACCTGACAACTTGATCGTTTCGACTGGGTTTGCGGTCGTCCGCCCTCGCGCTGGGGTGCTCGATCCAGCGTTCGGCAAGTACGCACTGCGAGAGCCAAGGTTCCTTGCTGAGGTCGAAATGCGGTCCGTTGGCGTCAGCTATCCCGCGATCAACGCATCCGACCTGGCAGACATTGCTGTTCATCTGCCGCCCACGTCTCAGCAACGCGCCATCGCCGACTACCTCGACCGCGAGACGGCGCGGCTGGATGCGCTGGTGGCGGCGAAGGAGCGGGTGCTCGGGCTGTTGGCCGAGAAGCGCCGGGCGCTCATCACCCGCGCCGTCACCCGCGGCCTCGGCCCCCGTGCCCCCCTCCGCGACTCCGGCATCCCCTGGCTCGGCGAGATTCCGGCGCATTGGGAGGCAATGCGCCTTAAGCGGCTCGTCGCGATTCCAATAACAGATGGCCCCCACGAAACGCCCGAGTTTGTATCAGACGGCATAGAGTTCATCTCTGCCGAAGCCATTCAAGAGGATGCCATCGACTTCGAGCGGCGACGAGGCTTCATCACGCCACAGCTTCACGCGGCCTATTGCAGAAAGACGCGGCCTCAACGAGATGACATCTTGTTCTGCAAGTCAGGCGCTACCACGGGAAAACTTGCGAGAGTCTTGGTGGACCACGAGTTCTCCATCTGGTCCCCGTTGGCGGTCATTCGCGCAGACCCGCATGTGGCGCTACCGGCGTATTTGGAGGTCTGCCTTCGGGCCGATGTCGTTCAAGACCAGGTCCGACAGACGTGGTCTGCGGGCACACAGCCAAACATTGCCATGGGTGCAATCAACGAACTTTGGTTGGCTGTACCACCGATAGGGGAACAAGCTGCGATTCTGTCGGCACTGGATGTTCAGATGACCAACTTCGACGAGATCAAGTCCAAGACCGTACGCACTGTTGGGCTTCTGAAGGAGCGCCGCGCCGCGCTGATCGCCGCGGCCGTGACGGGTCAGATAGACGTGGAGCACGCGGCATGAGAGTCACCGCGCTCAAGCTCGCCAACCTCCGTGCGATCGAGACCGCCGAGTTCCGCTTTCAGGTGGGCTTCAACCTGATTGTCGGTGTCAACGGCGTCGGCAAGACCAGCATGATCGATGCGCTTCGCGTGTGTCTCTCGGCCTTCGCCAAGCAGGCGAACAAGCTGCGCGCGCCGGTTCAATCGTTCACTGTTGAAGACATCCGGGTTGGCGCGGACGCGCTGAGCATCGAGTGTGGCGTGCAGATCGGCGGGTCGGAGTATCGCTACCTGATCCACAAGCCGCGGGAATCGAGTGCTCCGCAGGAGAGGAAGGCGGGCATGCCGCGGGAGCAGGTGCATGACACCCCCGAGAAGGTCACGTTCCTGGGCAACGTGCCCGCGCGGGTGACGGGGAGCGAGCCCGGCGGTCGGCCGTTGGCGGTGCTGTTCTCGACCAATCGGGCAGTGCCGTCGGAGCGGGCGCCTGGGAAGAACGTGGCCGCCGGCGGGATCGCCGCGGCTTTCGCGGATGCGTTCGCAAATCGCGAACTTAGGCTTGGCGAGTTCGCGGCGTGGATGCGGGTCCAGGAAGCTCTGAAGGCGGAACGTGTTTCGGCTGGTCGAGTGCTCGCCGCCTTCGAGGACGCGGTAGCGCGATTTCTCCCCGGTTACGCCCATCTCCGTGTGGACGGCGACGCGCGCCCGAAACTGCTGATCGATCGCGGCAGCACCACTGTCGCCGTGCGGCAGTTGTCGGACGGCGAGCGCGGCACGCTGGCCCTCGTGCTCGACCTGACGCGTCGGCTGGCACAGGCCAACCCAGAAATGGCCGACCCGGCCGCCGAGGCGGAAGCGGTGGTGCTGATCGACGAGATCGACTTGCACCTGCACCCGAAGTGGCAGCGCCAGATCGTTCGCAATCTGAGCGCGGCCTTCCCGCGCTGCCAGTTCATCGCCACGACACATTCGCCGCAGGTCATTGGCGAGGTCGAGCACGACCGGATTCAGATCATCGCGAACGGCCAGGTCTACTCGCCGACACACTCATTTGGCGTGGACTCGAGCCGCGTGCTCGAAGAGATCATGGACGCCGACCCGCGCACCGAGGAGGTCAACGCGCTGCTCTCGCAGATCTCGCAGGAGGTGGGCAAGCAGCGGTACCAGAGCGCTCGTGACCTTCTGGCCACGCTCGTCGGCAAGCTCGGAGAGGATGACCCGGAGGTCACCCGCATCAGAACCCTCCTCGACTTCATGGAGAGCGAGCAGTGAGGCAGATCGCCAAGGGCACTGAACCGGCGAGCCTGACGGCGCATCGCCAGACGCCGCACTGCGACTATGAGAACTACGGCCGGAAGGACGAGCTTCGGCATGCGCTCGTGACCGAGCAACGTGGACTGTGCTGCTACTGCATGGGACGGGTTCGCAACGGACCGACAACCATGAAGATCGAGCATTGGCTGTGTCAGTCTCGCCACCCGAATGACCAGCTCAGCTACGGGAACCTGCTCGGCACCTGCCTTGGCGGGAACGGTCAGCCGACTCACTTGCAACACTGCGACACGCGGAAGGGTGACAGCGATCTGCAGTGGAACCCGGCGAACGCGGCGCACCACATCGAGACCCGCGTGCGGTACGAGCTGGATGGCTCGATGCGCGCGCATGACGCCGTGTTCGATGGCCAACTGGATAACGTCCTGAACCTCAATCTTCCGCTGCTCAAGAACAACCGGAAGAGCGTTCTCGATGCTGTTCTCGCGTGGTGGAAGGGTGAGAAGGCACGGATCGGTGGCCCCGTGCCCAGGGACCGATACGTACGGGAACGCGACAGGCAAATTGCCGGCTACGGGGAGATGGCGCCCTATGGTCCGGTTGCCGTGTGGTGGCTGGGGCAGAAGATCGGAGAGATGGCTGCATGAGCCAGGGTCGCCACTCCGAAGCCGCCTTCGAGACGGTCATCGAGGCGCACCTCCTTCAGAACGGCTACGTGCCGGTCGCCCGCGAGGGCTTCGACCGCGAGCGCGCGATCTTCCCCGAGACGGTGCTCGCCTTCATCCGCGAGACGCAACCGAAGGAGTGGGCCAAGCTCGAGGCGCTGCACGGGGAGAAGACCGGCGAGCAGATCCTCGGCGACCTGTGCAAGTGGATGGACCAGAACGGCTCGCTCGCGACGTTGCGCCACGGCTTCAAGTGTTACGGGCGCACGCTTCACGCGGCGTTCTTCAAGGCGGCGCACGAGCTGAATCCGGAGCTGGAAGCGCGCTACGCCGCCAACCGCCTGGGGCTGACGCGGCAGCTTCACTTCTCGCCGCGCTGCGAGAAGTCGCTCGATGTGACGCTGAGCTTGAACGGGATCCCCATCGCCACGGTGGAGTTGAAGAACCCGCTCACGGGCCAGCGGGTGGAGGATGCGCGCCGGCAATACAAGCAGGACCGCGACCCGCGCGAGCCGATCTTCGAGTTCAAGCGCCGCACGCTGGTGCACTTCGCGGTGGATACCGAGTCGGTGCTGATGACCACTCGCCTCGCGGGTACGGCTACTCACTTCCTCCCCTTCAACAAGGGCTGCGAGGGCGGCGCCGGGAATCCACCTGATCCGGCCGGGCGGACCTACCGCACGGCCTACCTGTGGGAAGAGGTCTTGCAGAGGGACAGCCTGCTCGACCTTTTCGCTCGATTCATCCACCTGCAGATTGACGAAAAGCGCGACGACCAAGGCCGCAAGGTCAAGACCGAGTCGATGATCTTTCCCCGCTACCACCAGCTTCAGGCGGTGCGTCAGTTGGTGGATGCCGCGCGTAGCGAGGGCGTGGGGCGCAACTACCTCGTCGAGCACTCGGCCGGAAGTGGCAAGAGCAACACCATCGGCTGGTTGACGCATCGGCTGGCGTCCCTGCACGATGCAGCCAACCAGCGCGTCTTCGACAGCGTGATCGTGGTGACCGACCGCGTGGTGCTCGACCAGCAGCTTCAGGACACGATCTACCAGTTCGAGCACAAGCGTGGCGTCGTGCAGCGGATAGACGAGAGTTCGCGACAGCTCGCTGAGGCGCTCGAGAATGCTGTGCCGGTGATCATCACGACGCTGCAGAAGTTCCCGTTCGTCTCGCGCCAGCTGCTCAAGCTCGCCGAGGAGCGCGGCGAGAGCGGCACCGGCACGCTGGCCACTCGGCGGTGCGCCGTCATCATAGACGAGGCCCACAGTTCGCAGGGCGGCGAGACGGCGACCGACCTCAAGGAAGTGCTTGGCGGTGAGGGGCTGCGGGACGAAGCCAGGAAGCGTGCGACCGAAGAAGGCCGGGAAGACATGGAAGAACTCTTCCGTAGCATGGCCAAGCGCGGTAAACAGGCAAATCTGAGTTTCTTCGCCTTCACCGCGACGCCCAAGCACAAGACGCTCGCCGTATTTGGCCGCGATGGGCAGCCGACGCACCGCTACACCATGCGGCAGGCGATCGAAGAGGAGTTCATCCTCGACGTACTGAAGTACTACACCACGTACGCGACCTACTTCAAACTGCTCAAGGCTTGCGATGACGATCCGAACGTTGAGCGCAAGAAGGCCGCTCAAGCGCTGGCGCGCTTTATGAAGCTGCACCCGCACAACATCGCGCAAAAGACTGAGGTAATGGTAGAGCACTTCCAGGCCGTCACCCGCCACAAGATCGGCGGGAGGGCCAAGGCGATGGTGGTGACGGGTTCGCGTCTGGAAGCTGTCCGGTACAAACAGAGCTTTGATCGCTACATCCAGGAGAAGGGCTACGCCATCAAGTCTCTTGTTGCTTTTTCGGGAACGGTGGTGGACGACAAGCTGGCCGGCGTCACCTATACCGAACCGGGCATGAACAACGGCATCTCCGAGAAGGAGCTGCCCGAGAAATTCGCAACGCAGGAGTATCAGGTCCTGCTCGTGGCAGAGAAGTATCAGACCGGGTTCGATCAGCCTCTTCTGCACACGATGTTCGTGGATAAGCGGCTTGGCGGCATCCAAGCCGTACAGACATTGTCGCGACTGAATCGCATTCATCCACTCAAGGAAGACACGTTTATCCTTGATTTCGTGAACGATCGGGAAGAGATTCGGGAGGCGTTTAAGACCTACTACGAAGGCGCCGAGATGGGCGAAGAAGTCGACCCTGCCCGCATGTATGCGATAAAGGGTGAGCTGGACGCCTCTGGGATCTACCTGGACGAGGAGGTAGAGCGATTCAGTGCGGTCTACTTCAAGCCGAAGCAGCGCCAGAGCGCCATGGATCACCAGGCGATGAACGCCGCCCTCGATCCGGCGGTGTCACGGTTCACCGTTCGCCAGAAGGATAACGAGGAGGAGGCGGAACTCTGGCGGGGGAAGGTGCAGGCGCTCCTGAACCTCTATGGGTTTCTGAGCCAGGTAATCCCATATCAGGACTCGGATCTGGAGCGGCTGTACGTGTTCCTCCGGCATCTTGCGGCGAAGCTGCCACGCCGCAAGAGCGGAGCGGCATACCAGTTTGATGACGAGGTACGGCTTGAGTACTACCGCCTGCAGAAGATCAGCGAGGGGTCCATCTCGCTCCAGGACGGTGAGGCACGGCCCCTCGATGGACCTACCGAGGTGGGCAGCGGCCTGGTGCGCGCGCAGCCTGTGCCACTATCCCAGCTCATAGACGTTGTGAACGAGCGCTTCGGAACCGACTTCAACCAGGCCGACCAGCTCTTCTTCGACCAGATTGTCGAGGCGGCCATGGCCGACGGCGATCTGCGACAAGCAGCCGTGGTGAATCCGGGCGACAAGTTCGAGCTCGTCTTCAGGAACCTGCTCGAGAAGCTCTTCGTTGAGCGCATGGATCAGAACGAGGAGATCTTCGTGCGCTTCATGAATGACGCACCCTTCCAAAAGGTGGTGACGGCGTGGATGGCGTCGGAGGCGTATCGGCGACTACGACAGGGGACTGGCGATGCTGAAGGGGGAGCGGGCCCCCTGGCTTTGCCGGCACGGCTCCGCATTGTCGATCCCAAACCTGAGGAGCGCTACATTTCCTGCGTCCCCCTTATTCCGCTCAAGGCCGCCGCCGGTGCCTTCAGCGACCCTCAGAATGTGGAGGACGACGGCTTCCAGTGGGTCACAGTCGAGTCGCGCAACCGGCTGCGTCCACTCATGTTCGTTGCCCAGGTCGTCGGAAAGTCGATGGAACCAATCATTCAGGATAGCTCCTACTGCCTCTTTGCCGCGCCCGTGACGGGCACGCGACATGGCAAGACGGTGCTTGTTCAATTGGTGGATGCTGTCGACCCGGAGACCGGCCAGCGTTATACCGTCAAGCGCTACGAGAGTGAGAAGAAGGGGCAGGACGATTCTTGGCGCCACAGCGCGATCACCCTAAAATCCGTGAACCCTGACTTCGCGCCCATCGTTCTGAGCGGCGCAGACGAGGGGCAGTTGCGGATAGTTGCGGAGCTGATCGAGGTGCTGGGACGCGCAGAGTGAACCCAATGGTCCGGAACCGTAAGGCATTGTCTAGTAATGGCTTAGCTTTGCGAAGCCGTAAAGGGTGCAGTATATTTTACTTGCGATCTTGCTTTGTAACAGTGAATTTATTTATTCTTTACAGGTTGTAGACGAAAATACCTGACTAGCGTTGATCTCTAAGCTTCACTGCTGCCTCAGCTTTTAGTTGTCGAGACGCCTTCTTGTTGTGATTGATAAAAGGTAAAAAAACTATGCCAAATAGCGCTGAACAACAAGTGGCGACATCAAGGAGTCTGAATTTCCTCGAGAAGAACTCTGTCTTCTCGGCCCACGAGTTTGCAGACTATCTGAGCGGGACCGACGCCCTGGCCAGGGCAAGAGCCCGGCTCAAGTACTTTGTCCGGGAGGGGCGTGTGAAGTCGGTGGCGCGCGGGGTTTTCGCAACGGTTCCGCTCGGCACGGCGGCAAAACGGTATCAACCGGATCCCTACCTGGTGGCGGCGGCTGCTCGATCGGATGCTGTGTTTTGTCATCACTCCGCGCTGGAGCTTCAGGGGCAGGCTCATTCGGTCTGGCACGTCTTCACTGTGTACACCGACCGGCGACGGACGCCTGTGCGGCTTGGGTCCAATCGCATCGTGTTTCTCGTTCACCCTCCGGTCATGAGGAAGGACCGCCGCGCCGCGTTCCAGACTGAAGATCCGCTGCGACGATGGACCAGGACGATCACGCGCGCCGGCAGATCCTTGACCGTCACCAGCCCCGAGAGGACCCTGGTGGAAGGATTCAGGAGCTTGAGGTGGGTGGGGGGGGTGGATGAACTTGTGGAGTCGGCCATGGGGTTTGTCACACTCAACCTCAACGATCTGCGTGAGATTCTCGCACTTTACGACAGCCCTCGCCTGTGGGCCGCTCTCGGCTGGTTCCTGGAAAGAAACCAATCGACGCTTTATCTGCCTGATTCAATCCTCGAGGAGATCGCCCGACATCGTCCGAAGTCGCCGACCTACCTCGAGCCTGGGCGGGTCGGAGGGGCTTACGTGAGTCGCTGGAATCTCGTTGTTCCACGACATCTGCTCGGAGGAATGGAGAGTGGAGAACCTGGACCCTGAGACCATCCGCACATTGAGCGTGGAGACTGGCTTTCGAGCGGAATCGCTCGAGAAGGTAATTCGCCTGGGCGGGATCGCTTCGCAGATCGGTCCACATCCGCTGCTCGGGTCGACGCTGGTACTGAAGGGTGGAACCGCGTTGAATCTCTTCTTCGGACCGCCACCGCGGCTGTCCGTCGACCTCGATTTCAATTATGTCGGCGCCCCGGACCGGGATGGGATGTTGCGGGAGCGTCCGCGGATCGAAAAGGTTGTGGAGGATATCGGTCGATCACAAGGGTATCTTCTCCAACGCTCTGGGGACGATCATGCCGGCCGCAAAATCTATTTCAGCTACGTCAACCTGGCAGGGATCCGGGACCGGATCGAGATCGATCTGAATTTCGTCCACCGCATCGGATTCGGATCGACTCGCAAGGAGCCCATGTGGCAGCCAGGTGAATTCCCTCGGCCCGAGCTGACTCTGGCGGGACTGGAGGACATCTGCGCCGGAAAACTCTGTGCTTTGATGAGTCGGTGCCGACCGAGGGACCTCTATGACGCCACACGATTGCCGAAGATCGCAATCCAGTTCTGGCATTCCCACCAATTCAAGAGGCTCTTCGTGGCATTCTCTGGCATGCTGGACCACCCTCTTCATGCGTACAAACGGGAGCGCCTCAATCGAGTCGATCAAGCTCAGGTCGACATGGAGCTGGTGTCGATGTTGGCTGGAAGAGGGCCCGCTTCGGCATCGGAACTTGTCGAGCAGGCTTGGGCCGCTGTCGGCCACTTGATGGATCTTGATGATGCCGAGAGAGAGTTTGTTGATCGCCTGCAACTCGGCGAACTTCGGCCGGAACTTCTGTTCCCGGATGACGCCCTGCTCGCCGATCGGGTCGCTCAGTTTCCGCCCCTGCTCTGGAAGGTTCAGAATGCCCGGAAGCACAAGGCGGCGGGTCCATGACGAGAATGATCACCACTTCGGGCGGGCTTGTGGCCTGAAGGCCGAAGACCCCTCGATGATTTCGAGAGGTCGACGGGATCGTGAATCGGTGTGCGCTACGCGTTGGTCTGGACCGCCTTCAGGATCGCCTTCACCTCCGCTTCGTCGTTCCGGGCGGCGGCGACCAGGAGGGTCCGGGCGAACTTCGACGCTTTGCCTGGGCCGGCGGCCTTGTGGATCGCCGCGCTCTCCTCCTTGGACAGGCGGAACGCGAAGACCATCATGTCGTCCTTCGGCGCCTTCTCACGAGGCTCCTTGGCCGCGTGCTTCGTCGCCTGCTTGCTGGCCGACGTCACGACCACCGATTCCTTGGGGCTGTCGGCCGCCGCCTTAGGGGCGGCCTTCTTGGTGGTGCTCTTCGGCTTGCTCCTGACTGGTTCCTCTCGGTTGGATTCAGCGCACGATCCGGCGCGGCTCTTTGCCACACCCTTCGCACGCCACGTGCCCGCCCTCACGGTCGATTTCCGCCATGGTCGCGGGCGTAATCTCTTCCCAGCGTTCCCACACCCAGGTATCCGACCCGGGGTAGGGGATGTGGCAACAGGCGCAGACGATGCTGCCTCTCTCTGACCAGAAGACCTGGTGTTCCCGAAATCCGAAATATGGTGCGGTGGCGGCCATGGTCATTTCACCTCGCCACGAATGACGTCGAGCATCTCTTGGAGACCGTGAAGGGTGCGCTTGGCGTCGCCTACGTTGGCCCAGGTGATTTCTTCCGGCGCCAAATCGAAGTGCTCGTCGGTGGCATCCTTGAGGGCTTCCAGGACGGTCCCGATTTCGGTGAGGCTCTTAACGAATTCGTCGAGGGGTTCCGGGTTGGTCCGAGTCATTTGCATGCTGGCCTCCTATCCGCGCCGGGCACCATGCTCGCCGCATGGACAGTGACGAGCTTTGGGCGGGCGAATGGAAGGCAATTCAGACGGCAAGTGCATCTTTTACAGTAGGTTAGGATGTCAATTGGCCGGACGGTTTCTGTCCGGTTGGCGGACGGCCCTGGGCTAGCGGATTGGTGGCACCGAGGTGGAGAGGTCTATCAGGATGGCCTCCAGTTTGGGCCCTGGGGCCCTGGCGGCGCCCCACGCGTATTCCTGGGTCGAAGCTGCGGTTCCACATGTTGGGAATGCACGGACGCTACTGATTTCAAAAAGGCCCGCTGGGGGGTACTTTCTGCAATCGTTAACGCGAGGGTGCAGGGATCAGATCCACATGAACAGCAAGCTCAATTGGGATGGTGACATCCTTTCGGTCCAGCCTCGTATCCGGCTCACCCGGAGCTTTGACGAGAGCTCCCATACGTACCTCGGTTTCGTTCTGCGGGTCCGCGGGAAGCTCGCCGGAGAAGCGGGGGAGTTTGCAGTCGCGGTCGGCAAGGCCGCGCACGAGAAACACGAGTTCCGTTCCGGAGACCGTGTTTCAGGCGTCGGCGAGCGTGTCGAGGATAGGCGGGTGGAGACGGCCGACATTTACAAGGCAAGCGGGCTGAAGGTCCTCGGTCGAGCGGGCGAGAGCCTCGGGCATGCGCCGCCTTTCTTGGGCGTGCCGCCGGCCCTCGATGTTTATCGGGAACGGCGGCATCGGCGACTTGCCGCCGCGACCTACTCCACGAAATGCTCCGCGTGCATCTGGGGATGCGAGATGGCCGTGGAGATGATCATCGACCACTGGAATCCCTCGGTGCGGCGATACCGGCGTGAAACTTTCTGCTACGGGCCGAAAAGTTGTCCGTGGTACAAGCCGGGGCCGACGCGGAAGGTGCCGGGCCGAAAGGGGATGTCGTGGGAGGAGGAGGACTGGGTCGACGAGGATGCGACGGCGCATCGGGGGCCAGATGATTGACTGCGCTCAAAAATCCTTCTGTCACAAGGCAATCTGGCTATTGCGCACTGATAACTGCTTGTTACAATATCTCGGCACTTATAAACGAAAGCCGAGGATTTGTGACAAAAGCTTCCATGGATCATGCCGTGACCGTGCTCAGGAAGGCGGGGATTGCCCGCTCTCGTGACCTGGAGCGTGCGGGGATCTCGCGAACTGAGATCCGGCGCCTGCGCGAACAGGGCGTCATCGAGCGAGTTGGGCGTGGCCTCTACCGAAAGTCCGGAGCGCCGATCACTGAACGGAACGATCTGGCGGAGGCGGCCCGTCTCGTCCCGGGGGGTATTGTGTGCCTGCTGTCAGCGCTTCGGTTCCACGGTCTGACGACGCAGAGCCCTTTCGAGGTGTGGCTGGCCATTGATCGGAAGGCGTGGCGGCCGCGCACTGAGCATCCGCCGCTTCGTCTTGTTTACCTGTCTGGCGCCGCTCTGAACGAAGGGGTGGCGGAGCACGACGTTGGCGGCGTGCGGCTACGTGTCTTCAGCGCAGCAAAGACCGTCGCCGATTGTTTCAAGTTTCGCAACAAGATCGGTACCGACGTGGCCGTCGAGGCGCTGCGCGAGTACCGGCGGGTCCATCCGAAGCACCTCGATGCCCTCTGGCAATTCGCCGAGGTTGACCGCGTGACGCGGGTGATCCGCCCGTACCTTGAGGCCGTCGGATGACCCTGCGACGGCGAACGACGAACGTCGCCGGGTCGGTGCGCGCGACACTCCTCATTCGAGCGCGCTCTTGATCTGAAGTTCGAACTCCCATCCCTCGAGAGAGGCAAGCATGCCGGCGAATTTGTCGAGTTCGAGGGGGATGCCGTCAACCACAAAGAGCACTCCCCGATCACCGTCTGAGGTAATCCGACCCCGGAGAGTGTCATGCATCATCTGAGGTGAGCCGGCGGACCCGCTGAGATGACGAGTGGCGAGTGCCCGGCGCATCTTGTCACGAAGGCGACCGAATGCAGCATACGGGCTGGTCTCGCTATACACCCCGAACTGGTAACCGTTGCCCTCGGTGCCATTCTCCTCCGCGCGAACCGTGAATCCAAGTGCGCCTTCGTGGCACGAAATTAGAAAGCGCCTGATCTTTCCCGAAAAATCCTCAACTTCTTCTGTCATCGGAAAGTCACGTTTCCACTGCAGACCATCACGCGTCATGAGTTCACAACCTCCTGCTGTTTCGTATCGGAAGCGACCTGTTGGAAGGCCACGCTCGACATCGGGTCGCTGAATTGCATTGTACAAGCCCCATTCGACGACCAGAAAGGTTTTGTGCCGCTGGCGATCAAGAGCTGCCGACGCGGCCCTTCGCGCGTGGAACGAGTGGAACACTGGAACGGGTGTTACGGGTGTTAACTTGTTTCGGAAGCCTCCGACGACACAAATAGCGGGGTTGCCGGCACCCGAGGGGCCTCGCGCTGGAAGGAACCAGCCTGCCCCAGACACCCTCCGTTCCCGGGGAGTGCCGGTGCACCAGACGTTGAAAGCAGCGCTGCTCCCGCTCCGACGTTCCAACCCATCCCCGGGTAAGTAAGCAACGGGGGTAGGGGATCGTGTCCCCGCCGGAGCCTGATGCCCCCCTTTCGCAAGTGGGGTTCAGACGCGATCGGGGACCGGAGATGTCGACCAACCTAAACAACATTTAGATTGGTCGGGCTTTTCCGAATCCGTCATCACTCGCCCCATTGAGACGCGCGCCCATGCGCGATCAGACCTACGGACTTGTGCCTGGATCAAGGGAGTGAGACTTCATGAGGAATCTGCTTACCTCTGCCTGCCGGCGATCCCACCCGAACGATTGCCCCATCCATCCAGTGACAGCCTCCTGGACCACGCGCTCCGCGAAGGACGCGACCCGATGACGGCCTACGTCCGAGCGGCGGTTGCCGCAGAGATCGGGGCCCTGCGCGGAAGCTCATCCGGTCGTGCTTGCGCTGTCTTTCGCGCCGCTGCGTCGATTGGCGGATTCGTCGGGGCGGGTCAAATCGAACAGTCCGAGGCCGAAGGTCTCCTGCTTGACGCGGCCACTGGGACTGGACTCCCGGAGCGCGAAGCCCTTGGGCACATCCGGCGGGGGATTCGGTGCGGCGAGCGGACGCCGAGGGCCATACCGAACGGGCGTTTCCGCGACCAGACCTATGTACCGAAGGTCGATCTCTCAGCCCTGATCGATCAGGCCATCAAGCGGCCGCCTTCTGGTGAGGTCGAGGCCATCTGGTCCTCCTCGCTTCCGGTCGGCTCGGATCCGGAGGTCGCCAGGTGGTTTCGTCGCCGCTTCGGTGACGAGGCAGATCTGATAATCGAACGGACGGAGCTGTGGGACCTCGCCCGGGCGCCTCGCTCGGGCCACAGCCTGCCTCGCTGGGCGTGCAGCCGGGGCGGTTCCTGGATGGAGACCGGCCACCGGGTCATCTTTCGACTGTGGGACGACGGCGGCCAAGCGGTTTCGCTACGTGCTCGCTGCACCGACCCCGCCACGACGCCAAAATCTCTGGCCCCGGCCGGTTTCTCGGTGAAGGGGCTTGTCCTGGCCGACCCAGTTGGCGCGCAGCTCCTCTCCGGAATCGTTCCGGACTGGTGGGATCCGCGGGAGGCTGTCGTCTCTGAAGGCGAGCCCGACTGGCTCACCTGGGCGGCTCGCCAGCGCGAGGCCGAGGCTCAAGGCCCCGCCTGCTTCGGTGTTGAAGCCGGGGCTTGGTCGCAGGAGATCGCCGACCGGATCCCGGACGGATGCCGCGTCGTGATCCGAACTCACCACGACGAACCGGGAGAGCGTTACGCACACCAGATCGTCGCGACCCTTCACGGGCGTTGCCAGGTCTTTCGCAGCCGGCCGAGCGAGGAGGTGGTCCGGTGAAGGACGACAACGACCGGCACCGCGATGGCACATTGCCTTCCGACCCCTTCGCCGGTGCTGAACCGATAGACGGATCGGGCGAACCCTGGGGCAATCCGCTGCCGCTCGGACAGACAGCCAACGTGCCGGCCTTCCCGGCGGAGGTCCTTCCCCCCTGGCTCAAGAACTGGGTGGTCGCCCTCGCCGAGGCTCTGCAGTGTCCCGTCGATCTGCCCGCGATGCTCGCCCTGGCCATCCTGTCCCTCTCGTGCGCGAAGAAGCTCAAGGTGCAGGTCCGCCCGGATTGGGATGAACCGCTGAACCTGTATGTGGCCGTCGCGCTGAAGCCGGGGGAATCGAAGAGTCCGGCGTTCACCGCGGCCATCCGGCCGGTGGCTCAGTACGTGGCGGAGGAACAGCGGCGCATGGAGCCGCAGATCCGGGCGGCGGCGGCTCGATATGACGTGGCTACGAAGCGGATTGACCATCTGAAGATACAGGCGGCCAAGGCCGGTGATGCGGAGCGGCACGTCAGGCTGCTGAAGGAGATTGAGGAGGCTGTCCTCGAACAGGCAGCCCTCTATGTGCCCGCCCAGCTTCGGATGATCCTCGACGACGTGACCGCCGAATCCCTGGAAGTCGTCCTGCGCCAGCAGGGCGGGCGGATCGGAATTCTGTCGGACGAGGGGGGGCCGTTTGAGCTCATGGGTGGCCGCTATTCGGAAGGCGTTCCGAACATCGACATCTATCTGAAGGGGCACAGCGGCAGCCCGATCTCGACGGATCGGATCAGCCGTTCCGGTGGGTCGGTCCGGAATCCGGCGATCACGATCGGCCTGGCCATCCAGCCCGACGTCATCACGGGCCTCCAGGAGAAGAAGGGGTTCCGGGGTCGAGGCCTTTTGGCCAGGTTCCTCTGGTCCGTTCCGACGAGTCTGGTCGGCGAGCGGCTGGCTGATTCGCCTCCGGTGCCGGAGCAAGTCCGGGCGGCTTATGAAGAGGCGATTGCCGCACTGCTCCGGATCCCGGTGGAAAAGGACGAGACGGGGGAGATCAGACCCGACATGATCGACCTTCATCGAAAAGCCTACGCCCTCCTGGTGGAATTCAAGGGCACGATCGAGAAGCATCTCGGGCCGTCCGGAGAGCTCGAGAGTATTGCTGACTGGGGGAACAAGCTGGGGGGCACCCTGGTCCGGCTTGCCGGCCTGCTGCACCTGGCGGACCGGGCCGGCCTGCGCCAGGTGCAGCAGTTCGAGCAGATCGGTGAGGGGGAGATGCGGCGGGCCCTCCGACTCGCGGACTATCTCCGCGCCCACGCCGGAAGCGCCTTCGACATGATGTCGGCCAATCCGATTGCACGGGATGCGCGGTACATCCTGGCCTGGATCCGGCGAACCGGCACGGCAGCTTTCACGACGCACGAGCTCTACCAGGCGGCGCGAGCCCGGTTCAGGGCGCCGGCTGAGATGGACCCGCCACTCGTTCTCCTCGTCGAGCACCTGCTGATTCGCCCGCGAACCGCGCGTCAGCGATCCGGCCGTGGGCGCCCGCCGAGCGCCTCGTTCGAAGTGAACCCGGCCATCCACTCACAAAATTCACGAAATTCGGAGGCGCCGGCCATGGATGGGGATTTTGTGAATTTCGTGCACGGTTCGGAGCAACCACAAAACCAGTCGCCCACATTCAATGACCCGGTCGGGGCGTCACAGGAGGTCACCGATCATGTCTGACATTTCCAAAACCATTCACAAAATTCACGAAATCAGCGAAGTCCGGATCCGCCCGGTCCCGAACGGCACGGATGGCCTGGTGGCCTACGCCTCCTGCCGGTACGGCAGCGTCCTCTTGAACGACATCGCGATCCGCCGCGACGAATTGTCCGGTCGCCTGTTTCTCACCTATCCACGGAAGCTCGCGTCCACCGGCAAGCCGCACCCCCTCCATCACCCGATTGATCGCGAGACGGCCGACCTGTTCGAGGTGGCCATCATCGATCAGATCCGCCAGCTCGTGGGCGACCAGCGGAGGTGAATGCAGTGCCCGAAGCGCTCCTGACTGTTCCCGAGGCCGCCGACTATCTCCGGGTGAAGCCACGCACCGTGTACCAGTGGGTCTGGCGTCGTCGAATTCCCTTCCTAAAGGCGGGGGCCACGGTAAGGTTCAGGCGTACGGAGTTGGATGAATGGTTGGCAAGGCGAAACAGAAAGGAGACGCGCCTTGCGACGACCACGAAATCTGGTTAGACGCGGTGGGTGGTACTACGCCCGGATGTTTGTCGGGGGGAAGCTGTACCGCCGCGCGCTGGGAACACGAGATTCGGAGACCGCCAGGGATTGCCTTGCCGCCTCGCTCGATGCGATCGAGCTCGAGCACCGGAAGGCGAACGAGCCCAGAACAGAAACGGTCTCGACTTTTTCCACGCGCTGGATGAAAGAGTGGGTCCACCAGCGCCGGAATCCAAAGGGGGTGAAGCTCACGGAACGGAGGCTCGAACAGCACATCCTGCCGGTGATCGGGGCGGTGGAGCTGGCCCGGCTGACGTACGCCGACCTCCGGGCTCTCCGGGCCCGGTTGGATGGGAACATGGAGCCTCAGACAGTGCATCACATCTTGTCCGACGTCCGCTGCCTTCTGCGCCACGCGGTCGATGCCGGCGAACTCGTCTCGGTGCCCTGGCGGCGGGATATCATGCCGCGCATCGCCGAGCACGCGCCGCGGCGCCTGGCCGACGAGCAGATGGAGCAGATTTTCAATTACGCACGTCCGAAGGAAGCACTCTGTATCGGGCTGGTCGTCGAAACCGGACTCCGGTGGGGAGAGCTTCGGGAGCTGCAGTGGCGGCACGTCGTCAAGGAGCCGCGACTGCACCTGGTTCTCGAAGGAACGAAGTCGGGCCGGGTGCGCCGGGTGCCGTTGACGGCCGAGGCGGGACGCGTCATCGAGGAACTCCGAAAGATCGCCTCGGGCGTTTTCGTGTCGCCTTACCGCATGGTCAATCCCTGCACGCTGGCCTATCGCAACGCGGGCCGGATGCCGGAGGACAACAAGGTGAATTGGCACTGGCACCAGCTTCGGCACACGTTTGCCTGCCGGTACCTGGAACGGGGAGGAAGTCTCGCCGCTCTTCAGCGGATGCTCGGTCACTCGACATCGCGAATGACCGAGAGGTACGCTGGATTGTCGGACGCGGCGCTCTTCGCCGACCTCGACCGGGTCGAAACCGGTCCCGTCTCTGGTCCCAACGGCCGTTCGGAGAACACAAGTATGCGTGTGGTCAACAGATAGGGGTCAGCGCCGACCTCTGCAAAACCGTTATTCCCCGGTTCAAATCCGGGTGGCGCCTCCAGTTACGAGGTCATGTGGTCGCCTGATCGGGTTCCGGTCGGGCGGCCTTTTCTCATTTGTTGGGGAATAGGGATCCACATGGAGGCGGTAGTGGCGCTGGTCTGCCGCTTTACCTACTTCCTGGAGGTCCTGCATGAAACCGCTTGGCGTGTCATTTTTTGGCCCATCCCGATCCCGCTGGTCCGGCGCCCCGGCTCCTCTCTACATGGTCATGCTCCTGTTGCCGCTCTCAACCGGTGTCCTCTCGGCCCATTCGCCCGAGCCGGGGCGGGAGTTGACGGGGGACCTGGTTGATGTCCGGGTGATGGTGAATGAGCGGGCGACGGCGCTCTTCGAGGCGCCGGGTCGCCCGGATCGGCGCTATTTCGAAGCGGTGCGGGGGCGGAACTACGCGCTGGCGATCCGGAACAACTCAGGGGAGCGGGTGGGGGTGCTGATCACGGTCGACGGGTTGAACGTCGTGAACGGCGAGCGGTCGAAGCTCAAGAATCATGAGGCGATGTACGTGCTCGGTCCGTGGGAAGAGACGGAAATTCGCGGGTGGCGGACGTCGCTGGACGAGGTTCGACGGTTCGTGTTCGTCGACGAGGAGCGGTCTTACGCCGAGCGGAGCGGGCAGGCCAACGGTGATCTGGGCTGGATTCGGGTCATGGCCTTCCGTGAAGTGGGTGGCCGCTGGCTGCGGGACCGGGGGCAGTTTGATTCACCGCAGGAGAGGTCCCGGGATGAGGCGGGTAATCGGGCATCGTCGCCCGCCGCGGGCCCGCCGGCCTCGCCCGAGATGGGACAGTCGAAGGCCGAGGCGGGTCGTGACATGACGGCGGAACGGCAGCGCGACAACAGGGACAATTCCAGCCCAGGCACCGGATGGGGTGAGCGCAGCCATGATGTGGTTCAGCGCACCTGGTTCGAGCCGGAGGCGGCAGCCACCGATCGGTTCATACTCCGCTACGAATACGCGTCGGGCCTCCGGGCTCTCGGGATCGAGGACCGGCATCACCGGAATCGCCTTCGCGAACGTGACAACGGGGATTTCGGCTTTGCCCGGCCCCCGAAGCGGTAAGGCAGGGGGGGGAAGGGCTGCTTGGACTCGCCCCACCCGCTGAAGTAGACTTCCCCCCGTCAGCTTGGCCCGTCAAGGAGGGTTCGTCGCTTCATGTCACCTGTATCACCGGCAACACCCGCAAGTCCTCCGATTCGATCTGTTTATTCCGAGGAATGCCTGGATACGATGCGGCGCTGGCAGGGAATTGATGCCAAGCCGGACCCGGAAAATCGCCGGAAGAAGAATGGCATCCAGATTTTTCGCAGCAAGATGATGGAGCTTGGGCTCACGAAATCGCCGTGGTATGTGCCGTGGCTGTTCACGATTCCGATCATGGCGGGGGGAATCTGGTGGGGGCATTCCCACGACCTTCCGGCCTGGCAGCTCGGGCTGGGCTTTGCGGCCGGCATGCTTCTCTGGACTCTGCTGGAGTATCTCCTGCACCGCTGGCTTTTCCACTACACGCCGAAGTCCGAGACGCTGAAGGCGTTCTTCTTTCTGACACACGGCTACCATCACGAGTTTCCGGACGACCCGATGCGGCTGGTGGCGCCGCCGCTCATGTACTGGGGCCTGGCATCCTTTTTTGCCCTCATCTTCTTCGCCGCCTTCGGCAAAGTCTGGTGGGGCCCGCTCTATGCCGGCATGATGGGCGGATACCTGTTCTACGACAGTGTCCACTTCTACGTGCATCATGCCCGACCGACGTCGGGCGTCGGCAAGTTCCTCCGCAGCTACCACCTGCTTCACCACTTCGATGACCACGACACCCGCTACGGCATCTCCACACCGCTCTGGGACCTCGTTTTCCGCACGTATCGCCCCGTCGGGAAAAAGTAACGGCTCTGCCTTCTGTCGGTGGGTATGCCGGATCCACCGATTGACACGATAGTTTCACGCCGACGGCTCCCCCTCGCCCATTTTCAATATTTACATTCAGCCATGCAACTTTCACTGTGTGGCCCGCGTCTACTTGCTCGGTTCCCGCACTCGTCGACTCCCGAACAGCATCCGGAGGGCTTCCGGACGATTTGGGTGCGATGGCGGCGAAACGGAGGGCTTGGACGTGGGCTTGGTGAATTGGGTGATGGGTGGAATGACTTTTGGTTTCCTGCTGATTGGCGTTGCCCCGGATTCACGGGCGAGCGCATCGGGCAATGGCACTTACGATATCTTCCAGAATGGAAGTCGGGTCGGGTCGGAACGCTTCACGTTGAGCGAGGCGGAGGATGGCCAGGTCACTCTCGAGGGAGAGTGCGTCCTGGAGGTCGGCGGGGTTTCTACAACGCTTCGGCCAACCCTGATTTTTGACGCGGCCACCCTGGCACCCCGCCGGTACACGCGGGTGATCGATCGGGGGGAACGGGTTGACCAGGTGGAAGCCGTCTTCGACGGTGGCAAGGCCGTGCTTTCGCTCAAGGAGAACGGCAGCAGCAGCAAGCGTAACCTGAGAATCAAGCCGGCGGAGCTCGTCATTGACGATCACGTGGTATCGCTCCTGACGCTGGTCGTGCGGCACTACGATTTCGACAAGGGTGGCGAGCAGGATGTCGCGGTTTTCGATACGGGCGCCGCCAAGGTCCACATGGCACACGTCATGATTCGGGGCATGGGGTCGTTCGAGAACGCCCGCGGCTCCTATCGCATGAAGAGGCTGACAATCAATCTCGAGAACATGGCCGTTGACCTTCTGGTCGATGACAATGGACAGGTGCCCCTGATCTCGATGCCGATCCGAAACATCGAGGCCCGCCTGTCCGGATATGACGGCAACGCCAAGGCCGAGGTCCTCAGCGGCAAGTAGTCATGAATGTAGGCCAGCCCGGGCATCCCCCGGATTCGTCCGGATAGCGGCTGGTGCGGGGTGCGGGCGGCAGACCTTCGTGGATGGGGTGGCCGGTGTGAATCGGCCACGCCGACACCATCTGCCCGGGTCGCGATTCCGGTTGGCGGGGACCACCGGCAAGCGTGATCGGGACCGCGAAGCAAGCCGTTCGTACCCCGATTTACTTTCTGCGGGCGTCGATCAACGTGACGCGAGGATGATGCGGCCGGTCGACGATCCGTCAACCGAAACGAGCTTCACGAAGTAGATACCGCCGGCGAGCGGCCGACCCGCATCATCCGATCCATCCCATCGGACTCTGGTCCAGCCCGCCTCAACCAACCCATCGAAAAGCACGGCTCGCCGCCGTCCGGCCACATCGAATGCGGTGAGCCGCACGAGGCCACCCCGGGGTGAAGCCACCACGAACTCCGACGGACGCTCGCCAGGTGGTGAGGCCAGGGTCCATTCCGTTCGATCGGGGATCGCCCGGTCATCGGTGCCGGATGTCGTGGAGGCGGTGATGGTGGTGACCCGGGTCACTGCCATCCAGGGCAGGCCCTCCGGTTCGACGACAAAGGTGACGGTGGTCGAAGTGCCGGTCGGGGTCGGCGTCGGGATTTCGATGGACAGCGCGCCCTCCACCGGCGCGCAGCGCGAACCGCCCGGGACCGCGGGGGAGGTGACGGTGTCATAGCTGGCGACCGCCATGGGCAGGCCACCATTCCGATGGTGCAGCCACCCCTGGCTGTCCGAGACCCGCACCCGATACCGCGTGCTCCACGAGCCGGTGGCCGGCAGCGCACACAATTCGAACAGGCCGACAGAGCTGCCGGGATGTGCCAGGCGCATCGGATCGATCGTCGTCGTGAAGGCCAGTCGCTGCCGGAAGAGTTGTTCCAGGTCCAGCTTGCCATACCCCCAACTGTTGTTCGGCACGGCCCCGGTTGGGCCGTCCGCCCGGGCCGACTGGGTCAGGGCCGCCCGGATCTGGGAAGAGGAAAGGTTTGGCCAGCGGGAAAGGAGCAGGGCGGTAGCGCCGGTGACCTGGGGCGCTGACATACTCGTTCCCTGGAGGATCTTGTGGACCCCGTCCGGCAGGATATTGGGGATGGGATTCGGCTGGCTGGTCGCCGAGTGCGTCGCCCCGATGGCACTACCGGGCGCCGATAGATCCGGCTTGGCCTGGCCGTCCCGCCGGGGGCCTGGGCTTGAAAATGCCGAGATCTGGTTCAACGTCTGTCCGTAGTTGTAGATGCTGGTATTGATGGACTGCCAGGAGGCCCGCGTCGTATGCGATGCCACGCTGATCGAGCTGTCGGCGGTGGACGGCGTGATGACCAGTTCCGCCTCCTCCTTCCCGCTGACAAAGGCTGGCGGAAATGGAAAGGACCAATCGTAGATCCACCCGTCGACCTCGCTCATGACACCGCCCGACACCCGGGTGAACCGTACCTCGAAATCGCCGGTTGCCGGCGCGATGCCGCCGGCGTCGGAAATGTCAATCAGCACTTCGACGTCGCCATTCGAGTTCAACCCTTCCGTACCGGAAGCGTCGATCGACACCCATCCGTCGGGCGTGCCGGCTGCGAGAAAGAGTCCCTTGGCCACCGGCCCGACCGAGAATCCGCCTGGAGTTCGAACCGAGACAAGGTGATTATCACCGCCCGGGTACCAGAGATCGATCGAAAGGCCATCCGATAAGGACGGGCTCGGGGTGTAGCCAAAGATCCGGAAGGAAAGGACGCCATCGCCGGCCATCGGCACGATTCGTTCGCCATGTCGGCCGCGGCCATTCGAGTTGCCGCAGCTGGCCACAACGACACGTCCCGGCCCAACGATGCCGTTGATGAATTGCTCCAGGTCGGTGGTTCCGTCGTGCGGGCCGTAATCGCTGCCAAGACTCAGGTTCACCACGGCCGGCCGGCCAAGCCGTGTCGCCTCTTCGAAAATCCAGGCGATGGCGTCGGCGATATCGACATCGTCAAAGGTGGTGTTGACGACCAGGAGGTCGGCCCTCGGGGCCACTCCGACATAGGTGAAAGCTGGCTGGCCGTTTCCGGTGGCGCGCCCGTTGCCGGCGGCGATGCCGGCCACGTGTGTGCCGTGTCCGTAGTAGGTGCTGTCGCGCTGGCGGCAGACCGCCAGGTTGATCTCGGCCGGCGTCCAATACGATCCGTAGGACTGACTGACCGGCGCTGGCCCGATCGGGTCCGTCTGGTCCCAGATGCCGAGAAGGCGGGTGGCGCCTCCCGATTGCTTGAAATCGAGGTGCATCCAGTCGATTCCACTGTCGATTATTCCGACGATGGCCCCGTCACCCCGGACACCGACGGCGGCATCGATCGATCCCTGATGAAGCAGCGTCGCGCGGGTGTCGAGGCCGGACAGGTCGAGGTTCGGCCGCATCCGAAGGGCCGGTGAGATTCGGCGGACACCCGGTAGCCGTGCCGCCGCAAACAGGTTGGGGAGGGGAACACGCACCGTTCGGCGGCCGTTTGATTCCGGGCCGACGCGGGCCCCCAGTCGTTCCAGTTGTGTCCTGGACACCGGGCCCTCGACGAAGCAACTGATCCGACCGTCGGACCCGGGCGCCAGGGCCTCCCGGGCCGCAAAGGGGGAACGGTGTGCGGTCCGAAATCGTGCGTCCAGGGTGGCCGGTAAATCCGGGGAGGCGGCATGGCTGTCGAAAAAACCGACCAGCCCGGCGGCCAGAAGCCACAGGAGTCGCCGACCCGCACGGACAACTCCGCGTCCTGATGGGCCGGCCGACCCAGCCCCGGGTGAAATGATCTCTTGTTGCTGCTGCGTCAAATCGTCTCCATCGCCGTTGTCCGGCGGGGTTACGAGGAAGTCAGGTCGATCCGGTCGATCGGCTCCCCGATCAGAATGTCCTCGAGAACGTCAAGGCCCGAAACGACCCGGCCAAAAATGGTAAAGCGTCCATCCAGGTGAGGCTGCGGCGTATGCGTGATGAAGTACTGACTGCCGCCGGTGTCCTTGCCGGAGAGGGCCATCCCCACCATCCCGGCTTCATAATGCTGATCGTTGTACTCGCAACGGATGGCGTATCCGGGCCCGCCCCAACCGTCGCCGCGGGGGCAGCCGTCCTGCGTGACGAACCCCGGTACCACCCGATGGAAATTAAGTTCGTTAAAGTAGCCGCGCGTGGCCAGCGAGGTGAAATTGGCAACGGTATTCGGGGCGGCGCCGGGCAGGAATTCGATCACCAACTCACCCCGGGACGTCACGATTCGCGCCCCTTTTGCCAAAGGTTTCCGGATGGTGTCGAGGTTGAGTGGAAAATCTCCTGTCGAGATGGAGGCGACCTCACTCGCGTGATCCAGCCCATCGATCCGGGTCAGCGCGGCGGCCGCCGCCAGCGCCACGCTCCGATCGGGATCCTTGAGTGCACCCGTCAACGTGGCAATCGTCGCCGTCCTGTCTGACATTTCCAGCGAGGCGAAGAACACGGTTGAATCGAGCGGCACGATAATGTTGCCCAGGGCGCGCGCAATTTCCGCCATCGGCTCACGGTCAGCCGGGGACTTGAGGCGCGCGTAAGTTGAATTCAGGCCAGCCAGCGCATTCCGATCCGCGCGGGCTCCGAGCGCCGCCGCCGCCGTTGTCAGCACGGCCAGGTCTTCGCTGGTCAGCAGGTGCCGGAGATCATGTAGTGCCGCGACCTGGGGATAATCGGTCAAAGCCGCCCCCACCGCGGACAGAACCCGCGGATCCGAGTCGTTGATCATGCTGCCGAGGATCGTGCGGGCCTGATCGGAGCGCAGTACCCCCATCCCTTCCGCGGCGGCCCGGCGGATCCGCCAGTCGGGATTTGATTTCAGCTGCTCGAGAAGTGGGAGCGAGCCGTCGATCTCGATGTGCACCTTTGCCAGAAGGGCCTGCGTCCTGATCCGCCAGTCGTCGCTCTCGGTGATCATGGGATTGATCTGGTCCAGCACGGATTGGGAACGCAACTCGCCAAGAGCCACGAACGTGGCGGAGCGGACGATGGGAACATCATCTTCAAGCCCCAGGGCAATGAGCGCAGCGAACTGGCTGGCCTTGAGCTGCACCAGCGCGCGAATGGCTTCGAGCCGCACGCGCCAGTCCGCATCTCGAACCAGTTCCGAGACTGGAAGGGCCATGTTGTTCCGCTTGCTGGCACCCAACGCGCGCACGGCGTTCATTCGGACGAGCGGATCCGCGTCGATCAGCAGCGCCCGCAAATACTGCGGAGCCATGTCCGGCTTTCCCCGAAAAAAAGCATACGCCGACGCCCAGCGGGTTCCGGCATGGCGTGAACGGGCCGAGCGTGCCAGTGAGTCCACGGACGAGTCGATGTTGATCTTTCGGTACCCGGCGATGCCGAGGCCGAGACAGGCCCGGAAGGAGATGGTGGTGTCCGCTGCCAGCACCTGTCCGGCCAGGAAATCCACGCCGGGGGCGCCCTTCGTGGTCCGGCCGACGGCTTCTACGAGCGTTGCCCGGACACGCGGATCCGTTTCCCGCTGGAAGGCCTCGATCAGGTCCTGTTCGTTTCCCCCGGCCCAGAGGAGCCCCATACCCAGGGCCGCCTCGTCCCGGACCGCGGGGTCGGCATCGGAGAGACCAGCGGTGAACAGGGCCGACAGGGCCGGATCCTGGGCCCGGGCCAGGGCCCGCAGCGCCCGGCTCCGTACCAGGGGGGAGTCGTGGTGGGCCAACTCCTGGATGCGGCCAGACGTGACCCGATCATTCTCGAGCCGGATTATCTCTTCAAACAGGGGGTCGGCGAGGGGATTCTCGGGCAACCAGGCCAGGGCCCCTGACGAAAGGGCATGCAGGAACGCGGCAGACAGCAATATCCGGCGGATCAAGGATGCTCCTCCATGTTTCTAAGTGGCTGAATTACAATACCTTCAAGTATACAGAGCGGTGCCGGGAGCGCGCAAATTCTGCGCGCGGGGTGCCGCGGGGCCAAAGGCTCGAACATGAACGACCGAAGTCGCCCTCGAATTCCCGAAATTCTTGCCCCGGCGGGTGATGCCGATTGCCTGAAGGCGGCCCTCAATGCCGGCGCCGATGCGGTCTACTTTGGCCTTGCTGAAGGATTCAATGCCCGGGCCAGGGCGGCCAACTTCACGCTGGAACGGCTGCCGGCCACGGTGGCGGCCATCCACCGCCATGGTGCCCGCGCCTACGTGACGATGAACACGCTGGTCTTCGACAGTGAGCTGTCCGCGGTCGAACGAATCCTGCGGCGCCTGGTGACATCCGGCGTTGACGCCATCCTGGTCCAGGATCCGGCGGTGGCGCTCCTCGCACGCGAACTGGGGGTGCCTTTCGAAATCCATGCCTCGACGCAGATGACACTTTCCAGCGCCGAAGGGATGGCCCTGGCTCGCGACCTGGGGCTTTCCCGGGTTGTTCTTCCGCGCGAATTGACGCTTTCGGAAATTGCGCTCCTCGCGGCCAGCACCGATCTGGAACTTGAAGTCTTCGTCCATGGCGCAATGTGCGTGTCCTGGAGCGGTCAGTGCCTGACCAGTGAAGCCTGGGGCGGCCGGTCGGCCAACCGCGGACAGTGTGCCCAGTCGTGCCGTCTTCCCTACGATCTGGTCGTGGATGGCACGACACGGGACGTCGGTGATGTCGCGCACCTCCTTTCGCCCCACGACCTCTCGGCCTGGCGGGTTCTGCCCCGCCTGATGGAACTGGGCATTGCGTCGATCAAGATCGAGGGGCGCCAGAAGGGAGCGGCCTACGTCACGACGGCTGTCGAGGCGTACCGGGCGGTGCGTGACCGCATTGTCGCCCGATCATTCCTGCCGTCGTCGGAACCGATCCTTGATCGCGATGCGGTCGAGGCGATGGCGGTCAGCTTCTCCCGCGGATTCTCCACCGGATTTTTCGAGGGAATCGACCACCAGGAGCTGGTGGATGGGGTGAGCCCGACCCACCGGGGACTTCTGGTTGGACGGGTCGATGCGATCACCCACCGGGATGTGATCCTGAAATCGGAAGGGGAGTGGCCGACCATTCGCCCGGGCGACGGCGTCGTCTTCGAGGGCGATCGAACGGCCGGACCCGAGGAGGGTGGGCCCGTCTTCGCGGTTGCCCCGCGGGAGGACGGACGTCTGTCGCTCCGATTCGGCCAACCGGGGCCCGACCTGTCACGCGTGCGCATCGGCCAGCGACTCTGGAAAACGAGCGATGCCGTACTCAATCGCCGGATTGAACGGCGCCTTCACGAGGATGGCGCGCTCGGTCGCCAGCCACTCGAACTCACGGTGAGCGGCCGGGCCGGCGCACCGCTTCATGTGGAGGCGCGCTCCGGCGAGCTGTTCCATGCCGAGCACTCCGCATCGCCCCTCGCCGCGGCATCCGGTGCCGGCCTGGGCGAGCCGGTGCTTCGCGACAAGTTGGGCCGGCTCGGGGGAACGCTCTGGCACCTGGCACGACTCGACAGCTCCGGGGTTCTGGGGAGTCTCCACCTCCCGGTTTCGGAACTGAACGAGTTGCGTCGCCGACTCGTCGTCGCGATGGATGGACTGTTTACCGCGCGCGACGATCTCCGACGTGCCACGCCGCTCGCCGGCCCCGGTGCGCTCGAGCGCCTGCTGGCTGGCTTCGAGGCGGGTCGGCCGTCATCGCTCCCGGGTGTCGCGCCGCGCCTCGTGCCGCTCTGCCGGACCGATGAGCAGCTCGATGGCGTCATCGCCGAAGGATTCACCGAGGTTGAGCTCGACTGGATGGAACTGGTGGGGTTGGAACGAGCGGTGGCACGCGCCCGGAGTGCGGGCCTTCGGGTGATCATCGCCACCCTGCGGGTTCAGAAGCCGGGGGAAGAGGGGTATGACCGGCGACTGGCGCGGCTTGAGCCGGACGGTCTCCTCGTCCGGCACTGGGGCGCACTCGAGTACTTCCGGCGCGCCGACACGCCGGCCGGCGCCAAACGGCCGACCCTGCATGGCGATTTCAGCCTGAATGTCAGCAACGCGGCGACCGCCGGATTCCTGCTGGCCCGTGGCCTCGCGGACTTGACGCCGGCTCATGACCTCGATGTAACGCAGCTTGGGAATCTCCTCGAACGGGTCGATCCGACGCGTGTCACCATCGTGCTTCATCACCACATGGCCACGTTTCACACCGAGCACTGCGTCTACGCCCATCTGCTGTCCGAGGGAAAGGACTTCCGCGATTGCGGCCGGCCGTGCGAAGCGCACACCGTGGCCCTGCGGGACCGGACCGGGGACGAGCACCCGGTCGTCGTGGATGTGGGGTGCCGAAACACGGTGTTCAACGCCAGGGCTCAGACCGGGGCGGCCCACGCGGCAGGACTGGTGGCCCACGGCGTCCGGCGCTTCCGCGTCGAATTCGTGCGGGAATCGCAGGCGGAAACTCGGTCGGTGCTTTCGGCGTATCGCAGCCTGCTCGCCGGCACGGAACGGGCCGACGCGGTGGTTCGCCGGGTCGGAGCGCTCGAACGATTCGGTGTCACCAGCGGCACGCTTCGCGTTCTCGGTTAGATACCGCTGGCCAATGCCCGGCTCAGGAGGGGTCCGGGCCGATCCTGGGCTTCTCGGGTCGCGTCTCGGGCATGAATGCCTTGATCAGGTCGAGCGGCAACGGAAAGATGATCGTTGAGTTTTTCTCGGTGGCGATTTCGGTCAGAGTTTGGAGATAACGAAGCTGGATGGCCAGCGGCTCGGCGCTCATCCGGTGGGCCGCCGCTGCCAGTTGTTCCGAGGCGGTGAACTCACCCTCGGCGTGAATGATCTTGGCGCGTCGCTCCCGCTCCGCCTCGGCCTGCCGCGCGATGGCCCGTTGCATGTCCTGGGGCAGGTCGACATCCTTGACCTCGACGGCGGTCACCTTGACCCCCCATGGTTCCGTGCGGTCGTCGATGATCTGCTGCAGCTTGAGGTTGATTTTCTCCCGTTCGGAGAGAAGATCGTCGAGTTCATGTTCACCCACGACGCTTCGCAGGGTCGTCTGGGCGATCTGTGAGGTGGCGTACAGGTAGTTCTCGACTTCGACGACGGCCTCCTTCGCCGAGGCCACTTTGAAGTACAGGACCGCGTTCACCTTGATGGAAATGTTGTCCCGGGTGATGACGTCCTGTGACGGCACGTCCATGGCCACCACGCGTAACGGCACTTTCACCATCCGGTCGATCATCGGCAGCAGCAGAATGAGGCCGGGCCCCTTGACGCCGATCAATCGTCCCAGTCGGAAGATGACGGCGCGCTCGTATTCCCGCAGAACGCGCACGGAATTGGCCAGCAGGATCAGGCCGACCAGGAGAAGCAGGGGCAGAAGGGCCAGGGTCCATGTCGTCATGGTAGTTCTCCCGTGGTCGGGGGCTCCGCCTCCGGCCGTACGTTGAGGGACAGTCGATCGACATTGAGAATCCGGACCATCTGGCCCGGATCGATCACCACATCGGGAGGCGCCTCGGCCCTCCAGTGGGAGCCATCCACAAAAACGCTCCCCCGCGGGGCCAGTCGCGTCCGGGCCACAGCCAGCCGACCCACCAGGGAGGAACTCCCGGTGGCCGGTGGACGGCGCTGGGCCGCCAGACCCTTGCCGACCAGAAACAGGAAAAAGGCGGCGGTGAGGAAAACGGCGGGAATGATCACGGTCAGTGATACGCGGAAGACCGGCGAAGGTGACTCGAAAAGAAACAGTGATCCGGCCACGAGGGCTGCCACGCCACCCAGCGACAGGAGGCCATGAGAAACCACCTTAATCTCGAGGAGTAGCATGGCCAGGCCCGCCACGAGGAGGAGGAGGCCGGCGCTGTTGACCGGGAGGTTTGACAGGGCGTAGAGCCCGAGAATCAACGACGTAACGCCAAAGATTCCCGGGAAGAGTGATCCAGGGTTGGCCAGTTCGAAGAACAGGCCGTAAACCCCGAGCAGCAGCAGGATGTACGCCACATTCGGGTCGTTCAAGAGGGCCAGCGCACTGGTTCGCCAGTCGCGTCGGCGTTCATCGATCGGATGGCCCGACAGGGCCAGCGTCACGGATCCGGTGGCGATCCGGACCGTCCGTCCATCGATCGCGGCCACCAGTTCCGGAAGGTTGGAAGCGATGAGATCGGCCACGCCGAGCCGCACCGCGTCTTCCGCCGAGGCGCTGACGCTCTTCCGCACGGCGTCCCTGGCCCATGTCTCATTGCGACCGTGCTGGCGGGCCAGTGCTCCGATGTACGCCTCCGCATCCTGAAGGATCTTGCTTCCCATGACCGAATCGACCGGGCCACCGCCAAGGGGGACCGGGTGGGCGGCGCCGATGTTCGTGCCGGGGGCCATCGCCAGGATCGGTGCCGACAGGCCGATGACACAACCGGCCGAGGCGGCCCGGGATCCGGATGGCCCAACCCAGACGGCCACCGGGACCCTCGAGGCACCGATCTCGCGGACGATGCGGCGCATCGACGTATCGAGGCCGCCGGGTGTGTCAAGACCGAGGATCAGGAGCGGGATGCCGTCACGATCGGCGGCGCGGATCTCCCGTTCCAGGTAGTCGGCCGCCGCCGGACCGATCGGTCCGTCCCAGCGAACGGCCCGACACGCCGGGGATGACCCGACTTGGCCCTGCGCGATCGACAGGACGCCGACACTCGCGAGGAGGGCCATTGAAACGATACGCAGGATCGACAGCATCCGCGACATGTGGCCGAGTGTAGCAGGATGGAGGTGGTGGGATCCGCGTCAGGCGGCGTGTGGATCCTGGCGAACCGCGGCACGCGCCTGGGCTTCGGCCGCCGGGCCAACCTGGATGTCGGTGGCGGCATCGACGAGCACGTAGATTCGGGTGTTATTCGCCTCGACATCGGCCGGAAAGATGAAGAAACCCTCGCGTCCGGGCATGAAGGTGACCGAATAACCGCAAATCATTTCGCCGTCCTCGAACCGGACCGTCACCTTGCGACCCTGATTGGACAATCCGGGCGCAGCCAGAAAGCCGGGGATGTCCAGTCGTTCCGACCGCCCCTGAAAGTCCTTCACGAAGAACACGGCCTTGAGGTCCCTGCTTCGAACTTCGATCGCAGCCCCGCCCAGCTGGGGGAGCAGATGGAAGGACGGCCGGTTTGGAAAGAAGTCCTGCGTGGTGCCCTTCAGCACCTCCCCGCTCCGATACCGCACCACAATCTTGATGGGGTCGCCCATGACTTGACTCTCCGGGGTGGCCGGCCAGACACGTGGGCAGGTCGGCGAGGTTACTCGGCCCGATCGGCGCACGGGGCGCCTGACAGATCATCGGCCGGGGCGACCGACAATTAAGCCCGGAAGCACCGGTTTACGGCAGGAGTTGTCAGATTCTCTGCTGGAGTGCGCCATCCGCCCCAGCCGACCGGTCAAAGCCGGCCGATCCGGGGATCAGCTGCTGACGCGCTCGATAAAGCTGTCGTCCCGGGTGTCGATCTTGACGGCGTCACCGATCGAGAGGTGCTGGGGAACCTTGACGGTGATTCCACCCTCGAGGACGGCCGGCTTGGGACCACCCGAGGCCGTGGCTCCTTTCATGGGTGGATCGCACTCGACGATTTTCATCACGATCATCATCGGTACGTCGATTCCGATCACCTTTCCCTCGTAGTAGTTGGCCTGGATCATCATGTTTTCCTGGAGATACCTGGCCGCCTCGCCCATGGTCTCCGAGTCGAGATTGAGCATTTCGTATGACTCGGTGTTCATGAAGGTGAATTCGTCGCCCGAACGGTACATATACTGAAGTTCGTGCTGCTCGAGAAGGGCCCGATCAACCGAGTCGACCGAACGAAACCGGTGCTCGACCTGGGTGCCGGTCTTCACCTTCTGTAGCTTGGTCTGAACCATTCCCCGCCAGTTCCCGGGGGTGACGTGCATGACCATGGTCACGCGATGCAGTTCGCCGTTGTGGACGATGTGCATCCCGACCTTGAGCTGAGTTGCTGGAATTGGCATGGGTGAGGCCTCGTTATGATTCGATCAAAGATGAACGACGTGCGGGACCGGCTTGGCGGGCCACTCCTGAATCGCCTGCAGAATAGCAGCCGCATGCGATCGGCGTCAAAAAGTCGGGGCGGGAGCCCGGTGGACTCCCGCCCCGACGATGTCAACGTGCCAAAGCGGTTCGACGGACTTTGTCCGTCGAACGATCAGTCATAGTACTCCTGTCCGAGATGCGTGATCAGCTCCTCGCCTTTCAGGTGACGAAGGGTATTCTTCAACTTCATCATCTGAATGAAGAGGTCGTGCTCGGGGTAGAGGCCCGGGGCCGTCATCGGGCTCTTGAAGTAGAAGGAGAGCCACTCCTGCGTGCCGCGCATGCCGCATCGATGGGCCAGGTCCATGAACAGCGCCAGGTCCAGGACGATCGGCGCGGCCAGGATCGAGTCGCGGCACAGGAAATCGACCTTGATCTGCATCGGATAGCCGAGCCATCCGAAGATGTCGATATTGTCCCAACCCTCCTTGTTGTCGCCGCGTGGAGGGTAATAGTTGATCCGAACCTTGTGATAAATGTTGCCATACAGATCGGGGTACAGCTTCGGCTGAAGGATGTGCTCCAGGACACCGAGCTTCGACTCCTCCTTCGTCTTGAATGACTCCGGATCGTCCAACACCTCGCCGTCCCGATTGCCGAGGATGTTTGTGGAGTACCAGCCGGCGACGCCAAGGTATCTGGCCTTGAACATCGGGGCCAGGACCGTCTTGAGCAGCGTCTGGCCGGTCTTGAAATCCTTGCCGGCCAGAGGCAGGTGCTTTTCGCGCGCCAGTTCCTGGATGGCCGGAATGTCCACCGTGAGGTTCGGCGCACCGTTGGCGAATGGAACATCGCTCATGAGGCAGGCATAGGCATACACCATGCTTGGCGCGATGTCCGGATCGTTCGCCTTGAGCCCTTCCTCAAACGCCGCCAGGCTCTGATGAACCGGCTTTTCCGTCAGAAAGATCTCGGTGGAACCGCACCAGACCGCGACGAGGCGATCGCAACCGTTCGTTTTCTTGAAGGTGGCAATGTCATTGATGAGGGCCTGGGCTTTCTCGTACCAGTTCGCACCCGCCTTCACGTTCGGCCCGTCCAGCCTCTTCACATAATGCTTGTCGAAGACCGCCGACATCGGCTTGATCTTCTCGAGCATCGGCTTCAATTGCTGCAGGTGCTCGTAACCAAGCACGCCGGCCTTCTTCGCCGCTTCGTACGCGTTGTCGTCAAAGATGTCCCAGCCGCCGAAGACGATGTCCGAAAGGGAAGCCAGCGGCACGAAGTCCTGGATACGGGGGTTGCGATCGTCGGTCCTCTTGCCCAGGCGAATGGTGCCCATCTGGGTCATGCTGCCGATCGGCGGAGTCAATCCCTGTCGGATGGCCTCGACGCCGGCGATGGTCGTGGTGGCAACGGCACCCATTCCGGGGAGCAGGATCCCCAGTTTGCCGGTGGCGGGCTTGATGGTGGTCAACTTCGACATGGTCCGTAGCACCTCCGGGCCTTCCAGCGCTCCATGCAACCGGATCGGGCCGAGCAAAGAGTGCCCCCGGTCCGCTGGTGAGTCAAGTTTATCTAATTGATTATTGTAATAAGCATTTCTTATAATTGATTCATGGATTTCGAAACGCTTCGCTGCTTCCTGTCCGTGGCCGAATTGCAGAGCTTCACGGCCGCGGCACGCCGGCACTTCATTACGCAACCCGCCGTCAGTCTCAGGATGCGTTCCCTTGAGGAGGGGGTCGGGGCCCGGCTCATCGATCGGGCCGGACGTCGAGTCCAGCTGACGCCGGCCGGTCGCCTGTTCCAGGCCCGCGCGGAGGAGGCCCTCCGTCAGTTTGATCGCGGCCTGGCGGAGGTGGGCGATCTGCTGGGCCTCAAGCGGGGGCGATTGGTGCTCGGAGCCATCGATGCCGCCGGCATCGATCTCCTGCCCGCCCCGCTCAAGAAGTTTCATGGTCAGTGGCCGAACATCGAACTGGTCGTCCGGGTCGAATCATCGGGTCCCCTCGTCGAGGCGCTGGTCGCCGGCGAACTCGACTTCGCCATCGTCACGCTCCCGGTCGACCATTCCGGCCTGATCGTCGAGATGCTGGAGGAAGAACGCCTGATTCTGATCGGCCCCCCGGATGTCCCGGTCCGGGTGCGTTCCAGTCCGGCTCGATTGTTCTGCGCCATGCCGCTGATTGCCTACCCGAGGGGATCCGTAACGCGCGGTCTCATTGATGCGGCCCTCGAGCGACGCCACCTGGCTCCCCGCGTGGCCATGGAGCTTTCTCACCCCGAGGCCATCCGCGGGCTTGTCGAGGCGGGACTGGGCGCCGCAGTGCTTCCGCTGCGCGTCGTGGATCGGGGGGGGCCGTTGACGCGTGTTCCCGGCCTGTCGATAACCCGGCGACTTGGCCTTGTCCGGCGGGCGTCCGAGGAGCCGAGCCCCGCGGCCCTGGCCTTTCGGGAGATTGTCCGATCCATCCAGCGTTTGCGCCGACCGCGGGCGGGTATACTGGCGACATGATCGTCCCTGTTCGCTGCTTCGCCGGCCTGCGCGACGAGGTCGGCTCCCACGAGGTGGAAATCGAACTCCCCGACGGGGCCGACGTCGCCCGGCTCAAGCAAATTTTCGAAGAACGTTGGCCCAGGCTCGCCGGGCGACTCGGTTCGGTCCGGGTTGCGGCGAATCACGAATTTCTGGACGAAGATGCCGCCATCCCACCCGGCGCCGAACTTGCGCTCATCCCGCCGGTCAGCGGCGGGGCGGCGCCACTGGTTCCACCGGGTTCGGCGGCCTCCATGGCCGATGACATCCAGGTCGTTCTGACAGAAAAGCCGATCGTCCTGGACGACCTGATTGATTTTGTCCGTTGCCCCGAAGCGGGCGCCGTCGTGACCTTCATCGGCACCGTTCGGGATTTCTCCCGCGGCCGACCGGTCGTCCAACTCGAGTACGAGGCCTATGCCGCGATGGCGCGGTCGTGGCTGGAGCGCCTGGCCGCGGCGGCCCGTGATCGACATGCCGCCCGACGCATTGCCATCGTCCATCGCCTTGGCATTGTTCCGGTTTCAGGCGATTCGGTCGCCATCGCCGTCTCGTCCGCTCATCGCGCGGAAGCGTTCGACGCCTGCCGGGCCGTCATCGAGGGATTGAAGACGGATGTGCCGATCTGGAAGCGGGAGCGTTACGAGTCGGACGAGGTCTGGGTCGGCTGGGGATCGTGAGATTCCGGCCTGCGCGGGACTACTGGGGACGACCGAGCAGGATGTTGAGGCCGAAGCGATGAGTCGCACCCGGCCCTTCGGATCCATCGGCGGTCAGCGCATAGTCGAAGTTCAATCGCTTCCACTCGATGCCGATGCCGAACGTGGGTACCGTTCGTGATTCAACGCTGCCACCAAAATGCCGGAGGCCGGCCCGCCCGGCCAGGTGATGCTGCAGAAACCAGTATTCCCCACCAGCCGACAGGCGCGAGGGGCCGTCATCGCCATCCGAAAATGTGGCGTCGGCAGCCACCAGCGCGTTGGTGCCGATCGGGATGGAGAGTCCCACGCCGGACGTCACCGGCAGCTTCTCTCGGGAACCCCCTTCGGGGCTGACACTGGACAGCAGGTTTCGAGCCACGAGGCCCAGGTGCGCCCCGGCCGGCAGGTTGACACCGGCCCCGAACGACGCCGTGTAGCCACTCGATCCCACTCCCTCGACACCGCTGGAAGCCTTGAGAAAACTGACCGAGGAGCCGATTCCGACCCCTCCCCCCAACCCCGCCGCGAAGGAGACGGTTGGCATCAGCTCGGAGTAGCTGTCCTCACCCAGGTCAAGAAAAATCGAGGAGACCGACAGGCCCCATGCGGAGCCGCGTCCCAGGTCTTTTTCCAGGGTCATCCGGTTCTCTTCGAATTTCGGTTCGTAGTGAACCTTCTTCCAGGCCACCGACAGATAACTCCGCTGTGCCAGCCCCGCGTCGTACAGATCGTCATACGTGATGATGGCGCGCGTCCCGCGTATGAAGTAGAGCCCGGCCGGATTCCACCAGGCGGCCGTCGGATCAAGTGCCAGGGCGGTTCCGGCCCCGCCCATGGCCAGGATCCGGGGACCTGGCTCGACATCCGCGAAGGACGTGGTGGTGTGCGCGGCCCCGGCCTCATCGATCGGGAACGTAAGGCACAGACTGATCAGGACGGCGGGGATCAGGCGACGGTGGAACTTGTCGACGCGCGTCATCGACCAGCCGCCGGCGCCAGGATCATCGCCAGTTTTTCGGTGTGAATCCGGCCGTCGGGGAATTCCAAAGTGATCACGGCGATCAGTGGGCCGGAATTGAGCCTGTTGCCGGCCCCATCGGTGCCGTCCCAGGTCAGGGCATAGACGTCCCGGGGGGATCCGTCAGCCAGGACGCGGGCCAGGTCGCCTCCGAGTGTCCAGAGTTCGATTCGGAGGTTGCTGGCAGAGCGTTCCGTGCCCACCTGGATCCTCCCGCCGGGCCGGAAGGGCTTTGAAATCTCCACGAACATGGCCGTCAGGTAAATGACGCTGGCGGCTGCCGAGGCCTCTGATTGATTGCCGGCGTTGTCGCGACCGACGGCGACGAGGCTGTTCGTGCCTGGTAGCAGCGTGATGGTTGCCTCGAACCGGCCGTCCGCCATCACCGGAACCGTGATCACGGTCGTCTGATTGCGCCGGATGTCCACCTCGGCCGACCCCGGAGCCATTCCGGAGATGGCCAGGCTCGGTGTACGGACCGCTCCGGGCGGGGCGTCGAGGACCGGTTTGATTCCGGCCTCGGTGTCGATTCGGAGGCGGACCGTCGTCAGGCCCGACATGCCGCATCCCCGATCCCGCGCGACGATCGGAATCAGGTAATCGCCGTCGGGAAACGTGTTGGTCTCGCTCATCAGATAGGTCCACCGGTAGACATTGCCCGCCAGTCGAGCGCTCGTCAGCATCGTCGTATCGTAGCCGCTGTCCAGCGGGGAGAAATCTATCGTGACGGACAGGAGCGTGTCGGGGCTCTCCCACGTCGACTCGACAACGATCAGATCCCCGTTGCGGTAACTGCCGTCGGGGTTGTCCGGCGTCACGATGGAAACGAGTCGCGGCGGGTGATTCGACAGGCAAAACCGGAGCGCGTTGTAACGAGTCCGGTTTCCGGCCCGGTCATCCACAACGATCGGAACGACCAGGTTTGCGGCATCGGCGAGGGTGTTCTCCGCCGAGATCGTGTGCCGGATTTCGTAGGTACCGTCGCCCCGATCGATGATGTCCGTGCCGCCGGCAGGGTTGCTGTCGATCGTGCCGAAATTAGTGAGGAAATCGTAGTTCGGACCATCGGCGACGAGGTCAATGACGATCGTTTCGTTGTTCCGATACGTCGTGATGCCTCCGCGCACGGTCGCCGAGGTCAGGACCGGAGGAAGACGGTCGATGACCAGGGAGAGGGTGTCCGCCTCGACGCGGTTGGTGTCGTCATAGGCGCGGATGATGACGTCATACGTGCCGTCGGGCATGACGAACGGAGTGGTCCCTTCCAGGATGCCGTCAAAGTGCGGAATGAACTGGTTCGAGCCGGGCGGCTTCCTTTTGATGCGCTCGATATCGCCGATGCGCAGACTATCCGCAGATCTCTGGACGAATACCTCAACCCGGATCGTGTCAAAGGCCGCGACATGATAGGAGATGTCGGTGTGGTCCAGGATCCCGTCGCCGCTGCAAGTGGGACACTCACGGGGCGAGATGAACGATTCGGAGAGCATCGAGTTCTGAAGGAGAATCCGACGGCCATCATCAGCCGCCGGGAGTTGGCGCAAAGTTTCCGGCGAGAGCGGGGTGTTGGGACCGGTTCCTCCGACAGCCGGCAAGGCGAGGGCGACCAGCACGAGTACGGCGGCCAGGAGGGGGCGAACCAAATCAAACCACCGGCAGTTCGGTCGGGTCATCAGGTCCTTGTCCGGATGAGAGCATCGGAACCATACCGGGGCGTTCTCATCAAAGAGTCGTGGAGCGGTTCGCTCGAAACCCGGCGACTCTAGGAAGTTCCGGAGCCCAAGTCAACGCGGGTCGTGGCCCGGAGGTTCGGGAACCATGCCGGAACCTGGCGGCGGCGCCGGTGGCAACAACATGGCGCGCACCAGGCGGATCTGTCGGGCTCCCTGGAGTTCCGTGAGCCAGATTTCACCGGCAGTGAAGCCGGCGGGGCCGGCGCTCACCAGGTAGGCCTCACGCGTATCAACAGGACTTCGGACGGCGGCCCATGGAAACGGCGAGCCGGAGGCCGCCGCATCGACCCGAGCGGCCGAAAATCCCGACTGGCCTTTGAGGACGAGTTCCGCTGCCAGCGGTTGGAGTTCCGCCTCGCTCCCCACCGCCCCGACGGCCGCCCGAAAACCGCTTTGCCAGGTAGCCACCCAGGCCGGCCACCCCTTCTCTCGGAGTTTCTCCCGCTCCCGAACGGCCTGGCTCGTATCCGCGGAGCCGGACCGTGACAAAAGCGTCCAGAGTGGCAGGGCCGCTTCCAGGTGGGCGCTCCAGGCGGGTGCCGTTGGGCCCAGTACGACCGGCCGGCTCCGCCCGGCCACCGGATCGAGGTCAAAGAGCCCGTCGGGTGTGGAGTACCAGAGATGACCGTCCCGCCAGGCCATCGCCCGGACCATGGCCGCGTTTGGTCCCCGTCGACCCGGCGGGGCGACGCTGAAGAAGGTGGAGCCATCGGCCGAGGCGATCCAGAGACTTTTCTCCAGTCGACCGCCGTAGTCGGGGAGTGCCTTGTGACCGGCGATGGCGATCCAGTTGGAGTCCGGCGAGACGAGGCTCTCGAAGGGAGCCACCTGGGTTGCGAGCAGTTTCGATTGCCCGAGATCCCGGTTTCGATGAAACAGGTTGAAGAGCCAGAGACTGGAGACGCCCGGGACCGGAACCTGGCTTGGCTCGAGATGAAACAGGTGCGGACCGATCGTCTGATAGAGGTGAGGGAAGGGAAGCTCCTCGACAGCCAGCGGCTGTCCGACACCGCTGGACGCCGTAAAGGCACGCAGAGCCTCCGCTCGATCAGAATGGCGCGACCGAACAACCTGCCGTCCGGAGGGAAACGGCCAGGCGGCCAACTCGTAACTGGAGCTGTTCCGAAGGCGTGAGAGGAGGAGGACGGAGTCACCGCCAGCGCTGAACGCCAGTCGGACGGACTCGACACGGGCCGGATCCCGACCCGCCAGCCGCTCCAGCTGTTCGGGTCGATCCATCGTTCCTGAAACGAGTGCGTATCGGCTTATCGCGGCGAAGCGTCGCCCGTCCGAGTCGAATGCGAAGAGAGTGGGGCGAAAATCGCGTGTCGAAATGCCGCCCCGGGTGAGATCGATCAGGAGTGTGTCGGTGGCGACGCCGTCGGAGGATTCGAAGCGAGCTTCCGCTGCCAGGGCGCTGCCGTCCGGCGCCCAGGTGAGGTGATCGAACGTGACGCGGGCGGACCCGGTTGCCCCGGCCATGCCCGGACTTCCGGCAAGGCCGGCGATCAGCGCGGCCAGGACTCCAATCCGTTTCATGAGAGCCATCGTAGCAGGCCGGCGAGTGAGTGGCATCACGCGACGATGGCCCGTGGTTTGACACGGCTCGAAGGGATTGTTAGCTTCCCGTCGCCCAAATCCCGAGATCTGACGGTTCCGTTTCAGCCGGAATCCGGCCGTACCTGCCTGCCCGGGAACGAACAGGTGGCCGAGGCTGCACGCACCCGTCGAAACACGCGGAGCGCGAATGGAAAAGTTGTTGGAAGTCGACACGCTTGAATATCAGAAGACTCTTGGCGAACGCGTCAGGCGCTTTCGCCGTGAACTCCAGTTGACGCAGATGGATCTGGCCCGACAGGTGGGCGTGACCAACGGCCAGATCTCGACGATCGAGAGGGGGCTGTCGGCGCCGTCGATTGGCACTCTTCGCCGCATCTCCGGGGCCATGGGTATCGCGATGATCCATTTCTTTGATGAACCAGGACAGCGGGATGTCGTGGTGGTCAAGAAGGCCGAGCGTACCCGGCTGACAAGCCCGACCAGTCCGGAGGTTCTGGAGGTCCTGGCCGGTTCTCGGAACCTGGTGGCGCTCCAGATCGGCCTGAACCCCGGAACGTCCTGCCAGCGGCCAGCCCATGATTCGGCCAGCGAACTTTTCCTGATGATTCAGCAGGGGCAGATCGAAATCGTTGCCGAGGGGCAGACCGTGTTGTTGGCGGCCGGTGATAGCGCGCGGCTCGACGGCCGCTCGGGCTGTTCCTACCGGTGCCAGGGAGAGGCGCCGGCTCTTGTCCTCGAGGTTCGCAGCGAGTCGAGCCCCGGCGGATCGCCCGAGGTTTGACCCTCTTTTGCGCGCTCTGCTAGCCTCATTCGAACATGTCGACAGCCACGGTTGGTATCGCACTTAGCGGGGGCACCGCCAAGACCATCGCTCACATCGGGGTTCTCGAAGCACTTGAGGATGCGGGCATCCGGGTGACCTGCATGACCGGTACCTCCGGGGGTGCCATCATCGGCGCGCTGTATGCCGCGGGATTCTCCATCCCGGAACTCAAGGCCCTGGCGCGCGGGGTTCGTTGGAACAAGCTGGCCCGCCTCTCCTTTCCCCGGCTCGGCTTCCTCTCGAACGACACTGTTCATCGCTTTCTGACCGACCTGTTGGGGAGCCGCACATTCGACCAGCTGCGGCTTCCGCTGGCCATCGTCGGCACCAATCTCCTGACCGGCGAGCGGGCTATCTTCCGGGAGGGGAGCGTGGCGTTGGCCGCGCGCGTATCCAGCACGATCCCCCACCTTTTCGCGCCGGTCGAGATCGGTGACGACATGTTCGTCGATGGGGGCCTGGTCGAATTTCTGCCGGTGGCAACGCTTCGCGACGCTTTCAATCCCGATGTCCGGGTTGGCGTCAACCTGGGCGTCAGCGGCCGGCTGCCGCGACCCCGCAATTTCATCCAGGTATCCGTTGTGGTCGGCACCGTGGTGGCCCGGCAAACGGTGCGACTGAACGAGGCGTTGTCCGACGTGGTCATTCGACCGGATACCAGGCTCTTCCATCCCTTCGATCTGGAAGCGTCGCAGGGCTTGATCGAGGTCGGTTACCAGGGCGCGATCGAGCAGTTGCCGGCCCTGCGCGACGCGATCCGCCGACACGATCCCGCGTTCGAATTGACGCCGCTTCGCCCCCATGGACTCGCCGCCGGCGGCGAGTCGGCCCGATGATGACTCGGTTCATGCCCTGGCTCATGGCCCTCGCGCTCCTGCTGTTGCTGGTCGCGGTTCCCGGCTGCGGGGATTCCCGGCGAGCGCCGACCGGCGGTCGTGTTCTCATGATCGGCCTCGACGGCGCGGAATGGAACCTCATCCGACCGATGATGGCTGCCGGCGAAATGCCGAATCTGGCGAAGCTGGTTTCGCGAGGGGTTTCCGGAGATCTGATGTCGCTGGTGCCACTCCAGAAATCGCCGGCCATCTGGACCACGATCATCACCGGGAAGCCACCGGAAGAGCACGGTATCCGCGGATTTGTCGACCAGGTCGGCGGCAAGCCACTGACGCAGAACATTCGCCGCGTCAAGGCACTCTGGAACATCCTGTCGTCCACCAATCGTCAGGTGGGTGTCGTGGGCTGGCTCATGTCATGGCCCGCCGAGCCGGTGAACGGATTCGTGGTCAGCGACTACATCCAGTATCAGGCGGCCCAGACGGGACGAATGGAAAATCGAACCTTTCCCCCCGGGCTATATGCAGAGATCAAGCCACTCGTCCGCGATTGGCGGGCGATGACCTGGGAGGAAACAAGCCCGTTCCTCTCCTCTCCGTTCGACCCGGCCACGGGCGACTCGTCGCTGGTTGGCCGGCTGTCCGCGATCAAATGGATGGTGTCGGCCGACCAGAGTTTCGCGGACATCGCCGAAAGCCTCGGTCGCAGCGAACCATGGGACTTCCTGGCGGTCTACCTTCGTTCCATGGATACGATGGGCCACCTGTTCTGGAACTACCAGAATCCGGAGGCTTACCCACCAAATCTGATTGATCCGGATCTCCTGCCCTACGTCAAGGACACGATGCGCAGGGACTATCGGTGGATCGACGGGCAGATCGGACGCCTGGTGGCCCTGGCCGACGACAAGACGACCATCATCGTGTGTTCCGACCACGGCTTCGTCGGCGGGGGGGGCGGCGGCGTGCGTGATCACCGCGCCGAGGGGATACTGGTCATGGTCGGCCCCCGAATCGGCCGCGGTGAAATCACCGGCGCCACCGTATTTGACATCACGCCGACGCTTCTGGCGATCTTCGGTCTGCCCAGGGCGGAGGACATGAGGGGCAAGGTGCTCTGGCAGGCATTCGATGGGACAATTCGGCCGGACATGTTTCCGGATTCAATCACCACGTACGAGACAGGCGACGGATCGGAAGGCGGCGAGGGGGTGGCCTCACCGGTTGACAAGGAACTCATCGAGCGGCTGAAGTCGCTCGGCTACATAAAGTAACCATGCGGCCCGGTGCCGGTGGCCGTCGCCCGCCCGGTCGTTCGGTCACGCCTCCGCGTCGCGGTCGACGCCCAGCTCCCGGATCTTGCGGTGCAGGTGACTTCGTTCGAGGCCCAGCGCCTTCGCGGTGGCCGTGACGTTTCCCCTGTTTGCGTCCAGGCTTCCGGCAATGATGTCCCTCTCCATCACACGAAGTCGTTCGCGCAGTGAGCCGGCCGTTGGCGCCCCGCTGACCGGCGAGGACTCACCCGGCGCGAGGCCGGCGGGGGCGAGAAATGCGTCCACATCCAGATCCTCGATCACGTCGCCGGGGCTCAGAATCACCAGTCGCTCCAGGGCGTTGCGCAGCTCCCGAACGTTCCCGGGCCACTCGCGGGCAGCCAGCCGTGAAAGTGCCCCGGGCGACAACCGACGAATCCGCTTGCCATGCGTTTCCGAAAGGCGCTGGAGCAGATGTTCCACGAGCAGGGGGAAATCCTCCGGCCGCTCGCGCAGTGAGGGCAGTCGGACCGGAACGACATTGAGCCGATGATAGAGGTCGTCACGGAACTGTCCGCGACTCATCGCGAGCGACAGGTCCCGATTCGTGGCGGCGACGACGCGCACATTGACCCGCCGGCTGCCGGTGCCGCCGACGCGTTCGACCTCGTCGGTTTCCAGCACGCGGAGGAGCTTGACCTGCATGGCCAACGGCATGTCGCCGATCTCGTCGAGCAACAGCGTGCCATGGTGGGCCTGCTCAAACTTGCCGGGCCGGCTCCGGACCGCGCCGGTGAAGGCCCCCTTTTCATGACCGAACAGTTCGCTTTCAAAAAGTTCGGAGGGGATGGCCGCGCAGTTCACCGTGATGAAGGGGGCGGCGGCACGCGGTGACAGGCGGTGAATCATTCGGGCCGCCAGTTCCTTGCCCGTGCCGCTCTCTCCGGCGAGCAGGACCCGCCCCTCGGTAACGGCCACCCGCGAAAGAATCTGGCGGACCCGGACCATGGGAGCACTGTCGCCCACCAGTTCCTGCTCGGAACCGAGCGATCGTCGCAGATCGGCGGTTTCCCGCTCGAGGTCGGCGAAGCGGAGAACGTGGCTGACCGCCAGAAGGACTTTTTCGGAGGTCAGCGGCTTTTCGAGAAAGTCGTGGGCACCCGCCTTGGTGGCCCGAACGGCCCGTTCGACCGTGGCATGCGCGGACATCATGATCGCCCCGATTCCCGGATCACGGGCGCGGAGGGCTTCCAGTGTCGCCAGCCCGTCCATTCCAGGCATCTGCACGTCCAGCAGGACCACGTCGATCGGATGTTGCGCCGCAATTGACAGCGCCTCGTCACCGCTGCAGGCCTTGTGAACGTCAAAGCCTTCCAGACTAAGCATGCGGGCCACGGCGTCGACGGCGCTCTTCATGTCATCAACGACGAGTACCGTGCGCCGGATCAACCCAGGGCTCCGGCACCGGCGGTCGACGGATCGCTTCCGGAATTCAGGGCCAGGCCGTCGGTCGTCCCGGCTGCCTCCGAACTCGACCCGCCTGGCAGGGCGACACGATGCTCGCGAGCCGGCAAAACGATTCGGAATCGGGCACCTCCGTCGGGAGCGTCATGAATTTCAACCCGTCCGGCATGTTCCGAAACGATTTTCCAGACCATCGCGAGGCCGAGGCCCGTGCCGCCGGGCTTGGTGGTGAAGTAGGGCTCGAAGATCCGCTCGCGATTGTCGAGCGCAATGCCACTCCCCTGGTCATCCACGAGAATTTCGACGCCGCCCGCCTCGGTTGGCAGAGTGGTCACAAGGACCCGGCCGGCGGACGGGGTCGCCTCGACGGCATTCAGCACCAGGTTGCCGACCGCCCGGGCCAGGGCGTCGGCATCGAGGCCGACGTCGGGCAATCCGTCCGCGAGAGTCGTCTCGACCCGGACGTCGCGCGCGTTCCGGTCGTGCAGGTTGGCCGCTCGTTCAACCGGCCCGTTCACCGATCCCGGCGTCAACTCGAGGTCCGGCATCCGGGCGAACTGCGAAAATTCGTTGACCAGATTTCGCAACCCACGGACCTCGGCGCGAACCGTCTCGACCGACTCGTCGACGATCGACGCCATGTCCGGGTGGCCGGCCTGGTGGCTTCGCTGGATGGTCTCGACCGAGATCTGGATCGGGGAGAGGGCGTTCTTGATTTCGTGGGCCATGCGCTGGGCGATGTCGCGCCAGGCCGCCAGGCGTTCCGCCCGTACCAGCTCCCGTCGACTTTCGGCCAGGTCGTCGGTCATCCGCCGAAAGCTTCGAACCAGGTCCCCGACCTCGTCATCGGTGGCGGGTGGCATGGCCCCCGGCGCACGTCCCACGCCGACGCGGCGCGCGGCCACCGCCAGTTGCTCGACGGGCCGCGTGATGCGTCGGGCGATCCAGAAGCCGATGGCCCATGCCAGCACCAGGCCGATGGCCGCGACTCCAAGAAAGGCCCAGGAAAGTTCACGGGCGAGGCTGGCGAGGCGAGCCTGGGAGAGCCGGAGGACGATGTCCCCGATGACGGTGCCGTCAGCCCCCGTGATCGGTATCAGGCAGATCTTGGCCGGCTCGCCGTTGGCCTGACCACCGACGACGAAGGACCGACCGTTGACGACCTGTTGCTTCACGGCGACCAGATGGTCCAGATCCTCCTGGACCACCCCTTCCGGCATGATCCGTGTCGAGTCGCTCATGCGGAGATAACCGATTCCCCCGGCGCGGCGGGTCAGGTTGTCCACGATGTCGGGTGTGATTCGCTGGCCGCCCACGACCTGGAATGTCTGATCATTCACTTCCACCGGGATGGAGGTTTCGATGGCCCATTCACGCTTCCCCCCCACGGTGCGCTGGTGGGCCACGGCCTCGGAGGAGTTTCGGTTGACGACACGCCACCCCTCGCGATCCTCATGGCCGTTTCGGATGCGATACCGGTCGGCTGACAGCGAGCGACCCCGGCTGTCGAAGATCTGGAGATAGCTGAGTTCGCGACCGGCGATCGATCGCGGCGCCACGTCGGTGATCTCAACGGAACCGGAGGAGATGGTCCCTCTGGTCAGGCGGTCAAGACTCGTCCGAAGCGATCGACCCTCAATGACCCGGCTCAGTTGCCCCGCGACGTCCGTGCCGAGCGTCCGCCAATCGTCCGCCAGCCTGGCGGTGGCGTCGACGATCTCACGTTCCGATTCCTCACGAATGGTCCGCTCGATGCGCACCCAGGTCAGAAGACCGGTGACGGCAACGCCGGCCAGCGTCACCGCCGCCATCGCCGCGCCGATCTTGTTCCGAAGCCTCATGACATCATCCTAACCCGGCGGGAGGGTGGTCAGCGTCGGGTCGTGCGCCGGGGCGGTCCGGCGCACGACCCGACGC
>Ga0163152_10000954_pt1 | contig 47255 bp, 62 predicted proteins | sample OliLakLV19MP8IB2_FD_148635 | JGI IMG/M metagenome (GOLD analysis project Ga0163152, IMG submission 148635) | Freshwater microbial mat bacterial communities from Lake Vanda, McMurdo Dry Valleys, Antarctica - Oligotrophic Lake LV.19.MP8.IB-2 | ecosystem: Environmental > Aquatic > Freshwater >...
ATTATGCAGTTGAATTAAAATTAAACTATGCCGTATATCGGGGGGGCACTATCGGCACCTCCCGTGATTTCTGTATCGAGCGGAACAATAAAGTATTTTCACGCAACGAAATAATGAAGTTCGGAACGCCACAGGATGAATGGGGTGGATACGATGACAAGGGCACTGGAGAATTTCAAGGCAAGACAGATCCTTATAACCCATTAATTGACCTTGGAGGATATAACTGCAGGCATTCATTTAATTGGATCAGCGATGAACTTGCTTTTCATCTTAGATCAGAATTGAAACCAACCTCCCAAAACCCGCAGCTCAATTAAGCATAGGTTACACGATGTAACCTTTACCACTAAGCCATTTCCCCAATTTTGCACCAGTGGCAATAAACGACATGTACCGATTTTGGATAGACGTGCCCGGACAGGGTATTGTCCAGGCCTACCCATTTAATTCTCAATTGAAATGGATTGATAAAAAAAGGACAGGCTATAGATTTAAACAGCGCACATTAGAGACTGCTTTAATTCTGAAGGATAAACCAGCTGATAGTATCTTTGACTTCACCAACTTAATGAACTTGGAGCGGTCAGGAATGACCTGCACCCGTGTAAATATAACGGTTGACAAGTACTGTGACTGTGATGCCACGTGGCACGAAGATTTCTACGTTGGATACCTAAGACTTAACGAAGGCGAATGGGACGTGTCTAACTGCACGGTCACTATACCTATTGTTGTTGATGACAAGTTCACATGCCTGACTACCTCATGGACGGATGAGATCAATATGTTTGATTACGGAGACGATACGGTAACCACTAGCCCATTTGTCGGCGTCATTCAGTACGTGGAGTGTGAGACAGAATACAGTAAGACATGGTCACCGCCTGTACAGGCCAGTGTCGTGCGTGCATACTTGCGAATATTCACGAACTCACACCTTCAGACACAGTGTCTATACGACCTAGAGCCAGGATCTGATTCCAACCCGTGGATTTTTACAAACAATGCAGCTACCGGGAAGGTGCAGATAAAGCTTGGTGATATTTTCAACCCCGCAAAACTAAAACTAACTTTTACGGTAAAAACAAAATGGGCTAGAGAGTTCTATGCAGGCGTTACAATACCAGATGGCGATGGGTGGATAGCTGTTACGGGGGGATGGGCTAGGACACCATCAACTTTTACAGGACCATTTTATGACGACACAACTGAGGAGGGGCAGCAGGCACTAATTGATTTTACGGGCTCCGATGATTTCAATGTTGGGGTAATGTATACCTTAAAGATTTTCGGAATTAATGATTTAGGTGAGTATGGTTTTCCAAATGGGAAAGAATTAGGACCTCTACTTGAATCATTACTTGAGCCGTGCGGTTTATCTGTTATATCTAATTTTTTAAATATAAATCCAGATGCAACGGCTCCTAATAATGTTTATTATCAAAATGCAGCCGTTGATTTTGAAGGTATTGTGCTTTATCAAATCTCAGATGTAGCGCGGATCGATGAAACGCAGTCTGCTACTATTGCTATCACGCAGGTAAAAAAGATACTGGATGCATTAAAGGTGGCTGGCAACCTTGATATAGATATAGATGGCGACACGGTGCGCATTGAGCACCTAAGCTATTGGGCTGATACCGTGCAGATGGATCTCACGCTTTCAGATTTCATTTACCTATTAAACGATAAATGGAAATACACATACGATCAGGACGCACAGCCTAAGACAGAAATTATAGCGTGGGGGTCAGAGACGGACGGAAAGGGGAAAGACTTTGACGGCTATCCAATCACCTATGATAACTCATGTGTAAATGATAAGGAAAATAAAAGTGAAAAGGTGTATATGGCAAGTAATTTTCTTTCCAATATTTTAAAAATAATTGGTAATGAGGATTACTATGATGACACAGAGACCATAGTAATGATGTCAACCAATGGCACATTTGTAATTAACTCAGCAGTTCAGCCTATATCCGGGACTTCGAAGTTAAATGGGAATCTCGCAATGGGTTACCTCATTCCTAGATATTACAGATATGGCAGACCATTTAAAGAGGGGTTTATAAATAATTTATTGTTATTGATGTACAGATCATTGAGGCTAAAGCTACAGGCACCTATAACTATCCCGATGGACTGCAATGATTATTTGAATAATTACGATCCGTCCGGATTAATCAAGACACAACTAGGGGCTGGTGAAATTGAATCAGCCACATATATTGACCCTGATCAGACTCTTGAAATAAAACTAAGGCATAAATAATGGCAGTCAACATCAGCAATATTAACGATCTGATCATCGGTGAAAAAGCCGGGGTTCCGTCCACATGGTCAAACATGGGATCGGAGACGCAGATAGACTGCCACAACTTTAAATTGTCAGGCGAGTCAATATGCAACGGGCTTGCAGCTATTGATTTGTTTTTGGAAATACCTGCCTTTGACCCCGTTGGTTACGTGAAGAATATAAAGAGCATCGAGCTTTCACCAGGTAAAGACCTGGAGACATGGAAAAGCCTTGATCCTAGAATTATATTCACGATCTACGGGGATGAGTCTTTACATAACCTGCTAAGATTACTAGAGGCTCACGAAACTGTTACATTCACAAATATAGGTCAGGGCATTGCAGAGGAGACCCTATCTATGACCGTTGAGGCATCTCCGGACGGAGCATTGCTGCAATTTAAAATTACCCTTTCATTCGTTGATTCAGAGACCATCACCACTATATGCTGCGGCTCTTACTACGATGGCGCACCATTCAATGAGTGTGACGGAGAGGGCGAGACAGGAGACCCATCTAATGACCCGGAGTGTACTGATTACTCAGTAGCTATATCATTAACCACTCCTCCCGATACATTGACAGCAGTGTCTGCACTTGGCGGTGCGGGTGTTGAAACATTCAAATGGTATAAGGACGGCGTGCTATTTGGTACCGGGTCATCAATCAACCCAGTGGAATCAGCTACCTATAGAGTTGACGCAAAGAAAGGCAATTGCACAGCCACGGACACATTTACTTTCTCACTTGGGTGTGATGGCTATGCCGTTACCATTGAGGAGGTTGTACTCGCTGACCTGTCAAGTGTATTTATCGCAATCGCCACGACAGTATCTACCTATCAATGGGAGGAAGAAATTGCAGCCGTATGGACTGCCATAGTAGGAGAGACGGGAATAACATATACACCATCAGCATCAGGGACATTCAGGGTTGTATCGACAGCAGGGGATTGTGAGTCTACCAGTGCCAGCGTTGTATATGTGGCTCCTGTTGACTGTGATACCATTTTTACAATCACACTCACCAATGTGGCTGGGGTATTGACAACAGCCATAGTTGGCTATGCGGGTGTATCAATACCTGCCTATCAATGGTATCTTGATACAGGCAACGGTAATGAGTTACTTGTCAGCGAGACCAGCGCAACGATTGCTAACCCGGCGGCTGGCTATTACACTGTAATAGTAACTATCGACTCATGCACACAGGTGGCAGGTCTTTTAATCCAGTGCGATTATGCAAGCATTGACACACCTTGTGCTGATGATTCTGAGTGGTCACAGGAGTTTATTGGAAACGATGTAGCTGTTTCTTTTACGGTTACTAATTTCTTACTTCCAGATCCGGCTCATGTAACCGCTGTTGAAATTAATGCCTCATTACTGGTGCAGGTCAACGGGGTAACGAGAGGCTTCTTGCTGGTGCCTCTGGACGGCACTAAATACGGCATTGATTATCCTAATCAGCAGATAGAATTAAATGCAGGTTTCCCGTTACTCACAGGCGAAACATTGACGATTATAAAATTAAGATGGATACAGACATGAGAAATATAACTTTAATAGCGATACTGTTTTTGTTTTTATCTCCATTGACGGGGCAGATACAAGACTATCAGATCAAGGCACCATTACCAAAGGATAGCACATGGGTGATGCTTTCAAATACTAATTCAATTAGCCCTAAATGGGGACTTGGAAAATGGTTTCAATTAAACCCATTAATTGATTCATTGGTTGGTGTGTATTCCGGAGATCTTGACTGGATCAAACTAGGCACGGTCGCAACTGTTCCTAGCAACACGGATAGTATGTTCCATAATGGCACGGTTTCAATTGGAACTACAGCAGCCTATACCGGCATGTTAAATGTTATCGGAAGGCTTGATTTGAGATTTGGCGAGTTGCTTGATTACAACATAATGATAGGTAGGGGTACTGGAAATCTTAGTATGACCGGTGACTTGAATATTGGAATAGGAAGCCTTACGCTGGCTTCGGTAACGACAGGACAGTATAACGTAGCGATTGGGAGTAATTCTGCCGGATCTATAACGAGCGGGAGCAGAAACTTTGCCCTCGGGGCAAACACAATGAACGAGATAACTACGACCAATGATAATGTGGGGCTTGGCCACGCGTCACTTAGCGTATATACTGGCGTTGGGTCTCTTGGCGTTGGGTCGCAAACGCTAGTGTCATCAGAAACCGGAAATTATAACTCAGCAATTGGATTTAAGGCAGGATTTCAATCTAATACTGGTGCGCTTAATACATTCCTCGGAGCGGAGTCAGGGTACACAACCGATGGCTCTAGTAATGTTATGATTGGATATCAATCTGGGCGTTCAAATAGCGGATCAGGGAATATTTTTCTGGGAAAAGAATCAGGAGAAAACGAAACAGGGTCAAATCGTCTTTATATAGATAATTCAAATTCGGCCACCCCATTAATCGGTGGTGATTTCGCAGCGGACACGGTGCGGATCAATGGGGACTTGTCGATTCGGGATGCCGTATCTGGTGCATCGACTGACAGCGTTATGGTATGGACACCATCGAACGGACGGGTCAAGATGCGTAACGCTTCGGCCTTTGGCGGCACAACTAATCTAACCATCGGCGGGGCTGGCCCGACTTATACGGTTGAATCCAGCACCGGAACTGATGTAACGGTTGCAGGGGCTGGAGGAATAACGCTATCTGAATCACCTGCAAACACGCTGGTAATTACACAGGGTGCGGAAGTTGACGGATCAATCACCAATGAGTTGCAGACATTAGCGACCACATCGGATGCAACGTCTAACACTACGACACTTTCGAATAGTGGCGGGTCGCAAAAATTAGTTGAGGGGACGGGCATAACATTGACCACAACAGGCACCGGATTAGATGGGATCGTAACTATCGCAAACACGGGAATCATTACCGAAGTTGACGGATCAATCACGAATGAATTACAGACCATCGCTAATACATCTGATGCAACGTCACACACGCAGACCCTTTCAAATTCTGGTGGGTCAACTCAGTACATAGAGGGGACAGGCATAACGATCACAACGGGCGGTACAGGGTTGAATGGAACAGCCACGATCGCAACCACTGCGTTACTTACTGAAGTGGACGGGTCAATCACTAACGAGGGAAGCCTAACGGTAGCAGCCGGAACGGGAACCACGTCTATAATCAACTCAAACACCTCCGGATCAACAGGAGTTACCATTACAGCAGGAACGGGTCTGTCAATATCAGAGGCTGGTAATGTCATCACACTGACCAACACTGTCACAGATACCGACACCGATGCGCAACAGATCAGCGTAACGGGAGCATCTCAACCGTTCACCCTTGATCTTGATGCGGATGCCACTGATGCCACATTCACGGGCGCAGGGATAACGACAGTAACGAGGTCAACCAATGCGCTGACATTCACATCAACGGAGGTTGACGGGTCTACAACTAACGAACTGAACGTAATAGAAGAAGGTAACGTCTCTGTCCAAACTGGAAATACAAATATCGACTTTCAAAGTATGTTTGATGTGGCCACAGACGGAGCCGGAGAGGTTAATATCTCATTCGACGGCGGCGAGGCTACAACGGTCACAACAGCCCAATCAGATGATTTCCTACTCATACACGATTCGGGAGCAGGAACTAACGAAAAGATGTTATGGTCTGATTTCTCAATTGACCTGATCAGCTTCTACGATGGGGCGGTCTTACAAGGGACTGGTAACGCCGTTGATGTCGGGTCTGGTCTTGATATTAGTATGGTTGTCGCTGAGGCTAACATCAATCTTGATGCTTCAGAATTTCAAATTGACGGAACAGCAGAAGGCGTTGAGTATGTAATTATACATGATGCCGACACCACGGCTGGCCACCAGATACAGCGGCGGTTAGTATCGTCATTTGGCGGTGCGGACGGGAACGGAATCTACACAGGTGACGGGACATCTCCTAGTGATGTGGATGTAACGCTAACAGATAATATACGGTTTGGAAATGGTGCCGCAAACGATCTATTCATTGATGCAACTAATGACAGGATAGGAATGGGAACGGGTGGCCCATCATACGGGCTTCACGTAGTTAATGACGCCGGCATGGCATTGGAGCCGGCGGCTACAGGTGTTAACCAGATACTGAAGATAGAGGGCACGGCAGACGGAGGCGGCGGAACTACCGCGCAGACCACCATACTAATGACTTACACGGATGCAGACTATGCGGCAGGGGTTGAGCAGTCCGCATTGAACATGACTGTTCATAAAGAAAATGATACCGGAAATCAGCGGACAAGCGCAAAGGTTACGATGGTCGAAAATGATGATGCCGATATGATTGTGATGGAGAAGAATGTTGATTTTTCAAACACGACTGAATCACACATTGCATTTAACGCCGGGGTAGCGTGGACTCAGAATTATGGCGCATCAACAGGGGGTGTAGACTTAAATTTAGATAGGTCTTATTACACGGTTAATATAACGGGTGGCAATTTAACGGACACTATTAAATTGCCAGAGGTTGTGTCTACACTTGATAACTGGACAAATACACTTACATCCACTCAGGCGCAAGTGGGTCAGGAATACGTAATATCTAATCTACGATCCGGGGTTAACTTAATTATAGGCGCGTTCAATCCAGCAGGCACAAGTGATGATTTAATAGGCACGAGAACGCCACCAGGCGGTGCGGCTGGGTCTGCTATAAGTATTGTACCCGGCAAGTCTGTTATAATTAAATGCTATCAATTTGCCAGTAGTCTTGGATACTGGAATTATTGGCTATCAAATTAACCATATATGAAAATACTATTTTTTATTCTTTTGTCGATTTCGATTTCTGCTCAAAATCCTAGGAATCAGTTTTACTATTTCTCTGACTTCCTTAATTCGCCATCGACCACATCGTCAGACAACGACCTACTTTCAACAGCCAGCGGTGCATCCGCTTTGGCCGCATCTTTTTCTAACTCAAACAGATCCAACGCGGTTGGGGTCGTTGGCATTATAACAGGTACAGCAGCCACCGGAAGGGCGGCAGTAAACATACAAGGGACGGCACTAACGTTCGGCGGTGGTGAATGGAATCTTGAGTTAAGGATTGATTCACTTCAAGCACTATGTAGTGCCACAGAATCCTATGCGCTATTGGTTGGTTTCTTTGACACATACACAGCAGCAAATCAAACAGACGGAGTTTATTTTCTTTATGATTCAATTGGAGTATCAACCGGATCGGCCAGCTCTGACCGGTGGCAGACAGTAACGGCATCGAATGGGACTAGAGCATTCTTTGAAACACAAACCGATGTATCGGTTAATCCAACAAATTTAAGAATAGAAATAAATGCAGATGGTACATCAGCTAGCTTCTTTATTGACGGTGTTTCTATGCGGACGGAAAGTTTAAATATACCAATTGGGAAAACTAGAAAAACGGGCTTAGGGGTTCTGATAATCAAATCCGCTGGGATCACATCAAGGGCTGTGTATGTTGATTATTTGGAATGTGTTTCACTTTTTAATTCAACAAGATGAAAAAGAAACTTTTATTACCAATTATCATATTGGCACTTTTCGCATCATGCCAATTAATGCCAGCCATTCAGCCGGACAATGACTGGATATACAACCCACCTGATACGGTAGTGATTGATACGGTAGCGATTGATACAATAGTGAACGATTCAATAGTGATTGATTCGCTTCCGCCTGACCCGCTGGTCATTGATTCATGCACGGAATACACAATACAGAACACACCACAGTATGTGTTGCTATACATATACATAGCCGAAGGGCTCACGGGTAATTATAACTTTTGCGCTGGTAATTACTGCGATTCAATTGCAGTTGACGGGTCCGATATGGTTGAGAGAGTAACCTCAGTAATGGAATTATTCAACCCATCACTTGAATATGAAATTGTAGGGGAGTACCTGGACAATCTGCACATATTCGCATCCGGAACCAACAACTCCGATCTATTCAAATTAAAAGTATCAGTTAGGCAGCCGGGTCAAAAGTTCTTCTTAGGCTATGTTAGCCAGGGGATGCTTCTACATGGGTCTGTTTCTTTTGAAAAACATATCGAGCTGATCGACAAATACAAATCACTTGCACGATTCAATTTTCTTGGCACAAATTGGGACAGTACGCAATACGTCATTGCGGCTGACTCAATTCTAGGTCAATGTTACGGCGGGAAGAAATGGGCTGATTTTCGCTTTAATGCCGTTCCGATTCCACAATTTATGATTGATAAATTCGAGGATGCAGGATGGGAAAAAGTACTACACAATTAATAGTAATTAATTAACCTTTAAATATTTTAAACATGAAACACATTTTTATTGCCATTACTTTTTTGCTTGCCGTGGCATTCACGGCAAGCGCACAAACGCCGCAAATGTATGCGGGGACGATGGGACCAGATACGGTGAACGCATCTGAAACCATCTACCACTACCCCGGCGGCACCAGTTTTGCAACGGCAAGACGCTTTCGTGATCTTGGAGCATTGGAGGTGCTGGTGCAACTCGATTCACTGAGTGGTGCTACTAATGTTGACGTAACAGTTCAATACAGTTACGACATCTTAGGCACGCTGTGGTATGATGCGAGCACTACAAGCTTAAATGCTGGATCTAATACACTTGGGCGTTTTGTCCGGTTAGAAGATGCGGACTTGACAGCTACATGGGCAAGGATTAAAGCCGTGGGTACAGGTGTACAAGCAACTAGGTTCAGGTCTTCTTACGCATTTAAAAAGCGGATCTAGTGACCCGTAATTAAGAGGGGTATATGTCACTAATACCCCTCTTCTTTTTTTATAACTCAAAAAAATAACAATGAAAAATCTTATTCTATTATCAATACTTTTTATTTCCTCAATTGCTTTTGCACAGACACCGTTTTCAATACTGTCATCACATGAGAACAAGCCGGCGGCACTGTCAGCCATATCGTTAAACAATCCTTGGGTTGGCGCAAAGCTTGCGTACAACATTACAGGGGATGCATCTAACTCATTCCTGCTGTCTGCACGGGCATTATACATAGTGGCATCTGGTGACAGATGGGCACTGCCTATCATCGGCAACGTGGGTCTCGACAAAACAGACAGCCTGTCAGCGGACAACGGCGTGAGCCTTGGATTATTCCCCTATTACTCATTAACTACAACTGGCAAAGTCCAGGTACTTGTCCATGGTGGTCTCAATTACCATGTATACGACAGACCGGAGAATGGTTTCTATAATCAGGTCAGGATGCTGGCAGGGCTTGAATGCGCGCTATACGGAGATAGCGGTGGATCACCAATAACTTTATCAGTGGCACCTGAATACATAATTAACACTGGACCATTTAGAGCGTCCACGTTTGGAATAAATTTCACAGGGGTGTTACCAATTGCCAACGGGCTAGGGCTGCTCATTGAAGGGATCGCACCACTTAGTAAAGACTACGCATCCACCGGGTTAAAGATCGGGGTGATCGTCAATAGTGATTTGAAATAAAAGTAATGAACACCACAGAACACACGCAGCCAATGTTAGCGCACATCATTAAAGACCCATGGACTTATCTATCCACCGCTGCCGCTGCAATGGTGTTGGCTGTTAATTGGATCGCTGAGTATGCAACTCCGATCATGGGGCTACTCGCTGGTATCGGAGGGCTTGCTGTGCTGTTACTTGGAATCCTTGAAAAAAGAAAGAAGAATAAGCTCCTAGATCTTGAGATAAAAATCAAGGAGGCTGAATATAGAAGTGGACACGGAATTTACTAGACACCAATAAAAAACACATATATGGCAGCAAAAAACGGAAATGCAGACATAGCCAGGGAGTACAGGGCAACATACGGAAGTAAGATGCCGACTGCGAAGCTAGCTAGAATAATGTACGAAGGAAATAAGCTACAGTTTAAAGACGAAAATGCGGCTAGGGATTCGCTTAGATTTATAGAAGGCAAAAAAGGGTTAAGTATGATAACTAAAGCTGTTAGTGATTCTGAATTTTACAAGACAGAGCAAAGGCCATACAATCCGTACAACCTACCTGAATCAGATGAAACGATATGGGAGCCATATATACTTAATTCAAAAAGGACACTAATACTTTGCGACATCCACGTTCCTTATCACTCTATTACAGCTCTGACGGCAGCTATCAAGTGGGGCAAGGATAGAGACCCAGATACTATACTGTTGAATGGCGATGCTATTGATGCACACGGATTGAGCAGATATGTAAGAGATCCAAAGAAAAAAGACTTCGCAGCTGAGTTAGCTATTTTTGCTGAATTGTTCCAAGTACTAAGGAAAGAATTTCCAAGAGCAAAAATAATCTTTAAAGAAGGGAATCACGAAAATAGATACGACCAGTTTTTATATCAAAAAGCTGGGGAGCTTTCGGGGCTAAAAGAGTTCAGCCTCGAAGCAATTATACACGCAAGGGCTGAAGGAATTGATGTTGTAAAGGAAAAGAGAATAATAAAGGCAGGGGCTTTAGATATCTTACACGGGCATGAATTTGCATCAGCACAATTTTCTCCCGTCAATGTAGCGCGAGGGCTTTTTCTTAGAGCGAAAACATGTGCATTGCAAGGACATAATCACCAGACATCGGAGCATTCAGAACCGACATTAAAAGGTGATTTGATTACCACATTTTCTGTTGGCTGCCTTTCTGAATTGCACCCAGCGTTTATGCCGATTAATAAGTGGAACCACGGAGTGGCAGACGTTGAGATTGATGGAGACGCTTTCAATGTTTCGAACAAAAGAATATATAAAGGTAAGATACTGTAAGAATGGGCATAGAGAAAATTATTGATTTCATTTTCCAGTTTCTTAACGACTTCCTCCCATTCTTTATCGTTAAGGATTGGGAGAAGTCGGTAGTTCTTAGATTTGGAAAAGTAAACAGGGTGAGGGCTTCGGGTGCGCATTGGAAAATACCATTTGCGGAGGAGCCAATTACCTACTCAGTAGTAACCACTACCATGGAGACACCAGTACAGACACTTGTGACACAAGACGGCCAAGACGTGACCGCAAAAGCTGTTGTTAAATATAGCCTTAGCGATGTGGTCGCGCATACAATACAGATATATGATGCAACTGATGCCATCGTGGATATAACTCAGGGGCACATAATGAACGAGATCAATACCCACTCATACGATGAGTGCCGTGACACGCTAAGTTTATCCAACACCATTACCAAAAGAGTAAGGAATGAGGTGAAGCGGTACGGTGTGTATATTGAGCAGATTACCCTCACCAACTTCATCAAGACTACCAACTTTAGACTTTTCCAAGATTCTACAGAGTAGCTTTCGGTTAGCCGTCCAAAATTAGCACACGTCCAAAAGGTTACACTATGTAACCGTTGCATTATTCAAACTGGCTGATTTTTGTATTCATTCTGATCGGTTAACGATTCTGGAAAAAGAGACAAACATGATAGATCCTTTTGAATCATACGTTGGCCCCAGTGGCTTTCCTAGTGCAGACTGTACACCACCTGTTTTTCCTGACCCGGTATTCTCCGATTGCCCTGATGCGTATATAGCGCATGAGGGAGAGATTGACGAGATATATATCACTAATGTGGTATTCGATACGGGGACAAGTAAGTGGAAAGGCGTTGTGCTGCCAGTAAGTCATACGGTATCGGCAAACTTTATTGTAACAGGCATCGAGCGACTGGTGGGATTTGGGGATAAGCCTCTGGCAGAGGTGCTGACTGTGCCGCTTCCGAAGAATCAGATTAAGAATGTCGAAAGAAAGCACACGCTTAACTTCGATTTCACAGATCAGCCGATTGCTAATTACACACTCATAAGAGCATTGCAGGGATCGCAGCGTCTCTGTTTTTGGTATAAAACAATTGATGGTGATGTCTTCGGCGGAGCATCCGGCATAATTGCACGGGTGATCAATGCAGGTAATGTTCATTCTCGTGGTGAGAACGCGCTGCTTACGGGCACCATCATACTTGGCTGGGACAACATGTTTGATCCTCCACGTGACATACTTGATCCACCAGCTCCATTAATGGTAGGTGTGCAACCGCCTGAGCCATTGAGAGCTAAGGAGACAATACAAACAAAACAAGTGGCTGGTGCCACGGTATAAAAATACTTATGGCAGAACCAATTAAAAAAGTAAGACGCAGACCATCGGGTCGTGCAGTAGTACATGCAGAACATGTTTCACGAGTAGATGCATACGGCGATAGAGCGGTAAAGACATTTACCCAAGAGGCATGGGATGCTATCCCTGGAGTTCATTTCATGAACAAAGAGGGCATTACGAAATTGTCAAAAGGTGGATGGGTGTTAGGACAGGGTAAACTTGCAGATGCACCACCATCATTGAAAAAGGAAAGGCCTGTTAAGCCTGAGCCAGTCACACCGGTTGAAGATGCTCCTAAAGTGGAGAAGTCAACGGGGCTGGCATTTGAAAAGTAAATCATTGACATAATTATATGATAGAAATATCAGAGGAGCTTTTGGCGGTTGTGCTGGGAACAACGGCGGGGGAAATTACCGATGCCCTTAAAGATGGTGAACAATTGAAACCACAGGAAGAAATAGACACATTCATCAAAACGAAAGTTGATGAGCGTCTCTACAAAGCCAAAACTGCTAGTAGGCTGGAAGGTCACGGCAGGGGAGTAAAAGAATCCTTGACAGCGAAGGAGAAAGAGCTTAAGGCTAAACTTGGAGTTGAAGGCAACACCATTGAGGAAATAGTTGATGCTGCATTACTTGCGGCAAAGGCACATTCTACATTGAATCCTGATGATGTAAAAAATAGCGAGGTCTTTATAAACGAGACTAAGCGATTAAAAAAACTCATCGAAGATAAAGATGTGGAGATAAGCTCAAAGGTGCAGTCATTCGCCAAGGCCGAAACGATGCGCATTGCTAAAGAGCAAGGTGTGTCACTTTTAAGTAAGTTAAAATTTGTGCTTCCAGAAAATGAAGATATAAAGGATGAGAATTTATCCAACTTGTTTGAAAAGTTGGAGAATGAGCAGACCCGGTTATCAGTAGTTGATGGAAAAATCATTGTCCTGGATGCCAACGGCAGACCAAAGGAGAATGAGGCAGGCACAAAAGAACTGACTTTTGAGGATCATTTTGTTGCGAAAGCAAAAAGGTATTTTCCACAAGCAGTTGCAGATGGAAGGCAATCACCGGCGAATAAAAATCAGGATCAGAAAACGGCTAACACCGATATGCCTGAAATGAAATCAACGGAGGACTTCTATACAGCACTGACAGCGGAAAAAGATACCACAAAGCAACGTGCAATTAAAGCTCACTACGAGAAGCTAGTTGAGGATGGGGTAATTACATAATTAACCATCTAAAAAATTAAAGCCTTATGGCAGCAGGAACTTTTACAGCATCGGTTTTGCCCGATGTTCTTATCAAAATTAATGAAATGTTCAGCGGTGAGCGTCATACTCCCGAGCTGAATAAAGACATCCAGACAATTCAGGCACTGGCCGAAAGGCAGACAGCACGATTTGACAAGTTGGATGTTCTTCTTGATCACATGGATTGTAGAGGGGCAAAGGTTGTTTTCTTAAAAGACTGCACGAATACTGCAATCAATTTGATTACTGACCCTATCACCTCATGCACATTGACAGGTGCTGAGACAGAATCTGAGTCATTAACACTGGCCAACAACCTTGGATATGCTGATTCCTTTTCTGTCAAAGAAGAGGACTGTAAAGATCTGTTTACCATTGCTGACAAGATCGCTTTTCTCATGGCTTCCAAAATGGCAGCTATTGAAGAGAAATTGAATCTTGCCTGCATTGCTTTTCTGATAGCCAATGAGCAGCCAGTAGCTGACCCATTGACCTACACAGAGACAGGCAACATCGTCAACATCCCGACAGATGCATGGACACCAGCATTGCTGGCAGAGATGGCCGTGATGGCTAAGCTGTCTAATCTGTACAGCCCATTCATCATATCAGGATCAAACCTGTATGTGGCGAATTTCCTTGCAGATTATCGCAGCCAAAGTTCTCCATCGGTTGATGCTGTTTTGAAATCAGGTCCTTTCGATATCATTTTCGATATCAAGAACATTGATACCACCGTAGGAGCGAATGCAACATTTATGGTTGATCCTTCATCTTACGCTTTCTGGTCTACTAATCAATTCCAGAACACAGCACCGCAAGAGTTCAGCAAAGGATCAACGCTGTATGTATGGAAGCAACGCGCACCTCGATTAGTTTACAATAACAACGGTGTTCTCACGCCTGTTTTCTTTGATATGTCTACACAGGAGACCTGTGCAGTGGTCAGTGGAACAAGGTATGTGAACCGGGTTTTTGAAATTGTATTCCGCGGAGGTCTGCAACTTGGACCACAGGTTTGTAGCGCGACGGATACCGGTATTCTCCAGTTCAATGAATTGGCAGAGTAATAAAGAAGCCATGATTTTTGAATAATAAAAAGGGCAGCAAACCATGAAAGTTGCTGTCCTTTTTTTCTTTTAACCAGTAAAATAAATACCTATGATTCAGGAATTAATTAACCGGCTGTTACTTGGCAATACCAAGTTGTCCGGCATAAGGACCATCCTTGTAAACACCATCGTGCTGATACTGGCAGTCTGGGAATTTGCCTCGAAAGATGGTGGCATATTCTCCATGCTGTGCGAGAGCTTCCAGATACTTTGCGATATTAGCACATCTCAATTCTATGTTGGTGTATTGGTTGTGATATCAGCGTTGAACAACGTGCTAAGATGGGTAACAGTAGCACCTGTTGGATTGACCGCATCACCAGCGCAGATGAACGCAGGATTTTTTAGGGCACCAACATGGGCGCAGGTAGCCATTAGCTATATAGCCATACTATCATTGTGCGTAATTGTTGTTGTAATAATTAACGCATTTGCATAATGCCAGAGCTTCGCCGTATAGTGGGATGCACAGAGACACATAACGCATTCAGCGATGAAGCGGCAGCATATAAGATGCTCAATTGGCTGAAGATAAAACCTGATGCCAACGGCGTGATCTATTGGCATGTGGCTAACCTAACAGCTAAGATGGACAAGTACAAGGTGCTGTTTGCCTTTCAGACTTGTTTTATTAAATGGCAAGCGGCTTTTGATTTGATAGATCCGGTTGGCAGGGTCATTGAATTAAAATCAACAGATGACTGGCATCAGGCTCAGATCCGTTTATATTTCTTGGAGCCGGGAGCAACAAGCCAATCGGTAACTATATCGGACGGATCGGCAAAGGTTATCAGTAATGCATTTCCGTTTGACGGGGCAATGGGTGTGCTGGCTCATAGATTGCACAACTCATTTGACCTGTACTTCGATGAAGGGGAGCAATGGAGCGACATTCATAAGTTTGAAAAAGTAGGTAATGATTATGTTCTGTACGTGCAATTATGGCAGGTCGCTATGCACGAGCTTGGGCATATGTTCGACATAGGCCACGCATCGGACAAGACTGCAATAATGTATCCAACCTATGACGGTGAACACATTGATATTGTGGCCGATGATCTGGCTGCATTATCAGAAGCTTTTTCAAAAACAAAGCAAGAAATAAAAAAGACCATGGTAGCAACAACGCCTCCGACAACATTAACAGACCCACGGGTCACCCATTTACAGGGGACTTTGCCCGTAGGCCCAAAGGCATATGGCAAACGATCACTGGTATCGATCAAGCAGATAGTGGTACACCACTCTGCCGATAATGGCACACCTGAATCAATCGCACGGTACCACGTGAACGGCAATAAGTGGCCCGGCATTGGTTACCATTTCATAATTGACAACACAGGTAAGATTTTCCAGACAAACGACATGGACACAGTTAGCTACAATGTGGCTAATCAAAATACAAAGACATTAGGGATATGCCTGATCGGTAACTTTGATATCCAGCAGCCTGTAGAGGCGCAGATCGAGAGCCTTAAATGGCTGATCGGTGCCGTCCGTGGAGTAGTTGGGCAGCTGCCTATTTTTGGCCATAGAGATAAAGGGCAGACAGCGTGCCCAGGAAATAATCTGTACAAAATTTTAAAATCTATCGATGTCAGTTAGTACGTGTCTTTCCGGAATAGTAGGGCTGTCGGCCAATGACTGTGAATGCTTCGCAACCTCACGGCCTGAAGACTATGCCGCATCATCATCAGGCTATTATATCGATGATCCTGAATATGGTTTTCCCCTCAAGATACCTCAGTCAATGCAAGAGTGTGGGGAGAGCAACCTTTGGAATGTGCTTGACCGGGCACGGGCTGCCGGTATCACTCAATTCATTACCGATTTTGGGGCTAACCTTTTAGCAGGTCCATATAAGAAGAAAATAGAGCCGTTCAACGGATGGATAGGGAAGGCCACCCATAGCTTTAATCTGACAACGACCAGCACGTATGCTGGTATCCGGATATGTCCCTATGTTTTTAGGGGCACCATGGCCAAGGTCTTTGAAATTGAGTTATACATTCAAGGGCGCAACGGTGACACCATTGCCGTTGGTCTTTATGATTTAGCAGCTCTCGAATCAGGAACTCCGCTGACTACCGTCAACGTGGTAATTTCGAATAACAAAGGGAAGACAACGCTGTCTACGGAGTACCTCTATGATTTCATGGACGATTACTCTCAGGAGCGTGATCTGTGGTTGCTATATCAACCCGGCGTTGGTACGCCAAGAAATAATACAGTGAGATGTGCAACGTGCGGGGGTAAAGACCTATGGCAGAATTACTTTGCCATCGGTGGCGTCACAGGTATAGATCTGGTGACCATCAGCGAATTGACAACACAGGCCACCTACTCGTATGGGTTACGCGTTAATTTAGGAGTAAGCTGTGGGCACACATGGATGTGTCAAAATTGGGACTACGATAATGACGCATGGGCTAGAGTAATGGCTGAGTGTATTATGCTTTTTGGAATAAGGGCACTAGCAGGGATCATTCTAAAGGAGCCTGGCCCTAACAGATATACGCAGGTAACGAGGGAGGAGGTAGCACTTCACAGGGATCGTGTTAATACGCTGCTTGGTCAGCGCATGCCATGGTTGGCGCAAAATGTACCGGCAACGGCTACCGATTGCTTTATCTGTAACAATAAAATAACCGTGTCAGAGTACATGGTTTAAGAGACCGGGTTTTTCATAGGTACTGGTTTTGGCCGTTGGATTAAGAGCCAGCGGCCTTTTTTAGTCTATAATTACAGCACTGTAATACTGGGAAAAGTTAGCCATGCATACCGATGGAGATTTCTTTGAACCCGGATAGATATCTAAATTTACCTTTGATGATTCTGCACGGATCATCACTATCTCATTAGTGGCTAGTAGCTGGTAAGAATCAGGAGGCATATCATATATAATAACAGTGCTGTATAACCCGGCTGATGATTCGTATTGACTAATTTTTCTGGTCAATGACTGCCCTGTTATAATCTCACCATTTGCCAGCTTGATCATGAGTTTGTCCTCTGTGTCGATGGAGAGTAGCCGGTCTGTGTAAAATATAGCGCATAGATAGGTGATACCCTGAGCCGTTGCCAGACGAATGTCTAATCCTACAGTACTGTTTATTTTTGTGGAAAACCTAAAAACAGAGGTGCCGATGGTGGTGTCTCCGGTCATTTCGTCCACATCAATCTCAATTTTAAAATCATTCTTTTGGCTGATCAGCGTCATTGCCAAAAAGAGAAGGGGCAGTAAGAGTAGTTTTTTCATATAGCAAAAATAGGTTATAACTAGCCATTATGCGCCAATTTGATTATAATTACCTGAAACGTTAAAGTTTTCTTAAATGTTTACAATACATGCACACCATCCGTATATATGCTATATTTGCAGCAACAACAACAAAATTACAATGAACAACAAGGACTTGGCAAAAATAGAGGGGTCATTGCCACGCGGTGGCAAGTGGAGGCTTTCCCAGATATTGGGATGTGACCCGTCTAAGATTACAAAAGCTTTTGCAGGCATGGTAAGAGATCCGGTTTTTTTGGGAAAGCTAAAACAGGCAGCTTTGAAAATAGCGGACGAATATAAGCCTTTGGTATAATAATAATAATATCTCTCATCTCAAAATCAAAATCATGGAAGACATTTTTGAAAAATTAGCACACACGCTGAAGCCCATTGAGACCACCTACAAGAAAGTCACTGGGCAGATAAAGGACCGGGTGGTAGGTCTTAGCTTCGAAACAACGATTGACAAGATCATAGTGATCCTTGAAATATCCGGCTACCAGACAGGCGGGGTGATTACATCAACTGATGTGATCATCATTGAACACAATGATTTTCAGGAGTGGCTGCAGGAGAATGAAAAGATGCAAATCGACTTGGGCGAATTTGAGGACCCGACTACCTTCTACCTATCCTATGCTGAGTACATGATGGAGCATGTCGACAAAGAGACAATAGCACTTTATCTGGTGAGTCAAGATCTGGTCAGCGATGGCTACATATGGACAAGCCCGAAGCCCTCCAAAACATCGACTGTATGAGGCAAGTATACGAGGTGCCAGCGGAGGACATGGATCTGATAAAGGAAAATAATGTCTTCATATCCGGAATAAAAAAACGCATAGAGGCAGGCCATGATAAGTGGCTGACCGTTGGAGAGGCAGCCAAGTACATTAAGAAATCACCGGCCCATCTGAGGGGCAGGTTAAAAGACCTCATTGGCTTTCATAAGGACGGAACCAGAGGCAGCAAATCACCACTACTATTTTCAATTGATGCACTTGACACCTATATGTCAAGGCACTACCACCCACCAGTGGAGCAAGAATAACTGTAGACCATTGGAGTGGCTACAATTAAAAAGGAACGCCGGGGTAAAAGTGTCCCGGCTCCTTAAAAAATTATTTTTCTAACAATTTAAATAAACACAATCATGGCAAACAAAAATGAGCAGGCAACCGTACCTGATGAAAAAGCGGTAGTGCCAACTAATGGGCACGGAACACAAATTGCAAAAGCATCTGACAAAGTAGAGCGATTCACAACGGTGGATCTGGACACAGCGGCAGACCTCCCAGATCTTGGATCAGCGCAGGAGTTACCGATTGATCTGATGTCCACATACTGGACTCCTGAAAAAGAGGGAGAGGTGAAAAACCTTTTCTTTTCAACCATCGAAGAGGCTGAGTTAGTAGACAATGATTCAGGTGAAGTGAAGATGCTCCGTACAGCTTTCTTTTATGAAAAAACAGCGGATGGCATTAAGACGATACGGAACGCCTCAAAAAGGCTGGTAGGGGCAATCGAGAGTAGCAGGATAGCACGCGGCACACCTGTGAGGATTACCTATCTGGGCAAGAAAAAGAATGTTAATAACGCTTTCAAAAGCGATGACTGGACTATCAAGCCATTACTGATTGCAGTTAAAGGCTAACGCCTCCCTGTTTTTTTAGGGGCAGGAACTGAGATGCCTGCCCCACTTTTTAAAATCATTTTCAAAACACATAATCATGGAAGCAACATTTAAAATAGGCGATACCGTAAGGGTCGTTAAAGAAAACATGTGGATACATGTTGGTCAAGAGGGAAGGATCACTGAAATTGATTGCAGAAACAATCGGCCTAGAATGGCTACGCCATTTAATGGGAATTTATGGATGAACCCAGACCATCTCGAATTGGTAATCCAACCAATCGACAAAAGCAGCATTAATGAAATGGCCGCAAAGTATCCGGGTGCTAGGGATGCGCTCAAAGAGCTTTTTCCCGATCATTCTTTTCTGCCTGAATTAATCTCTTTTGCCGGGTCGAGAGCAGAACTTTCTTTTTTATCTAATAAAGTATTTGGTGATGATTGTGCTATGCAGGTGACTAATGCATGGGCTGATGATTTTCCAGAATACATAGGCAAGTGTTTTGGCGTGTGCGACATGTACGAAGTATCGCTAAAAAAAGGCATTGACTGCACCATCGTTGTAATCACTAAAAAATAAACATAATCATGGAAGCAAAATTTAAAGTTGGTGACATGGTACGGGTAACAATAGCAAACTGTTGGATACCTATTGGACATAAAGCAAGGCTCACTGAAATTAAAGTGGGATGCCTATCACATAGAATGGTTGGGCCAGATTCAACGTATTATTGGATGAGCCCCGACCACCTCGAATTGGTAAGCCGACAGATCAACAAAAGCAGAATTGATGAAACCCTTGCCAAGTATCCCGGTGCTGAGGACGCACTAAGAGAGCTTTTTCCAGATCATTCGTTTCGGCCTGAATTAATTTCTTTTAATGGGGCTTGGGAAGCACTTGCTAAGGTGTCAGATATGGTATTTGGCGACCCTTTGGCTATGCAAGTAGCAAAGGGATGGGCTGGTAATTATCCGGAATACCAAGGAAAATGCTTGGGCGTGGCTGGCCGGTTTGATGTGTCACTAGAGGAGGGCATTGACTCGACAATCATTGTAATCACTAAAAAGCAAACATAATCATGGAAGCAACAACATTTGAACCAACAGATGCAGATTTTGATCTGCTTGAAAAAGCACCGGTTAACGAAGCGTTAGCCACAGATCGGAATCTGATTATAAGGGCATTAAAACTGCACAGCGGAAATATACCAGATGCGCCTAAGATGAAAGTCATTACAGACGAAGGGGTGACCATACGGGACAGTTTTGAAATGTACCTAACAAATAAAGAATTCTATTCCACGGGGTCGTTTGCAAAACTAGCGCTAGGTACGCCATTAGATTTTCAATGGGATATTTCAGAGGGCGTTAAAAAAGAACTGGAGCAGTATAAAGAAAGGTCTCACTTTGACCTTGGTACGTTCCTACACCTAGCAATATTAGAGCCGGAGCAGTGGGACATGGTAGTGGTAGAGCCGGAAGCATCAAGGGCTAGTCATGATGGATGCGATACGCTTATTGAATTTTGGGAGATGCAGACAGCCAGAGTGCCAGGATATAACATAGGCGCAGATATTAAGCTGGACCAAAAAAAGAACTACATAGACAAACTGAAAGTTGAATCTGGCAAAGCATGTATCACCGCAAAAGATGCGCTGATAATTAAAGTGCTGAAAGAAAGGTGGATGGATTACATGGGCGGCGCATGGTACTACATTCTGGAAAAAGCAATTAAGGAGGTGTCCATGTATGCTAATGAGTATAATGGTTTACCGATGCGCATACGTCCGGACGGACTGCTTTTTGAAAACCAAATCGGAGTGAATGCTATAGTCTCTGTAAAGACAACGTCTGCAAAAACGATACGGCAGTTTGTGAACCAGTGCGTTCAGCTGGGGTACAACATCAAAGAGGCTGCATATCAGGACATAGCCTCGCATGTCTCAGAATACACATTCAACAATACCATATCTGTAATATTCCAGACCGTTGAGCCCTTCAATGTAGGGGTTTTTATTTGGAACAAAGACGATATAGCCATTGGACGCGGCATGTTCAATGATGCACATCAAGAGGCTATCCAATGTATCAAATCAAATTCATTTCCCGGATGGGAGGAGTTAGCAGACGATGGGGGGATGATTGAATTAGATATGCCCGGATGGGTAGGTGGATCGGGCGAATAATATTTAAATCATATTCAAAAACAAAAATCAATGGAAGCTTTAGAAGAATCAAAGAAATCAGCAACCTATGACAAGGCGAGGCTCCTTGAGTTTGCCGCGAAGCATGAGAATATAATGGTCCCGTCATTGAAAACAAAGGAAGCTAATGCAGCCCTTAAAATAGCACTTGATATGATCCTTGAGGCTATTTATTTAATCAGAAAAAGAGCAGAAGAATTATGATCACCGACCTGATCATGCTCATCGGAGCATTAGCACTGTTCGGCCATTGGTTTGACAAAAAGGAAAAATAAGATTCATTCTGTTCAGGTTCGAGCCGTGAAGCCATTAGTAGCGGCTCTTTTTAAAAGACAAAAATGATTGAGTTAAGAGATTACCAGTTAGACATAGCCAAAAAGGCAGCGCAAAAGCTAACTGAATATAAACTGGCATGCCTCGCAATGGAAGTAAGGACGGGTAAGACATTAACAGCCTTGCATGCCGCTGATTTGTACGGTGCAAAAAGTGTGCTGGTAATGACAAAATTAAAAGCAATCAAATCAATAGAAGGTGATTATGTAGCACTGTTGCCGTCCTATAATATTGCCATAATTAATTACGAGCAGATGGACAGAATAAATCCATCAGATTACGATCTTATTATTATTGATGAAATTCAAAACTTTGGGGCATTCCCAAAGCCATCTGGCAGAATGATTAAGGCCAGAAAAATATGCGCAGGCAAGCCATGTATATTTTTATCAGGCACTTTCTCACCAGAATCATACAGCCAGCTTTTTCACGAATTAGCAATATCGTCATTTGGTCCCTATAATTATTTTTTACAAGATAAGAAATGGGGGTTTAAATATGGTTTCTACAGATGGGCGAAATCCGGATATGTAGCTATTATTAAAAAGAAAATAAGGGCTGGGCTAGAGGTGGATGATTATTCAAAGGCGAATGGGGATGTTATATGGAAGGATATAAAACACCTCTTCATAATGTTCACGCAGGAGGAGGCAGGATTTGAGGCACCAGTTGAGGAGATTTTTTTAAGCGTTGACATGATGCCCGAAACATTACGGATTTTAAAAACGATTGAAAATGACAGGATTTACAAAAGCAAAGTCCAGTCATCAGGGCGTGAAATAGTATGCACCGTAAATAGTGGCGCAGACTTGATTAATAAAATGGCTCAGGTCTCTAGCGGCACATTGATATTTGATGACGAAAAGACAGGCGCAATCATTGACTGGACAAAGGCGCAATATATCCGTGAGTATTTCTTTGGCAAAAAGATCGCAATCTTTTACAGATTCAAAGCCGAATTGACATTATTAAAACAATTCTTCCCAAGTCATACGGAGTCACCGGAAGAATTTAATTCACGAACTGACCTAACATTTTTGGGACAGGTGCAGTCAGCAAGGGAGGGTGTTAATCTAAGCAGCGCAGATGCGTTAGTGATGTATAACATAGATTTCTCAGCCACGTCTTACTTCCAAGCAAGGGCGCGCATACAATCAAAAGAACGTAAAGGATCGGCACCGCTTTACTGGATATTTAGCAAATCAGGAATAGAAGCTAAAATTTACAAAGCGGTTTCAAACAAAAAGAATTTCACATACTCATATTATAGCCAAAATGTTAGAAAGCAAAATACAGGCAAAGATCAAAAAAGAATTGGAGATCATGGGGTGGTTGGTGTTGCGGCCAGTAGCCGTTAGCATGTCTGGTTACCCTGATTTATGGTGTCTTAAAAGTGGGGTATGTGTCTTTGTAGAAGTGAAGATGCCAGGACAGAAGCCGACACCACTACAGGAGCACAGGCATAATGAATTGAAGCAGCAAGGCTTCACAACAATCGTTGCCACATCGGTAGATGACATTAAAAAAATTACAGGCTTGTATACTTTTTTATAAGCCCAAACTTTAAGTCCTGCAAAAGTGCAGGCGGTATAACTACTTTTTTCATATTGATCTTAGGTCATCCGGGGGCGAAGTCTTCCATGATTGTGCTTAACACCCACAGCCCCCGGATTTTTAAAATGTAACAATTTTTTTTACCAAAATATATATAAAAAACACTGATAACCATATGATAAAAGGACGTAAGCCAAAGGGTGGATTAAAAACGATTAAGCACCCAGCTACATTGCCACTCACTCCAGAGCGGTTTGTGAACGAAACAATGCACACGGTCAACTACCTGAAAAAGTATCAGGAGAAAGCGGCAAAGCGTATACAATCGCTTAATACAGAGTATGCAAAAAAGTATTCTCAATATCAGATTGGGCAAGTAATTGATCTACCCGATGGCGCAAAAGATGGGTACACCACTTTTCTGATTGAACATGTACAACCAGAAATAAAACAAGGAGAGGACAAGGCATCTGTGACAATCACATTTATTCTTTATGGAATTTATAAAGGAGAAGGCAAAGAGGATTTAAAAGGAATCGTTAGACCCGAAGCCGAAAAACCGATATGAAAAAGAACAGATATAAGTATGTCTTAAAAGGCGTACACGGAAAAAATAAAGAGTGGACAGGAATATTTGAAACCAAAGAGGCGGCATTAAAATGGTTTGACGAATGGGGTGATTTCTGGAAAGAGCAAAAAAGAGACCTTGAATTAGTCAAGGTAGGAAAGAATGATATTGAAAGATTTTAATAAAAAAAATATATGTCCAACACAATTAAACGCCAATCTGTAAGTAAGTACCCGAAATGCTTTTTAATGTCAACAGATGAAGATGGTGAGGCAGTCCATTTCGACATCCTTTTTGCCGCTATTTTCTACGGAACAGATGCTGTTACCGCTGTTGCTGAGACACGCATAGATATCAGTGTTGGTAAACTACTAGAGAAAGCATTTGAAGAAATAGATAGGTCGGACGTGCTGATCCACTCACTGGAAGATAAGATAGAAGTGGTGAACAGATTAAGAAAGAAATGTAATCGGTGGATAAGATGAATCACGGTTCACTATTTTCTGGAATTGGAGGTTTCGATATCGCTGCTGAATGGATGGGATGGGAAAACATCTTTCATTGTGAGTGGAATAAGTTCGGACAAAGTGTATTAAAATATTACTGGCCAAAAGCTATAAGTTATGACGATATCACAAAAACAGACTTCACTATTCACAGAGGACAAGTCGACATCCTCACAGGTGGATTCCCTTGTCAACCCTATTCGGTTGCTGGAAAACGAAAGGGCAAAGAGGATGAGAGACATCTCTGGCCGGAAATGCTTAGATGTATTAGAGAGTGCCGGCCGACCTGGATCGTGGGGGAAAACGTTTCTGGCCTTATTAGTTGGAACGGGGGATTGGTATTCGAGGAGGTGTGCGCTGACTTGGAAAGTGAAGGGTACGAAGTCCAACCGGTTATACTTCCAGCTTGCGCCGTCAACGCTCCCCACCGAAGAGATCGGGTCTGGATTGTTGCCCACCGTTCAAACGCAAGGATTGAAGGTTTGCACGAACAGAAGATCGGTTCAGATCAATTACTCGCTCCTACCAACGCCGCAAGCACGGGACGAAAAGAATGGGAGCAACGAAGCCGGAACACGGATACAACGGAAAATAAAACAAGGCTGGACGATAGACCTAAACGATCAGGCAGCGATGGGAATGCTACCAACGCCGAGAACAAGGGACTACAAGGGTGCAAGGACAACGGAATCACTAAAGGAATCAGGAAGAACAGAAACAAACAGCTTGCCGGATGCATTCCACCAAACTGGGAAATGTTCCCAACTCAATCCCCAGTTCGTTCTAGAAATGATGGGGTTTCCTCCGAATTGGACGGAATTACCTTTCCAAAGTGGCGCAACGAATCAATCAAAGCAGGAGGAAACGCAATAGTGCCCCATCTCGCTTTTGAGATATTTAAAGTAATAGAAAAAATGCAAAACAAATAACCTCCCATGTCCTCCCTATACGCATCAGCAAAAGATTACCTGGCAGCCGGCCTATCTGTTATCCCCTGTTCCAACAAGAGACCGGTGATAGGATCATGGTCACAATACCAGCAGGCAGCCCCTACCCTATCTGACATTGAAAATATGTTCAGGTCCCCAAAAGCGGACCAGATAGCTGTGATATGCGGAGCCGTCTCCGGATCTCTTGAGGTGATAGATGTGGACTTAAAGAATGACACCACCGGCACACTGTGGGACTTGCTGTGGAATGACCTCCTTGAATATTTTAATAACTCAATGCCGTTGGTCGTGGTAACCACTAAGTCAGGCGGTGTGCATCTGTACTACAGGTGCGAAGTAATTGAAGGAAATCAGAAGCTGGCCAGCGTAAAAAACAAAGAAGGCAAAGCAGTAGTAATTATTGAAACAAGGGGCGAAGGAGGCTATGTCATCGCACCACCATCAGCTGGATACACATTACCTGATAGCGCATCTTTAGCGGCAATAGCCACCATCACAACTGATCAGCGCACAGACATATTAGACATATGCCGGAAATATAACCAGGTATTTGTAACCGAAAGGCAGAAGGTATCTAATGTGCAGGCGAGCAATTACAAGCTCACTCCGTGGGACGCATACAACCAGGACACATCAGAACCATGGATGGAGGTAATGACAGATGCCGGATGGGTGGAGACAGGTGATAAAGATGGTAGGACATATCTTTCGAAAGCGGGCTCCGACAATAAAAACAAAGCCAATTGGAACCACGAAAAACGCCTCCTTTATATTTTCTCTACCTCCACAGAATTTGAAAGCGAAAAAGCATACACCCCATTTGCCATTTACGCGGTGCTGAAGTGCGCCGGTGACTTTGCAGAAGCCACCAGGCAGATACGCGCTGCAGGCTACGGTCAGCCATTCTCTGAAAAAGAAGAGGAGTTAATACACCATGCCACCACACTTTCGGACAAACAGATAGATCCTTTTGATATTTTTAGAATTTTAACCCCTGAATACTTTACGGCTTACCCAGACATCAAAGACTTACCAAAGGAGGAGCGAGAAAAAAAAACGAATGAGGCACTAGCGCCAATAATACGGGCAGGGGCAGAGAGGGCAGCGCAAGCCAAGGGGCTTTTCTGGGTAAAAAGGGGGAAAGGATTAGCGATAGTTGGGAGTGAAATAGTTAAATTCCTGCAGGCACAGGGTTTCTGGCTATTCGTGCAGGAAAGCGCATCCATGGCCTACCGATTAGTACACATAGACACCGACAGCCATATCATCGAAGAGGTGCCGGTTGACAAACTTAAGAAGTGGGTGGGTAAATGGGTGACTGATAACATAGATGATTATAAGGTCAGCGGCCATGAGCTAATGGTGGCACTCGTTGATTTCACCGGATGGGAGCGAATAATTGAATGGCTAGAAAGGGTGTCCATAGCTGACATATCATTTTTGAGGGATACATCAACAGCATCGTATCTGCCTTTTAAAAACGGGATAGTACATATTACCAAGGACGATATCCGGATAATGGAGTACCAAGAGCTGCCAAAAAATATGCTGCTTTGGACAAACCAAATCAAGGACGATGATATAGAGTTAGTAGGTATCGAAAAGGAACTTGACCTAAACCAAACACCGGTTTACCGATTCTTCAAAAGGATAGCAGGAATTAACCCAGACATCGAGAACCTACCCATTGAAGGACCGGACGGACTGATGGTTAATTATCCGGACAAGTACAATAACCTAATGTCGTTCTTGACCGGAGCCGGCTATCTGCTCTCTAATTACAAGGATCCAGGCAGGCCATATGCATATGTGTTGGCTGAAGACACCGCAACATCGAGGGAAGGAGGCGGAGCCGGTAAGGACTTGTTTATCAAATGCCTGATTCCTCTTAGGTCCGTATGTCTATTTCCTGCCAAGCTCTGGAAGGCAACGGATAGTTTTGCATTCCAAAGGTATAAATTGGGTGATGATATCCTTTACTTGTCAGATCTGAACCGCAACTTTGATTTCGAGCTAATTTATAATGTGGTCAGCGAAGGATTGCCGATAGAGAAGAAGAACAAAGATGCCTTCATGGTGCCCTATGAGCTATCGCCTAAGGTAGTAGCATCAACTAACTACGATGTAGATGAGACGAACGCACACGCGGCAAGGAGGCTCCGTAAGCTACTGTTTGCCAAATACTACAACCAGGTAGTTAGGCCAGAGGATGAGCTAGGAGGTATGTTCTGGGGTCCGGAATGGACACGCCGGGACTGGATGCTGTTCTACTTGCTGCTATTTGTATGCATCCAAACATATCTGGACAATGGGGTGATGAGGTTTGCAACAACCGAAAATATGAAGGCAAAGACCATAAAGCTAAAGTGTGGTGAAGACTTTTATGATTTCATTTCCGAATGGATTACCGCTAATGCCGGCAAGTGGGTGCCCAAAAAAGGACTGTATGATGAGTTCCTCGATGATTCTGAGCTGGAGCGAAAGGCTTACTCGAGCCGTAAGTTTGACTTTGCCATGAAATTCTACGCTGAGGTGAATGGGTACGTGGTTGGTGAGGTTAGAAATAAATCTCGTAATGTTGGGGATAGAGATCAGAAATACATTATATTTACCAAGGCAGGGCTAGTAGTGCCTGATTTCGCAGAAGGCACACCATTTTAGCCAAGTGGGGCACTAAGTGGGGCTACATCAAAGCTTTAGATAAAGCAAGTTAACTGTTTAAAATTCATACATTTATATAGAGTGGGGCATTATCTCCACTCTATTTTTATGTTTTGCTCTGAAATTATTTTCAAAAATTAAATAAAAAAAAAGTTCAAGACCACAAAAAAGGGTGCCGATAGTGCCCCAGAGGGTTAAAATACTGATATATAGGCATTTAGCCCAAAATCATAGGTCCCCAGTTGAGTCCCCAAAGGGTATTCTTAAGTCCCCAGAGCTATTCTTAAGTCCCCAGCCAAAAAACTGCAATAAAAAAATATTGGGGCTAAAAAACACGTTTTTCCATGGTCTCCTACCTCTGTACCTGAGTAGTAGTAGTTTAAAATATAAATATATACCCGGTGGAAGCATAGGAAATGGGTGAAAAAAGCCCCATCCAGGTAGGATACTAACCCCTTACTAACCCCTTACTAACCCCTTACTAACCCCTTACTAACCCCTTACTAACCCCTTGCTAACCCCTGCACCTAAATGTGAGACCCATCACTGATTTTCAATCTTTTCAATTTTAATTGAAAATTGGTATAAAATTTAATATGTTAAAGTATATCAAAGATGATACATGTGTCAAAAAAGATACTATCTTTACATTATTAATAACAACAAAAACAAAATCATGACAAATCAAGAAATAAATAACAAAGTAGAAGATATAAAAGCCAAAGGATGCAAATTATCAGATAAGGCCATCATTGCAATAATTATGAAAGGTCAAAAAAACAGCGCAAAAAACATAAAAAGGATAGCAAAGGGTTTTGATAAAAGAGCCGAAGCATTAGCCAACCCATCAAAAGGCAACTTAATTGTGGATGGTGTTGTGTATGATAATTTGAGTGATTATAACCACGCCTGTAGCGTAAGAATAATGAGAAATAGATAACCAAACAACACCGGCCCGGTGGTCAGGGCGAAAGAAAAACTTGCAATCATGAAAGCATTACAAAACTTTACAAACGAAATAGCTAATGTTGCTGAAGTATCTCATGAGTTCTTGGGTGATGGTCTTCAACGGCTATGCTTCAAGTGTTCAAAAGAGGTAGCTAATGATATCATCAGACACGCTGTTAGTATGGGACTGCCCCACGAAAGAAACAGCGAAGGAGTGAATATATACGGTTAATATTAAAACGCCTACTCGGTGGTCAGGGTAAACAAAAACTTGCAATCATGAAAACATTTGAATTAGTAATGGGAGGTATCACAGTGGAGAACCTTTACATGTCCAGAGGTAGCGGCTACGGCCAGTACTACCTGAACGGAGATTTCACATTTGAAAACAAAAAAGTAAGAGTTAAGAAGCATACGACCGATTCCCAAGCATGGGATGATAACCAAGACTGCGAGACACCCGGTGAGTCATATGAGCTACTTATTAAAGTGCTTGGTCATTTATTGCCTGATATGCAAGAACAGGCAGCCGAAAAGATAGCCGACATGATCGGTGATCAGGTTAGCTGAAGAGTGGCTAATGCCCGAAACCGGAGCGATCCGGTCTTAACCAAAAAAAAACTTGCAATTATGAAAACGATAACTTACATGGGTGGGGACACCCAACAAGTCCCAGAAAACGTATCCGACAGGCTCCTGCTGGCAAGCACATCACCAAATATGTTATGTGTGGAAGGGCTTATGCTGAACCAAAGCAAAAAAGATGCTCTTTCTATTCTTTTGGCTGCACCCGATAGGATACGCAAGTGTGCAATGTATGTCACGCTGATGCGCAAATATTCAAATCCGTAGGTTTCCGCAAGTTCCTGCGGCGTTGGCCCCGAACGGATCGGGGCTTTTTGAAACTAAATAATTAAATAACTTATATATGACCGAAGATACTTACTGGAAAGAAAAATTAAGCAGGGAGCAACACCATCTTGATTATGAACATCAATCTAAAATGAACACGTTGGTTCAGACAGAAGAGATGAACTTATTTTCCCTACTTAAACCTAAAGTTGGAATAGATGGCAACCAACATTATGTCTTATATGGAGAGAACTTACAAGATGGAGTTGCTGGCTTTGGAGACACACTTATTCTTGCCATATCTGACTTTAATAAGAGTTTTTATAGCGTGGTGAAGAAAAAAAATAGCACATAACCAAAGGCACCCACCACAGCAAACCAAATCAGATAATATGCACTGGATACAAGTACAAAAACCACGATATAAAATAGATGGGTATATCTGGGTCTCCTGTGTGGCAGAAATAAGAAAAAATGATACGGGCGAAATAAGAGAATATAAAACTGATGAGCTTCTAAGGAATGGTGATATCACCCCATCTGTCTTTAAATGGGAGGATAATAACTATTCCTGTGACTGCAATAGGCGGTTGTGCTTTGATCGCGCATCAGATACGGATGAAGATACGGATGAAGATACCGATGTTGTATGTTCGCACGGTAAGTACTCCGTCAACCTGAAAAACAAAAAAGACGGCAAGGTCTATTATCGCGAATTTGGGGCGCAACCAAAGGCACCCACCACAACAAATAAATCATGAACACAATAAACCACAGAAAAGAAGCCTTAGCCCTAATGGCCTGGCTTAGGATCGAACAGATAGAACAAGGACTATCAGACCAGACCATATCTGACCGCACAGGCATTGGCAGGGCTAACATCAGCAGGATGTTCAATGGAAACCATCTCCCACGCCTTGATACTTATTTGAAATTAAAAGAAGCAATTAAGAAAAACATATCAGATTAAACCATATATTTGCATCAGCCACTCCAAGGATCTACCTAATCAGGTAGGGCAATGTCAAAACTAATCACTAAGGCCGGAAACAAACCCGTACAGGTTGCACCTGTGCTGGTTAATCCAATAAGCCAACCGACAATACAACAGCCAGATGACGGGGGGGAGCGCACAACATCAAATGTAGATAGCTCCCCCATTTCTTTCACCTTCCAACCAATTACTCCACTATCATGGAAGCTCGCTAACCTGGGTATTGCCAAGCTATCCATTAACGCCACCATACGTGACTGGATGGATCACGACACAGCTATCAGGAATTGGGTTCATACCTGCCTTACTGCATTCACTCAGCTCCCCAATGTGTTCACATGGTCGTGCCCTATCCCTGACCAATGGATCGATGAGATGGGCGGCAGTGAGATTATCTTTCATTGGGGCAAGACCGGGGAGGTATCAATTTGCAATTAAATGAATTAAATCAACAAACCAGCCTATACGCCTTCGTGCTTATTCACTAATTCACTAATTCACTAATTAATAAATTTATAAAAATGGAAGATATAATATTTGTAAAAAGAAGTTCCCATTCACAATTGAGAACAATTAAAAAACCAGTAATAAGGATGGAAATAAAAAACGGTCGATTTGTCGTCAGTGATATTGTCGCAAAGGCTTTAAGTGTTGATGATAACGATGGTTTAATGTTTGTATTTAATCGGGGAGCAAAGACAGCTTATGTTCTAAAAGATGATGAAGATGATGCTTTCAAATTAAGTCGCAAAGACTCGCACAGCTTGCGTTTTTCGTCAAAAGATTTGATGCAGTTTTTTGATGATACTTTTGGTTTACTAGAAACAGGAAAGTCATCATTTGTCTTTAGTGTCGATTTACAAGCTAATGCCAAAGGTTGGCACGGGGTCTCTTTAAATAAACCGCAATGACCGATAAAAACGAAACTCAGCCCATTACAAATATGCCGTTATCGGCTGGCATTTGCGACAATTGCGCAATACCAAAAATGGTTAATTCTGGCAATGGAATTGATGAGCCATTAGACCCTATTTTATATTGTGATAAAATGAAAAGAGAAATAATGCCAGAATTACCAGAAGATAGATGTGTGGAATGTCGGTTTTATGATTACCGCTAACGTTTTGCGGCTTGGCGTTCGGTTTTTTTCTTCAAAAAACTGACGCTAAGCCGCTGTTATCGGCTGCCCTTCTTTCGGAATTATTATTAACAATTTAAAATAAATAAAAATGTATAGAGAAATAGAATTTAGAGGCCAAAGTATTAACAACAACGAATGGATTTATGGTTACTATGTAAAAGACCCAAAAGGAGAGCATCGCATTTATTGGAAGCCCTTTGACGATGCAAGTAGTAATACTTATCATTTTGTAAAACCAGAAAGTATTGGACAATGGACTGGATTAATAGATATAGAAGGCAAGAAGGTTTATGAAAATCAAACAATAAACGCTCCTTCATATAATCCAAGTAGAATGAAATTAAAATTTATTGAAGGTGGATTTTGTGCAGTTCCTTTAAAAGATGATAATAGTTTTTATCCTATTGATATAAACCATTTCTATCCGTCAATTGGTTGCCAATTTAAAGTGGAGGATGATGTCGTTTAGGGTTGCCGCTAACTTGCGCATACTCACTACATTATAGCGGAATATATTAACCGAAACAAATAAACTATCATGATAATAGAAAAAACATTTTACGCCGTGCAGTGCGACAACTGCAAAGTGATTGCAGATAATGATGACGATATCGCTTTTTGGTCGGACAGGATCGAAAGCATTACCAATGCGAGCGAATACGACTGGTATATAGACGGCGAAAAACACTACTGCCCAGATTGCCACTGCTTTGACTATGATGACAATTTAGTAGTTGTGTCTTCACGAGCAAAACCATAACCTATATGGACAAGAACAAGATAATAGCCGACTGGCTAGACTTCGCCAAGGATGTAACATGTGCTGATTTATGCGGCCAGGACTGGCTCGAGTCTTTACGGGCTAGATCAATTGATTCTATTTCTTCACAGCCAAATACAACAGATGGGGAGATAACCGCAATGCCTGAATATAGGCAGTGCATTAATTCTGCTCAATCATCAAGAGGTGATAGGGCAACAGGTTTCTTGTGGGGTTTTAAAGCCTGCGAAAACCTAATGAACAATGGTAAACTAAAACAATAATGAACAAGACCGAAGAATTAATTACGCTTTTGGAAGGCTATAACAAATGGAGGAAAGGACATGAATCTGCTACCATGCCTCTCCCTACACAGCTTTCAATAGCGATTGATGATGCAATAGCCCTTATCAAATCGCAGGAGGCCGAAATAGAACGGCTCGAATCGGAGGTGTCCGATCTGAAGCATAAGGTCAGCCTCGGAAAACACGGGTTCAAGATGGGGGATATATGAAGGCGAATAAACCTTTAACGGACAAAGACAACCCAGCCGATTTGGTAGGTGCTGTTATGGGCAGTAGATTACTAGGTAAAACCAATGCTATGATTTTATTAATGATACCCGCACTTAATTCAGGCAGCAAAGTTGGTGTTGCAGGCTGTAAAGACCCTAAAGATATAATTGAACGATTAAAGGCGCACGGAATTGAAGCTAAGAGTGAACCAATGATTGCAACACAACCATTAAAAACAGTTCACAAATTGAATAGCATTGAGGGAGAAATAATAGGTTTTAAAGGTGGCAATAAAGTTCAGACAGGTTTTCTGTTCTATTGCCACTAACGGGTGACTACTCGCTACGTTATTAATATTAACAATTTAAAATAAATATAAAAATGGACACAAAAAAGTATGACGGAATGGGAATATTCCAAGAAGCAAAACAAAGAGAAATTGACGGTATGGGATACTGGGCAAGACGATTTAAAATCGTTTGGCAAAGCAAAAAATGTAGTTGGCAATATATAATGTTAGATTGGGGTATTCGCTGGTCTGACCAATGGCAAATATTTCCCATTGCAAACGTAAGCGATAATAGCCACAGGGCAATAATGTTCGGATTTTGGAAACTACACTTAACAATTTCTTATGCAAGGTCAGGAAGTTTTAACCAAGATAGAAAATTATTCCTTCGTCAAAAGCTGTGGAAGTTCTATCAGTTGGTATCTTAGAGGTGCATATAAGGGCATTCAGATACTCACTACATTATACACCCTCTCATGAACGACACGAATAAGACCTGTACGAAATGCGCCGTAACAAAACCGCTTGATCAGTTCGGAAAGCATGATCCATCTTACGGCGATGGGCGCAAAACGATGTGTAGGGAGTGCGCCAATAAGATCAGGAAAGCAAAGAGGGGATCCTCCCATGTTGAATATATGGGGTACTTTTGATTGGGAATTTATACCCGATAAGGTAGTATAAGTAATTCATTAATCATATTTATACCCGATAAGGCACGATAAGTAATTCACAGATAATAAAAAAGCAATACCATGGCAAAGTATATAAGTAGTAGCCTTGTGGCTGAATATCTAAGTAGGGGACAGGACTACGGGAGCCTTACCTAATGCAAGTATAGAATCTTGTTTTGGCTATTACTTATATACATGTTAGCAAATCGTTTTAATGTTTGCTAACTTGCGGCTACTCGCTACGTTATAGCACGAACCAAATAAATAACCTGCCTCCGGGCGCAAATAAATTTAAAATGAACTTAATAGAAGGATTACACGAAGAAATGGACAGAGTAAGAGAAATCATTAAAACATATGATGAATTACCAAATAACGCAGGGGCTTGGGCTTCTGCGAATATGAAACATAGCATAAAGAATGCTGAAAGCTTATTGGCAATAGGTGATACAATAGGAATGATTAAAGCATACAACGATTTAAAGAAGTACGAGCATTAAATTCCCTATAACGGTTTGCGGCTTGGTGTCTGTTATAAGCCTATTAACAACTAAATTAAGTTGATATGACAAAAAATGAATTAATCGCAAAGCAACAATTTGAGATTGAGGACTACAAATCCCAATTAATCAAGAACACGGAAATTGCAAGAGCAATTAAGGGTAAGTTTTATAATATAGGACAACCGCTTAATGATAATGTTCTTCAAATGAATAAAGGCCAAATGAGATGGTGTTTTCAAGTTGTCGAATTAGTCGAGCAACTATATGGCTTATAACTTGCGGCTACTCGCTGCGTTGTAGCGCAATACATTAAATTATGAACGACACGACCCTAACATATGCTATCCGCAACCTATACGGGATCAATCCGACCCAAGACGATATTGCCGAAATAAAACAGGCCATCGCAACCGATAACGAAAATGACCGGCTATTCTGCAAACAGGTCATGAAGAAGAACCTGGCCGATAGAGGACTGAACGCGCAGGGGAGTATCTTTACAGATTAACTCAATCCAAAACAAATAAAAATGGAAAATTCAAAACAGCAGGTAAGAACTTTTAAATACATATCATTATTATGGCTATTGATAGCATTATTTACTATTGGATTTCTAAGTGGGTTATGTTTTGGAGTTTTGCTTTTTTTATATACAGATACCCACACGCCTTAGCGGTTACACTATGTAACCCCTCTATTTTGTCCCCTCCCCTAATTTTGGGGATATGGCAGACATAAGAGAAAAGATAACCTTCGATGATAGCGCCGTCATTAAGGGTCTTCAGAACCAGTACGACTTAATCACCTCCGTTGATAAGGCTCTACGCAGCACAGAAGTGTCTTACAAGGAGGCTTTTGATATTGCCAGCAAGCAGCTGGAAAAATCAAACAAAGCCACAACTGATGCTACCGGAAAGATAACCAGCCATATAATTGAAACAAATAAAGCCAAACATGCAACTGGTGGATGGGGCGATGCGTTACATGGAGTTGCTGACGAAATCAATATAATGGGCACAAACCTAGGAGGGGTTGTATCTAATTTGAAATCAAAGGCGGCTGCTTTAAAAAATGTAACCAGCGCAATAGGTGGGACAGTAAGAGGGATGGGCGTGCTAAAGATCGCCATTGCAGCAACAGGGATAGGGTTGCTGGTTGTTGCCCTTGCCGCCGTTGTTTCCTTCATGGGAAAATCCGCAACGGCTGCTGACAAATTCGGAGCTACAATGAAGGGGGTAAGTGCAGGAGCCTCATTTCTTGGGACCAGACTTGCCAACGCCACGGACGCGTTGCTTAAATTTATATCTCTCGACTTTAAGGGGGCCGCTGAGTCTTGGGCGGCAGCTACTAATAACTTTGCAGATGCGCTCAAGGAAACAGGCAGATGGACTAGGCAACTGGCATTAGAGCGGATGGAGCTAGACAGGCTGGCCAGTGAGGAGACGGTGACCAATGCAAAGATAAAGGGGCAGGTAGCCGGGCTGCTTTTACAGGCTGCAGACAGAAATACAGCACTATCCACCAGAATAGGCCTACTTGAGCAGGTTAAGACGCTGGAGGTTGATTCAGCCGAAAGGGATTTCAGACTGAATCAAAAATTATTTCTTAACGAAAATCTAAGACTAGCCCTGATCGAGAAAGAGAGAGAGCTAACCTCCGAAGAGATAAGAAATTTAAACGCGCTTAAGGTTGCGGCAATAAATGCTGGCAATGCAAGGCAGGAGGTAGCCATCACGACCACCTCTAGAATTTCAGGACTAATTAAGCAGGAGAATGCGCTAAGCAGTGCAGCACACCAAGCAGAGCTTGCCAGGATTAAGGCGTTAAACGAAGCCCTGCAATCGCAGATAGAGAAGATAACAGAGGCTGCCGACAAAATAGCCAATGAGGCACTGGATCCTGAGAGTAGGCTAAGGGCAGAGGCCAACCTTGCAACGCTGATTATAGAAGAGCAATTCAGAATCCTTGACCAAAGAGCAAAGGCAGCCGGTAAAGAGGTAGACCTGTCACAGGACAGGGCATACCTTTTGCTTGCCATTGAAAAACATCTGGCTCGTGATATCGAAAATGTAAGGGGTGAAAGCATTGCAAAGCTTGGAGAATCGGTCATCAAACCGCTGCAGGTCACAGAAAGGAAGGCTGTTGACATAGTTGGCAATGTACAGGATGCACTAATCAGGATGGGCGATAGCCCGGAGGTTAAGGGGTCGATGCTCACGCTGAACGAGAATCTTCAAAAAGCCTTTGGGCTAAACGAGGACGAGCTTGCATCTATAGGCAACAGCATATCATCCATATATGCATCAATGCAGCAGGGCACAGCGGATGCGATTGAAAAGAATAATGAACTTCTCGATTCTCTTCAGCAAACAAGGGAGCAGGCCGATGATGATCTAGAAAAAGAAATCGAACGCCGGGAGGCTGGGCTTGCAAATAATGTAGTGGGGAAGAAAAAGGAGATTGAGGAGATCAAAAAACAGGAGGCCATAGCACAAAAAGAAGCGGAGAAGTTAAGGAAAAAAGCAATTGCACAGCAGCTTATAGCAGATGCCGTTGCTCAGGCATCTAACTTGGCAACCATGATATCTAATGTGGTTGCATCTCCGGGTGTCTCACTCCTTGGTCCTGCTGGTATACCTATTGCCATTGCCACCATTGCCGCCTTTATTGGTATCTTGGCAAAGGTCAAAACATCCCAAAAGAAACTATCAGGCGGTGGATCACTTGACCAGGATGGCGTTACCGGCTTTGTAAATCTTGGAGGGCGCACCGATAAATCAGGGGGCAGAGGTCACCGGGTTGAGGATAGTAACGTAGTTCTGGGAGGTCGTGAGTTCATCGTTGGCGAAGGACCAGCCAATGAGCATAGGGAACTACTTGAGAGTATCAACTCCGGGCGGTTCACTGGAAAGGAAGGACTAAAAGAAGGAGGCCAGAGAGGGCTTCACTTCGCACTTGGCTACAACGGAGAGCATGACCATGATAGTGCCATCATAATGGCAGCGAGTGCCAGGAACAAGGAGCGAATGATAGTTGAGGGGATTGACAGAGCATTTGAGAAGCACGCTAACCGGATGATAGCGGCCATTGAAGAGAAGCCGGACACCACAGCCTACGAGCCCGGGATGATATTAAGGGAGCGGACAAAATCGGGGGTAAAAATTACGGAGACGGTGAAGGATTGGAGATGGAAGCCGGAGAGGAACTAACTTATCCCCTATCCCTCATTGATTGTTTTTTCCTTTCACCCTCTATACTCCTTGCCTCGAACGTGAGCTTTGTAAACCTTACTATATCCATACCCCACAGCTCAGTCATGCTATACTTGCCGACCATCTCACAGACATACAGCACTGTTTTGTGCCACTGTGAATCAATGAACGCAGCATAGTTGATTTCAGGAATGCGCTCCACAGGACGGCCATTCTTTGCTACCTGCAATCCTTGTTGATATTTGTTCCTGAAATTGGTATCTAGGAAATACTCTAGGTCTGTTCTGTACTCTGGAGCCTTATATCTGTCCCTGCTTCTTGATTTGGCAGTGACTGTATCTTTAGGAATGCTGATGAGAAGCCGTCTATTAAATTCACTTGAAGCTGAAAAAAACCACTGACATCATACCCCTCCTGATGTAATGTTGATACCTTCTCATCGTGCATTGCCTGGTCGAATTTAGATATGTCCTCACCTGCCTCATTTAAAAACAAAGCACAAAAAGAAATAACATCCGGGATCTCAGCATCATCGAACCTTTTGATTGCATTAAGTTGATTGATAGATAGCTCCCTGGCTTGCTGAATGGCACCTATCATGTCATTGCCGGATGATGCAGCCATGTATATCTTACTCAGTGTATCATACATGCCCCTGAATGTGGTATTGAAGGTGAGCTTTGGCAGCTGCTTTAAATACTCAACATATCTGGTCGTTGATAAGGAGTAAGTCACATGGAACCGCTTACCGTTTGCAGCAATTACACCTGATGGGATATCTATTTCTTTTTGCTTGGGAGCTTCACTCATAGGTTAAACATTTTGGATTGGACTGCTGAGAGCCATATGGTACAGGCTACTATTGAAAGATGTGTTATGATTGAGTAATAAGCTGATGTGTGGATGCAGTATCCTAGATATACCCACAAGGCTAATTGCCCCGAAAGGCAGACATTGCACACCAGTAATTTATGCAGCTTTTTATTTTTCACTAAGTCAATAAACTGACCCATGAAATCAAAAAGCATTTCAGGCTGAATAAGTAAAACCCAGACCTGCCCGATAACGGTGCAAACTATTATAATAGTTAGGTAGTCTAACAGCATTAATCAAGGATTGAGTAGTATATCCATGTAGTAATAGACCCGGCGTTCATGTTAACCAGATTGGTTGCCGTGGACGTACCTGTCAGTTGAATAATAGTGCCGGATGCAAGGCTCTCAATGCCGCCACCGCCAAGCGCTGATGATATAGTGTTTGCATTTGCTATAGATCCATACTTTGAAGGATTTCCGGCAACCCCAACAGCCATGCCGAAGGTGCTTGCTGGCCATCCGGAGGCAGCAAAAGCAATACTTACACTTACAACCACCCGATGGATCACGCCGCCAGCCGGAAGAGTGAACAAGTCTTCTGTCTCTACTGTCGCATTTGCCGTGAAGTCAGCGTGCGTCTTTGTTACTTTTGTTCTGAGTAGAATATCGGGAGATACTACCAGCACACCAAGCATACCGCTAACCGTTACCTTGTTAAGCTCACCAGTGGCTGGGTCACCGAACAAAACAATATCAGTGCCTACAGGTGTGGCGGCTGTGAATTGGTGATATTTTTTATTAGCCATCTATAATTTTGGTTAAAGAGTCATCAACTACATATGTTGCTATCGGAGCGTCACAAGCTGAATGATTCAGAACAGGAGATGCAGGGAAGCAATCAGGAAAGACAAGGGCAGTGAGCTTGAATACTAATCCAAAGGCAGCATATTGATTTATAAATTGAGCCTGATCATCGGCAAATGAATATTCTGCAAATGGGTTGCCCTCTATTTCGCGGACAAACCGGATCTTCATTTTGTTGACATAAATATTAAAGTCAGCATCTGTGACACCTAACACCGTCCAAGATATAGCCTGCTGCTTTATCATTATGTTGAAAAGCGTTTTTATAACCTCAGCTTTAGCGACATGGGTCATACCCTGATGGTCATTCATCCAAACATTCACGCTAAAGTCTTGCTCAATATTAATTGCTCTTCGCTTCGGTATATTTTCGGCAGCAGTGCTTGACATATCTCCTTCAGCAGATATAAGCATAAGCGAGGCATAGCTCTTATCTGTCGTCATTACATTCAATCCGTTGTAATCAGTAGCGCATCCATCTATCGTAACATTTTTAGCAACTGGGATTATTTTATCCGCAAACTGCCCATCCCTAACCTCTACCCTCTTGGTGTACGGTGTTACCATCCAACCTATCTGATCAGCCCATGTAAGTGACTCTAGTAATGGCACAACTACTGTACCTATTATTTGCTCAATCATGCTAATTTATATTTTCTAAAAACGTTTAATACGCGCTGCAAATTTAATTTTTGCAAAAGGGCAAACTCACTATCTGATGTCGCAAGGAAGTCACCAGATTGAGCCTTATTAAAATCAATTAACCTCTGCATCTCAGCATCATCGGAGCCAAAGACATACGTAGTTGATAGATCATCTGCATTAAGGACTATCGGCTTTATAGATTTCCACATCTTACCGGTAAATGAGAAGTTTTTAAAAGCTGTTGGCCTGTTGTTTATTTCTCTCCAATCTTTGTATGATGAAAAATATCCTTTAGCTTTTAATATTTCTTTTTGCTTTGCCTTGATATTAAAGTCTGCATTTTTTACAGATGATCCATGATACCAGTAAGGCACCAGGGCCTCTGAGTAACCTCCCGGTGAGCCTCCGTCTGCTGTTGCTCCATTCTCTACTACTCTAGCACTAACGAGTGCCAACTCATCGAACATCATCTTTCCTGTATCGGCGGTGCGCTGTGCCTTCAACTCTGCCATAGCAGCCTTTATATTAATAGCGCGTTCTGCGTAAGTTGTCATTATAGTGGTAAAGTTATTACATTTGCATAACAATTTTGTTTAATACATCAAATGTAATAGATGAAAGAAGCTCTCCATGAACAAGCCGGTATCAAAACTATCTATGCATCTAATTTTCTACACGCTGCATTGTGGGCGTTTGTTAGCGGACAACGGCAAGCCGGAAAAGATATTAATGAATCAATAAGATGCTTTATGAAATTCATGGACTGTGAAGACGTTGAGTTTAATTCGCTAAAACAGACTTACTATCGGAAAAATTCTGAATATGTGCAGTCAGCCACGGCGATGAAGGCAGACACAAAACAGGTCTTTGATTGCCAGCCGGATGAAATTGACAGGGTATTTTCTCAGATGAAAAATGCAATAAGCAAAAATATAAAATGAGCGAAACCATACCGATATCAAGCCTAAAGAATAATCCTAGCAATCCACGGATAATCAGGGATGAGAAGTTTGAGAAGTTGAAAAAATCAATTCAGGACTTTCCTAAAATGCTGGAGTTAAGACCTATGGTCTACGATCCGGCTACGATGCAGGTGCTTGGCGGTAATATGCGATTGAAAGCATTAAAGGAGCTGGGTCATAAAAATATACCGTTGATATGGCTAAAGCCATCCACCGGATTAACGGATGATGAGAAGAAAGAGTTTATCATTAAGGACAACTTAGGTTTTGGAGAATGGGACTGGCAGGAACTGGCCGCCAATTGGGACGAATCAAAGCTGGAGGATTGGGGACTTGAATGCCAATGGCCAGAGGAGATTATAGCCGATGCAGTTGAGGATGATTACGAGATACCTGAAGAAATATTTACAGATATAGTTCTTGGTGACCTTTTCGAGATTGGAGATCATAGGCTGTTGTGTGGCGATAGTACTTGTTCTGATACAGTTTCAAAGTTAATGAATGGACAGAAAGCGGATATGGTGTTTACAGACCCGCCTTATGGGATGAACTTAGATACTGATTATTCTAAAATGCCTTCAACAAAAAAAGAAGGTAATAAAAATTATAGTAAGGTTATTGGCGATAACAAAGATTTTACACATGAATTAATAAGTACAATATTCGCCTTGTTTGATGATGTTAAAGAGATTTTTATTTTTGGAGCTGATTACTTTTCAGAATTATTGCCAAACAAAAATACAGGCAGTTGGATAGTTTGGGATAAAAGAGTAGATGAGAATTTTGACAAAATGATAGGGTCTGCTTTTGAATTATGTTGGAGTAAATCAAAGCACCAAAGAAAAATAGCAAGATTTAACAATACCTTGTTTAGTGGTGAGGCAGATGCAAAAAATAAATTTCACCCAACACAAAAACCATTAAAATTAGTTGAGTTTTTTTTAAAGAATTGGGGGGAAGAAAATGATTTAATCGTTGATATTTATCTTGGCTCAGGGTCTACAATGGTAGCATCACACCAATTGAAGCGAAAATGTTACGGCATGGAACTTGACCCTAAATACTGTCAAGTAATTATAGACAGAATGCGAAAGCTAGATCCAGATATTAAGATACTAAGAAATGGAAAAGAACTTTAAACAGAAGAAGCAAATAAACCCCAATAGCCTTGCAAACTTAAAGCCGTTTGTAAAGGGCATTTCTGGCAATCCAGGAGGCAAGAGCGAGAACAGGCTGCCGATGCACAGGGGAACTATCGCTAAGAAATGGCTGGCAGCAATTGAAAAAGGCAAAGACCCAATAAGCGGAGAGCTGCTATATTTGTCACAGGAGGACATCGGGACTTTGTCGCTTATTAAGAAAATGAGGTCAGGGGATGTAAGCGCATACAATGCCCTGATGGATTCGGCCTACGGGAAAGCAAGGCAGACCACAGAGATAACGGGAGCTGATGGTGATGCTATTGAAATGAAGATAACGGGAATGGTCATCAAAAAAGATTAACATTTATGGACATTGAATTTCGTTGCATGGGAAACGAAAAACAATTCCAGGCATCTCAATACTGGATTGATGATACCACGGAGCAGATCCTTTATGGTGGTGCAAAGGCCGGGGGTAAATCATTTCTTGGATGCTCATTAATTTTTGGAGATGCTTTAATATATCCTAATACTCATTATTTTATTGCAAGAAAAGAATTAGCAGACCTCCGAAAGTTTACCGTACCATCTGTAATTGAGGTTCTTTCCGGATGGGGTATACAAAAGTCAGGGTATAAATACAACGGGCAGGATAACTATTTTGAACTCAGCAATGGCAGTAAGGTCTTTTTAATATCCTGCACATACTTACCATCTGATCCATTATTTGAAAGGTTCGGATCTATGCAGATGACAAGGGGCTGGATCGAAGAGGCAGGGGAGGTCAGTGAGGATGCAAAGAGAAACCTATGGATATCAATAGGGCGGTGGAAAAACCTTGAATACGGCCTTAAGAAAAAAATACTGATAACCTGCAATCCAAAGAAAGGTTTTTTGTACCGCGAATTTTATAAGCCGTTTACACTTGGCACTATCCCTGAATCAAAAAAATTTATTGCTGCATTAGTTTACGACAACAAAACAGCACCACTTGATTATATTCAATCGCTTGAGGACCTGCAAGGCGTTTCAAGGCAAAGGCTATTGCACGGTAATTGGGAATATGATGATAGCGATGATTCGCTAATTGATTATGATTGCATCCTCGATTCTCTTAATAACACCCATGTAAAACAAACTGGCAAAAGATATATTACAGCTGATATAGCATTACAGGGTTCGGATAATTTTGTTATTCTGGTTTGGGATGGCTTCGTTTGCATCCATTCGGAAAAGATACCAAAGATCGGTCCAAGGGAACTGGTGGACAAAATAGGTGTTTTAAAAAGACGATTTAATGTACCAAATTCACACATAGCCTATGATGCTGACGGTGTTGGTGCTTATGTTGGTGGGTGGGTCGAAGGGGCAAAGGCATTTCACAATGGAGGATCACCAAAGAAGGTGTCTAACGAAAAGGAAGATTATGCGAATCTAAAATCACAGTGTTATTTTAAAATGGCAAAGCGTGACAATGAGCATGGTTACCATATGCAGGCACTTCCTGAATCAGACAGAGAGGCGTACATTGAGGAGATGGAGCAGGTAAAAAGAGGAGGCAAGGACCCTGACGGCAAATTAAGAATTATTAGCAAAAAAGAAGTAAAGGCAAACATTGGCAGGTCTCCTGATATAACAGATGCGAAGATGATGAGGGAACTTTTTGAGCTAACACCCCCAAGGATGGCCATGTCCGGCATAAACATCGAGGATCTAAATTGATATGGTTACACTATGTAACCTTTAGCCCCCAGCTATTCCATCATTTTTGCAGTATATGGATTTGTCACCTGACGAACTTTTTGCATTATTACTTAGGCGTGTCGCTGAAGACAAGCCCCATACTGATTATAAGAGAACAGTAGACCACGCCAATTGGTGCTACCAGATGGTTACGGGTGATGAGCAACGGGAGATACTAGTCACCTACAAAGTAAGGGAGACGCAGAAGCAGGTAGACCAGAGGGTGAGGATCACTAATAGCAGGACTCAGTACGTATGCAATAAGGTCAAGAAGCTATACAATGAGGTGCATCGGTGCGATGATGTTACGGAATCAATAAGCTATCTATCCAGCAACAATGCCGACCTTATAGGGCTTCAGGATGCGCTAAATGTTTTTTACGAAAACAAACCCCTCGATAAATATATTGCAGGTCGTTTCAAAGATTTGGTATTTGAAGATCCGAACGCGTATATAATTACGGAGTTTGAGAATGATGACCCGATCAATAAAAAACCAACTGTCTACCCTTTCGAGGTCAGGGCCAGCGAGGTATATGATACCAAGCATCTTAATGGGGTCTTAAAATACCTCATTAGTTTTCATCCCATAACTTACCCCACTACCAGAAAGGGCACGGTCATAGGTCATCGGTTCACGATGTACGGTATCGGTTACTCCTTCGTTCTGCAGCACATTCCTAAAGACGCTATTTTTGAAATGCTTGAGGGTTGGGATACCATTTCGATTAAGGTCGATAAAGAAACAAGAAACTATATTTGGAAAGGTTTTGAATCAAAAACCACGGAGTGCCCTGCTTTCCGGGTCGGCTATTCTGATGACCCAACCACACAGGGAAGGACTAAGGTCTCGCCCTTTTACCCTGCTGAAAAAATCATTACAGACCTGATTTGGAATAAATCAGAATACGATTTATCAAAAGCGCTCCATGGCTTTTATCAAAAATTTGTCTATGTCGATAAATGCGAAGCCTGCACGGGCGAAGGGCATCTACTAGATCGGGAGCGTGAGGGTCATTACGTGGCATGTACCTCATGCAAAGGCACAGGCAAAGACATCCATTCCACTGTTCAAGATGTGGTTATGTTCGATATGCCACAGGACGGAAGTACACCAGTGCCGTTATCAAACCTCATTCACTTTGCCGCTATTCCAGATGCATTGATAAAAATGCAGCGTGAGGACTTTATAAGCGATCAGCGAGATGTATTCAATGCCATTTTTGGGGCTAACGTCCTTGACAGGTCGGAGATCGTTGAGACAGCAACGGCAAAAAACTACGACTGGAGAGCGGTTAATAATACGCTATTCGAGTATGCGGATAATGTAGACGAGTTCTATAAATTCAGCGTCCGGACAACTGCAAACCACCGCGGTGAAGCTAACGGCCTGGTGGTTCAGCGTTCTTCCCCATCTGACTTTAAGCTGGAGACAATCCAGGATCTTATAGATCAAAGAAGCTCAGCCGCTATGGCCGGGGTGCCTATGTCAGTTATCACGACTATTGACATGGCGATATTAGGAAAGCAGCACAAAGATGATCCGGATTTCATCAAAAATTACAAGGCATGGGAGCGGTTCAAACCAATGCGGGATAAGTCGAAAGACGAAAAAATGATCCTGCTCTCTACCTTGCCTTCGGATGATTCTGAGAAAGTGCTGTATACGTATTATGATCGCATCATGGCTGACATCTTTGACGAGGTGCCTAACTTCGCAGATATGGATTACAAGAGGCAGAAAGCCATTGTCTATGCGAAGGTCAGCGAAATAACTGCATTGAAGGCACGACCAAACCTTAACAGCGTTTTAAATTTCGCAATGGATGCACAGGAGCCCGTACAGCCGTAAGCGTGAGGAACTAATATCAAAACAATCAGACAGGCTTAATTCACAGATAGATAAATCACAGAATAGATTTTACAAAATCCTGCTATCAAGTTTTATAGACAGCCTCCCTGTCGATGAGGACGGGGTATTAACTCCTAATATAAACTCACACTTCCTGCCCCAAAAACTTGACAACCTGTACGACCAGTTCATAGAGGATGACATTGCACCTATCATTGGGTCATTCAGTTTGGGCGTTAAAAAACTACTAGATGCCAACGAGGATTATTTTGATAGCATCAAACCATCGAATAACCACGAGGAAAAAAAGAACTCAATTCTTAGGGCGTTAGGCATAGGACTAGGCGTAACACTTGGCGGCTCCCTTATCCAGTCTTTCTTCACGGACAGGGCGTTGATCGGCACCGTTAAGGCATTGACCATGACGGCCATGAGTACAGGGCTGACCATAACAGCTTTCAAGATAGCGGCTAAGGAGGTCGTGCTAAGACAAGGGGGCGGGCTTCTTAAAAAACTATTCGAAGAAAAATTGCCAGACCCATATGTAAAAATAGATAGGGTCATAGGCAACAATTATGCAGTTGAATTAAAATTAAACTATGCCGTATATCGGGGGGGCACTATCGGCACCTCCCGTGATTTCTGTATCGAGCGGAACAATAAAGTATTTTCACGCAACGAAATAATGAAGTTCGGAACACCACAGGATGAATGGGGTGGATACGATGACAAGGGCACTGGAGAATTTCAAGGCAAGACAGATCCTTATAACCCATTAATTGACCTTGGAGGATATAACTGCAGGCATTCATTTAAT
>Ga0163152_10000955_pt1 | contig 47188 bp, 35 predicted proteins | sample OliLakLV19MP8IB2_FD_148635 | JGI IMG/M metagenome (GOLD analysis project Ga0163152, IMG submission 148635) | Freshwater microbial mat bacterial communities from Lake Vanda, McMurdo Dry Valleys, Antarctica - Oligotrophic Lake LV.19.MP8.IB-2 | ecosystem: Environmental > Aquatic > Freshwater >...
ATTCCGAGCCGGTTGAGAAATTTGGCCTGGTCGGCAGTGGAGATCGCCACACCAAGGAGGGCTGATGTTCTGCCCGGACGCAACCCGATGTTCGCGGGGATGGGCGGTTGAGGAAAACTTTCCAGTTCTTCCACCAGTTCGCCTCCTGCCAGTTGCAGGATCAAATCAGTCGCGCGACGGCTGGCCCAACCGCAGATTCCAATATCCGCGCCGCGTTCAAAACGGTAGGAACTGTCGCTGCGGAGATCGTGTGTCTTGGAAGTTTTCCGAATCTGGGCAGGAAGGAACAAGGCGCTCTCCAGCAGGACATCGACGGTCTGCGCGGTGATTTCGCTGTTTAATCCGCCCATGATTCCGGCGAGTGCCACGGGGCGTTCCGAGTCCGCGATCACCAGGTCCGAGGACTTGAGTTTGTGTGAACGTGAATCAAGGCTTTGGAAGACCTCCCCTTCCACGGCCGCACGGACGACTATTTTGCGGGTTCCGTCGTCCGTTTCCTGAAGCGATCTAAAATCAAAGGCATGGAGGGGATGCCCAGCCTCAAACAAAACAAAATTTGTGATATCCACCACGTTGTTGACGCTTCGAAGCCCGATGCTGAGAAGACGGTTCTTGAGCCAGTCCGGGCTTGGCCCGACTTTCACTCCACGGATCAGGCGCGCGGAATAACGCGGGCAAAGTTTCGGATCCAAAACCTCCAGTGATACCTGCCGGTGTGCCGCTGAAGGATTTCGATCTTCGACACCGGGAAATTGCAACGGATTTCCGGTCAAGGCGCTGACTTCACGGGCGATGCCGATCAGACTGTTGAGATCGGGCCTGTTGGGTGTGATCTCCAGGTCAAAGATCACATCGCTCCCGCTGCGACCAAGAAATTCTGAAAAACTTTGACCCACTTTTGCGTCGTCAGGCAGGAGCAAAAGTCCATCGACCTGGTCGGGAAGTTTTAGTTCCTGGGGAGAACACATCATGCCGTGGGATTCAACCCCGCGGATTTTCCCCACCTTGATCACAAACGGGGCTTCACCGGCACCTACCGGCATGGAACAACCCGGCAAAGCCAGCGGGACCTTGTCGCCATCCTTGAAATTCGTGGCACCACAGACGATCTGGCGTTCGCCAATGCCGTCGTTCACGCGGCAGACCGCGAGTTTGTCGGCGTTGGGATGTTTCTGAAACGAAACGATCTGAGCCACGACAATGTTTTCGAAATCACCGCTCCGTTTTTCCATTCCCTCCACTTCAATCCCCATCATGGTCAGACGCTGGGACAATTCATCTGGAGACCAGGAAAAATCAACGTAACTTTTCAGCCAGTTGTAAGTGATTTTCATATAAGCGTGGAAACAACCGTGAAGTAAAAACTAAAACTGACCCAGGAACCGGACATCATTTTCGTAGAACAACCGGATGTCGGTGATGCCATAGCGGATCATGGCAATCCGCTCGATTCCGAATCCAAAAGCCCAGCCGGTCCAGACCTCGGGGTCATAACCGACATTTTCGAAAACCTTGGGGTGCACCATCCCGCATCCCGCGATTTCCAACCATTCTTTTCCCATCTTGCGCACCAGGGCGCTGGAAAAATCGATCTCGTAACTCGGCTCGGTGTAGGAAAAATAATGAGGGCGAAAGCGCAGCTTCACATCCTTGCCCAGCAAATCCTTGAATACATGCTCAACCGTCCCCTTGAGATCCCCCACGGTTACGCCACGATCCACAAACAATCCTTCGATCTGATGAAAGGTTGGATTATGGGTCGCGTCCGCGTTGTCCCGGCGATAAACGCGGCCCGGCACCACAATGCGCACCGGCGGCGGCTGGCTCTTCATGACCCGGATCTGCACCGATGATGTGTGGGTCCGGAGCAGGGATTTTCCATCCTCGACGTAAAACGTATCCTGGCTGTCACGGGCGGGATGATCGGCGGGGGTGTTGAGCGCGTCGAAACAATGAAATTCATCCTCGATCTCCGGGCCGTCCGCCACGGCAAACCCGATGCGCCTGAAACTTTTGACAATTTCCTCGGTGACCTGGGTTAAAGGATGGATTTTACCAAGCTTGCGGCTGCGCCCTGGAAGGCTGTAGTCAACCGGTTCCTTCGGGAGGGCGGCCAGATCCTCCAACTCCTGCCGTCGGACCGCCAGAACCTGTTCCAGCTCGATTTTGGCGTTGTTGATCACCTTGCCGGCGACCGGTTTTTCTTCCTTGGGCAAAGTTCCCACCTGTTTCAAGAAGGCGGTGAACTGACCGTTTGGCCCCAGAAAGGCCGCTTTGAATGACTCCAGAGCCGGAAGATCTTTTGCCAGCTTAAACTGTTGGATGGCCTGCGTTTTCAGCGGCTCAATTTCGTCGAGAAATCCCATAGGAAATAAGAAAAAATGCGGGCACCCCGGAAAGGTCGCCCGCATTAAAATTTTGACCGAACCGAGGAAAACCTCAATTACGACACAGGAGCAACCTTGGTCGCCTTGAGATTCAAGGCTCCCTGGGAAAGCTGAATCAGTTCGCCAAAAGCTGCGGCATCAGTCGCGGCAAGATCGGCCAGAACCTTGCGGTCCAACGTGCATCCGGCGGCTTTAAGACCTTCCATGAACCGGCTGTAGGTGATGCCGGCCGCACGGGCGGCTGCGTTGATACGGATCTGCCACAGAGCACGGTAGTTGCGTTTCTTGGTCTTGCGATCCCGAAAGGCATACTGGCGCCCATGATCCAGGGCGTCCGCCGCGTAGCGGTAGAGTTTAGAACGGCGCAACCGAAAGCCCTTGGCGGCTTTCAGTGTGCGAATCCGTCGTTTGCGTGAGGCTGGAGAATTAGTAACTCGCATACGATTAAAATGGGTTAATGGCTGAACGGCAGATTCTGTAGGATCCGATAAGTATCGACGTCATCCACCACTTTGGAAGTGCCCAGAGAGCGTCGGCGTTTGGGTTTTTTGGAAGCCAGCAAATGCCGTTTTCCAGCACGAGACCGCATTACCTTGCCGGTTGCAGTGATTTTAAAGCGTTTGGCTACCGCTTTCCTTGTTTTTACACCTTTGGGACGTCGCATATATATTCCTCAAAAAAGAGCGCGCAATATAGGCAGCTGAAAATCCGGAAGCAAGTGGTAATTTCCATTTTTACGTTCCACGGGCAGAAACGCATATTCCGTCAGCGGGTAAAATCCGTTACCCCAGTAAAAATAGACGCCTTCGGAGATTGACAAAATTCAGTCCCTGAAATTTTGAAACGCCAGGGCGAGTGGGAATTCGTGCCCGCGAACGGCGGCGATCACCTGTTGCAGATCATCCCGGTTTTTTCCCGTAACCCGGACCTGCTGGTCCTGGATCTGGGTGGTGACCTTGAGCTTTGTATCCCGGATAAAACTCGTCACCTGTTTGGCCACCGCAGCCTCAATTCCTTGTTTGATCTTAAAAATCTGGCGGGCATGGCCCAGGGGGGAAATCTCTGGTTCACACCGTTCCACATTCTTGGAACTGATCTGTCTTTTGGCGAGCTTGTTGGTGAGGATTTCTGAGAGTGCGGTGATTTTGAACTTATCTTCGGCCGAAAGTTTGATCTCATTTTTTTCAAGGACAATCTCGGCCTTGCTCCCTTTGAAATCAAAACGGGTGGCTAGTTCTTTTTTGGCCTGGTTCACGGCGTTTTCCAACTCCATGGAGTTGACTTCGGAGACGATGTCGAAAGAAGGCATAGTTCGCGGAGATTAAATTGCCGGTTCAACCGGCGCAAGATTCCACTTGTGCGATTGTGACCAGAAGCACTCTGCCATGAGGAATACTTTGAAACAAGCGGCACCGAAAGGACTGATTTGTGCTGCGGCTCACAGAGCTCACAGAGCTCACAGAGCTGCGCTCCGGGGAGGTCTCCTTACATCTCACCCGTTTCCAATCGCACCCTGCCGGCTGCGAGTCAGGCGGCTTTGCCGGTATCGGTCAATCGGCCGATCCACGAATGAATAAAGCAGCCAGGAGAGCAGAACCGAGGCAATCAAGAGGATCAGCCCGTTCACCTCCCCTTTAAAACCGATGACGGTCGCCACCGCAAGAAGCAACCATTTTACAAAAACGTGGCAGATGTAGATCGGGTAGGAAAGCTCTCCCAGCGTCCGGTCCCATTTATTGTTTTTAGTGGCGTCAAAAAGCCCAGGAAGAACCACCGCGAGACAGCCTGCAGCCAGCCACGGAATGGCGCCATGCTTCAGGTTTGCACTAAAAAAAATGAGCCCGGTCAGAATTCCGGCCAGAACGTAAAACATCAGGCGGGGCATTCTATTCATTTGATCCCGAAACTTGAATGCCAGGATGCCAAAACAAAAAAAATGCAGATGAAATGGAAACAGATAATAGAGCATCCGGATCGACAACGGTTCGGAGACAAACCGGCTGACACACCACCTTCCGAACAAACCAATAAGAATCAGCAAAAAAATTTGCCGTGTTGAACGTCGAACCAGGAAAGGGGCGAGAAAATAAAACGTCAGCTCCACGCCGATGGTCCAGGCCTGGGGGACAAATAAGAACCTCCAACCCGGCGTTGCGTCCGCGCCTTGGCCACCGCCGGACGGTTCGAGGAGAAATCCGGAGGACGGCTCAAACCAGGGAACAGACCAAAACTCCTGACCGATGATGGTCAGGTGGGATAAACCGATCAGGCCCAGAGGCAGAAACCTGCCTTCGGTCCACGCCTGCTGCCAGAGTTCCAGACGATCCACAGGTTTTTTTAAATAAATGGAGGCCACGGCGTAGAAGCCAAGACTTAAGACCAGAACCACCAGATAATTGGGGAAGATTCGAAGGAACCGGTTGCTGATGAACAACTGATAACCCGAAGGCTGGTTGAGATATTTCGACTCCAATATCAGCGCCATATAATAGCCGGAGATAATGAAAAAAAGCTGGACGGCCAGCAATCCACCTGTAAATGAAAGCCCAAAAATTGGGGTCGAGTGGGCGGCAACCACTGATGTGGCGAGGATGAAACGAAGGCATCCCATAAAATTGGTTTTGATCCAACCTGGCTCGAAATAAAAATCAACCCATGGCGATCCGTTTAGGACGGAAGGCGTCAGGAACTCCGTCAGCAGGAACAGCAGCCGGTTTAGCCTCCGCCTTGGGCTCTTTGTTGATGGCGATGCTCAAACCGACGATGGAAGTGAAAACCACCAAGTCCAGATCGAAGTGCCCGTAGATCGCGATGTAGCTGATAAAACGCGCCACATAGAGGCTGATGAGGAAGGTATTGACCAGCTTGAGCTCAGGCCTGCTATTTTTATAGTTTCGCCACAAAATTCTCAAGGAGGCGACGACGAGCCATAAAAATCCAAACAATCCTGGCAACCCGAAAGCGATGAGCACCGTGAGTATCCCGTTGTGATAATAACCGCTGATCAAAGTTGATTCGTACCCTTCATAAAAACCCCGCTCTGTGGCTTTTTGAGTCAAGGTGTAGTCCGTGCCGCTAAAAGTGTAGCCCTTGCCAAGCCAGAGGTATTTTGGAATCTCCGGAATCAGCACCTTCCACATGTCAACGCGCCAATCTGTGCTCGCCTGCGCGTCATAGACCACGATGGGATCCAGTTCAATTGGCATGAAACTCATGGTTCTTTGCAGGGAAAGCGGGAGGCTTTTAGCCCCAACAGCGAGACCGAGGAAAGCAAGCAACCCAACTGCTGGCAGAATAAAAGTCCACTTGGTTCGAAGCAAACCTTCGAAAACAAACTGAATGCCTATCAGCATGATTTCAAGCAGCAGAAAGGACCGATAACCTCCGAAGGCGGTCAGGACCAGGCTGGCGATCAGGAAAACAATCCGCCACGGCCGGCTCAGATTGAGCATTCCGGAAATGCCATATCTCAGTAGCAAATACAAGAACAAGGCCAGACCCGCAGCTCCAACGCCCGCCAGCCGGTTGATGGTCATTTCTGTCGCCGCCTGATTGTAGGTGCCTCCGATTTCCACAAAATTATAGAGGAAGAAAAAGGCGGGCCCGGCGATGAAAATCAAAGTGCTCAAAACGTTGGTAAGTCCGGCAAGAACGAATAGGGAGAGATAAAGTTTGACCCGTTCCAGGGGAATTTTTTGTGAAATGATGGCGAAATAAGTCAGCATCGCCCCCAGAACGCCGATATACCGCTTCGCACCCCAGACCTCGCCCGATCCAATCGATTTCCCTCCAATCCCGCCGTTGAGTTGAGCCACAACATACACCACCAGTCCAATGTACAAAATCGGCCAAGTGATCGATGGTTCACTCAAAAATTTGGCCCGGTGACGCACCGCTCTTTGAAAAATCGCTATTCCAAAACTCACGCCTGCCAGCGCCAGGCCAAGGCTTGGAGATCCTCTGACCGGCAAAACAATCGCCGCGTTCAGGGCAAAGATCATGAACGGATAATGATGCGTCATGATCAGAGGGAACAAGAGAAGGGCCATGGTCACCATGAGCATGGCATTCCCCTCGGAACTCCCGGGGGTCGCCATAAAATATCCCATCAAGATGGCCACCGGAACGGTGATGACGTAAAGTATCACCGCCCTCAATACTGACATTTCTCTAAACATGAAGCTCCAATCTAGAGTATAGCTCCAGGTAATTATCAACCATTTTGTTCAGGGAAAAGAATTCGGAACCTCTTTCAAATGTCAACCTGGACATTTCCTCCAAAATACGTGGGTCAGCCACGATCAATTTCAACCTTTCCGAGGCTTGAGCCCAGTTTTCAGGTGAAAAAAGCCATCCTGTTTTTCCATTCACCACTATTTCCGAGGCCCCTCCGATATCCGCCGCCAGAACAGGCACCCCATGTCTCGATGCTTCGAGCAGGACCGTGGGAAATGAATCAAACATCCGGGAAGGAAAAAAAAGCAGGTCAATCCCGCCAAAAAACCGGTCCAGATCATTGATCCAGCCCAACCATTGGATGTTTTCAGATTTTAACTTCGTCTCAAGCCGCTTTTTAAGATCTGCCAGCCATTCCTCGTCTCCGACACAGTTTGTTCCGCCCGCAATCTGCACCGAGATGGAACCGGCCTGCGGCCCGAGCTTCTCCATGATGTGGAAAAGCCCATCCACACCTTTGCCTGGAGAAAATGTCCCCAAAAAACCGAGCCGCAGCGGAAGCTTAAACCCGCGCGCAACGGGTTTGTCAGGAAATCTGACCCCGTTGTGGATGTAACCAAGCCTGTCGCCTCGATACCCTTGCTTCCGGCACTCCAGCATCACCGCTTTCGATACACATACGGTTTTTTTCAAACCATGATTGGCGGTCCATCGCATTAAAAAACGTCGAAACCGGGACAAATAGCCCGACGCCGGATGATCGTGCAAAGTTCCAACCGCCGGAATTCGCAACCTGCGCGCCAGAAACGAAGCGAGTTCCCAATCCTTGGCCGCCCATCCATGAACCACCCGGAAACACTGCTTGGATTGCAAAGGCTCGATGGTCGCGCTTTGACGCCGGATTTCGCGAATCGAGAATTTATCTCGTCCGGAAATGTAAATTTTAGATGAATTCGGCGGCAGTTCCTGGTCCAGCTTAGAACCCCTGACCAACGCAATGGAAACAGGAACCTTCCTGACGTCCAGCTCCTCGGCGAAATAGATAAGCATCTTTTCGGCCCCTCCGAAATATTCGCCTTCGTTGTGAACAATTAAAATCGACATTGAACAAACACCGGTCAGCCCCGGCGCAAACGTTGTTTGACTGAGGCCATCAGGTGCTTGAACAGAAATGCCGGTTTATTATCTGACAATGTCCAGGCGAAAGTGCGGAGTTCCTCTCCGCCAGGATATAAACCGGCCAGGGTGATGGTCTGTTCGGCAAAAAATCGGTTCAGCTCCGGTGAGCTTCCAATGTTTGCTTGGAAAGCTTTGAACAGTTTCACGAGATGTCGCTGATGTGAACGCCATTTCTGACGCAATTCGCTGTCCGCAGCATCACGATAATATACCAGTGTCGCCAATGCCCGGACCACCTCTGGCGACAATCCAGCTGAAGGAAGCAGCCTCTGCAGGTTTTCTTCAACAATTCTAAAGGTATTCCCAAGCTGGTCCGCACGATTGCCCACGCTCAAACCTCGCCGGATCCGGTAATCCACGAGGTGTCGGGGCAGATTCACGCCCTTTCCCTTCCCCAACAATTCCGACCAAAGAGCGTAATCCTGCGCGGTTCGCAAATTTTCGCGGTAACACAATTCCTCTTTTTTGAGCGTCTCCGTCCTCAACATCACGGAGGGGTGTATGAATGGATTCGCCATTAAGGCCATCCAGCGGATCTCCAGATCAGTCACGGGTCGCACCAGGGATTTTCCGATCTCGCCTTTCTCAGACATGGTGCGGGCGAAGCTGCCCAACAGAACCACGTCAGGATGACGTTCCAGATACGCGGATTGTTTTTGAAAGCGAGACGGCGCACAAAGGTCGTCCGCATCCATTCGCGCGATGAATCTGCCCCGGCACAGGTAGAGTCCCCTGTTCAAAGAGCGGGCGAGACCGAGGTTCTCTTCGTTCCGCAATATTCTGATCCGGGGATCGCCCAGTTTTTCAACCAGTTCACCTGTGCCATCATTCGAAGCGTCATCCACCAGCACGATCTCAAACGACTGACAGGTTTGGTTCAAAACGCTTCGAAGGCTGGACTCAATAAATTGAGCCTCGTTATGCGCCGCCATCAAAACACTGATCAATGGTGTTTCAGACATGATGCATGTTTTTCCAGCCACAACGCCAGACAGAGAAAGGTCCAGCGGATCTGGGGCGGGAGGTTTGGCCGCGCGTGCGGAAGGTTGGGAAACAACTGGAGGATCGGCGAACAAGGTTTGAAAGTTTTCGTCCAGAGGTCTTGCATTTCTTTTTGAGCCAGCCAGGTATCGAGCGGTGCTCCAAACCCCTGTTTTTTCCGGTCACGTATTTTCTCCGGCCAGAAGCTGTTCATCGATTTTTTCAGCAGGGCCTTGGGATTGCCATTCTGATATCGGAGGGAAACCGGCAAGCTCAGCACAAAATCGGCGAGGTCAGGATCGAGGAAAGGAGCCCTAGTTTCCAGGCTGCAAGCCATGGATGCGCGGTCCACCTTGGTCAGAATATCTCCTGGAAGATAACAAAGCAGGTCGAAAAAAATCGCCTGGTCAAGCCCCTCTAGCTTTTCGTTTAAATAGGGTGACAGGGCCGCGGAGCCAGGTTCCAGAATCTGATCTGAACCCAAAACTTTCGAGATTTCCCGTGTTAGATGGGCCACATGCCGCCTGCCCATCAAGGGCCAGCGCCGTTTGAGCGAGACGGAGGCAAAATCAGATTTAGGTTTTGCAGTTCTGTTCCATCTGCCGAGCGCAGCTCTGGCCCCTGCCAGAATTAATTCTGAACCCGAACCTTCCAGCCCCTCAGAGTGATGCAACCACTGGTACCAGTCATAACCGGCAAACAGTTCATCCCCGCCGTCCCCGGAAAGCGCCACGGTGACAAACTGCCGTGCATATTTCGAAATCAAATAGGTCGGTATGTTCGAGGAATCCGCGAACGGCTCGTCGTAAACCTCCAACATTTCATGGAGCATTTCGGCCACTGAAATGTCCATGTTGATCTCATGGTGATCCGTGGAAAAAGCCTGGGCCACATCACGCGCGAAGGGCAGTTCGTTGATCTCCCGACCAAAACCCACGGAAAAAGTTTTCACCGGACGTGAAGAAATGCCAGCCATCAAAGCAACAATGGTGCTGGAATCATATCCGCCGCTCAAAAAGGCACCCAACGGCACGTCAGCGATCATCTGACGGGCCACGGCTTTTTTTAGAAGAACTGTTATTTCTTCAACCGCTTCACCCTCGTTCACCCTTTTGGCGGTCCCCAATCGCGGATTCCAATACCGGGTTTGTTTCAGCCCCTCCTTCGACCATGTCAAATAATGGCCCGGCTTCAGCGTTTGTATCTCCCGATAGATGGATTGATCGGGTAGTACATACAAAAGGGAAAAATAAGCCTGGAGCGCATCGGGATCAATCGATGGATCGACCAGTCCGCTGGCTAGAATGGCTTTGATTTCTGACGCCACGACCAGTTCGTTCTTTGCGGTGACCGCAAAATAAAAAGGCTTTTCCCCAAAGCGATCCCGGGCGGCAAACAATTTGTGCTCCAGAGCATCCCAAATCGCGAACGCAAACTGACCGGCCAGCTTCCCGGGAGCGTCTTCCCGATGTTCGATGAAGCAGTTTAATAAGACTTCGGTGTCGCTCGAGGTGTGAAAATGATGCCCCTTTTCCTCCAGCTCCTGACGGAGCTGCAAAAAATTGTAGATCTCTCCGTTGAAGGTGATCGTAAATCGTTTGGAAACATCTTGCATCGGCTGTCTGCCACCGGTCAGGTCGATGATGCTCAAACGGGTGTGCCCTATTTCTGCTGCGGGCAAAGAAAGGACTTCTTTGGCGTCAGGCCCCCGGTGACGCAAGGATTTCACCATGGCGGCAACCGCTCCGGACGCCTTTCCGGGGTCCGAATTAAAAATGGCGGCAATTCCACACATGGCTATTTTGTGATCAGGACAGACCGGCCCCCGACAACACCTTTTTGATCCGATGTTCCCAAAGATGTTCGGACAAAGTTCTGCGGGCGTAAGCTTCAGCAATCTGCTTCCGTTCACTCTCGTGTTTAAGAAAATACTCAGCCTTCTCCACACATTCCTCCAAAGATTCGAAAGGAACATACTCCTTACCCGGCTCGTAATAGGTGTCAAGATACGGAGCTCTGTGAGCAAGCATCAATGTCCCGCTCAATCCCATGTCAAAAACCCGGCTCTTGATCTGGCGAACCTCCTGGGTTGAGCTGTCGAGCGGAGTGAAGGAAATCTTGGATTGATTCCACAGCGCGTTGACTTCTTCGAAACTGATGGTGTCATCCACCTGACCGCTCCCGGCCCTGGCCATGAGTTTTCTAATATTGTTCCTGATCAAGCCTTTCAATCCGGTTTTTGGCTCCAAATTTTTCGGAATTTTGCCGGAACCTTTTCCAAAGAATTGAAGGCCGGCGCGACCGGCCAGAAACTGCACCTGTTCGTTCCTCGATCCGTAGATCTGGCCCACGAATGAAAAGTCGATGTTTTTTACGGTCTGGCGTCCGTCCCAGAAACCGGTGCAGGCCCATTGTGCGTGGAGCAGGTTTGGAAATTCATTCCGATGACGTCCGTAGATTTCCGGACTGTTGGTCACCATGAAATCGAAGTGCGGAGCGTAATTCCTGGAATAAGAATCCCAGCGCCATTCATCATCGCTGTTCCAGGCGATGATTCTGGAATATTTTCTGGCCTGGTCCAGGGTTTCAAAATCAAACTCGTCACGGTGGGTGGCCAGGAACACGGCATCGTAACCTCCCCCTTTGAGCAATTTCAGGAACACGCGCCGCATATGTTCCAGACTGATTTTTGCCGCGGTCATGTAGTCAAAAAAGTCCACCTCATGCCCCAGGCTTTCCGGCACCTTAAACAGGTAATAAAATTGCGGCTCCAATCCTTTTGGACTCCCGTAATAATAGTAGAATGAAACCGCCAGGATTTTCATGAGGAAACGTGAACAGTGGTTTTCACATTTTCGAACGGTCAAAAGCCACCGCATCACCTTTGACAGCTTTCACATGAAACCCAAAATTGAGAAGCTCCGAAGACTGCTGCCCGCTGGCGGAGAGTCTTTGTAGCAGCGCCAGCACGATTTTAATGGCAACTTTCTCGTAAACGTTGACCGGTGTCGTGGAATATTTCGAAGCCACCTCCTTGATCCTTCGAACCTCCTGGCCGACAAACTCAAAGTAATTTCCATTTGCACTCATCTCTTGAATGGTCAGACCCGCTTTGGGCAGGTGAGTTTCATAAAAATAGCGATTAAAACCGGTGGCAAAATGGAATGGAGCGAAATGAGTGATGCTGCAGAACGGCGCCGTCAGGATCAAGATCCCCCCTTTTTTTAACAACCGAGAAAACTCCTTCAAGGCCAGCAGCGGATCAGGCAGATGCTCGAAGACCTCGACGCACAGAATGGCGTCAAACGATCCATCCGGCTCAGGAATTGAAGCAATGTCGCAAACGATGTCGAGTTTGGTCTGGTCCCATTTTCCTGTCTGCATCCCCTTATTGTCCCCGCTTCCGTCATACTGCGCAAAATCCTGGGAAACATAGGCAAGGTGGGAACAATATTTTTTGTAACGCAGCTCCCCGGCCCCGGCATCAAGAATCCTCCAGCCAGCCGGGATCCCCTTCAAGGTCTTCACCACCCAGTCGGCCCGGTCGGAATCATTCCTTGTCCCAACTGTAAGTCTCATTTTTTTACAAACCAAAAACAGCCGCACGCGTAAGTTTCAGACTCAATTTTTTCCCTCGAAGGGTTGACCAGCGGCGGCCCGGAAAGTTCCGGAATCAGCACAAATTCAACCAGTTTCAGGGGGGCAAACAGTTTTAACACATGGTCCATGCTGTAGATGCGGTGTCCGTTAAACCTCAAACACTGCTTGTTTCCCAATGGAGTTACAAAAAGAAAGTTGCCGTCCAGGGCCAACACTCTTTTAAGTTCATTGGCAGCCTTGAGATCACCGTCCGGATCAAGAGGATCTCCATAACGCCCCAGTCCGATGTGCTCGATCACATGCATGCACGAAAGGGAGGAAACTGAATCATTTTCAAAGGGAAGATGATGCAGGTCGCCCCGCTCACATTTCAGTTGTGAAAGACTCAAATCGGCCGGTCGAAAATCATAAAAATCAATAGGAACAAAAGCCGAAGCTATGGCCACAAAATGCAGGCTGGAGGAAATATCAACATGCTTCCGGGGTTTGGTTGCAGCCAGAATCCTTGCGGCCCAGGCGGGATGATAAACGTAGTGCCGATCAAACCCGGTGTTGGCCGTCCTGTCCAAAAGGAACGGCAGCCGGTCTTTCCACAGGAGCTCAAACCGTTGCGCGCCCCGTCCGTTGAGCCGGTTAAAATTCTGGTAGTCGCGAACGTACCGGACGTATCCCGCAGACTCCTTGATCAGCCCGGCACCCCAGCGGACCAGTCGGATTTTTTTTAAGAGCTGCTTCACATTTCCATTCAAGCTGGTTGAAAGTCCGATACGCCATTCAGCTCCAGCTGATGAGCTACCGGGCTCAAAACTCCGGCACAGAGCTGGCGCAGCCGGGTCATGTTTTCTCCCACCGAAGGTTGGGCGCCAGGATGCCAGGCCGACGCAACATCCAGAGCGGCGAGTCGCTGAGTCCGCCCTGGATCGAAAAGAAAACAGAAGGAGCGGTAACGCCCGGCTCCAACAACCATTGGCGGCAATGCAGACTGCAGATCAGTTCCAGCCGGAAGGTGCCATCGTTCAACAATCGTTTCGGGATTTGAGACCGCAGAACATTTCTTCCGATTTCGATTTTGGGCCATTGATCCTCAGCCAAGTCCGTTTGGTAAGACCAATAAAGCAAATGCCCTTCCTCGGAATAAAGGGCGTATCCAACGGTCAGCGCAGGATCCAGCTGCCGCACCTCGCCTTCCAGTTGAATCCAGACTTCGGCGTTGCTGGAAAGCGGCACCCCGGCTTTGTTGCCGTGCTCGTCAGTCAGCACAAAACGGGTCGGCTGAAACCAAGGGTTCTGAAATTCCCCGCTTGAATTGACCCATTCGGTGGTCGGCTCCTGGTCAGAGCTTCCGAACAAATGCTCTTTGATCACAGACCTCACATCGGAGCTGTGTTTGGCCATTACCCCTTTTTTTAACAACAGGGCACGGGTGCAAAGCTGTTCAACCCCGTTCATGTTATGACTGACGAACAAAACCGTCCTTCCAGACTTGGCCACCTCACCCATCTTGCCCAAGCAACGTTTTTGAAATTCTGCATCACCGACCGCCAAAACCTCGTCCACAACCAGTATCTCCGGCTCCAGGTGGGCCGCCACCGCGAAAGCAAGCCGCATATACATGCCGCTGGAGTAATGCTTCACCGGCGTATCGACAAATTGTTCCACACCTGAAAACGCCAGGATCTCATCAAACTTTGCCGCAACCTCCGCCTTCCGCATCCCCAGGATGGTGCCGTTCAAAAAAATATTTTCGCGCCCCGTGAGTTCACGATGAAAGCCTGTCCCCACCTCAAGCAGGGATCCAACCCGCCCGTAGATCGTCGCCCTCCCGGATGTGGGTTCAATGATCCTGGACAGGACCTTGAGCAAAGTGCTCTTGCCAGCGCCATTCCGTCCGATGATTCCCAGCACCTCCCCCCGCTCAACCTCAAAACTGATGTCTTTGAGCGCCATCAAACATTCCTTGTTATCGGAAGCCTTCTTTCGTCCAAAAATCTGCCGTGGAATGCTCAGGAGTTCCTCGCGAAGGGTTTTATACTGGTTTCCTTGAAACCGGTTGATGGAAAAACTTTTGCTGATTTTTTCTACTTGAATCGCTGGGTGGCTCATCCTTGAAGGCGGGTTAAATGATGTCGGCAAATGTTCGTTCCACCCTCCGGAAGAAAACCGCTCCCGAAACAAACAAAAAAATCGAGGTGAACGTCGAAACAGCAAACATCTGAAAGGTCAGCGAGGAGTGGCCGAAAACCGACCAACGAAATCCTTCAATCAGTCCGACCATCGGATTTAAATTATAAAAAAACAGGTATTTAGCGGGGATGAGGCGCACCGGAAAAATGATCGGGCTGGCGTACATCCAGATCTGCATCACGAACGGGATGACGTAAACAAAATCCCGGTATCGGACCGACAGCGCCGAGACCCACAGACTGATGCCGGTAGCCGCCAGAATCAGGAACAGGACAAAAAATGGAAGGGCCAGCAGACTCAACCCCGGCGCCTGCCTGTAATAGATCATCAACACCACCAGCAAAATCATCGTCACCAACCAGTCCAAAAGCGCCGCCAGCGTGTTGGACAACGGAATCAACAATCGTGGGAAATAAATCTTCGTGATCAGCTGGGTGTTGGACACCAGGCTGGTACCCCCCCGCTGCACGGCGCCGGAGAAAAACATCCACGGCACCAAACCGGAAAAAACGTACAACATCACCGGCAAACCGCCGGACGGAAGGCGGGCAAAATAGACCAGAGCCCCGAAAATGAGACCTGCCAGCAGGGGCTGCAATAGCGCCCAGGCCACCCCCATTCCTGTTTGTTTGTAACGCAGCTTAATTTCGCGGCCCACAAGCACCCACAATAGATCCCGGTAAGCCCAGAGCTCCTTCAAATCAAACGCCGCCCAACCGCTCCTTTTTTCGATGACAATGCGCGGCAAACCATCAGGAATCTGAAGGGAACTGAGGTCAGGGGCTGTTTTTGGCGGCTCAATCGTCATTCTGCTTTCCACAAGAATCGCGCAGAATGTAACAAAAGAGGTTCAAACCCAAAGCAAAAAATCGGAATCACAACAGGTTCCAAAAGGTCTCTTGCTCCCACTCCATCAGAGAACCAGAAGACCGGTCATTTCTCTCAAGCCTTGGCAGCCAGCACATAAACGACATCGGGCTCAGCGGTCTGCCATTTCTCCCGGACCACCTTGAACCCGGCGGCGGTGATGATCTTCATCAGCTGTTTGTGGGTGGGATGGAACATGTGATGGTCCTCCTCTTTCCACAAACCGAGTTTTACCAGAACCCGCTTGATCGCTTTTTTTGTCTTTCTCTTGAAACTTAACCCGTTTCGACCGCCAAGGACTGTGAGGCCAATCACCACCTTGCCATCCTTTTTCATGACACGGCCCGATTCACGCAGAGCCTTTACAGGATCATCCAGGTGATCAAGCACCGAACGGATGTGGACGCAATCAAACACTCCGTCTTTGAATGGAAGACTTTCGGCATTACCACAGACGAAATTGACAGGTTCACGGAGGAATGGGTAAGCCTTCACCAGCCTGGGGGTGGATTCGAGATTGGCAAAAAGTTCCACGAAGGGATCGATGGAAACAAAGTCCGAATGATTTTCCTTGGGAATAAATGCGCGCAATCGCCCCACACCGCCCCCGACGTCGAGAACCTTGCCTTGGAGAGGGAAGGCATCGTAGATTTCACGAATCCCTTCGATTTCTTGTTTATAATCCAGCCGGTCGTCCTGGATGGTTTCGTGAAAATGCTCGTAACCTTTCTGGCCTTCCAGCCATTCATGGGAAAGGGAGAGCCTGAAATCAAAAGCGCCACAGATTGTTCCATATTCCTTGCCTGTAGGGGAGACAAGAAACGATCCTTTGTCGGTCAGCGGAGCTTTCGTCACGGGATCGCAGAGTTTTTCGCGGACCCAGAGGTCCAGTTTGATCAGCTTCGCGATATCTTGCTGGACAGTTGAGGGTGTTCGCATAGTTTGATTTAGCGGCGCGATATTCGTTAAACGGAACTTAAGCGGCAAGGATTTGTTGAGGCAGATTCGCCCGGCCAAAACCATCCCTGTCACGAGCCTTCGCCCGCTCCAGACGTAAAAGATTGGAGTCCTTATTTCCATCCAAGTCAGTCAGCTCTTTCCAAAGCCTGATTCATGGCGGACTTCGTCGCGAACCTTCACTCGCATGGGACGCGTTGGTGGAGGCCATCGCGGATCTGCCCGCTCCTGAACTACTGGAAGATGTCCGAAAAATATATCACGACGGATTGCTCGAGCAGGGAATCAGTGACCTTCCTCAAATCGAGAGGGAGATTCACCGAATCGAATCTCCCCCCGAAAAAAATTACACGCTCATCGCTGATCCGATCTCAGAGATGCAATGGTGGGCTTGCTTCAACCTGGAAAAGAACTCTGAACCGAAATCGTTCGATGAAGGTTTTGATGAGCCAATGTTTGCGGAACCGGTGCGGCGGATCAAAATCGGACGAAATGATCCGTGCCCCTGTGGAAGCGGCAAGAAATACAAAAAGTGCTGCATCGACAAATTATGAATGCGAATCCCGCCAACACCCCGGACACCACAAAGCCCAACGAGGAACAAGAGCTTTGCATCCAGTGTCTGAACCCAAATCAGCCGGGTACCGACTTCTGCCGCACATGTGGAGCACCCCTCTCATCCTTCGCCTCCACCGGTCCTTTTGAGCGATTGTTTGCCGAAGGTCATGCCTATCGGCACGCGACGGAACAGCCTAGAAACATGATCGTTGTGCTGGGGATCTGGATGATATTTGGCACACTGGCTTTGACAGGCGGAGTGTTTGCCGTTGAGAGTTGGAGTTCCGACTCTTTTTTAAGGGTTTCCGGAGGGACGGGCGTTGTTCTTGTCTCCCTGATCTTGATCTGGAAGACAACCAGAAACTACCTCCGACGGAAGCTTCCGCAGCCAGGATAGAACAGCTGGAAACGACATGGGGCGGGCAACAGCCTCCTTGTCCTCGGTCCAAAAAAGCTTAAGACTTCTCCATGCGCATCCATCAACTTTTCCTGATTTTAATTTTAGGCATCGCCACCTCGGTCGCGCAGCCTCCTGCCACCAATGCTCCAGTCCGGCCTGCGCAGCCTCCTGCCGGCACTGAAATCCTCCCGAACGGAAAAGTGATTTTCCGCTTGCGCGCACCCAAAGCCCAGGAAGTCTCGGTCGGCGGCCAGTGGTCCACCAACCGTGCGGTCTTGAATAAAACAACCAATGATATCTGGAGCGTGGAGCTCGACGGTTTAAAACCCGGCATTTACGAATACAGCTTTTATCTGGATGGATTTCAGATGATCGACCCTGCCAATACTTCGATCAAACCGATGCGCCAACCGCGCACCAGCATCCTTCACATACCGGGCCAGCCACCGGCGATGCAGGATTTTCAAGATGTCCCGCATGGAGTGGTGCGACAACATTCCTATCAGTCCAAACCTTTGAACCGTTTGCGTGAATTGGTGGTTTACACCCCGCCAGGATATGATCAATCGAGGACCAGATTCCCCACAGTTTACCTCCAGCACGGCAACGGCGACAACCAGGCCACCTGGACCACTCACGGCAAAGCGCATTGGATCCTGGACAACCTGATCGCCCGGAAACTGGCCGTGCCAATGGTCGTCGTCATGATGGACGGCCACGCAGTCACACCTGGGCCGAACAGTCAGCAAGGCAACACCGGTGCTTTCGAGCGGGATCTCCTGGAGAAAGTCCTGCCGTTCATTGAGAAGAATTACCGGGTGAAAAAAGGAGCCTCCAACCGTTGTCTCGTCGGACTGAGCATGGGCGGCGGCCAGTCATTGACCATTGGGTTAAATAACAGTGATGTTTTCTCCTGGGTGGGCGGGTTTAGCGCGGCAGTTCCGACAAACACCGCCATTTCCAAGGCGCTGGAAACACCGGCCCTCATCAATAAAAAACTCAAGCTGCTCTGGGTCGCCTGTGGAAAGGATGACTTCCTACTCAAACGAAATCAGGACTTCATCGCCTTGCTTCAGAAAAGCGGCATCCATCATCAATGGCTTCTCACCCAGGGCGATCATTCCTGGCCGGTTTGGAGAACCTACTGGACCGATTTCGCTCCCCTGCTTTTCCAGAAATAACTGTTACCTGGTCAAACCATACAATCGACGCCACACACCGGGAATCTCCAGGAAACGGAACAGCATCGGCCTTTCTGAAGCACGAAGCAGAAAGGTCTGAATCAGCCGGGCGGAGATCATCCGCCAGCGCGTCAGCCTGACCAGGTCCCGGTTCGCCTGTCGAACAGCCTCGGTCCACGAAATTTTTCCCTCGGCAAACCGTGTTATCCAGGGCTCCGTGGCAAAAGCCATTTCCAATGCCAGGGACATTCCATTTCCAGTAAACGGAGGGATCATTTCGAACGAATCACCCAGGGACAGGCGGTTTGCCCAAACAGATCCGGAGCCGAAGGAAAAACCGGACACAGAACAAAAACTCTCCTCCAACCACGCGGCATCGCGCAATCGGTTCCAGAGGACCGACCCCGTTTCCCCTGCGAGGAATGAACGGTAGCCCGCCTTCAGCCCGGGCACTGGCCGGTCGAATTTAAAAAGTCCGCACAAGTTGGCGAATCCTCCGGGCAACTTGGTCAAGCCGGCATACCCGTTCTTCCTGAAATGCATTTCCAGGTCGAGATCCATCTGGAGTTTGAGATGAACTTTGATCCCTAAGAACCTGAATCCCTTCTCGCTACGATCGATGGTCCGGCCGGTGGCAAATACGATACCTTCGGATCCCTCGTTTCCACGCCAGCGAACACCCGACAATAACTCACCTCCAAGCGCCTGGAATTCCGCAGCCAAAAAAGCATCAAAATCCCACCGTGAAATGATCAGTCCCGGGTTTGGGAGCTGAACTTTTATAAGCCGCCGGTTCGAATTGAAAAAGGCGACAGCTGCACCGCTCCCTGTGACGGGAACAGGCGTCGTGGCCTGCGCCATAATCTGCTGAAGCAAGACCGCCCCCGCACCGTTCAAAAACTCTCCGCACACGCGATGCCTCGGATAGTTTCCCGCCTCATAAATTGTCACGCGGTGATTCTGTTTTCTCAGAAGAATTCCAAGCGTCAAACCGGCCAGGCCGCCTCCGACAATGGTGATGATATTGCTCACGCAGCAGGGGTTTTTCGCGCCACAAAAACATGGCTGAACAATGGTTTCGAACGTTCTTCCAATTCCCAATTTTCTGGATCAGGCCAGAGGGAGCTGATCTCCGTTCCGAGAAAACCGGCTCGGATGCTGATCCTGGCGTCATGACGCGTCACCGAATTGCATCCGAGCAGCCCCAAAAAAGCCGAAGCGTTCAAAGCGAATGCATCGCGCCGCGGTTCGCAGGCGATCATGGCATTCGATTTCTCCGAAATCTTTTGCAAAAGCTCCCCGAGTTCCTGCGATCGAAAATGGTGCAGGAAAAGATTCGCAAGCACGCAATCGCAGTTCGGAATCCAGGTCAATCCTTCCAAAGCGTCGATGGTGAGGACGTTCACTTTCCATCCTGATTGCTCGATCCCCCGTAATGTGGCTGGAGAAATGACTTTTTGCCGGTCGATGAGCCAGACCTCCACACCACGCCATTTCAGCGAGCGCGCCAGGAAAAGCATCGTCGCCCCGTCCCCTGCCCCGATCTCCACCAGATGCGCGGGTGGCCGCTCCTTGAATATACTCCGCAAAATCCGGAGCATAAATCCGGGATGGCCCATCAAACGATTCAAACGCAGCAGGTCTTTCCTTGAGCCGACGGCCAATGGATCTGCCGCAGGAAGTTCATCCAGAAGCTCTGGCGCCAGCGTTCGTTTCATGCAGTTTCAACCCGTAGGATTCCTGCATGACAGCTGAAACCGGCGCCGAAAGTGGAGAGATACCAATGCCCGGCGGCGACAGGATCTTTTAACAAGCGGTTCAACACAAAAGGCACGAAGGGGCTGCTGATATTTCCGAATTCGCGGAGAATTTCCCGGCTAAATCTCAGGGAGTGCGCTCCGAGTTCGAGCCGCGCATCGATGGCATCAAGCACGTTCTTTCCACCTCCATGCAAAACCCACTCAGTGATGTCCCCTGGTTCAAGCCCAACCGCGCTCAGGACTGATTGCCGCACTTCATAAACCGCGGCGGCGGCCAGTTTCGGAACCTCTAGGGAAAGAATGTTGCGCAACATCCCGTGTCGGGTTTCGAACCTCAACAAGTCTCGGTTGGCCGGTTGAAGGAGCGAACCGCACCCGTCCTTCAGCCATTCCAACCGCGCCCCCCGATACACCTGCGGTTTTTGGGAGATCACGATCGCGGACGCCGCGTCGGCGAACAGACAGGCGCTTACCAGAACTCCGGGATCGTCATCCAGATACAGAGCGGCGCTGCAAATCTCCACGCATACGGAAAGGACATTGCCCGCCAAACCGCTTGCCACCAAAGCCTCCGCCGTTCGAAGGTTTGGAATTGCAGCTCCGCATCCGTGTCCGACCAGGTCGAACAATTGAGCTGCGGGATTCAGTCCAAGGATTTCAGAGACATAACTCGTAAGACCGGGGCAAAGATAGCCGGTGCAGGTGCTGATAATGAGAGCGTCAATTGCTTCAACAGGAAGCGCCGATTCTTTAAGTGCATTGGAACATGCCTTCGCAGCGAGTATCGGCGCGTTCCGGGCGAAACGCTGGTGCAAGGTGTCAGGGGTCAGGTCAAAAGCTTCGCTTAAACGGTCGAAGCAGAGATAACGCGAATTGATGCCATTTTCTCCGAGAAGGACTTTTCTTAAAATTGCTTTGGAACGATTGGGAAGCAGTTCAAACCCCGAAGATTCCTGGAATGCCTCCCAACACTCCCTTTGGGTGAATTTCTGCGCAGGAACCGCAGTCCCGAGACCGGTGATAAACATGGCTGCAAGCTAATTCCAAATTTTTGAATTACCACTTTTTACTCGGGCTCAAGTCGTTCGATCTCTTCAAGTATCGCAATCCCTGAAGAGGTCCCGATCCGGTTCGCCCCGGCGTCGATCAGCTTCATAAACTGGGCCGCATCCCGGATTCCGCCCGAAGCCTTGACCCCGAACTCATCCCCCACAACCCGCCTCATCAGCCGGACATCATCCACAGTCGCCCCGCCAGAACCAAAACCGGTGGACGTTTTTACAAACTGCGCCCCGGACTCGACCACCAACTCACAACAGCGGACCTTTTCCTGATCGGTCAAAAAGCAGGTTTCGATGATCACCTTGACGGTCAATTCCTGCGCCGCGTCCACCAGATCCCGTAACTCGCGCAAAAGCGGCCCGAATTTTGCCTCTTTGACCCATCCGACATTTAATACGACGTCGATTTCATGCGCTCCGAAATCAACCGCCGCCTCCGTTTCATACCGTTTGACATCGGAAGCCATGGCGCCCAGGGGAAAACCGACGGTGGCTACAACCTTGATGTCGGTCTCGTGCAATCTGGAATAGGCCAGTTCCACATGGCTGGTGTTCACACAAACTCCGTAAAAAGAATGTTTCACCGCTTCTTTGCACAACTGCTCGATTTCCGCTTGAGTGGCGGTGGCCCGCAGCAGCGTGTGCTCGATGAACTTGGAATGACTGGGGTTCTGCATAGTTTGATTTTACCGCTCTTAAATTCTCCCGGCCCGCGATCCAGGCGCAACACAAAGTTTATCCAAAATTGAGCCCGGCTGCTGTTTGAAAGGTGAAGTTTGAGGACGGACCACAGCAGATCAAAGCAAACTTGAAAACTCCAGATGGCGATTTCACAAACGGCGAGATTGTCACAATCCAAAATTGTTTAGCATCAGGAGCCACGAACCCTGGGGGTTGAATTATTACACGCTCACGTCTCCGTTTAAACCGAGTTCACGGATCGCTGCCCGGGTTTCTTCCAATTTTTGTTTGGAAACACCGCCTTCAGGGGTCGCCACAAATGTGACCTTGAGTTTTACTCCTTGGCCTGCGGCGAATTTTGAGACGACTTTCGTGTAAAAGTTCATCCACTTTTGCGCTGGCACTTCGCCGGACCATTCGATATGCGTAAACGAATCGGGTTCGGTAGGTTCTGCCCCTCGTCCGGGCGCGGGAACAGGAGTCGGAGTCGGCTGATTGGGAGAAGCAGCGGCAGCCCCAGTTAGCTGCGTTTCAGAGCCAGGGGTTGATGCCGTTTGTTGCGGCGCGGTTTGGGCCGCTTTATAGGTTTCAGCGATTTCCTTGCGAATCAGGAAGACGTCATCGGAAATTTCCACTTCATCTGGAAGCAGACTCGCTCCGAAAATGAACGGAGAATATTTGCCGTCAGATGTTTTGCCGACATATCCGATTTCCCCGCTGCTTACTCCCTTTGAAATGGTGTCTTGAACCGATGCCGTACCCCGAATAATCCTTGGAAATTGAGGTGAGGCGTAGAGAGCATCCCTCACGGATTTTGTCGGCCATTCGGTGAAGGCACTGGACCAGTTCTTCAAAAGCAGCCGCACCGAAATTCCTTTGTCGAAATCACCATCGACTGTGAGACGATTGATAATGTTTTCAATGGGCCCCCCCGCCGTGGAGCTGGAATGCACGAGGCCGAGATCGACTTCCCGAAGCGAATTGCTTTTGTCCAGCAAAAGCACGTGGTTGTAAGTTCGCCAAACGGATTCTTTCACGTCTCGGCGGGCTTTCTGAAGGTTTTCCGTGAGCTGCCGCCTCTGCGCCTCATCCAGCTTTAATTCCTCAGCGTCGTCCTCGATTGCCTGCCAAGCGAGAACCTTACGTGCCTCCTCCAACAGCGGTTGACCATTATCGGCGATCACCCAAATCAAGGCGCTCTTGTAGGTGCGCGATGATGTGCCACACTCCCTGGTCATCTTATCAGCCCATTGGCGAGTCGAAGCCCGATCTTGCATCGTCTGGTTCAGGTCTCCGATGACAAATGTGATAACGGGTCGATCAGAAATCTGCAAACTCTTCTCAGGAAAAAAGACACGGTCCAAGCCCTCGCGCGGCGCAAACACTTTCTGAATTTCCTGTTTTACCAACTCCTCCGCTTGAGGCGTCTTCACGCTCGCCTTTTTGTCCGTGAACCGTTTGTTCAGATTTTCCTTGAGGCTGAATTTGTAATTCTTTTTCTCGACAATGATGTAGTAGCCTTTATCCACCAGTGCATCGAGCGCGGTCTCAATATTCCCCAAGTCCAGTTCAGGGTGACCCACTGCCAAGCGAATCTCTGGCACTGTCGCTTCTGAGCGCACCATGCCTCCATTCGATTCGAAGAAAATCACTGTCGCCACTTTTTGATGCAGACGTTCATTACGCACTGCTTCTGACGCTTCGTGATCCAACATCACAGCGTGGGATTCTTTGAGACCAGCCACATCCGTGGTGACCGCTGCTTCCAAAGCCCTGCTCCCGAGTTGCTCAAATACAGCAGCGCGGAAAATCGGGTCCGCGAAGGGCGCTGTGCCAAGCGTCAACAATGGGTCGGGATGCGCTTTTCGATACGCGTTGTTGTAAGCATGCGAGACCCAAATCGCCAGCATACGGAGCACACCACGGGTTTGCTGAAATTTTGGTACCGATTGCCATTTCCGTTCAAACACAGAAAGCACCGAGGGGTGAAACGGGTAAGACGCTTCAAAGTGAGCGCGGGCATGCTCAGGCTGGATGGAACCGGGCAACTGTTGCGCATGCTCTGCAAGCCAACGTGCGTACTCGTGGCAAGCGTCCTTGGCCTTTTCAGGAAGTAACACCCGTCCATCTCCGCCAATGGCACGGGTATCCCACTCAAAGAGACGACGCCGGATGATCTCGCTCGTTTCGGCTCCGGCAGTCATCGTCATGGCCTTGCCGACGCGATCCAGCATCTTTGTCAGCCGATTGTAATCGGCGACATCTGCCGGGGTCATTTCGAGATCGATCGATGCAGGCACGGACACCACCAGCACAGACTTCGAATTCATCGCCCCGCTTAAGTTCATGATGAAGTCGTAGAGTTGTTCATTAAGCCCTTCGCGGCGGAAGCGGCTCATGTAATTCATCAACTCGTCCATCAAAATGAGACACGGCTCATCCTGAGGAACGATCTTGCGGATCACATCGCCGCCGGGAGCAATCCTTTTTGCGTCGTGCTCTTTAACCAGTTCGAATCCGGCAGGACCACCAAGCTGCCAGGCGATCTCTCCCCAGGGAGTAAATCGCCTTGGCTCTCCTTCAGAACCTCGTCCAGACAGTGAATCAAATTCCGTGCCGACAAAAACAGCCACGTGCGCTGTTGGCACGGAAGAAACCGCCGCTTTACTCCTGATCTGCGACACTCCCACCCATCCATGCGAAGTTGGTCCGTGTTTTGCCAAATGGTAAAGCAAGGTCAATGCATGCGTTTTGCCGCCGCCGAAGTTGGTCGCCAGATTAAAGACAGGCGAGGTGTGGCTTGTTTCTCCGGACATCCGACGCACCACTTGCGAGGCAAGATCAAGCAGGTTGGTTGACAGAAATGTTTTGGCAAAGAACTGCTCTGGGTCTGTGTAATCGGCCCGGCCTGTGCCATCGCGCACCCGGTCCAGATGCACCGCAAATTCAGAGGCATCTTGCGATTTTCCTTCCCGCAAATCCTCGCGGGGCTTCACTACATCGTACCAGGGCTTCAATTTCATAAGATTCAAAAGCTCTCAAAACGTCCGGTGTGAGAATTCAGTTCCCACCACTTGAAAAATCCGAATGGAAAGGTTTCGGCCTCGTTGCCCGATCCGACCACCACGAAGGTCCGGCCTTCTAAATTGAGGCGGCCTCGCAAGCTCATCGCCTCGACAACTTCGACTCTTAAATGAATCGCAACAGTCATGCTCAGCCCTTTCCACCAAACTTCTTAGGAGAAATTGCACATGACATGCACATAAACATTGTCATGATTTCGAGGGTAGATTTAACGATAAACTTTTGTGTTCCGGTGATTTTCTCGAGCACCAGTCCGCAACATTCGTTTTGCGGCCGAGCGGTTTGCACATGACCAGCACATAAGGGGTCGCGGCTTTTTTCCTGCCTCGTCGTATGGCCATCACATAAATTCGATTACTTATTTCGTTGCAACAAGTTACAGGACAATAGCTTGAGAAATGCGGCAACATCGAAATCACATAGCCATCACATAAGTTAGGCCCAGAATGGAACGTATTTAGCATGTTTTTTTGATCGATTTCCCGGGTCTTCGAGCTTGATGAGTTTCTCGGTGGATGTCTCACGAATGATTCTCGAAGCCACAGGGTAGTCCTCATCCACAATTTTAAACCGCTTCCTTAATGTCGTGTTGGTCATTACCTGGTTTGAGACAAACAGCAGGCAAGAGTGTTGGTAACAAGCACGCACTCGATCCCTTCGATCCATTTTTTTAAGGTCCTGCTGCGCAAAAAGCATCACACGAGTGTGCGTTGTGTCGGTCCGGATATCTGGGGGAGGAAGTTGATAAAACTCAATGTCTGAAATGACTTTATCGAAACCGCTGCCGCGTTCCTCACAAATCCCAAGGCGCCTCATCAGGTCCGCGAGCAGTTCATTTCTGGACCGTGGGGAGTGGTCAATGAAACGCAGTGGATCAATCAAGGGCAACCCCGGATTGCTGATTTCCATTCTGTCCTCCAGAAGTTCGACCATCGGTCCAGTTCCGGAGATCGAAAAATCCTGGTGGATCATTGCGTTGGCGACCAGTTCTCGAATCGCTCGCTTTGGGTACATTGGGGCTTCCGTTCGTAAGGCTTCTCCGAGAACTTCATTGCGGGGCGAGAGATCGTTCACATACCCGATGAGTCCCTCAAAACCGCAGGCGTAACCTTTTGTTCCAAGTTTTTCATGTTCGGTTTCGGTTCGCACGATTCCCTTGTATCGAATGACCCGAAAAGCTTTCCGCGCGAGGGAAGGGTAATCCGAAAGTTGCCTCGCGAATGCGATTGCTCCCAGGTTTGTGATGTTAAAATGATCCGTTCCCGAAGATGTGATAAACTGCTCGACCCCGAGTCGCTCGATAATGCCCGAGCGATTAGTTGGTAGCGCTTGCCTGCTCAAGGTGAAATACTTGGGATAATCAAGTTTCGTTAAGACTTCATCTCCGGTTGCGTTTGGGAGCGCGATCCCTTTCTCGAATGGGGTTTTGGCCAGGGCCAGCCAGAGATCTTTCTCCTTGCCTGGGTGGTCTTTCAACTTTTTTTTGATGCTGCCGACACGAATCCACTCCATTCCTTTGAAACTGACAGGAGAAGCGTTCGCTGGCTGAACTTGCAAAACGACAATTCGCTTTCCATTGTGATCCCATTCGTGAAATCGGAAATCAATACGTGGCACCAAGTTGTGGGCCAGCCAATTTTCGCATTCCTCATTGCCTACCCTTTTCTGACGGGGTTGGGCCGAGGTGCCGATGATTCGATGGGTTTGGTCTTCCACCCCCCACACCAAAAATCCCGATTCCTTTCCGTGAAGCGCGGCGGCGTTTGCAAGAGCTGATATATATTCGCCGATTTCTTCCGGATTATTGTTATTGTGCTTAAACTCCACCCATTCAGTTTCTTTCGGGAGCACCACCAATGATGTTAAAAGAAGATCAAGGTTCATCAGAATCCCAATCCTTTCTTCCTCGCCAGCACCCCGTCCACCCACCGTTTTTCCTCGCATTTGGGCGGGTAGAGGGCGGAGAGGGCCTGGGCGAGACTCCAGAATTTTTGGTCGCGGCCTGCTCCGTCATCCACTAGGAATCGCTTCAGGGCCTCGCTCCGGCTGGCGGCGAAGAGAATCATGCTCTGGTGAATCCGGTCGAGCGTGGTATCCCCAATTTTTGAGACGGTTTTTTCGGTCCAGACCTGCTCGGAAACACCCTCCTGGGCCAGTTCGGCAAACAGGTCGGGCTGCTGCGCTTGCTTCTTTTTGCGCTTCCCTGCGATAGGCTCGTTGGCCTGCTCTTTACCGAATAGGTAAGCGGTCCGTTCCGCAACCGGGAGGAGCCTGGCGGTTTCTCCGGAAACTTCGACCATATTCCGCAGGTCCTCCAGGTGAGCGCCCAAGCCCTGCGCAATTTTCCGCGCCGCGTCATACTCCAGGGTGAAACCGCCTTTCTTTTTGCCCTTCTTGCCAGCGTCTTCGGTCTCGTCCCCGGTTTCTTCCTCTTCGTCCGCTTCAGCGGCGTTTGGGTCTTTGGCCGGGCCAGCAAGAGTCCAGAGCCACATCGCAGTGAGTCGTGCGTCCGGCTCAAATCCTTCGGTGCTTGCGCCTGCAAAAATGACCGAGAGCGCTTCCTTTGAAACGGCGGCCCATACATGCTCCAAATATTCCTTCAGCGACACGGGATCACCATTCGACTTTTCGACTCGCGAATACCGGGAGAAAATTTCCAAAGCCGGACCAAGACAGGCGAAGATGGCGTCCGCGCCGACGACCCCTTCCTCGGCCAGACGCGGCATCCATTCGTGGATGCGGCGGGGCAACTCCTGCAACACGTCGCGCCAATCGCCGATTTGGTCCGTCCGCACCGAGCCGTCAGGATTCTCGCGCGGGCGACAGACGAGATGGACGGAGGAGGCGAGACGCGCTTGGCCTTGTGCAGCAACTCGCGTTTCCATTTCCGTGTCAATTGGCCACGAGCCTGTGATTATCCACCCGGCGTCCACGACAGCTTTCAAAATTGCTTCCCAACTTGCCGTCGTCTTGCTGGCAAATACAATTGTTCCCACGCCGTCTGGCCGAAGCACCCGGCGACCTTCGCTAAAAGCTTTCGTCAGCTCACGTTCGTAAAACGCGATGTCGTGCGTCGAGTTGCTTAACGCGTGCATACGGTCTACCACAATCTCCGGGTCTTTTGGAACGTAAAGTTGAGAAAGCAATTCGGTGTGCTGACCGACCAAGTTGCGCCTCAACCAAACGTAGAAGAAGTCAGAGAGGAAGGCGTAGGGAACCGCATCGTAATATGGTGGGTCTGTGATGAACGCGTTTGCAGAATCACTTGGCAAAGGGTGTTGGGCTGCAGAGGCTGATTCGGAATGTCCGTCGCCGCCAACCGATAGCGCGAAATGTCGAAGAACTTTTTCCAACCACTCAACTTCCGAGGCGATGTCGCCAGTGACTTTGCCGAGAACGCTCGCTTCGCAGAAGTCCCAAAGCATTGGCAGTGCTTGGCGCCCAAAAGTGTTTCCACCCATGTATTCTGCGGAAGCTTTCCATCTGCACAGAGAACTGGCTTTGTCAGCCATTTTGTCCGTGAGGAATGCCAAACAGGTCTGCACAGGCGCAACCAGTTCTGTGTCATCCGTTGCGGCGAGACGCTCTCCGGCACTGCAAACAAGTTTCGTCATAGTGACGAGAGTAAGAGCTTGGCGCGGGGTGAAATAATCAGCCCACGAATCCAGACCGTAAATCATTGCCCAAGTGTGACGTATTCCTCGGACATCAAGTTTCTCGTTCGGTACTAGCGATGTCGTTCCAGACGATTGCTTGGTTTGTTGTTCAAGCTCCATCGCAGCTTTCCTATTCGCTTTGGCATCATTTGCTACGGGAAGACGGTAAAATCTTCCATGTTCTTCCGATCGAGTCGTTACTACACAGAACAAGCGTGCATCTCTGGAACCGCCACGACGTAGTTTGAGCTGTTCTCGAACGCGAACTACTGGTGTCGTGTAACCGCAGCAAGAACACGTTGCCGAACCGCGTTTGACATTGCCGTCGAATTTCGGGTCCGCGATCCTCTCGTCGTGGTCATCCTGATTCACCCAGCCGCCGCGTTGCTTCACGATGATTTTGAAATCCACGCACTTGGCCTTCTTGTTCGGCACGAGTTGCAGGGCCACGGAGCGTTTGGCTTTCTTGGCGAGCCATAGGGAACGAATGAGCGGGACTTCCGCACCACATCCTGGCCCTTCGCATTGAATCGTTCGAGCCCAAAGATAGGCGATAGGCGTCGCGCCATCGTCGTCTTTGGGATAAAACTCGGCCAGTTCCTTTTCGGCTTCGTGCTTGATCCAAGCTCCCCATTTGCGGACTTCATCGGCGAGGCGTTGACCATATTTGGGGATGTATTCCAGAACGACTTTGTTGAGCAGCACGGGGATGGGATTGAGATCGCTGGCAAAGGCGTCCGCGCCCACGCGCAAGGCTTCGAGCGGAATGGAGCCTCCACCGCAAAAGGGGTCCACCACCAGGGGACGAGTGCCGGGTGCGCCACCCAAAGCCTCGTGAGCCGCCTGGGTGAGCGCGCGGCTGGTGTCGAGATATTCGCGGACGGTGGAGTTGTCCCAGTTCGCGAAGTCGGCAATAAAATCGAGCAAAGCGCAACGCAATTCCCTGGCATTATCAAACCTGCCTGCATTCTGCCGGGCTGCTTCGAAGCGAGTCCGGCTTTCGGCACTTAAAACCCTCTGACGCTCGTGTGTGGTCCAGGCCAGCATTTCCGAACGGGCTTTCTCAATAAAAGCAGGCGGGCAAAGCGAATCGGCAGGATCAGGCCAAAGCGCCGCGCAAATCACCGCCCGGCAGGCGGCGAGCGGTCGCCGCGCCCACCAGATATGGAGCGTGGAAATATGTCCATGTCGAATGGACTTCTCCCGCCGCGAATGAGCAGAAATCCGCCGGATCGGCAGGTCAACCTCAATGAGGCGTTTTGGGTATGGGGTCATTGGGCTTAAAGAGCGCGTTTAAAAGACGTTTAACACAATCACAGCGGGCTTTAGAAACCCCTGAACACGCGCACTTTCGCAGGGTTTAAACCTCATTCTATGGCCCAAATTCTGGCGACGTTTATACATTCTGGGCCTTAGAGTCCGCCGCAAACCATCTTGCCCAGCGACGACTACCTTGGAGTTCGACACGTTTTGCCTCCTTAAGCTCTGCCAGGAGGCGTTGGACTGCGCTTTCAGAAAGACTGGGCAAAACCTGGCAAAGTTCAGAAAGGACGCTGCCGGTTTTGGAATTATCACGAAGGTGCCGAAGCAAAAGTTCCTTGTTCGTTTCATGGTCAAGCCCCTTTTTCCGGGTGTAAATTCCTTTCTGCCCAAGGTGAGCATACAGACTGCGGGAAAGGATGTGCCGGGCACCGCGCCCCCGGCCAATTGATTCGACGACGCCGAATCCAACCAAGCGCGGCAAGCGGGCTTTAAGTTCTGGAGGAATGCTTTGCTCATGCTGCAAACAATAAAGGAGAAGAAAATCGTGGGTATTAAACGTGGCAAGACGTTCCTCGCCAACTTTCTCAATGAACTTGATAAATGCTGGATTTTGCACCTCACCACGGAGGAGGAGCCGGACATGATGCGAGTCCGAGCCAGCGAAATCAGGCAACGGCTTTCCTTGGCGGATGGTTTCCTCAAAAATGCGATTCATACCCTGGCCTGAGCGCTCAATCAGGCCACATTTAGCAAAAGCTTCCGCTAACCGGCGGTTTCGAGGGTTTTGATGGTCCAGGATATTGGAAGGCGTAATGCCCGGTGGAAAGCCCCCGGGGCTCGTAATTTCCAGGCAGCGGGGAAACTGTTTCAAGAAAATCGAACTGCCGAGCCGGTAATCGCGATGGCCAACTGCATTTAGGATTGCTTCGCGAGTTGCGCCTTCGCTAAAAGTGGGAAGTTCAAAACGAAATAACCCGTCCTGATAGCTTTGGAGTTCGTTGCGCGCGTTAATCGCGTTCCAGATCTCATCGTAACATGCAAAAAATCCCTGGCGAAATTCCAATCGCGATTGATAGGGGATGGAGGCTTCGTTAGACCTGTATTCAAAAATGATTTCTGATTGGGACAAGTGTTTGCCGAGGGCGCTTCGCGATCCGAATAAGATAAGAGCCGCGTAGGTAATTTTCCCGTCAACGAGCAATTCGGCATCTGTAAGAAGTTGTTCATGCTCTTGGGCAGCGAGGCCTCCATTACCTGATTTCTTTAACCATTGAAATCTAAAGGTCTCAATGGAAGCGGTTACCAAGTCGGCCAGGACTGCGTTGACACAAACTTCAGCGGAAAAATCAGGACCGCTTTCGGCAAAGATGCGTTTAAGCATATCGGGGGTCATCGGGCTGAGAGCTTCCCCCGAACGCATCCAGTAAGCACCTTTATATTGAATTGGCATTCCAATCGGGCGAGAGGGAACGTGGAATATCGTCACCTTTCCATCGGCATGGTTTATTTCCTCGGCATCGATTCTGAGATTAAGGCGATCAATCAGCCCCCGAATTGTCCTTTCCGAATTAGGGAAGGCAAGGCTTCCGACAACACGCCGCGGCTTTTGGTCTGTCACTCCCAAGATGATTTTCCCACCGCACTCGTTGGCCAGGGCAACGCAGTATTTGACCAGCTCTTCAAAATCAAAATGACGCTTCGCCTCCTTGAATTCCAAGTGGTTTCCCTCGTCGGCATCAAGCCACAATTGCAACTGTTCAAGAGTCGTCATTAAGTCTTAATCCCGGAGTCCGTTGAATCCTCCTTTAGTTCCACTGGGTGCCTCACCAAATCCTGGCGCAATCGGTACTGCTCCACTACGACTACGGGCTGCCAGTCCAGAGTGGAGGGGTCGCGGAGAATGTTGAGGGACGGAATTCGGGGCGGCGCAATCGAGGACGACATGGAGATAGTAATCCTTCCCAAGTCGGTGGGCCGTGCGGTAATCGTTCAGGGTCAGTGCGATTTCGCCGTGGTAAGCCCGTCCTTTCACCTCGATAAAGCGAACGTCGACAGCGGTCTTGGGGTCTTCGGAATGTTTGATCGAATCCTGGCGTATGCGTTTAGGGAGAGTTGACTCCTGATGCTTTTGGCCCCTCATATCTTTAATTGATTCGAAAAGGCGACTGCGCCATTCCAGGCAATGGCGGCGACATCTCAGATTTGAAAGGCGGATTCGTTTCTTTGATCGAAGTAAGGATTACTTTTAAGGACATTTCAACTGGCCGGCAGGCGCGGCCAAGAAGCCACATCGGAGATTCCAAACTCCTCCGTGAGATACGGGCGAATTTAGCGCCGTAAGGACTGGTGTTCATGAGAATCGTGTTTTGCCAGGCGTTGGGATGCAAAACTTCACAAAGAGTATTGTAATCCTGTTCACATTCGGGGTATGTGCCGGAGTCTTGCCACTTGGTGAGACGTGTCAGGACATTTTTCGCCGTGAACACTTTTTCATCCCTAGGCTCGACGGGGCGCAATTCCGAAAGCGTCGTTTTGCCTAGGAACTCCTTAAGGACTTCGGATCGGTGTCCGTAGGTCGCTTGAATCAGGGTGTCGTCGATGATCTGGACGCGTTCGGCCAGGCGCTCGTTTTGGTCTCCACGGTTGGTGTTGATGATGTCCCAGACATTCGTCACCACGGCCGCGATCTCCATCAAACTCCGTGCAGCTGATGCAATTTGGTATGGATTCCTTCCGGTTTTCCCTGCAAAGACGGATTCCGTGAGATAAACCGCTTTGTAAATATTTAGGTAACCAAATTGCATAATGCGTGCGCCGACCGTTTGTCCGGCGTAGCGTCGAAGACGCTCTTCGCTTTCTGCGGCCTCCTCGCTTGCATGTGAAATCATAACCGGCATTTGAAAGTCATATTCGGGCGGAAAGGATCGCAGTTCAGAAAACATCTGGCGAACCTTAACCAGCCGTTGTTTGTTTTCAGGACCCAATTCTGGGGTAGTGAGTGGCATGTTACGGTTTCGGCCATTCGCTGATGCGAGTCCAGTAGCGTTGAAGCCATTTCTCGTAAGCACCTGGCGCAGGCATGGATTGCACGACCCAGGCTGAGCCAAGCGATTTGTCAGGCCAGAGATGGAGCCGGTCGCCAATGCCAATCTCCTTCGCGATGTTATGAACCAGTTTGAGGGATTCGAGCGCGTAGTCCTTCCACGTTTCACGCGTGGCGAAAACCTCTGACCGCAAACGGATATTAAGTGTCTCCGCATGGCTGGCGATACGTTCGACGTTCTCAGCGCGGATATTGATCGGCTCGTGGAAGATGGTAACCGGTTTCAGATCGGCGATCGCTGTGAGAGTAGCGCGTAAATCTGTTTCATCACATTCGGGATAGGTCGGCGCTACAGCAACAAAAACATTCAGGTCTGCTTCCCGAGCCGCGCGAAGCGTGGCCAGGCGTTGCGAAGGTGATGGCGCTTTCGGTTCATAAATTTTGGCAAGGTCGTTCCGGAGCGTGGGCAGACTCATGCCGAACAGCAGCCGGTTGCCAAAACTTTTGAATAAATCGAAGTCACGGCGAGCAAGCGGACTTCGGGTCAGAATGCGAACACGAAGCGTTGAATGGTCGCGGATGAGCTCCAGGGAGCGCCGGACAAGATGTTCAGCAGAGCGGGCCAACTGGTCACGCAATACCGGATCACTGCACCGGAAAACCTGATACGGGTCGGTCGTGGAACAGTATATAATCGCACGGTTGCCGTCAGGATTGAGCTTGTGGGTTGGCGTGTTTTCCGCCTGCTCCAGCGATGCCAGAAACTTACGTTCATCCCATGGGCGCAGGAGCACGTAATCGCCCCATTCTGCATCGGGATCGTCCACTCCATATTCCTTGAGTTTCGAGCCCATTTTTATGGTGGCAGCGCTGGGCACATAACAGAAGCGGCACGCATGGCCGCAGCCAATGGCAATATTGAACGACCAGTTCGACAGGCTTTTGTGAATGAAGTTGTTTTCCTGAATGACGGCAGGGTGGCTCCAAAATCCCAGCGGGGATTTCTGAGAAACGGCTACTTTTGGTCTTAATAAAGCTGGCATTTTGTTTCTATTTCGGGACGACCTTAATTCTCTCTGGGTGCTTGCGCGAACCACAACCGAAGCCGGTGATTTTACCATCAATCAGTCCCGCTTTAATCAGTTTCTTGAGTGTTCCTCGCGCGTGGCTGGAGAGGAAACCCTGACGCATGGTGAACTCGATAATTTTTCCAGTGTCGTCCAGCGAGCCGTCAAGAAGGCTCGCCTCCAATTTTTCTTCGAACAACTTAACTTTCTTCGGCTTATCCATTCCGAAAAACATGCCTTGGTCGGGTGCGATTCCTTCGCGGTCTATGTCGTAATCAGCCTCCCCGGTCACCTGATCCATCCGCCATGCCGCTTCCAGAAATTTTTCAAGTCCGCGGTAACTGTTTGAACCGAAAATGACACCGTAAATGTTCGAGCCGCTTTTGATGGAGAAAGGGGCCAGAAGGTAATCCTCGCCTGGCGGAACGAGACTTCGGTAATACTCAAGAAGCACACGATGTACCTCGTTGTAGGGTGTTGTGTTTGCATCCACGAAAATCTTGTGGGCCTTGAGGTATTTGTTGATTTCCGGCTCCTGTCTAAATCGACGAACATAGGAGGACGACACAAAAACCAGCGTATCGGTCTGCTTGAGTAAGCGAATTTGACGGAATATTTCAGTGTTGAAAAACTTGACGCCGTTTTGGTCCAGCAAAAGCAAATTTGCTGAATCCGCCATCTCGTAATAGAGCAGGCTGAACGCCTCGAAAAAATCCTTGTTGTCGATATGGACCTGATAAGGACCCGCGTCGTGTCCGGTGTCGGAGAGGTTTTGTTTGAGATCTTCCACTTTCTGAACATCTACGTCGTTGAAATAAACATCCACTGGATGATTCCCGTCGCGAATCTTTTGCTCGAATCCTTTCAAAGCTTCGAGGATCAGGAGCGGGCTTCCCTTTTGACCGTTTGAATCCATGCCAGGCCCGCAGAAGAAGTCAAAAATACGAATTTTCTTCCCGGAGAACATCCCGCTGCCGAGGAAAACGGAAAGCCACGCGACCAGATGGTTGCGGAATAAATTCAGCTTCGCGAGCGTGCTGTCCTTGAATGGTTCCCGATGGAGATCGCGCGCCATAAAATCACCCTTCGTAAGTTCGGTATGGAGTGGAATCATCCTTCAATTCGACCGGATGTATTGTGGAATCCTGCCGCAGTCGGTACTGCTCCACTTTGACGATGGGTTGCCAGTCCAGCGTTGAGGGATCACGGAGAATATTGAGCGAGGGTTCGGGGGTGGCGCATTGGAGCACGATATAGAGAAAGTAGTCCTTTGCGAGGCGCTGAGCGGTGCGGTACTCATTCAAGGTGAGTGCGATTTCTCCGTGATATGCCCGGCCTTTTACCTCGATGAAACGGACGTCGGTAGCGGTCTTCGGGTCTTCAGGATGGGGAAGCCGGGAGATAAGGTCAAAGCCTCGGTTATCCGCTTCGACGCTTTCGACAACTCGTCCCTGCGCTATCTCGTGGGCAATGACGAAGTTCACTGCAATTCGTTCGATTTCAGGATCGCTTACCATTGGCGCAATCGAGGGAGTCGCACGGTCGGGGTGCGGAACCACCCATGCCCTGCCGATGTGGTGGATGTCAGCGATGGAACATTGACGTTCCTGGTCCAGTTCCAGACGGCGAGATTGCAGCCGATGATCCAGGTCCAGAAGTTTATCTTCCGAAATCTTGATTCGGCCATCCAATCCTGACTCGTTTGAACCAGCTTCTTTTTGGGCGATGAGGTCAGCGAGGATGAGATTCTCGCGATTCATGATTTCGCCCAGGCTGATCTCAATATGACGCCCAATGATCGAACCCTCTCGCTGCCGCTCTTTCTGGCACTCCTCCAACATCGGTTGGAAAGCATGCGTTATCAGGAAATCTTCCACCGCAGCTCGTTCAGGAAGACCAGAGACCAACGGGGCAACCGCAGCGGCCTCGGGCGCGGTCAGGTCGAGGAAAATGGTTGGTTGGCGGACAAACATTTGGCCGCCAGCAATGGATTGGACGACGAATAATCGTTTGCTCATGGCGTTGCCCCGGCCGTCACGGACCGAAGCGCTGAAAACATCGAGCCGATAGGGGGCGCGGGCCTGGATGTCAAAGAAGACCGCGCCGTTTCGGATATCCGGCTGGACGTGGTCCATGACATCTTCCCGCACCGCCTCGAATAAGGGATGTCCAGGCGTGACCCACTCTAAGGTGGCGTCCTGTTTCAGAATTTCCTTATCGAAGATGACAGTGGAGTATTCACGCCCAAGCTTTCCAAAACGAGGCTCGTTACGTTCACCGATTGGCCAAAGATTTCGCGGCACACGACCCACTTTGTAACGCTTCTCGCCGGCTTTCGTTGGCTTGGCGGTAAGTCCGGCAAGCGGGGCGGCCTGCGTGAAAAAATCTTCAATGACCTCAGGAACAAGGCGTCTCTCTCGTGCTTCGGCGGATTTGCCGATGATTGCGGAGAGATTTAGCTCCCGTTTGGCGAGACCTTCGAGAGTGGATTCGGTGATTGCGCGAAATCGAGACCCATCCACCTGTTCCACGATGCGTGCTTTGATGATGTCTTCGGTCTGGTTCCGCGCGTACATATCCCGAAGCATCTTTTCCAATTGGTTTGAGGGAAAGACATCGCCCAGCACGTTGAAAATTTTCCCGGTGCGGCGGGGATCAAGATCATCCTGAATGGCCTCAATGCGTTCAAAAAGCTTTTGCAGAACGCGGCCTTCGCGGGTGTTTGTGGAAACGAAATTGAAAATCAAACAGTCCTTCTCCTGGCCATAACGATGGATGCGCCCCATGCGCTGCTCTAGACGGACGGGATTCCACGGAATGTCGTAATTGATCATCAGCCAGCAAAATTGAAGGTTGATGCCTTCGCCTGCCGCTTCCGTGGCCACTAGAACCTGGGCCGATTCACGGAATTCGCGCTCGGCAAAGATGCGACTGCCGGGCGTGTCCCGGTCCCCGATCTTCATTCCGCCGTGAATCACCGTCAGCGAAAAACCCCATTCCCGGAGTTTACCGGAAGGACGGCCATCTCTTCCATCGCCCGCGAGGTAATCGAGAGTGTCTTTGTGCTCCGTGAAAATGAGCAGCTTCATTTTGGGATCGCCGAAAAGGCCCTGCTTTTTCAATAGGCTCCGGAGAGCTGTGAGCTTTGTTTCGATTTCCTTGGCCTCCAGTTCTTTGGCGTGGGAAACGAGTTTTCCCAGTTCCGCGATCTCCTCTCTCAATGCGACGGGGTCAATGGAGGCGACCACATCTTCGAGTTGCGAGATAATCTCCTGCTGCTCCTCATCCGTCAGGTCTTCAAAGTCCTCAGGATAACGTTTGGCCATCTGCTCCTGCCGGTATCCATCTGGATCTTCGAGAATTTTTTGTCGCTTGTCCCGCATGCGCTCCAGACTGCGCCGCACAGCATACATGCTGGAAGCGAATCGACGCTGAAGCATTGCCATCGTGAAGGCCAGGGCGCGTCCACGAGCTGTTTCGTCAGCGGCGGCTTTGATTGACTGGTCCTCGACGTAGCGGGTCAGGCGGTCGTAAAACTCAAGTTCCTCCTCAGAAATTTGGAACTCCGTCGTCGTCACGTGCCTTTTTGTAAAAAGGGCTTTGACCTCGCCGGTTTCGGGATCAGGAAACGTCACAAGCGCTTCTTTGACTCGGCGCAGATAGAAAGGGGCTTCCCGTTCTTCCATGGCCCGCTCCAAACTTTTCACGTCGCCGTAAACATCCCGATCGAGAAGTTGGAGAAAAAGACTGAAATTTTCAGGCTGTCCCTTGTGAGGGGTGGCCGTCATCAAAAGAAAGTGATCGGTCATGCGGGAAAGCGCTTCGCCCAACTGGTAGGCGAGGGTCTTCTTATCGTTGCTGGAAGCACTCATCTTGTGCGCCTCGTCTACGATTACGAGGTCCCAACGGCTGCGGAGCAGGCTTTCCTTGGCATCCTCAATGCGCGAAACCCAGGAAACAGAAGTGATGAGTTGATTCTTGTCCTGCCAGGGATTGGAGCCGTAATTCGCGCGGAGGACATCGCTGCGGACGATTTCGAAATTCTCGCGGAATTTGTCCTTCAGTTCTCTTTGCCATTGGAATGTCAAGTTCGCTGGAGTGATGATCAGAATCCGTTTGATGAGCCCCCGAATTTTCAGCTCTTTGATAAGCAGACCAGCCATGATGGTCTTGCCCGCTCCAGGATCATCCGCCAGAAGGAAGCGGATGCGCGGGAGCTTCATGAAATACTCATAAACCGCTTCCAACTGGTGGGGAAGTGGGTCCACGCGGGCGATGGAGAGGGAAAAATAAGGATCGTATTCGTAAGCGAGGCCAAGTCGCAAAGCTTCGATGCCAAGGCGGAATTTGCGTGGACTGCCATTAAACGGCTCTGTCTCGGGTGAGGCTTCGAGTTTTCCAATCTGTTCCGACGTGAGGATACGGTCATAAACCTGATTTGTGTTCAGCCCCCTGCCAATAATTTGCATCCCAACACCGCGACTCGTCGCGACAATCACCTGGACCGGCTCTGGGAAGACGGAGCCCCGCAGGATTGTATTCGGAAGGAACGTCGTTGTCATATCTCCGCAATGATTCGGAAAACGCAGTCGAAAATTTGTTTGAACGTGGAAAATCATTGATTCCTCCAGCGAATACCAGAAAAAATCCAAAGCGATTTCGCGATCCCGCCTCCCAATAGCACCCTTGAACCCCACGCCAAATCAACCTATGAATTTCACATGCATTCCCGTCCACCGTTAAACATCCGTCTTGCGCTCCTTTGGATTCTGGTTTTCGCCCTTTCCGGACGCCCTCTATTGTTCGCAGTTGAATCGGGCGGATCTTCCGGCGTCGCCACCTCTTCCAGCCCTGCCGACGAACCGAACTTCAAACTTTCACCAGGCCTAAAAGCACGGCTCTTTGCCGCCGAACCAATGTTGGAAAATCCCGTTTGTTTCGCCATCGATCATCTCGGGAATTTTTACGTGGCCGAGACGCATCGTCACGGTGCCGTGGCCCAAAATCCGCCAATTTTCAACGGGGTCCTTGATATCCGAAGCCATCTCGACTGGCTCAACGCCGATCTTAAACTGGAATCGGTCGAGGGCCGCCGCCAATTGCTTGAGGAAAAACTGGGGACCAATCGGGTGCTGATGGAAAAGTTCTCCGAAAAAGTGAAGATCCTCCGTGACAACAACAACGACGGAATAGCCGATTTTTCACGGACCTTCGCCGAGGGTTTCACCAACATCGCCGACGGTATCGGCGCCGGTCTGCTGGCTGTCGGGCCGGAGGTTTATTACACATGCATCCCCAACCTCTGGATTTTGAGCGACACCAATCAAGATGCGGTGGCGGATGTAAAAAATTCGGTTCAGGACGGATTCGGAGTCCACATCTCATTTCTGGGCCACGACCTGCACGGCTTGCAGTTGGGGCCAGATGGCAGGATCTATTTCAGCATCGGCGACCGGGGACTGAACCTGACAAACCGTGAAGGCACTCATTTATACTTCCCTCATGAAGGGACCGTTTTGAGATGCGAACCGGACGGCTCAAAACTGGAAATCTTTGCACGAGGATTGAGAAACCCGCAGGAACTGGCTTTTGATGATTTTGGCAACCTGTTCACCGGCGACAACAACTCCGACGGCGGAGACAAGGCCCGATGGTTGCACGTGGTCGAAGGGGCGGACTTTGGCTGGAGAATCGGATATCAACACCTGCACGCCGCCCCGAGACGAGGCCCATGGAACAGCGAGCGCATGTGGGAACCGCAAAACCCGGACCAGCCCGCTTACATTCTTCCTCCTATCGCAAACATCGGCTACGGCCCTTCAGGGATTGCCTATTATCCGGGGATAGGGCTTTCGACAAAATATCGCGGCCACTTTTTCTTGTGCGATTTTCGAGGCGCGGCCAGCAGCGGGATACACACCTTCGGATTGAAGGCCCGTGGAGCTTCGTTCGAAATCGTCGAGTATGAACAATTTGTCTGGGACTGCCTGCCGACCGATGTCGATTTCGGACCCGGCGGAGGTGTCTATTTCACGGACTGGGTCCAAGGCTGGAACAAGACGGGCAAAGGACGGATCTTTCATGTCTTTGACCCGCAGACCGTAAATTCATCCGAGGTTTTGGAGACCAAAAAAGTCCTGAATGCTGGATTCGCCGGCATTAGCCTGCAGCAGCTTTCCAGTCTGCTCGAAAACCTAGACCTCAGATTGCGCCGAGGCGCACAGTTTGAGTTGGTAAACCGGTTCAAACTTCGATCCAAACCGAACCCGGGTGATACCGCGCCTGCCCGGCAGAAAACCGATGATCCTTTGGAGATCTTCTTCGCCGCATTGAAGAACGGCAAATCCATCCCAGCCCGGCTCCATGCCCTTTGGGGAATCGATCAAATCATCCGTTTGTCCGGCCCCGCGGCCAATGAAAGACTGATCAGTTTCCTGGACGATTCCGATCCTGAGATCCGGGCGCAAACCGCCAGGGTCCTGGGAGATCAAAAGGAAGAGAAGGCGTTTTCGAAAATTGTTGGATTGATGAACGATTCGAACGCCAGGGTTCGGTTTTATGCAACTCTGGCCTGCTCCAAATTTGGCAAAATTCAAGCCCTCTCTATAAAATCAGCACCGGAAAAAGAGGTCGTTAAAATGCTGGAGGTAAACAACGACAATGACGCGAATTTGCGATTCGCGGGAATCCAAGCCCTTAGATCGTGGTCGAACAAAATCGATTTCACACGGTTCACAAACCATGCCTCTCCTGCTGTTAGGCTGACGATTGCTGCGGCGCTCAGGGATCACACTGGAAAAAAGGCCGCTCTGGCTCTTTACCTCAGCGATCCGGAACCACGCGTAGCCGCCGAAGCTGCACGTGGCATCTACGACGAGCCCTCAAAGTCTGATGATTTGATCCTCAACCTTGCGGAGACACTCGGTAAATCGAACCTCCCTCCTGCTGTGCTGAACCGTGCGCTCAACGCCCATTTTTACCTTGGCGAAAACAACAACGCCCGGGCAATCGCCGCCTTCGCCATGAACAAAAATGGCACCGTAGATTTCCGGGCGGCGGCCTTTCAGATGTTGGCGCATTGGCCGGAAAACGAGGGCCGCGATCTGGTCCATGGAAATTGGATCAAACGAAAAGCAAGGACCGTGGAATCAGGACGACGGGCCATCAGCGAAATTATAACCCGGCTCGAGGATGAGAATGACAACCAGGTGCTCCTGGCTGCGATACCGGCAATTCAGACATTAAAACCAGTTGAAGGCATTTCCTTCCTCACACGCTCGGTCAACCAATCGACCAACACCGAAGTTCGGACCCTGGCGCTTCGGGCTCTCGCAGACTTCGCGCCTGCAGACTTCAAAACTGTGTTGCGAAAATTGCAGCGGGATGGAGATGAGACAGTAAAGTCAGAAGCCAACCGACTTCTGGCAATGAGTGATCCGGCGGAAGTTCTGGAAATGTTATCCCAATCAATTGAATCTTCGAACCTGCGGACCAAACAAAGCTCCTTCCAGACTTTGGGATCGCTGCAAGGTTCAAAAATTGATGAAATTCTCGTCAAACAATTGCGACGCCTGGTCAAGGGCGATCTGGAACGTGAACTCCAATTAGACCTGCTGGAAGCCGTGGCCAAACGACCCAACCCGGAAATCCTTTCACTGCTGGTTGCTTACGAAAGTTCCAAACCGAAAATCCAAATGACCGGTTATCTGGAATCACTTGCAGGCGGAGATCCAGCGAAAGGGCGTCAAATCTTCTTCGAGCGGGCTGAACTCTCCTGTCTCAGGTGTCACAAAATCAATGGCGAAGGCGGGGACGTTGGACCTGAACTTGCCGGTCTTGGTAAAAAATATTCCCGCGAATATCTCCTCGAATCTGTCTTGTGGCCAAACAATCAGATCGCCCCGGGATATGAAAATGTCACCGTGACACTCCAGAACGGATCCGTCCTCGGCGGGCCGGTCAAATCGGAAACCCCCACCGAACTGGTCATTCAGGCCGGGGAAGATGGTTTGGTCACGATCCAGAAGGCGGACATCAAAACCAGGGAAAAAGGGCTCTCGGCGATGCCAGAGGAGTTTCGTCAAATCATGACCAAACAAGATGTGAGGAACCTGGTGGAATTTTTATCCACGCTGTAGCCCCGAACGTCAAAGCGATTGCGCGACCTGTTTATCGTGCGCGCACCCGGACGGTTTCACGGCCTCCAGCGGCTTTATTCCTGGGGATAAACCAAAATCCGGTCGTGCACCAAAATGATGAGATCCCGTTTACCATCTCCGGTCACATCCTCGACCAAACCTTCCCGTGGTTCAGCACCATCGTTTCTCCTTGATCGAAAGCTTCTCTCTTCAAAGACCTGCCACCGGGCTCCTGGAACCAAGTTTTTTCCATCTTTGAAAGCGACAATGTCGAGGTAGTTTTTGGAGGTCTCCAGGAAGATCAGATCTTTCGTCGGTTCGCTGTTCAAATTCCCTGAAATCACATCCGTCAACCTCCCGTCTTTGATCGGGGTTTCATAACCGTCCAGTTCCTTCAGGTCCCAGACTTTTCCATGAAAATTCATCCAGCCGACCGCGTTCAACCCGGTAAAACAGACGGTGGGCGGAGTTTTTCCAGATCGTTGCAAGGTCGTTAGTCCGGTAAAATCGGAGTAGGCCAGCGGTATGTTCTTGGCGGCCCGCCACGTTCCACCGGTGCCGCGTTCGTTGATTGAAAGAATTTTTCTTTCAGCATCGAGCATCAATAAAAAATCGAGCCGGTTGGAATCGCCCTGGATGGTGGAAGCACCCACAATGCGTGAATTGCTGAACGGTCCTTGAATCTGTTCCTTCACCACGAACGCCCAGTTGTGCGAGTTGGTGTTAAACGGATTTTTGACCTCTTCCTTGAGGTAAACGGCTCGTAGAAAGTTTTTTTGCGCCAGCAAAATCTCCGGCTTGCCATCCTCATCCACATCGGCCTTGGAAAGCCATGGTTGATCCAGCGTGCCGCCGGGCGGAACCACGTCGATTTCGCTGTAAGTACCGTCCTTTTTTTGCAGCAGAAACTTGATCTTCTCGTAGGGAATCAGGATCGCGAGATCCATCAATCCATCCTGGTCTGCATCCAACACGGAGATGGAGGAAGGATTTCCCTTGAAACTTTCCGCCAGTTTTTGGGTTTGAATTTTTTCCACACCCCCGTCCGATGAAATTGTCACCAGAAGCCGTTTCCCTTCGTGTTCGGTGATCACGGCAAGCATGGGCGGCTGTCCGGCACCGATCAAACCTCCCGACATCACCAGCGGTTTGCCAGGAATCTGGATGGCCCGGGGAAACGCAATATTTCCGTTGGTTCCGAGATGGGTCACGCCCACCTGTGATTCTTCGCCGCTCAAGAGAAATATTTCGGGCTTGGAATCTTTGTCCCAGTCAAAAACGGATATCTCGGTGATTCCGGAAAGGGTCGGGAAGGAAGTTGCCCTTTCGAATTCTCCATTGGGGCTTTGTTGAAAATAATTGAGCAGGCCGCCATCCGGATCGACCACCAGAAGGTCTTGGCGACCATCTCCATTGAGATCGCGCCATTCGGTGGCGCGCCGTGCTTTCGATGTTCGTTGCAACGGCAGCACCAGCAACTGGCCCTCGGAGACCGGCCCTGAGATTTTTTCACCCTCCTTCTGAATGATGTGGCTGATCTGTGCGCGTCCGGAGTTTTGCGCGATGGTGATCAGCTCGGGAATTTTGTTGTGATCCAGGTCGTCGAGCCAGAAAGAACGGACGGGGGGAATGTTGAGATAAACCTCGGGATTCAGCTGGCCGAGCGCATTTTGAAGGCGAAATCGGAAGGGCGTTGGAGTGTCCCAGTTCACAAGCAACAGATCTTCAAGCGAATCTCCATCGATATCCGCAACATGAATGGCGCGGACCAGGCCGGAAAAATAGATTTTCTGAGGCTCGGCAAAGGTGTGGTTGGTGGTTTGCGCAAAATAATAAATGTGATTTTCCGCCAGCAGCAGAAGGTCCAGCATCTTGTCGCCGTTCAAATCACCCGTGGCCAGTGCGATCGGTGTCAGCTGCCCGTCTTCAATCGACCACTTTTTTGGAGCCTCCCAACCATTGGTTCCGAGGTTGATCTGAACCACCAGTTCCTTGGGTTCACCGTAAAAAGCCAAGTCCGGCTTTCCATCGCTGTTGAAATCGCCGATGACCATCGACGAAATACGCTTCTCGGAGGCGATGGAATCAATCGAAAACCTGGCATCGGGAGGAAGGGAGTTGATCTCCATGGAAGATTCGGGAGCAACGAAATTGGTCCGGCCCGTCCGGTTGAAAAGGATGTTGATCTTGGAGCGGACGTTGTTCACGACCACCAGGTCCAGCAAACCGTCAGAATTCACATCGGCAGCCTTCAGTTGGTGGAGCTGGTAATCGATGGGGAATATTTCCGGTCCTGAAAACTGGTATTCATTCGTCGCGCCACGGGAGGTGGGGGCAAAAGATAAAGTGAGACAGATCAGGGCAAAAATTCTTCGCATAAGGCTATTCACCGATAATGTGCAGTGTTACCGCTCTCTGGTGATTTCGATACCGGTGTTCCCAGACATAGATTCCCTGCCAGGTTCCGAGGCAAAGCCGTCCGTCATTCACCGGAATGCTCAAATTGACGGACGTGAGCGCCGACCGGATGTGAGCCGACATGTCATCACACCCTTCAGAGGTGTGAAGGAACATCGGATCCCCGTCCCGGACCAGTGTTTGAAAATATTTTTCGAGGTCACGCCGGACATCCGGGTCGGCATTTTCCTGGATCAACAGCGAGGCCGAGGTGTGCTGGATGTGAAGGGTCATCAAACCTTGTGTGATGCCCGATGCTTCCAGAAATCTGCGAACCAGATGGGTGATTTCAAAAAAACCACGACCCGAAGTTTCAAATTGGATCTCGGTGATTTTTTGCCCGACCATTTCAGTTTCCCTGCAAAATTTTCTCGAACTCAGGATTTTTGGGCTGACCGAGGGAGAGTGATTTTTGGTAATGAAACCTGGCAAGTTCCAGGAACGGCGGTTTTTGAGTGGCGTAGATAATGGCCAGGTTGTGATGGGCGTTGGCGTAAGTTGGCTGGATCAGCAACGCTTTTCGCAACGCAACTTCGGCGGCGGCGCGCTGCCCTTTCTGGCTCAGGGTGATTCCCAGATAATTCTGGGTTTCTGCATGGTCCGGATTCAGGGCGGCTGACTGGCTCAAAAATCTCAAGGCATCGTCAAACTTGTTCTGCCTGAATTTCAACATGCCAAGCAGCGTGAGGCTGTAGGAATCTTCAGGCTCTTTTTGCAACGCTTTCTTCACATTCTTCTCAGATTCTTCGAGCCTTCCCATTTCCAGCTGGATGGCGGCAAGATTCGCCAGAATGTAAACGTTTCCTTCGTCCTGGCTCAGGACTTGGAGGTATTTTTTCTCGGCCTCTTCATAACGTCTGGCAGCAAATGCTCTTTCCGCTTCAGCCACCAACGGACCGGAACCGACCGGTAGACTTCTGGCCCCCTGTTTTACCAGAGGCTTGGAATCCGCTTTCGGTTCCACCGCTTTTTTTCCTCCGGTTTCGATGGCAATCTCGGCCGTGTCGGCAGTTCGTACCGTAGGCGAAGGCGCTTTCATCAAGGCCAGTTCCTCAGCGGTAAAAGGCACATTTTTCGCCTCGTAAACTGCGATTCTGGCCTTCAACAATTCCAATTCTTTGGCCTCGGTTTTCGGCGCCGGCTTTCGGGTTTTTGCTTTTTCCAGATCTTTTTCCAGGGAAGCAAGGCGTGAGTTCAATTTTCCATTTTGTTTTTGTGCTTCGGCACGTTCTTCCTCTTTGGCCTTGAGCTGCTGATTAAATTCCTTGAGCTGTTTCTCAAATTTTTCGGTGGCACCGGCCAGTTCACGTTCTTTCTTGTCCAGCTTTTCCTGTAGTTTAGCCGCCGCTTTCAAATCCGCCGCAGTTTCGGAGGAGATTTTCGGGCCGGAACCTGGATTTTTTTTCAGTTCCTCCACGGAGAGCTTTAAAGCGTCTCGTTCCTTTTGGGCGTCCTTGAGCTGTTTCTCAAACTTTTCAGTGGCACTGGCGAGTTCGCTTTCCTTTTTCTCCAGTTTCTCCTGCAATTTTGCCGCTGTTTTGGCATCAGCCGCCGCTTCAACAGCGATTTTGGAATCGCTTTTTTTGCCCTTGTTCTCCGATTCCTTCCGTAACTGCGCGGCTTTCTCCAAAGCCTGATCCCGGTCCGAACGCATTTCCTTGACCTCACGTTCGAGCTGGCTTACACGCTTCGAATCCTCGGTGACCACAGGTTTGCTTTTCAGCACATCCAATGAAGTCCTCAAGACGTCCCGTTCTTTTTGAAGTTCCAGGATTCTGGCTTCGGCTTTTTCCATCGCCGGGGTTTTTGTCCGCGCCGTCTGGACCGAAAACGCCTCCCGGAGCTTGGCCTGGAGCGAGGCGTTTTCAGCTTCCAAAGCCTTTATCCGATCCGATCCAGGTTCGCTCGGAGCAGGAACGAAAGGTTTCGGAGCAGGTTCTTGAGCAACTTGTGGAGCGCTGGGCAGCTTTCCACCCGCCTTGGTTTGTATGCCTTGAACTTTTTCGTTGAGATAGTTCAGGCGAAATTTGACAGTTTCGTTGTTCCAGGTGGGATGGGCCGTTTGAAGCCGTTTCAAACCGGTTTCGGCCTCCAAATATTTGTCGTAAGCCGGTCGGAGCTGGCCGTTCTGTTCGAGAAGCTCGGCTTCTGAAATTGCCGCATAAACGGTGAAATAATCCTCCTCCGGTGTTCCCGCCCAGGAAACACTGAGCAGACTGCAAACCAAGAAACAGGCGATATAACGCATAAGAACTTTCATTTAATGGATTTCCCAGTTGTCTGGCAATGCTTCAGTTTTTGCTGCGGACGCCTCGGGTGTGATTAAAACTGGGTGACGCCTCCCCGGACTGCGGGTCTGTGACGTCTGTGACCCGCAGCGCTCTGCCATGAAGAACGCTTTGAAACAAGCGGCACCGAAAGGGCTGACTTGATAGGGGTCGGGACAAGGGATTAACCTTGCTCCGCCCTCCGAAGCGGACTGGCGGCTCTCCAAATTGGGTCTAGCAT
>Ga0163152_10000959_pt1 | contig 47058 bp, 24 predicted proteins | sample OliLakLV19MP8IB2_FD_148635 | JGI IMG/M metagenome (GOLD analysis project Ga0163152, IMG submission 148635) | Freshwater microbial mat bacterial communities from Lake Vanda, McMurdo Dry Valleys, Antarctica - Oligotrophic Lake LV.19.MP8.IB-2 | ecosystem: Environmental > Aquatic > Freshwater >...
TACCGAGTCGGAGTGTCGGTTGTGACGACTGACTACGTAGAGTCCGACATCATCTGGTCGGGGACGACGCACTCCACGCTGCAACTTCGTCCGGGATGGCCCCGCCGGATGGCGAGCGGCCCGGTGACCTCTGTCATGGCGATCGATATGGACGGTGACAGCGATCTCGAAGTGGTGGCCGCAGGTCGCGTGATCTCGTCGTGGAACGAAGACGGCACACCGCTCGCGACTGCGGGAGCGGACGGAACGCTCTTCAACCCGGTTCCCGACGATGAGGTCGCCACGGAGGACTTCCTTTTCTTCTGGGGCGAAATCGCGGGCGCCGATATCGACGATGACGGCGACACAGAGATTGTCGGGATGTTCGCCGACGGTGGCCTGTACGCGGTTGATGAGAACGGAGACGAGGAGAGCGGCTTCCCCAAGACGTCATTGGATGCTCGATCGACTCCGACGCTCGCGGATCTGGATCCAGGCGAAGACGACGGCGAGTGGGAGATTCTCGTAAATGGGCACCTCTCCAATGACCTCTACATCTTCAATGCGGACGGATCACCCTACGGCTCGAGGACGACCGGTAAGTGTGTTGTTGTCAACGATGGGAATCTCTACAACTACTCGGGGGTCGCGGTCGGCGATATCGACGAGAGTTCGGCTGGGCTAGAGATCGTCCAACCCGTCCAAAATGCCCATGTCATCGTGTGGGAGTCGATCGCCCCAGTGTCGGAGATCAACCCGGACCAGGTATGGGACAGCAATCCGTGCGACGGTGGCACTCCGTGCGACGGACCGTACTCCACGCCGGTCGTGGCCGACGTCAATGCTGATGAACAACCCGACGTAGTTCTCAACTCGATGCGGTCGAACGCGAGGACGGTCGTGCTGGAAGGAGCGATCTCCGACGGTGGGGAACGACGTCTGATCCGCTGGATGGGCTCGGGCGCTGACGAGCTGTTCTTCCAGCAAGAGTTCATCCAGTCCCCCGCGGTTGGTGACCTGGGTAACGCGAATGGGTATCTGGAAGTTGTGACCGCCCGCCTTTCGGAGGAGGACGGGGAGGGGTCTCCGTCCGACCGGTACAAGACGGTCGCGTCGCTCCTACACGCCGGAACTCAGACGCTCCCGACCAACCTGCTGCGAGATGGGATCGTCGTGACCGCTGCTGACACGATTCCTCTGCCCGGGGGCCGCGGAGAAGTTTTCGGGAGGACGACTGGGAATCCGATCCTTGCAGACATCGATGATGACGGTCAGGTGGAGATGCTTGCGAGCGCCAGCCACGCTGCTCTCTTCGCTTGGCAGCTCACGCCTGGTAACGACGGCACATTCACGTACCAACAAGAACTGGGTTGGCCGCTGACGTACTCGGAGCCTCCTTGCGTCCCTGCGGTTGCGGATCTCGATGGTGATGACAAACTGGAGCCGATCGTCGGAGTAGGCGATGGGTACGTCTACGTCTACGATCTTCCCTCCGATTCCGAAGCCGAAGTGCCCTGGCCGACCGCAGCCTACGACAATGCTCGCTCCGGCAACTTTGCGGGCGGTGCGCAAGCGCGGGGGGCGCCGTCCGTCGATGCGGCCGACGCCAGTGATGCTGAACCCACACTGCAGTTGTCCCCCAACCCGTTCAATCCTCGCGCGACGATCCGCTATGCGAGCCTACCTGGGATGCCCGTTCGCCTCAGCGTCTATGACGCACAAGGGCGAGAGGTCAGACGCTTGGTCGAATCCCCGGTCGCCCAGGGCGGCATCCAAACAGTCGTTTGGGAAGGCCGCGACGATTCGAATCGTCGCGTTGCCGCTGGAGTCTATTTCGTGAGAATGGAAGGCGAGGGGCTCGATCTGTCGCGCCGCCTCGTGTTGGTCAAATGAGGAGGTTCGTCATGCAGCGTGGGTCAGTCACCGCCAGCCGGTGGGCGAGCTTGGCGCTTTCGCTCGCTCTCTTGTTTGCGTGTCCCCTCTACGTCACGGGGTCAGGCACTTGGTTCGGAGCGCCGATCGTAACGCCTCTGCCGATGACTGGCGCGGTTCTCGCTCCGGGTCATTTCGACGCTGACCAGCACCTCGACTGCGCCGTTGGCGGACATCAGGGGGCGGCCCGCCACCTGCTCATCTTCCACGGCGACGGCACGGGATCGTTCACGCTCGGAGAGCAGTTCCCTTGTCCAACCAGCCAAGTGGTCTGGAAGGGGTTGGTCGCGGGTGACTTCAACGGTGACGGGAGGCACGACTTGGCTGGGACCCGCGAACCGACCGGAGTCTACTACCAAGAGGCCCAAGGCGGATTCCAGAACGCCCCAACACTGGTCTACTTGGATGGCGTCCCAGTAATGTACGAGGCCCTCGCTGTCGGAGATATCGATAGCGACGGGTACGATGATCTAGTTGGTTGCCTGCCTCGGTATGTGTATCCAAAAAATGGGATCTACATTTATTGGGGGAGTACTTCTGGATTGCTCTTGAATCCGACCGTGCTTCGCGTAAACATCTATCCTGAAGACAACAGTTGCGAACCCGAAGCTGGATAGTTCACTTGGCCGTACATACCCAAGATCAGGGATGTCAACGGAGACGGCTTGCAGGATGTCGCCATGTTTGCGAACTATCTGACCGAAGGCGGCTGTGGCGAACGGGACGGGATTGGATGGTTCGCGGGTAATGAGGCTCGAGGCTTTTCAAGTCAGGCAAGCTGGGCGATTGTCTGGGATCTGCAGGGATACCAGAGCCTCGAGCTGTTCGACATCGGCCGCATCGACGACGATGAGTACCCTGATCTCGTTCGGGCGGATAGTGAGACAGGCGAGTGCTTCGTCTATCGGAGCGGAGAGGATGGTGAATTCTCATTGTTCGGACTTGTCGAGCCGGGATGGTCTTCGAGTCCGAGCTTGTGCGACTTCAATTTGGATGGTGTGCTCGATCTCAGAACCAATGAGAATGAGACGGAGATATTTCGAGGAGTCGGCGATGGGACCTTCGCGGCTGCGAATCCGCTCTTTAAGCAATTGTACGACAGCCAAACAGGCGACTTCATCGCTCTCGGCGGACCGGATTTGGTGGGATTCAGATCGCCTGGCGGCCCAGCACTTGTCGTGTATCCGAACGTGACGGGGACCACGGCGAGTGTTGATGTGACTGATCCGGGGCGCGCAAGGTTGCGAGTAACGCCGAGCGTGAGTTCCACGGGGGTTCGATTCGAGTTTGTCGACGCATTGAAAAGTGCGCACGGGGGCCGAACGTCCGTTGTGTCGATTGTCGGGGCTGACGGGAGTCGAGTCCGGGGCCTGGCCCTGGCGCGGGTTGGGTCGGGTGCTTGGACGGCGGATTGGGATGGGTGTGACGAGGCGGGGAGGCGGGTGCCTGCGGGTGTGTATTTCGCGCGCACGGACGGCGTGGGTTCCGCGGCGCGTTTCACCATCCTGAGATAGCGCCCCGACGTCTGGAGCGTACTGGCGCGTGAGGAAGGCCGAGGTTGCAGGCTGCGCGCGCTCAGGCCGTCTTACTACGCCGCCCTTCGCGAGATCCGGATCGGCATCCAGTCGTCGATGGAACGGGCGCGCCAGAACTCGATGCGTTCGAGCAAGGCGGCGCGGCTGATCGGCTTCGACAGGTAGTCGTCGCAGCCGGCTTCGAGGGTTTTCTCGCGATTGGGAGGGTCGGGACGCATCTGATCGCGCGGTGGCGAGCGGCGTCTATTTCGTGAAACTGGAAGGCGAAGGGCTCGATCTGTCGCGCCGGCTCGTGTTCGTAAAGTGAGGAGGCAGCAATGGTGACGAAAACAAGGCCGCTAGGGTACGGACTCGCGCTTGCTGCCTCGCTTACCGGGTCGCTCGGCTTGTCCGATCGTGCTCGCGGTTTGGATGTGTGGTTCGGTGATCCGATCGTGAGTTCGCTGCCTGCATCCACAACCGGGACCGCGTTCGCGGTCGGCCACTTCGACTCCGACTCCTACTTCGACTGCGCTGTGGGGGCGAATCAAGGCGCCGGACGATCACTGTTGATTTATCACGGCGATGGGACCGGAGCGATGACGTTCGGAGCGCAGATCGCCTGCCCGCTTAGCCAGGTAGGATGGAAGGACCTGGTCGCAGGGGATTTCAATGGGGACGGTCGTGTGGACCTCGCCGGATCACGGGAGCCGACGGGAATCTACTATCAAGACGCCGATGGGTTCGGAGCCAGTCCCGCATCGGTCCATCTGAACGGGGTCGCTGCGATGTACGAACGCCTGGCAGCCGCTGATTTCGATAGCGACGGATTCGATGACCTAGTTGGCTTTCAACCGCGGTACTACTATCCCAAGAGTCGCGTCTACATCTATTGGGGCGGGAGTTCCGGTCTGGCAAGCGATCCGGTCGTACTTCAGGCCAAGCTGTATCCGGAGAATCCGAATTGCGAGCCTGGAGGGTCGGTCACGTGGCTTTATGAGCCACGAGCGAGAGATGTAAATGGCGACGGTAAATTGGACATCACCATCAATGCGGTTTACTGGGACGAAGATGAGTTCTGCGACGACCGCAAAGGGATTGGCTGGTTCGAGAACTTGGGACAACGAGCATTTGCGCCATCCGCTAGTTGGGCGTTGGTTTGGGAACCCGCGTTTCCTTGGGGAATAGAGTACTACGATGTAGGCGCAATCAACGGCGACGAGTATCCAGATATTGTTTGGTCAGACAGCGACACGTTTGAATCGTATACGTATTTTGGCGACGTGGAGCAGAATTTTACCTTGTTTGGTTTAGTCGAGCCCGGATTTTCTTCATCACCGGCACTATTCGACGCGGATCTCGACGGTTTGCTCGATCTGCGGGCGAATGACTCGGTGACAAAGATCCTGCGCGGTGTGGGCGACGGGACGTTCGAACCCGTGACGCCGCTTCAAGGAAAGGTGAAGAAGAGCCACTCGTGCGATGTCATTCCTTTGGGAGGACCGGAAGTGGTCGGGTTCGGCGCCGAGTCGGCGTCGATCGTCGTCTACCCCAACCTGACCGGGACCACCGCCGACGTCGATGCGGTCGAGCGGCCGATGTCGAGCCTGCGCGTGACTCCGAGCATGAGTTCGGCGGGGGTCCGGTTGGAGTTCTTCGGGGTGTTGGAGGGGCTCGGCGGCAGCGGACCCTTGTCGGTGTCGATTGTCGGAGCTGACGGAAGCCGAGTCCGTGAACTGAGCATGGCGCGGACAACGGCGGGTGCCTGGACCGCGGAGTGGGATGGACGTGATGCTACGGGGAGGCGTGTGCCGGCGGGTGTGTACTTCGCGCGTGCGGATGGCGTGGAGTTGGCGGCGAGGTTCACGATCGTGAGATAGGAGCCTCGGGCCCCGAGCGTCGTCGATGGTTGGAAGAGGGGTCGCGGTAGGGGGGGCGGGTGACCGGCGTCCCTACCGCGACCCTGTTTCAGATCGGGAACCAGTAGGTCACCTTGGCCAGGAACACGTTCTCGGCTTCCTGTCCGAACGGGCCCTCGCGCCCGATCTCGTTGGAGAAGCGGCCGGGGCGATCGGTGAAGAAGCCGCGCTCTTCGTAGTTCGAGCGGCTCTGGGTCCAGACGAGGAAGAGGGTGCTGCCGGGGCGGTATTCCCAGCGGTAGACCAGGTTGAGGTTGGCCGAGGTGAAGTTGAAGTCGTGGTCGCTGGAGTCGAAGTCGGGGTCCTCGAAGGGGACGAGGTCGTAGGTGTCGGCGGTGCGCAGGACTCTCGCGGGCGCGTAGTCGCCCACGGTGTGGAACGGCTCCAGATACAGCTCCAACGATTTGTCGCGGCTGAAGAGGATGCTGCTGCGCAGGGTCAGGCTGGCGGTGTGTTGGCGGATTGGCGCGAAGATGTAGCTCCGCCCGCCGATCCCGGTCCAGCCCGACTGCGTGCGGAAGGTTCCCAGATACTGGGTGTCGTCCAACCGTTCGTCGAAACCGACCTCGAGGGCGTGGGCGAGGGTGCTCGACTGATTCCAGTTCGCCTCCACGCTCACGTGGTTGGAGCGATTCTTCGCGGTGTCGTGCCAACTGCTCGTGTCGAGGTTGAACCGGAGGTCCTTGCGCGTATCGGTGCTGCCCCCGAGCCAACCCCCGTAGGTGGTCGGTTCATCGATGAGCGGACCGCCGCGGGTCTCGTAGCGTTGCGATCCACGCGGGTTGTAGTTGGTTCCGAACCAGAGTTCACGGTAGCTGCGGAACTGCATGAACGAACTCAGCTCACGCCACCCGTTCTGGAAGTGTCCGCGATCGTAAGCCCAGGCGACCTCTCCGGAGTCGAGGTCTCGCGCGCTGCGTGCGCCATAGAGGAGACTCTGGCCGGCGGAGAAGGAGACATTCCCTTGATTCCAGATCTTGCTGCTCCCCGACGGATTGAGCGCGTAGGCGACAAATCCCCGATAGACGATCTCGTCCGGGGCGGAGAGGAACCCGACGTCGTTCAGTTCGAGCTGGTCGCTCTCCCAGCGGAAAACAGCGTCTCCCGTCACACGACCGCCGCGCCGGACCAGTCGTAGATTGCCTCCGGTGCCGTAGACGTTGGCGGACGCCACGTCGGGACGCCCGTCCACCTCTTCCGGGTCGAGGACCGAGCCGACGAATGAGCCGGCCACCGCCCAGTCACGGTCATGGAAGGCTGACTCGAAGTCGAAGCCGGTGGTGTAGGCCTCTCGCGAGCCGCGGTTGTTGTCGAACTCCAACGAGTCGCCCTGTTCGCTCACGAAGCTGCGCAACCTGGGCGCGGACTTGTTCGAGACGGTCTGCATCAGGTTGAAGCGGTGCTTGCCGCCGTCGAAGTCCTTGCCGAGTCGCGTGACCAAGACACGCTGCGGATCGGCCCCGTTCTTCAGGAAGTTGTGCGCCTGGCCGGACTGCGTCACGTCAGTTTGCGCCGCCAGGGCGGCCAGCGAGATCTCGCCTTTCGTCTTGCCGGTCACCTTCGCCGCGTAGCGGATGCGCGCATTCGGATCGCCTGTGCCGATTCGCCGGGAGTAGAAGACGTTGAAAAACGGATTCTCGAAGAAGCGATTCCCTTCGACGAAGAACGGTCGCTTCTCCTCGAAGAAGGTCTCGAAAGGCGAGAGGTTCATCTCGGCCGGGTCGGCCTCGACCTGTCCGAAGTCGGGTTGCACGGTGGCGTTCAGCGTGAGGTCGGCGGTGACGCCGTACTTCAGGTCGAGTCCGAAGTTCTCGGCGTTCTCGAAGCTGTCCTCGCTGCCCGTCATCGCGGGGTCGATCCCACGTTGGACGTAGTAGGGAAGGAGTTCCAGTTGGCGCGGCGCGGAAGTGTCGCTCAAGCCTTCCAATGTGCCGAACCGACTGACGAATCCGGGCTGTTCGCGGTCCCAGGTGATCCAGGCGGTGTCCTCGCCTCGGCCGTGCATGTAGCGGTAGACCTGCAGGCCCCAGGTCATCGGATCGCTGTTGCGGTAGCGGATGGAGGAGAAGGGGATCCTCATCTCCGCGTACCAACCACTCTCGTCGCGGTAGGTCTCGGCCTGCCAGACCGCGTCCCAGTTCGTATCGCGGCTGCCGTCGTTGTACAGATAGCTGTCTTCTTGGACGCCGAGCGGATTGACGCGAAAGTTGTAACCGGTCGTCTTGTCGTTGTACGGATCGATGTAGACGGAGACGAGATCCGAATCGCTGAAGCGATCCCGACGCGAGAGGCGCGAGGAGATCTTCGAGGGATCGTCTTCCAGGCAGGCCACCGCGAAGTAGACCGCGTCCTGGTCGTACGCGACTTTGAAGACGGTTTGCACCGAGGGGCTCTTCCCGCGGTCGGGTTCCCAGACGCGGAAGCCGGTGGCCGACGGGGCGCCGCTCCAGACTTCGTCGTCGAGCCGACCATCGACTTGCACCGGGGTCGTCGCGCAAGAGACCGCGCTGACGGCGCGAGAGTCGAACGGCGGCGAAGGGATCGATTCGAGTTGGGACGAAACGGCGGAGGAGAACGCTTCGAAACCGCCGGCGTGACCGAGCGGGAGTTCGAGTCCGAAGCTCGCGCCGAGAAAGAGCGTGAGCGGCAGACCGAACCGCGTAGTCCGCAAGCGCAGGACAGTAGACATGAGCACCCTCTCTCGGGTCCGAAGTGGAAGCCCCCCGGCGGTGGGAACGGGCTGCCTTACGGGAGGGAGCCGAGTCAGGTTGCGACGCGCGAGATTCTGCCTTGCCGCCGGTCTCGGCGACTCCCTAGATTCCGCTTCCCGCCGCGGTCTCGGCTGCGCCCCGATCCTCAATTGCTAGAGCTGTCCGCCTCGAGGAGAACTCGACCGTGATCGAGAGTCCGAACAGTCTGGCCGAGTCGGCCCGTCGCGCCAGTGTCGCGAGATTCGATCGCGACGATCCGATCGTGGTCGTCGCGGCGCGTCGCACGCCGATCGGGAAATTCATGGGCGCACTGGCCGCGCGAACGTCGGTCGAATTGGGGATACAGGCGACTCAGGCGGTGCTCACTGAATTGCCCCCGGTCGAGATCGACCGCGTGGTCTTCGGACTCGCGCGCCCCGCAGGAGTCGGACCGAACCCGGCGAGGCAGGTGACCGTCCGGGCGGGGCTCGGAACGAACACGCCGGCCGAGACCGTCAACATGGCCTGCGCTTCCGGTCTGGAGGCGATCGCGCTCGGCGCCCGGTTGATCTCGACCGGAGAGGCTCAGTGGGTGGTGGCCGGCGGGATGGAATCGATGAGCCGCGCTCCGTTCCTCCTCGACCGTTTTCGTGGCGGCTACCGCCTGGGGCACGGCGTGGTCGAAGACTCCATGTACCGCGATGGATTCTCCTGTCCGCTGGCGGGACAACTGATGGGCGAGACGGCCGAGGCGCTCGCGCGGGAGTACGAGATCGGACGCGAGGAACAAGACGCCTTCGCGCTCGAGAGCCAACAGCGCGCCGCGCGCGCCGCGGCGTCCGGAAGATTCGACCGCGAGCTCGTGACGGTGGCCGCCGACGCCGCGACGAAGGCGCCCGCACTCGATCGCGATGAACAGGTGCGGCCCGACGTGACCTTGGAGGCGTTGGGAAAACTCTCCCCGGTCTTTTCACGAGACGGGACGGTGACCGCGGGCAACTCGTCCGGCTTGACCGACGGCGCCGCCGTGGTCGTCTTGACCCGCGCATCTCTCGCGAGCGCAGCCGGGGTCCCGCCGCTGGCGCGTTTCGTCGGATTGGCGTCGGCCGGGGTGGATCCTCGCGTCATGGGGATCGGTCCCGTCCCCGCGGTCCGTCGCCTGCTCTCCGATCTGGACCTCTCGATCGACGCCATGGACCTGATCGAGCTGAACGAGGCGTTCGCCGCGCAAGTGCTCGCCTGCGACCGCGAGCTGAAATTCGACCGCGCGCGCCTCAACGTGAACGGCGGCGCCATCGCTCTCGGCCATCCGATCGGGTGCAGCGGCGCCCGCATCGTCGTGACCCTGCTGCATGAGATGCAGACGCGCGGCGCCGCACGTGGCCTGGCCACGCTCTGTGTTTCGGGCGGCCTCGGCGTCGCAGCCCTCTTCGAGCGATGAAGCGGACGCGGCGGAACAAGTCGGGACAGGAGAGGCAGAGGGAGGAGCACAGCATGGAATTCCAACTCCTGACGGTCGAACCGCGGGACGGATGGTGGGAGGTCACGATTCGGCGCCCGGAGGCGCTCAACGCGCTCAACGGCGCCTTGATCGGCGAGCTCGATCGGTTGGTGGCGGCGCTCGCGGCGGACGCCACGGTGGGCGGCATGATCCTGACAGGAGGCGGCGAGAAGGCGTTCGTCGCCGGCGCCGACATCGCGGAGTTGAAAGATCTCTCCAGTGCGGCGGCCGAGGCCTATTCGCGCCGGGGGCAGGCGCTCTTCTCCGCCCTCGAGCAGAGCAAGAAGCCGGTCATCGCGGCCGTCAACGGATTCGCCCTCGGCGGAGGGTGTGAACTCGCGCTCGCGTGCCACCTCCGCGTCTTGTCGAAGAGCGCGAAGATCGGGCTGCCCGAAGTTTCCCTCGGTCTCATTCCCGGATTCGCCGGCACGCAACGACTGACCCGCCTGGTCGGCCTGGGGCGCGCGCTCGAGCTGATGCTGACGGGGGACCCGATCACGGCCGACGAAGCGCTGCGCATCGGTCTCGCCAACCGGCTCTGTGAGCCGACGGAGCTGATGGACGTCTGTCGGACGATGGCGGCCCGCATGCGTCAGCGCGGGCCGCTCGCGCTGGCGGCGGTGCTTCAGTGCGCGCTCGCGGGGAGCGATCTCTCGCTCGATCAGGGCGAGGCGCTCGAGGCGCGTCACTTCGGTCGATTGGCCGCGACGGAAGATTGGCGCGAAGGGACGGGCGCGTTCCTGGAGAAGCGCAAGCCGAGTTTCACGGGACGCTGAACGAGAGCAGGGGGGCCGACACGAACATGAATCAGCCAGCATCGATCGCCATTCTGGGCGGAGCCCGCACGCCGATGGCCGAATGGGAAGGCGGAAAGCGCGGCGATGGGGAGAAGGGGGGCGCACTCGGGCGCGTCTCCGCGCTCGATCTCGGCGCCGCCGCCGTGAAGGGCGCGCTCGAGCGCACCGGTGTCGCCGCGACCGAAGTCGACCACGTCGTCATGGGCAACGCGCTCCAGACCTCGGGCGACGCCCACTACGGAGCACGCCATGTCGCGTTGCGCGCCGGCCTCGACGTGTCTGTGCCGGGCCTGACCGTCAATCGACTCTGCGGCTCCGGGATCCAGTCGATCGTCTCCGCGGCGCAGATGATGCTCACCGGCGACGCCGCGTGCGTCGTCGCGGGCGGGATGGAGAATCTCTCGCAGGCGCCGCACGTCTTGCGCGGACTGAGGAGCGGACTCCGCTTGGGCGAGGGCAAACTCGAGGACTCGCTCATGGTGAGCCTCTTGGATACGACCTGCGGGCTCTACATGGCGCAGACGGCCGAGAAGCTGGCGCGCCGCTTCGAGGTGACGCGCGCCGAGCAAGACGCCTTCGCGCTCCTCTCGCAGCAGCGCGCGGCCCGGGCGCAGGCGGCCGGCTACTTCCGTGAGGAGATCGTTCCGGTCGACGCACCGATCGGCCGCAACAAGACCTTCACCGTGCGCGACGACGATCATCTCAAGGGCGATTCGACGCTCGAGGGATTGGCCGCGCTCCCCGCGGCCTTCTCCAAGGACGGATTCGTCACGGCGGGCAACGCCTCGGGCATCGTCGATGGGGCGGCCGCCGTCGTGCTCATGCACGAAGAAGCGGCGCGAGCCGCGGGGCGTTCGGTTCTCGGGCGAATCCTGGGCTGGGCGGTCGTCGGAGTCGACCCAGCGGAGATGGGGATCGGCCCCGCGCCGGCCATCCGAAAGGTGTGCGAGCGAACCGGAATCGCGCTCTCCGCGGTGGATCGTTTCGAGATCAACGAGGCCTTCGCCGGGCAGTATCTGGCGGTGGAGCGGGATCTCGGGCTCGACCGGGAGAAGGTGAACGTGAACGGCGGCGCGATCGCGCTCGGCCATCCACTCGGCGCCACCGGCACGCGGCTCGTGCTCACGCTGCTGCTCGAACTGCGGCGGTCCAGCGGACGATTCGGCGTGGCCAGCGCCTGCATCGGCGGCGGGCAGGGGATTGCCATCCTGGTCGAGCGCACTGCATGACGTCGCCGACTGTGAAGACCCACCGCATCGCCCTGCTGCCGGGGGACGGCATCGGTCCGGAAGTGATTCGCGAGGCGGAGCTGGTGCTCGCGGCGGTCGCGCAGCATTGGCCGGTGCGGTTCGAGTTCACGCGCTATCCGTTCGGGGCCGAGCACTACCTCCGCACGAAGGAGACCTTTCCGCCGGAAGCGCTGGAGGAGATGCGGGGTCACGACGCGATTCTCTTGGGCGCGATCGGCGACCCGCGGATCGAGACCGGCCTGCTGGAGCGGGCGATCATCGCGGGGATCCGTTTCGGTCTCGACCTCTACATCAATCTGCGCCCGATCAAGCTCTACGACGCGCGACTGACGCCACTGAAGGACAAGAGTCCGGAGCAGATCGACATCCTCTGCGTGCGCGAGAACACGGAGGATCTCTACGTCGGGATCGGCGGCCACTTCCGGCGGGGCACGATCGACGAAGTCGCGCTTCAGGAGATGGTGCTGACTCGGCGCGGCGCCGATCGCCTCTTCCGCTACGCGCTCGATCTCGCGCGCTCCCGTCCGCGCCGGAAGTTGACGCTGATCGACAAGGCGAACGCGATCCGAGCGTTCGATCTCTGGCGGCGCGCCTATGACGAGATGGGCGCCGAATACCCCGACGTCACGCGCGACTGGCAGTACATCGACGCCGCCTGCATGCGGTTCGTCCTGGAGCCGGAACGCTTCGACGTCTGCGTCACGTCGAATGTCTTCGGCGACATTTTGACTGATCTGGGGGCGTCGCTGGTCGGCGGGCTGGGGCTGGCCGCCTCGGGAAATCTGCATCCGGGGCAGGTCTCGATGTTCGAGCCGGTCCACGGTTCGGCCCCCGAGTTCGCGGGGAAGAACACGGCGAGCCCCTTGGCCGCGATCCTGGCGGCGCAGATGATGCTTTCCTACCTCGGTCAGGAGGAGGCGGCGGTCGCGGTGGAGGCGGCCGTGCGTGGGGCGCTCATCGACGGCGAGATCCCTTCCGCGTTGGTGCACAACGGTCTCACGACCGAGCAGATGGGGGCCATGGTCGTGCGCCGGTTGACCGCTGCGCCCTCCCAGCCCTCGCCGCCGCGATAGTTCTCGTGACAGTTGGCGTTGGGAGGGGGCGGGTTCCTATACTCCCGCGCTTTCGCGGTCTCGGATGCGAGAGTGGCGGAACTGGCAGACGCGCCGGATTTAGGTTCCGGTGAGGAAACTCTTGGGGGTTCGAGTCCCCTCTCTCGCACAGCAACCAGTCAGGTGGAGGTAGCAAGGTGGAGTCGAAGGTCGAAGAGCGCGGGCGATGGGAGCGGGCCATCACCGTGACGATGGACGCCGGTGAGGTCGCGCCCCACGTGGACAAGGTCGTGGCGCAGTACCGCGAGCGCATGGCGCTGCCTGGCTTCCGCAGAGGGAAGGTGCCGACCGATGTCGTGCGCGCCCGCTTCCAGGACTCGATCGAGAACGACGTCCTGAAGGAGATCTTGCCGGAGGCGCTCGACCGGGTGATCCAGGAGCAGACGTTCCGTCTGGTCGGACCGCCCGTCGTCGAGGAGTTGAGCTTCAAGCCGGGCGAGCCGCTCTCGTTCACCGCGGTCGTCGAATTGTGGCCGGAAGTCGAACCAAAGGACTACCAAGCGGTCGAGTTGGAGGAAGAGCTGACGGAGATCGACGATCGCATGATCGACGAGTTCCTCGACCAACTCCGCGAGCGCATGGCCGACGTCAATCCGGTCGCTCGCCCGGCGCAGCCGGGAGACTTCGTCGAAGTGCATCTCCTCTCGGTCGACATGAACGGCGCCAAGCTGCCGCGCGCGAAGCGGGAAGAACTGCGCATGATCGCCGACGGACCGAACCTCCTGCCCGAGTTCCGTGAGGCCTCCGTCGGGATCTCTCCCGGCGAGACGCGCCTGGTGCACCTGGAGTACCCGGCCGACTTCGGCGACGCAGAGCTGGCGGGTCGGCAGCGGCACTACCGCTTCAAGGCGGTGCGGGTGTTGGAGCGCAATGTTCCCGCCTTGGACGACGCGCTCGCCCAGAAGGTGGAGGGGGTCCCCGATCTGGGGGCGCTCCGCGCTAAAGTCCGCCTTCGGTTCGAGACCGAGGAGAGGATGCGGGGTAGAGAGCGCCTGGAAGAGGTGCTCATCGACCGACTCCTGGACCGAAATCCGTTCGACGTGCCTCAGTCCGCGCTGGAGCGGAGCCTGGTCAGGGCGGTCGAATCTGCTCGGAAGGAGAACCCGCAGGCAGAGGAGGGGGAGCTCCGAGAGGTTTTGGGCCCGTTGGTCCTCCGTCGCTGGCGGCGGGACATCCTCCTGGACGCGATCGCACGAAAGGAGTCCATCCAGCTGACCGATGAGGAGTTCGAGGCGCGTCTCGGCTCCTTGCTGGCCGGGGAGCGCGATCCGGCCGCGGCGCGACGCCGTCTGGAGCGCGAGAATCGTCTCGAAGGGATCAGGGAGCGCATGATCGAGAAGCGGACGTTCGAGTTCCTGCTCTCGGCCGCCACAGTCCACCAGACGGTCAAGCCGAGGCAGCGGGCGGAGGCGTCGTCGATCATCGTTCCGTGAATTCGGACAGCGTCAGAACCAGGATGGCACGGCCGCACCGTTCCAGGACAGTGCGACAAGGAGGTTGAGCGACCCATGGCCCTCGTTCCGATCGTAGTAGAGCAGTCGGCGCGCGGTGAGCGCGCCTACGACATCTTCTCGCGCCTCTTGCGCGATCGGATCATCTTCGTCGGCTCGGTCATCGACGACGTCGTGGCCAACCTGGTGATCGCGCAGCTCTTGTTCCTGGAGGCCGAGGACCCGGACCGGGACATCCACCTCTACATCAATTCGCCGGGCGGAGTCGTCTCGGCCGGGATGGCGATCTACGATACGATGCAGTTCATCAAGCCGGATGTCGCCACGACCTGCATGGGACAAGCCGCTTCGATGGGTGCGTTGCTCCTGGCGGCCGGCACCACGGGCAAGCGGCAGGCGCTGCCGCACAGTCGGATCATGATCCATCAGCCGATGGGTGGCAGCCGCGGGCAGGCGTCGGACATGCACATCTACACGCGTGAGATCCTGGCCCTGCGCGAGAAGATGACCGAGATCCTGGCGCGCCACACGGGGCAGCCGCCCGAGAAGATCCAGCGCGACACCGATCGCAACTACTTCATGTCGGCGGACGAGGCCAAGGCCTACGGTGTGGTCGACGAGGTCATCGTCAAGAAGCGCTGAGTGGGGAAGCGCTGAAACAACCGCGGTTGACCGGCCATCGTTACAGTTGCCGGCGAATCGACCGAAGATTGCTCGGGGCGGTGTTGGGGAAGTGAAGCGGCGGAAGGGGCTCCCGCCCCTTTCGACCCCGAGGGCGGACCAGGAGAAGCCATGAAGAAGCGCATGAACTCGCCTCACCCCATCCGGTGCTCCTTCTGCGGTCGCGGCCAAGAAGAGGTCGCGCGCCTCGTCTCCGGCCCCTCCGTCTACATCTGCAGCGAATGCGTGAGGCTGTGCAACGACATCCTCGAAGGGGACGGCGAGACCCACCAGCCTCTGGCCAAGGAGAACCTGCCCAAGCCATCCGAGATCAAGCGGATCCTGGACGAGTACGTCATCGGTCAGGACCGGGCCAAGAAGATCATGGCGGTGGCGGTCTACAACCACTACAAGCGGATCCAGCAGCCCACTTCGATCCACTCCGACGTCGAGTTGGAGAAGGGCAACATCCTGATGGTCGGGCCGACCGGAAGCGGCAAGACGCTCCTCGCCCGCACCCTCTCCAAGCTCTTGAAAGTTCCGTTCGCGATGGTCGACGCCACCACGCTGACCGAAGCCGGCTACGTCGGTGAGGATGTCGAGAACATCCTCGTGCGCTTGCTGCAGTCGGCCGACTTCAACCTGGTCGCGGCCGAACACGGCATCGTCTACATCGACGAGATCGACAAGATCTCGCGCAAGAGCGAGAACCCGTCGATCACGAGGGACGTCTCCGGTGAAGGCGTGCAGCAGGCGCTCCTCAAGATCCTGGAGGGCACGGTCGCCAACGTCCCGCCCCAAGGCGGACGCAAGCACCCGCAGCAGAAGTACATCGAGGTCAACTCGAAGGACATCCTCTTCATCTGCGGCGGCGCGTTCGACGGCATCGAGAAGATCGTCTCGAAGCGAATCGGGAAGAACGCGATCGGCTTCGGCGAGGCCGCGAAGAGCCGCAAGGAACACTCGCTCGGCGAGCTCTACGCGCAGATCGAGCCGGAAGACATGTTGAAGTACGGGCTCATCCCCGAGCTGATCGGGCGCCTGCCGGTGGTGGCGACGCTCTCGGATCTCGACGAAGAAGGACTGACCCGCGTCCTGACGGAGCCGCGCAACGCGATCGTGAAGCAGTATCAAAAGTTCTTCGACATGGAGAATATCCGGCTGGAGTTTACGCCCGAGGCGATCAGCGCGGTCGTGAAGGTCGCGATCAAGCGCAAGACAGGGGCGCGAGGACTGCGCGCCGTGCTCGAAGACGCGATGCTGAACATCATGTATGACCTTCCCTCCAGGAGGGATGTGGAGGCCTGCATCATCGACGAGGGCGTGATCACGAAAGGAGAGGCCCCGGTGCTCAGCTTTCGAGATCAACGCAGTAAGCGAGAGGCCTGACCCCATTCCCCCAGGTTCGACGGCGGGCCGGCGCGGCTTCAGAGCCGCGGTCGCCGTCGGCGATCCGCCCCGGAGGCGCATCCGCGATGGGCTTCATGATCAAGGTGGACGACAAGCCGGTGCGCGTGCACGGCCGGTTGCCGCTCCTTCCGCTCCGAGACATCGTCATCTTTCCGCACATGACTCTGCCGCTCTTCGTCGGCCGTCCGCAGTCGGTCGCCGCGATGGAACAGGCGTGGTCCGACGGCAAACTGGTCTTCGCCGTCGCTCAACGTAGGCCGGAGATCTTCGCGCCGCTGCAAGGCGACCTCTACGCGACGGGCAGCGTCGCGCGGGTGCTGCAACTCTTCCGACTTCCGGATGGAACGCTCCGCGTGCTGATCGAGGGGTTGGCGCGCGCGGCGCTCGTCAAGGTGACCGAGGGGAAGGGTTGCCTCGAAGCCGACCTGAAGAGCGCGCGTGAATCGACCCGCGTCGATGGCGAGGAACTCGCGCAGCTCCTGGTCCGCGCGCGTGCGCTCTTCCACGAGTACGCCAGTGCGACGCAGCGCGTGCCTGAGGAAACCCGCGCCGCCGTGCGCGCGGCCGTCGACCCCGGCATCGCGGCGTATCTCATGGCGGCCAACGTTCTCCTGAAAGTTTCGGCTCGGCAAGAATTGTTGGAGTCGCCCGATGTGACGGCCCGTCTGCGCGCGCTCGTCCACTTGCTCGCCGCGGAGATCGAGATCCTCCAGTTGGAGCGAAAGATCTCGCGCGAGGGGCAAATCCCGACCGGGCGAGCGGCCACCGAGCGGGAGCTGCTCGAACGGTCGGTGCTGGAACGATCGGCGCTCGAGCGAAACGGCGCCGGCCGATCCTCATCGGGGCGAGCGGCGGGCTCGCGCGCCAGCTCGTCCCGCCGCGAGTTCGATGGCTCCGATCCTGAGTCCGAAGTGGAAGAGATCGAGCGGCAGATCCGCGCGGCGCACCTCCCGCCGGCGGCGTTGGAGAAGGCGCTGCGCGAACTCGATCGACTCGGGAAGATGGCGACGCTCTCTCCCGAGGCCACCGTCACGCGGACCTATCTCGATTGGCTCGTGACCGTCCCTTGGCGGCGGCGGAAGCGGGAGCGCATCGATCTGGCGCGCGCCGAACAGATCCTCGACGAGGATCATCACGGACTGGCGAAGGTGAAGGAGCGCGTGCTCGAACACCTCGCCGTCCTCCAGTTGACCAAGCACGCGCGCGGTCCTGTCATCTGTCTGGTCGGTCCTCCGGGCGTCGGCAAGACCTCGCTCGGGCGCTCCATCGCCCGTTCGCTCGGGCGTCGCTTCGTGCGCATGTCGCTCGGGGGCGTGCGCGACGAGGCCGAGATCCGCGGGCATCGGCGCACCTACATCGGCTCGATGCCGGGTCGGATCATCCAGGGGATGCGCCGCGCCGGCACGGTGGATCCGGTCCTGCTACTGGATGAAATCGACAAGCTCGGCTCCGACTATCGCGGGGATCCCGCGGCCGCGCTGCTCGAGGTGCTCGACCCGGAGCAGAACGGAACGTTCAACGACCACTACCTCGAGGTCGACTACGACCTGTCGCGGGTGATCTTCCTGACCACGGCGAACTCCGTCGCCGGCATCCCGCCCGCGCTGCTGGACCGCATGGAGCTCATCCGGCTCTCGGGTTACGTCGAGTCGGACAAGGCGGAGATCGCGCGTCGGTTCCTCATCCCGAAGCAACGCGAGGCGCACGGGCTCAATCCCGACGATTTCGAGCTGACCGAGCCGGCTCTGGCTCGCGTGCTGCGCGAGTACACGCGCGAAGCGGGAGTGAGGAGTCTCGAGCGGACGGTGGCGTCGCTCTGTCGCAAGGCGGCTCGCGCCAAGGTCTCGGGGCGGCTGCAGCGTCAGCGTGTGATCGATGCCCCGGACCTCGATGAACTCTTGGGCGCACCGCGCTACAGTTTTGGACTCCTCGACCGGGCCGGTCGCATCGGCGTGGCGACCGGCTTGGCCTGGACCGAATCGGGCGGTGAGATCCTCTCCGTCGAGGCGCGCGTCTTGCCTGGGCGCGGTCGGCTCATCCTGACCGGAACGCTCGGCGAGACGATGCGAGAGTCGGCGCAGGCCGCGCTCTCTTACATCCGGGCGAACGCCCCTCGGCTCCGACTCGATCCGGGCTTCTATCGCTCTGTCGACATCCACATCCATGTTCCCGAAGGGGGAGTTCCGAAGGATGGACCGTCGGCGGGCGTGACCATCGCGCTCGCGCTGGTCTCCGCACTGACGGAGCGCCCGACTCGCGCAGGTGTCGCCGTGACCGGCGAGATCACTCTCCGCGGGCTCGTCCTGCCGGTCGGCGGCATTCCAGAGAAGGCGGTCGCAGCCTGCCGCGCCGGGGCGACGCAGATGTTGCTGCCCGAGCGGAATGTGGCCAATCTCGCCGACGTTCCCCCTGAGGTGCGCGAGAAGCTAGAGTTCCTGCCGGTGCGAAACGTCGCACAGGTTCTTCGACTCGGATTGGGCAAGCGCAGGACGGCCGCCGCCGTGGCAGCGCCCCCGGCAGCGCCCCCGGCGACAGGGACCAAGCGGTCTCCGTCTCGGATCTACGCCTCCAAGCGCGCCGCCTGACGGCGCGGCCTGACGGCGTGCCTGAACCGGCCCGCCTGAGCCGCACCGCCGGATGCTCACAGGACGGGAGTCTCGGATGACCGCTCGGATCGTATTGCTCGATGCAGTTTCCCTGCTGCTCGCTCGTCTACTCAGGGACGCCGGCCACGAGGTGGTCGACGTCTCGAAGAGTTCGGACGCCGAGCGCGCCTCGGCGGTGACGTCGGCGCACGCGCTCGTCGTTCGCAGCCGCTCGCGGATCGATGCCGCGACGATCGATGCCGCGCCCTCGCTCCGCGCGATCGGCCGCGCCGGGGCGGGGACCGACACCATCGATGTGGCGCACGCGCAGTCCCGCGGAATCGAAGTCCTCACGGTCCCCGGCGGGAACGACGTCGCGGTGGCCGAGCTGACCCTCGCGTTGATGCTGGCGCTCGCCCGCAAGATCATCCCGGCGGCGGTCGCCGCGCGCGCGGGGGAGTGGGCCAAGAGCAAGAGCGAGGGATTCGAGCTGGCCGGCGAGCGGCTCGGCATCATCGGGATGGGGAAGATCGGGGGTCGGGTGGCGCAACTCGCGCGAAGTTTCGGTATGGAGGTGCTCGGCCACGACCCTTACGTCGAAGCCGACGCTTGGGACTCTCGCGGCGTCCAGCGGGCGCCGCTCGAAGAGCTGCTACCGGTCGTGCGCTTCCTCACCATCCATGTTCCGCTCACGAGCGAGACCCGATCGATCCTGGGCGCGGCCGAACTGGCGCGCATGCGCCCGGACGCATACATCATCAACTGCGCTCGCGGCGGCGTCGTCGACGAGGACGCGCTCGCGGATGCGCTCGAGGCGGGACGATTGGCCGGGGCCGCGCTCGATGTCTTTCGCCACGAACCGGAGCTACCGACCCGCCTGATCGCCCATCCGGCGGTTCTCGCCACGCCCCACATCGGCGGCTCGACCGTCCAGGCGCAGGAGAAGATCGCCGCGCTCCTCGCGCAGTCCCTCGCCCGCTTCTTCGCCGCGGCCGGCTGAACTGCTCGATCCCTTGCTGCCTCGTTCCCTCCCTCGCCGACTGCGGTGACGCCGCCCGCCGATTCTGGCAGGATGCGGCGGGCTCGAAACGAGAACGGAGAGGGGACGCGTCATGCCGGTGCAGGTCGTAGTCGGCTGCCAGTGGGGCGACGAAGGTAAGGGCAAGATCGTCGACACCTTCGCCCGGCGCGCCGACTGGGTTGCACGGTGGGGCGGCGGGTCGAACGCGGGACACACCGTTCGTGTCGGGGGCGAGACCTTCATCCTACGGCTCATTCCCTCCGGGATCCTGAATCCGCGACCCAAGTGCGTCATCGGCCATGGCGTCGTCGCCGATCCGGTCTCGATGCTGGACGAAATCGACCGGCTGGCCGCCCGAGGCGTGGCCGTCGACGGGCGCATCTTCGTCAGCGAGGCCGCGCATGTGCTGCTTCCGTCGCATCCCTGGATCGAGGCGCTGGGCGGGCAAGACGTACGCGTCGGCACCACCAAACGAGGAATCGGACCCGCCTACCAGGACAAGGCAGCGCGGGTCGGCATCCGGTTCCATGACCTGATGGATGCGAAAGGACTGCGGCGCCGACTCGAGGAGCACGCGCATCGACTCGCGCTCCTCTTCAAGGGCGCCGATCAGCCGCCTCCGATTCCGCTGGAGCAGGCCGTCGACGAGTGGGACGCCACGTTCACCCGGCTGCGCCCTCGACTGAGCCCGCTCGTGGCGGACACGGTCGAGCTGCTGCACGGAGCGCTGGCTCGTGGAGAGCGCATTCTCTGCGAAGGCGCCCAGGGAACCTTCCTCGACCTGGATCTGGGCACCTATCCGTTCGTGACTTCGTCGACGACGACCGCGGCCGGCGCCGCCACCGGCCTGGGGCTCCCTCCCCGCGCGCTGCGAGAGGTGTATGGAGTCTGCAAGGCCTACTCGACGCGCGTCGGCGCCGGACCGTTTCCGACCGAGCTTTCCGCGGTCGAATCGGTCGCGTTGCGGGAGAAGGGCGGCGAGTACGGCTCGGTCACGGGCCGACCGCGTCGCGTCGGATGGCTCGATCTGCCCCAGCTCCGGCAGGCGGTGCGGGTCAACGGACTGAGTTCCCTCATCGTGACCAAACTCGACATCCTCTCGGGCATGGACCCGCTCCCGATCTGCACCGCCTACGACTCGGACGACGGCCTCGTCTGGCGGACCCCTCCGCTGCCGAACGAGCGGTTGGAACGCTGCCGCCCCCGGCTGGAGGCGATGTCCGGTTGGTCGGAATCGCTCTGTGACGTGCGACGATTCGAAGACCTGCCGAGCGCGGCCAAGACTTATCTGGCGCGGATCGAGCGGGAGGCGGATTGTCCCATCCGCTGGGTGTCGGTCGGGTCCGAACGAGAGGCGATCTTGCGAGCCCCGTCGAAACGGATCCGATAGACTTCGCCCCCTGATCCACCTGTGAGCCGCTAGCTCAGTCGGTAGAGCACCTGCCTTTTAAGCAGAGGGTCCCGGGTTCGAGTCCCGGGCGGCTCACGCCTCTTCCCATCGGAGTTCTCATGCGCATCGTCCTCGCCGGGTGTCCCGGCGCCGGCAAGTCCACGCTCTTCGAAGTTCTCGCGGGGCGCGAAGGCGGTTCCGCCGCGCGCGGGACCGGCCTGCGGATCGTCCATGTTCCCGTTCCCGATGAGCGGCTCGATCGATTGTCCGCGGCTTGGAAGCCGCGCAAGACCACGCCGGCTCGATTGGAATTCCAGGACTTCGAACAGAAGTCAGGACCGACCTATCCCGCACTGTCGCCTGAGCGGCGCGAGATGTTGACTCGTGGGGATCTCATCGTCCTCTTGGTCGATCTCTTCTCCCGCTCGCCCGAGGATTGGAGCGACGAAGCGGCGCGCCAATGGCGGGAGATGGCCGAGGAGTTCGCCCTCCTCGATCTGGCCACGGTCGAGAAGCGGCTGGAGCGTTTGAACAAGGCGCTCAAGATCGGACAGAAGCCGGCGTTCCCTACGGAGCCCGAACTGCTCGAGCGGTTTCGAGCCGCGCTGGAATCGGGACAGTCGCTCCGCTCCTTCGAGCTCTCGCCGGAGGAGCGGGTGGGGGTTCGCGGCTACGGCTTCCTGACCGCGGTCCAGGCCTTCCCGGCCTTCAACGTGAGTGAAGACCAACTGCCCGCGGCCGGCGAGTGGCTCACGAAGATCTCGGTCGAGCCTGCGGCGCCGGCCTGGCTCGGTCCCGCCCGTCTCGTCTTCTCGGCGGAGGTGGAGCGGCAGATCCAGGAGTTGCCGTCGGAGGAGCAGCCGACCTTCCTCGAGGCGTTCGGGCTGCGCGAGCCGGCCGTGGGGCAGATCATCCGGATCGCGTACGAACTGGCTGGCCTCCATTGCTTCTTCACGACGGGAGACGATGAGGTCCGCGCGTGGAGTGTGCGCCGGGGCGCCCGGGCGCCGGAAGCGGCGGGAGAGATCCACTCCGACCTGGAGAAGGGGTTCGTTCGGGCGGAGGTTCTCGCATTCGAAGATTGGACTCGGCTCGGCACCATGGCCGCGGCTCGTGACCAAGGCGCTCTTCGCCTGGAAGGGAAAGAGTACGTTGTGCGGGATGGTGATCTGATGAACATCCGCTCGGGGTTGGCCAAGAGCCGCGGGTGATCGGCTCACAGCCATCGGCGTGCCAGATCCCGTGTCGGGGAAATGTTCTCAAGCCGATGCGGGTACGCGCCGAAACTCCACGACAGTGGGAAAGGGGAACGGCGAATCACGAATTCCTGGGGTTGACTTGCCTCGGGACCGTCGTTACCTTGCCCCTCGCTTTTGTAAAAGGGATCGGTGTAGCGAACATGGCGTGAAGACGCGATGTGCGCGTGCCGCAACGTGCGCACGTAGGAAACGCGCGCATGTGCGTAAAGACCGGTCTTTCTGTACGTGTTCGTTCCGGAGTGTCCCGTCGTTTGGAAGTGCAAGGGATCGCACTGTCCATCGGGGCCGAGTAGAAGACCGATTGCGGCCGGCCTGACTCAGGACTCGAAAATCAGGAAATGGTCGACCGAGCGGTCACGCGGTGACCGAGTTCACGAGGGTCTCGAACGACTTGACGTAGCGGCGATCGACGCGGCTCCAACGGACCGAGCAATCGGCGCCCACGGATTCGCCAGCTCGACGATGCGGGAGGTCCTTGTACCTGTAGTTACTTGACACGCTCGGCGACACCATGCCAAGGTGCGGGCCGATCTTGCAGTACCCGTCAGGAACAGTGATCTCGAAGTAGTTCGATCTCGAAGTAGTTCGATCTCGAAGTAGTTCGATCTCGAAGTGCAGTGTTCTCGGGCGATCTTCAGCTCGAGTTGCAGCGCCCTTGGAGAGTTTGGACCCGTCAGGAACGCGGGGATTCGGAGAAGGCCAGAACCAGGGAGGGTGAGGCGGTGCCAACCCGCGCGTATCTGGGTACAGCTGGTCTTTTCGTAATTCCTTCCGACCTTGTGGTGTGGCTCAACAGGACTTCTGCTGAGCGCATTGCTGTTTGCGCCGGTAATCCCTGCCAAACGGACATTCTCCATTCCGCACCAGCGCGGATGACAGCGTCGAGTGCTACACACCGGACCCGAAGAATGGGTCGCTCGAACAACGAGTTGGTGTGAGAAATCGACGGGGTCGTCCGCGAACGCGTGAGGAACGGAGACCCGGCGAACGTGCCGGGGATCTCGGAGAGCAGGTTGATCGAGGTGGGCATGAGATCAAGGAGGGTTTGGGTGGATACCGGAGCTAGACGGTTCCGATCGGATGGAAATCGCCAACGACCTGGAAGGTCGATCTGGGATTGCGTCCGTTTCCGTGGGCCGAGTCCCGCAGCTGAGGAGGAACAGGGAATGAGGTCAAAGCAGGCGATCGCCTTCTTCTCGATCCTGCTGATGGCGTTTGGTTTGTTCACCAGCGTCATCATTGCAGCAGATCCTGGAGTCGAGGCGCAGGGATTGAAGGCCTATCCGGCCGTCAACCCGGTCATCAACTACCCGGCATTCCCGAATGAGGGCGGCCCTTACCTGCAAGCAGGTACGGTCCGGCCCGCCACGGTCGCCGTGGGCGGGGTTGCTATCGGAGCGCCGGACGTGTTCCTCGTGTTCAACGAGGATGTCGCGGGCGGTTCGGTCGCCACCACCGACTTTGTCGCGTACGGCTTCACCTTCTCGGGTGTGAGCGTCAGCGGCAACACGGTGCGACTGACCGGTGTGACCGGTCAGGCGGCGGGAGATCGCGTCCGACTCGCTGAGCTCGAATGCATCAGCGGGGTCGACGGATCGACCAGCAAGGACATCACGACGGTCACGCTCGGCTCCGGTCCTCTGGTCACAGAGATCAACGCGAGCGGGCTGACGGACTCGACGACGACGAACGACGCCTTCACGGTGACGTTCGACGCCGACGTCACCTACGGCGCGGGCGAGACCGAAGACACCGCCTTCGGATCGACGCCGGAGTACAACGGAGCCGCGCTCGAGACGCCGGGCGGCGGTGACGCCGACAACTCGACGACGCTCTCGTTCGACTACGTCGCGCCTCCGGGACCCCATCCGCTCCAGATCCAGCCGGGAATCACCCACCTTCGCCTGGCTGCGAACCGGATCCGCTGGGAGGACGTCGACACCGAGAACAACACTGAACAGCGCTACGTCATCACCAATCAGGGACCGCACGTCGTTGCCGCCCACTACAACGACGTGACGCAGGTTCTCTTCGTGGTGATGTCGGAGCCTGTCGATCCCTCCAGCTTCGACACGCCGGCCTCGAACAACTTCACGACCGGAGGCGGATTCAGCCTCGTGGGCGCGAACGTCACGTCGGCCGCGGCGGGAGAGATCACGAACGTCCTGTTGCTGACGGACCTGGTCGCGGCGCCTGACGGCGTCGACGACACGATCGGCAACGGCGGCGGCTCACCGCTCCTCGACTACCAGGGCGATGCCGCGTTGGCCGTCAACTCGGACCTGATCTCGACCGGTCCGGGCATCCTGCGCGTCTCCTACGATGACCGCCAGAGCGGCTCGTTCGCGGACGACAACCTCTACATCTGGTTGAGCGAAGAGACCGACGACCTCACGGCCATCGACCTCGATTGCTCCGACTTCGATCCGCACGGCTTCACGTTCACCAATTGCGTGGTGACCGACCGGCGGAACGAGAACAACCTGACCCGGATCACGATTCAGGGCTTCACCGCGACGAACTACCCGCGCCACGGCTCGCGGATCAACGCGGTCGACACGGACGGGTCGACCATCGTCGGCGATGAGACGTTCGAGAACATCGACACCGTTTCCCGTGTCGCCGTCTCGGACGAGTCCCGTCCCTTCACCACGGTGATCACCGAAAGCGCCGAGTTCACCTACGACCGGTGGAACGACGTGGCCGGCATCGACTCGATCTTCGTGGCCTGGACGGAGACCAACGGCACGGATACCGAGGACTACTACCTCTTCTTCACGAAGGAATCGCCGAGCAACATCACATCGACCTGGATGAACACCTATCTGGGAAGCGCGATTCCGCTCGGAGACTTCGAGCCGCAGGTCACCAACAGCCCGACGCTCAACCGCGCCGGGTTCTTGATCGATCCGGGCGTCACGATGACCACGGACGGAGTCATCCTCCAGGAGGGCGACCAGATCTACGTCCTCGTGGCGGCCGGCGATCTCTGGGGCAACCTCTCGCAGCGAGGCGATCTCGGGAACAACCCGGTCTCGAACCACCTCTTCGGTGCGTTCCTGGTCGGACCGCTCTGCCCGCCCCGCGACTTCATCAGCGACGTGAGCCTCCCGGCCGAGGCCGACTCGGCCGACTGGGATCATGACGTCATCCATATCGTGGGTGACTCGCTGACCGCCGGGGTGACGCACTACATCTACGGTGACGAGGGCGCGATCCCGTGCGACGCCGACTCGGTCGTGGTCTTCGACGGACCCGATCCGTTGACCGACAACCGCCTCGGCGCCGGCACTGTGAACGTCAACGGGAGCTTCGACTTCATCGAGCTGATCCCGACCGACCCGCAGGTGGTCTTCTGCGTCTGGGTCTTCTCGAAGAGTGGCGACTCCGACTTCTCGACCGGCACGCAGATCATCTTCCAGCGCAACTACGCCACGATCGCGGGCAGTGCGGCCACACCGTACGCCGACTTCGTGTTCGACCCCTGGAATCCGTATCGCATCTACAATGCGAACGACTACATCAACATCCGCTTCTTGGGCGCTCGGCCCTACGTCGACTGCCTCGATCCGGACGACAACAATCCGCTCGGACGGAGCGCCCTGCTCCACGCCTGGGCGGACTTCACCCAGATCGACAACACGGGCGGAAACATCTCGGGCTTCAGTACGCCCGCCGACTCGATCCTCTTCGCCTCCCTCGGAGCGGACCAGGTCGACAACGACGGCGACTGGCAGAACTCCGACGATCTCAACGACGACGGAACGATCGACCCGAGCGAGCAGTTCGACGACGTCGGTCTCGACGGCGTCGCCGGCACCAACGATCAGGGTGAAGGTGACGGCTTGGCGACCTACGGCGATCCGTACGTCGACGAGAACGGCAACGGAGCCTTCGACGCGGGCGAGACCTTCCTCGACCGGGTCAACGACACCGACAAGGGCGACCACATCTTCGATCCGGGCGAGCCGAATCTCGACTCGAACGACGCCGAGGAGTTCGGTTGGTACGAGGTTCGCTCGACCGATGCGTCGGTCCGCGGAAGCGTCCGCCAGGGCTATCGCCTGGCCAACCCGAACGCGGCCGCGATGCTCGATCCGTACACGCCGATCGTGATCAACATCGAAGACAACGGGATCGACGGCAACGTCCGCACGCTGTATCCGGCCGGACGCAATCTGCCGTTCACCGATGTCGTTTCCGACTTCAATCGCACGCTTTTCCACGTCAACACGTTGAATGGCGGCGATCCGGAGCGGCGTTTCGCCGCGGTCCTCGACTTGCGCGAGCCGACCGTGAGCGAGTTCAGCTTCTTGGCCAACGAAGGCGGACCCGCGACCGAAGTGGGGACGAACCTCATCGTCCCGGGCAATCCGGTCTACAACCTGGGCCGCTACGTGGACTTCACGAGCGCGAACTTCAGCGACCGTGACGTTCTCTACAACAACATGCGCATCCGGATCGGCACGAGCATGGCCGCGCCGTCCGGGAGCTGGCAGAACCTGACCCTCGACCCGGGTCCGCAGTCGGGCGCCGCCAACAGCGACGCGAACGCCGATGGATTCCCGGGTGGCGAACTCTACGACGAGGACGCCGACTCGACGTTGGCCGATAGCAACGCCTTCGACGAGGACGAGGACGGAATTCTCGACACGCTCGACGACGGCGAGGGTATCGACTTCTCCGACCGTGAAGTCCATGCGGCGGCGCAGGACTCGACGCAGGACAGCGGGGCGACCAACTCCAATGGCCTGCATGCGATGAACGACTACACGGACAACGACAACGACGCGTTCTTCGTCTACGACTCGTACGAGAACGGTGGGTTGTCCGCGACCGCGGGCACGAACATCGGTCGGATCTACTGGTACAACATCGACGAGAGTCGCTCGAACAACTTCGACGACGACAACGACGGCTCGACCGACGAGGCTGACGAGGCGCCGGAAAGCGGCACCTACGGCACGGGCTCGGCCGACGACAACGAGGACGGTATCGCCAACGGAGAAGCCGTTTCGGCGCCGATCGGCAACGGATTCTCGATCCTCGCGATCGACCACGATCCGTTCGCGCTCGGACTCTACGCTCCTCCGGCGCCGGGCCCCGGCGTGGATGCGGACTTCGTCCGAGTGGATGCCGCGCACATTCTCGGACGCCGTCCGGTCAACGCCACCGACGCCAAGAACCTGCCCTTCTACGCGAACGAGCTGGCCTACGGCGAAGTGGTCGAAGCTGCCTACGAGAACATGACCTACTCGTCCCGGACCTTCCCGGACGTGGGTTACGACCTCGGCGGTGCGGCTGACTCGACGTCAGGGTTCAATCGCACGTTCAACTGGGCCGACACGCACAGCGGCGAGAACGTCGACTGGGAGCTCCTCTCGGAGATCTACGGTCTGACCGCCGATGGCGCGACGATCCATCAGATCCGTGCGAACGCCCACGACAAGGCCGGTAACTTCGACGAGCTCTGGAGCGAGCCGATCAGCTTCACGCTGGACCTCGACGCTCCGCTCGCGGCGATTCCGGGTTGCGACGCGGATGGCGACGGCGACAACGACGGCGTTCCGCCGACCGATTTCGCCGACGTCAGTCCCGCCGCCGGGATCCAGATCTACGACGCCGGCAAGCACCCTCAGCCGTACACGTTGACGGCTACGGCCGATGACGACGCGGTCGAGGTCACCTTCGAGGCGTCGTTCGATCCGGACTTCACCACGATCGACTTCACCGCGACCGACATCACCGCGCCGTTCACGGCCGAGTGGCCGAGCGTCGACGGGATGTACACGATCAACAACTACCCGGCGGCCAACGCGGACACGGTTTATTTCCGCGCGATCGCCGAGGACGAGTTCGGCAATCAGACGCAGGAAGACGACTTCTGCGTGCTGACGGTGATCGTGATCGACGGAACGAATCCGACGACCGTGATCACGCAGATCGGCGATGACGACGATCTGACCGACGGCACCTGCGTCGCGCCGGATTCCAGCATCAACATCTGGGCGGACGTCGCAGACAACGACCTCGATGCGGATGGCAATCCGCTCGACTGGGTCGCTGGTCTCGACTTCCGGACCGGTGACGCCGGGGTCGACGACGACGGAGACCTCGCACTTCTGACAGACGGCACCGACAACGATGGCGACCTGCTCGTTGACGAGGCCGACGAAGGCGGCACCGACGAGGATGATGTCGACGGCGACGGGATCTTCACGCTGGGCGTGGACGTCGCGGGTCCCGATGGAATTCCGGGAACGAACGACGACGAGTGGAACGGTTCCGATAGCGGCGCCGGTAACCTCGCCGAGACCGATGACTACATCACGAACGACATCGTGAAGGTCATCTTCGAGTTCAACCCTGTCGACGATTCGCCGGACCTCGGCTGGCTCCCGATCGCGACGGTTCACGGCGATCCGTACAGCGATCCGCCGAACGTCATCGACTGGACCAATCCGGTCAAGGCGACCTGGAACACGCTCGATCTCGAGACCGGCAACTACGATGTCCGCGCCTGGGCGTGCGATATCGAAGGCAACTGCGACTCGACGACCGCGTTCATCACGACCGTCTGCGTCCGCAATGAGCCGCTTCGGGCGTACATCCAGCCGGAAGTCTGCACGGGCGGTCTGCAGTTCGACCTGTACGCGGTGCACTACATCCACGACTACGAGATCGACAAGGTTCGCTTCGAGTACTACTTCGACGCGAACGGCGACGGCTGCGCCAACGATGGCAACAGCTGGGTCGTGATCGATCTCGACGACGACGCTTCGGGCCGCGGCGACGCGGTGCTGTACCGTCCGTCCGAGGATGACACCGACGGTGACCTCGGCGGCGACAAGCTCGACGAGCTTCTCTACGCCGAGCAGTTGGGCGGATCGTATTACATGTTCTGGGATCCGGAGAACGACGGGTACTCGTCCCGCGACCCGGTCGTCTTGGACGACGGCGACGGAATCTTCGACGACGGCGATGACGACGAAGTCATCGGCGAAGACGGCGACATTCCGAACGGCGTGACCCTGACGGCATTCCAGGACGACGAGTTCTACGCCAGCAACGACGGCGGCACGGACGGGCTCGACCAGTCGGACTGGATCTTCCGCGAGAACGAGCTCGAGGGTGACAACAATGCCCTCGATCTCTGGAACGTCGCGTGGGATGCCACCGGCTTGCCGGAGGGCAGCTACCTGACCTGGTCGATCGCTATCGACGAGACCAACCAGGAAGACGTGATCACCTACACCTGCTACGACCCGTCGGCTCAGAATCCCGAGGAGTTGGAGTTGGTCCGGATCGACACGGTCCTCCCGGATGCCAACATCGTCACCATCACGTTGCCCGATGGCACGGTGCTCGACGTCTCGACCGGCTTCCCGACGCCATACGTCAACGGCTCGACGAAGTGGATCAAGATCTGTGCGGAGGGTGATTCGGACATCGCCCGGATGCTCTTCGAGTACAGCCTCAACGGCGGAGCGACGTACAACTCGCTGGACGTGAACAACGACGACGACTTCTACGCCGACGTCAACGACACCCTCGGCGCCCAGATCGGTGAGTTCAACGAAGACGAAATCTTCAACGATCTCAACGGGAACTACGTCTACGACGGCCCCGCAATCGACTTCGTTCGCTCGCCGGGCGCCAACGGAGTAGTCGACACGCCGATCGGATGGGCTCTGATCCCGCTGTCGGGTGAGGACGTCCTCGACAGCGTGGACAACGACTTCGACGGAGTGGTCGACGAGGATCCGCTCGTCGGAACGCCGCCGGATCCGGGTAGTCCGCAGGACTACGAAGCGCCGTTCTGTGTCTACCTGGACATCACGGATCTGCCGCTCTGGACGGACGTCAATGTCCTGTTCCGGGCGACGGCGTTCGACCAGGTCTGCGACATCTACCGCGCGGACGAGACGTCGGACATCCTTGCCGTGATCATCGGCGAGAACCAGCCGCCCGAGGCGGACATCGTCCGCGCCGAGGGCCTGGACGGAGTCCAGCTCGACGTCAGCCCGTCGATCATGGACGACGACGGTTGCGCGACGTTCGGCGCCGACACCGACACGGTGCGCGTCTTCGTGACGGCCGAGGACACCTCCTCGATCGACCGCGTGGAACTCTGGTACCGACTCGATCCGAGCTGCTACCCGGACAGCGGTTTCGCCGCGATGCAGTTCAAGTCGATGGCCGCGGACGGATTCACCGAGGTGGATGCCGTCTACCCATACGACTTCGACATCGCCACGGATCTGCTGCCGAGCGGTTCGTATGAGTTCTATCCGCGGGCTTACGACGAGACGGGGAACTACAACCCGGCGCCGGAGAATCCGTGGTGCTTCAAGAAGTTCGACAACGCGGGCGTCGACTTCGCCTTCGTGTCGGACCCGGCCCCTCCGCCGGCCGCGCCGGATCACGCCGCGGTTGGTGACTCGTACGTCATCACCGGAGAGCTGATCGACCCGAGCCAGGAGCCGACGACCGGTGTGTTCTTCTACTACGCCGAGCGCGTGCTGGAAGAGAACATCGATCCGACGCGCGTCCAGCCGCTGGCGCCGTACACGTCCGAGGCGCTCGGAGAGACCATCGTCAGCACCGAGTTGGGTGATGGAGTCGTGGTCACGGTCAACGGCACCGTGGCGACGTTCCACTCCGACCTGTCTGCGGTTGTCGGTCCGACCAAGTTCGACTTCACCGTCGACACGGCGAACAACGCGATTGTCTTCGGAGCGCGTCCGGACGGTGAGGACGTCCTCCTCGTCAGCTACAACATCACCGGGTGGGAGCAGATCGCCGAAGGCGACGAGTTCGCTCCGTACACGGTGGCGTGGAGCCAGGGCGAGGGCGGCATCCCGGCCCCGAGCAATCCGGCGACCGACGCCTACGACCTGATCGCTGTCGCGAGCTTCGACGTCAACGGTGACGGCGGACTCGACGAGGGCGGTGAAGATGGCGAAGACGGTTGCGACTTCCTCGAGGCGCTCCTGAGCGAAGGGAATCACCTGATCCTCGACGATCAGGATCGCCCTCTCGTCCAGATCTGGGGTCTCGACTTCAGCGACAACGATCCCGCCGATCAGCTGACCTGTCCGGACTGGAATACCCCGGGCAACCCGCTGTTCAATTCGGGTGACGACCTGCAGAACTACGACTACGCGGCCAAGCTGAGTGGTATCGAGACCGACGTCTTCATCACCGCCTCCGACGATTCGACGGGCGGCAGTGGCATCGACTCGGTTCTGTTGACCATCACCTCGTGGGTGCTGAAGAACAATCCGGCCGAAGTGGTCCGGAACTTCCCGGCCGACGAGTACAGCTCGAGCGCCACCTACATCGACATTCCGATCACCTTCTACGAGGACGACTACGAGCGATGGACGCCCGAGAGCTTGGAGAACATCGTTCTCCAGATCTCCACGGATTCCGGCAGCACGTGGACGCGCGAGTACCAGATGACGGACATGGGCGATTTCTGGCAGGCGACCGGCCGGTTCGACGTGGACACGACTCACCACTACCGCTTCCTCGTCGACCTGGTCGGCGATGAGCAGGAGACGGTGATCGATGCCCGCAACACCTGCCCCTGCGAGAAGAACCTGCTCGGGGGATGCACCGACTATTCGGCGCTCATCGTTCCGGGGACGCCGTTCTGGTACGTCCACCTGGACAACCTGACCGACCTGGACAATCACTCCGTCCACCACGCGGTGGCCACGGTTTGGGATAGCCAGGGGAATTCGGGCACCACGCTGAACAGCGGAATGCCGGGAGACCCGGACACGCATCAGGGCGAGGTCGTGTTCATTCACGATCGCGACGAGCCGGTGGTCCAGTCGATCACGTTGCTCAACGATGAGAATCAGCCGATCGACTTCGACTGCGTCTCGCCCCAGCAGAGCTACACGCTGGTGGCTGAGATCAGCGACTTCCCGTACACCGACCTGAACATCCTCGCGGTCGACCTCGCGATCTTCCAGTACTCGCCGAACGGCGGGATCGACTGGGTCACGATCGGTGAGGACACCGATCCGGACGACAACGGCTGGGCGGTCGCTTGGACCCCGGTCGATGGCGAGACGGATGGATTCGACAACGACGGTGACGGCTTCTTCGACGAAGAAGGCGAGCTCGTCTCGCCGATCTGGATCCGCGTGATCGCTCGCGACGACGGCTACAACTCTGGCTACTCGGATCGTCAGATCCCGGGCGTTACGTTGGTGCTCTCCGTCGACAACAACGAGCCGAGCGCGCAGCTCTCGCAGCCGCTGCCGGGTGAGGTGTTCGCGTACGACGAGGCGATCCTGCTCGTCGGTATGGCGACCGAGGGTGAACTTCCGGGGGAGTGCTCGGATGACCCCGACTTCGTTCGCTTCCAGGCTCGCCTGGGCGCCGACGACGGTTCGCTCTACTACGTGGACGATCCTCTCGCCGGGAATGCCGGGTACTTCGACAACGGAATCGACGAGGTCTGGGAGGACACCGACGGAGATCGGACCTTCTCGATCGGCGATACCAACATCCATGACGGCGCCGACGGCGCCGAGACCCCGAACGGCTCGGCGGCGAACTTCTGGTTCGACCTCGACCCGACCCCGATCGACAACGGCGACCTGCCGCGCCTCGAGAACCCCAACAACGGTGACGCGTACCAGATGACCTGGACGGCGCGTGGTTGGGACTTCATCGGCGCGTGGACGGAAGCGGAAGACTGGGAGCTGGACGAGTACGTCCGCTTGCGGTTGGTCGCGACCGACGTCGCTGGGAACGAGGATACGGACGCCGACGGCTTCGGTCCGCCGACGACCCTCATCCTCTTGAACGACGACACGACGCCGCACGCGTACATCACCGAGATCGACGACAGGGTCATCGATTCGGTCGAGACGCTCGCGATCCAGGCCAAGGACCCGGTCACAATCGAGGGAACGATCGGTCCGAACGAGGTGCAGGTCACGCAGGTCAACGTCTACATGGTCGGAGCCGATGGTGATTCGGTTCTGATCGGTGTCGACTTCGACGCGAGCGACGGCACGTTCTCGATCGTCTGGGACGCGGATGATCTCGCGGAGGGCACGTACGTTCTCTGGGCGACCACGGTCGACCAGGACGGCAACGAGTCCTCCTTCAGCGAGGCCGCCAAGGTGACTGTCCGCATCGACCGGACAGCGCCGGAAGTCCAGTACGACGTCGACGGACCGCTCTTCGATGGGTTCGTCGAGTCTGTGCCGTACGAGGACGACGGAGTGCCGGCGCACGAGAGCCTCGTGATCTACCCGGATCCCGACACGAAGGACGTCATCTTCCAGGTGACGACGACCGACGGCGACGTCGAGACGGTCGAGATCCAGTGGCGCTTCGCCACGGATGCGATCGGTTCGTGGCGCGACTTCGACGACCTCGCGGGTCAGTCCGGAATGATGGAGCGTCAGACGAACCTCGACTACGTCCCGGGCGGCGGCGAACCCCGCTTCGTCTGGTGGCTGCACGTCGAAGACTTCGCCGACGCCGTCGAGGCGGAAGGCCCGATGCAGTTCCGTGCGGTTGCCACCGATGAGGCCGGCAACACCAACGTGCTGCAGGAGACGGTGCAGGACCTCACGGTCGATGCGACCGACCCGACCCTGTTCGACTGGAACGACGATTCGCCCACGAATCACGTCGAGGTCAGCGGGACTGTCAACTTCGAGATCAGCACGCAGGACCTGGAGTTCACGGACGTGGACGCGGTCCAGCTGCAGTACCGAGAGGTGGGTACGGGCGAGTGGATCGTCTGGGGAACCGATGAGGCGCCGCAGGGCGCCGGCATCGACACCGACAACGCCATGTGGATCTCACGCTTCGCGTGGGTCGCGCCTGAATGGGTGGTGCGTGATACCGAGTTCGAATTCCGGCTCATCGTCTGGGACTCGGCCGGCAACGACGCAACGATCCTTCACCCGAACGACTTCACCATCACGGTCGACGACAACGCGGCGCCGGACCGGACCAAGATCATCGCGATCGAGGGCCTGGTCTACTACGTGGACGACGAATGTGACGACATCCCCGATTCGGCGGATATCGACGAACTGACCCGCAAGGGTTGGGAAGTCTGGGCGCCTGCGTACGGCGAGTTCGCTGCGGTCAACGTGGCGGATCGCGGTGAAGGCACCGACGGAAGCGACGGAAGCGACGGAACCGACGAAGGTCCGTTCTTCAACGAGGGGCTCGACTTCCTCATCTCCGAAGGCGACGAGCCTGGAGTGTCGGCTGAGGACTGCTCGGGCCTCGCGGTCGGCGACGTGTGCAACACGTTCCCGCGCGACGTGACCGAGAGCTACCTCTCCGACGCGAACGACCGGAACGAAGTCCGCGTCGCGCGGACGATCACGTTGGTCGGTCGGACCTGGGCGGATGACGAGAGCATCGATGACGGCATCGGCTACGTTGTCTTCCAGGCGCGCCGCCTAGATGAGGCGGGCAACACCGTCGAGACCTACGACCTGGGCAAGGACGAGTACTCACCGTTCTTCCCGCTCTACTACTGGCACCTGACCTGGAACACGCTCGAGGTGGGCCTGGACGGGAACCGTCTCTATCCGGACGGAACCTACGAACTCGCCGCCTACGCGGTCGACGAAGAGGGCAACGTGGAGGACCAGACCACCTTGGACTGGACCGCGGCGCGCATCGTCATCGACAACACGGGCCTGACCACGCAGATGGACGTGAACGCCGCCACGCCGGCCGTCGAGAAGACCCTCACGGTTCAGCGGAACGGCGACTTCACGCTCTTCGCGCGGACGCTCCTGGCGGGCAGCAATACGGTGGACAACAACGAGGACGCGGAAGTCACGTTCTGGTTCAAGCGCAGCCGCGACCTGAACATGGCTGACTCGTGGGGCATGGTGCCCACGGCTGCGGGCGTCGACATCGAGGATGGAAATCCCGATCCGACGCGTCCGTACTCGTTTGACGTCCGCCTCGGCCACCTGACCGAGCCGACCGACGAGATCAACAACCCGGCCCTCTCGGTCGGTGAGTCGTACGACTTCGTCGCGGCGGTCAGTGACGTGGTTTGCAACGAGGTCGACCATCTGACGATGTTCGACGATCTGAACGTCTCCGGTGTCGGCACGAGGCACATCACGCTCGACATCATCGATACGATCGCGCCTTGCCTCGAGATCACGCAGGCGCAACGGCAGCTCGCGGATCGGGACGAGGAGTTGGGCGACGACACGCCGATCGCGATGCCGACTCGGGTCCACGCGCGCGGGTTCAGCTTCATCGAAGCGAAGCTGCTGACGGGTGATCGCGACCTCGACCATGTCGAGTTCGTCTATCGCCTCCAGGGCGACGCGACGTGGAGCCTGATCGACGCGGATCTCGTCGGCAGCCCCGACAACGTCACTTGGACGTTGGGCAGTTGGGATCTCCGCACGCTGACTCACAATGCCTGGTACGAGGTGGCTGCGGTCGGTGTCGACAACGTCGGCAACGTCTGCGCGAACCCGGACATCATGCTGGTCTACGTGGACTACGACGCCCCGCCGACGACGCTCGTCGCCCCGGGCGACCGCTGGTGCCCGCAGGTCGACGATGCGGACGGCGACGATCTCGATCTGATCGTGGAAGTGGATCGTGGTGCGAACAGCATCCACGACGATGTCTACCAGGTGGTCTTCGAGGTCAAGGGCAGCGATGCCGATTCGACCGGGTGGACGCTGCTAGCGGGCGGAGACCTGGACGCCGTCAACTACGACGACGTCACGAATCGCTATTCCGCGGTGTTGGATCTCGACCTGCTGAGCAACGTTCCGCGTGACTGCGATGGCGGCGACGTCGGAGAAGGCGACGGCGACGACTCAGGTCTGTACGACCTGCGCGCCCGTGTCATCGACTCCTCTGGCAACGCCTCGACGGTCTACACGTGGAAGAACGTCGTCGACGAGTCGAACCCCAACCGCGTGCAGATCTCGAACATCTGGTGGGAGGGTCAGGACACCACGCAGGATCCGAATGACGGCGGCCAGTACACGGACGTGAGCGCCGGTACGCGAGTCGTGGTCTACGGCACCGCGTCGGACGACGAGTTCTGTCTCCCGAACGAGCCGGACCCGGTCACCGGCCGGAACTACGAGACGGGCATCTCCGTCATGCAGTTCCAGGTTGCAATCGACCTGCCGCTCTCCGCTCCGGACGGCGACCTGAACGATGGTGAGGTGTGGCGCGACCTCGGCGTCCGCTACTTCGACCCGTCGGATCATGGCGACGCTTCGGCGGTCAGTGACTCCGTGCTCTGGAATACCACCGGCCTGGCGGAAGGTCAGTACTTCCTCCGCGTCGGCGCCAAGGATGAGTGCAACAACCCGGTCGGAGCGAACAGCTTCACCTGGTCGCAGCCGGCGAACGTTCGCGTCACCGACAGCATTCCGCCGATCGCGCGGATCGCTTGCTGGGATACGGACCTCCAGCTGCACGGCGACAACCCGCCCTCGCGGACGACGCTGTATGCACTCGCCGAGAGCGATCCTTCGATCATCGACGTCCAGTTCCAGTACAACATCCGCACGGCCGGTGAGACTTCGCCCGTCGGGGAGTGGATCAACATCGGCGTCTCGGAGCAGTACTCCAGCCAGGACGACGTGACGACAGAGACCATCTGGTACGCGATGATCGACCTGACGCAGTTCGATCCGTCGGTCACTCAGCTCTGGGTTCGCGCCCTGGCCGAGGACAGCGACGGCAACCGCTACGGCGACAATCCGACGGACGTGGTGCCGACCCTCGCCGCGAACATCGTTCGCGAGATCGACGGCATGGTCACGCTCGAATCGGAGCGTTCTGCGGAGCAGCAGAACGGCGTACAGGTCATCGAGTACGTCCGCACGCAGGTGGTGGCCCACTCCGCTTCGGGCCGAGAGATCATCAATATCGAGGTCAAGATGACCGCGGCCGACGAGACGCCTCGCGTTCTCATCATCTCTGAGGTCAATACGCCTGACGAGTTCCCGACCACGGACGAGGTGCAGAACATCTCGCCGTACGTCGAAGACTGGGACGGCGCGCTTGTCCGCAGCATCGATGATCCGACGATCTGGCGCGGCTGGTTCCACCTCGAGGGCGATGGTGAGAGCGTGAGCTGCTCTAACTACGACATCTGTGTGACCGGACTCGACGGCACTGCGGGCATCGCGCAGTGGATCGACATGGATCACGCTTCGATTCGTGAGTTCCCGGTCAACGAGGCGGTGGGCACGAACGGCACGGTCTTCACCCCGGCGTATGAGGGACTCGGCGTCTCCGTGACGATCGAGCCGGGCGCCTGGGACGACGAAGGCTGTCTGCTCGTCGCTCCGACCTACCCGCCGCTGGCCGATCGCGACCAGCAGATGTATCTGAACCTGGTCGAGGACACGACGTACTACATCGAGCTGCGCTCCGACAGCGGGAAGGGCGAGATCAGCACCGGCTTCCGTGAGGGCTACGAAGCGCTCGTCTGCATCCAGTACCGAGACGACGCCGTCGCGGCCGCATTGGCGGGAACGCAGTCGTCGGAAGGGGATCTCACGGTTCGCCGCTGGGTGTCGTCCTTCGAGTCCGACGACGGCAACACGGACGACTCGAACGTCGCCTCGCCTCTCGGCGGCGGCGTCTTCGACGAGACCGCTTCGTGGAGTGGCGGCGGTATCAGCCACATCCACGTCGACACGCTCGCGAACGAGGTCTGCTTCCGGGTGGATAACCTGGAATCAGGGTTCGACGACCTCTCGTTCATCACGGGCAACATCTTTGCCCTGTTCATCCCGAAGGCGAACGGACCGGTCACCTTTGCTGGCGTCGAGCCGATGAGCCCGTACGTCAACGACTGGTGGACGGACGTCGACCCCGAGTTCGTCGCCTACTTGAAGGATCGTTCGGGTCAGACCATCGCGCCGGAATCGGTCGAGTTGTTGATCGACGGCGAGTATTGGGCGACCTGGTTCGACTTCATCCTCGAAGACGACGGTTCCGACGACCCCTACGATCCGGATAACAACGACGTCTACATTGCCAATTGGACGCGTGGAGACGGCGTGGCGACTCTGGAGTACGCCAACGGGGCGGGAACGGTCATGGAACTGAACTACTTCCACTCGTCACTCCCGCGTGACTGGTTGGCCGAGGGTGAGCACACCCTGACCATTCGGTACATGGGTGAGGACGGGACTGCGGAGTGGGTCGAGGCCAGCCGGACGTTCTTCGTCGATCGCACGCCTCCGTACGTCGAGTTCGATGGCGGCTGGGTCACGAATCCGCGTCTGATCAACCTCGCGGGCTACATGAATCCGAGCAACGACAGCCTCATGGTCAAGATGTACGACGCTGGATCGGGAATCCTCTTCAAGGACCTGACCTTCGGTAACTCGTACGGCACTGACCGCGAGGTGAAGTACGACCTCTGGCTGGTCCATCACGAGGACAACCAGAACGATATCGATGAGATCGAAGAGCGCGTGCTGTTGCACCCGGGCACCGCTGACGAGCTCGAGCCTTGGATCCGCCCGCGTCTGGCCGACTACAACCCGGCCACCGACACGCTGCGAGTTCCGGTTCCTGTCCTCGGCGGCGGACGCATCCGACACAACGACGTGCTCGAGATCGTCTGGTACAGCGACAAGCACGTCGAGCAGTACAGCGACGGCCACGGCTTCGGCTGCGACGTCGACACGCTCTGGATCCAGGAAGAGGCGCCGGACGATGACGGTCCCTACGGCGGCGGCGGTGACGGCAGTGACGGCGACACGGAATTGGGGGACATCTTCGATGACGAAGACGACTTCATCCTGGTCTACGGCCGCGACTGCACCTACGACAGCGAGTCGCAGGAGCAGCACATCTACGTCGCAGGTATCCAGGACTGGACGGACAACATCGGCAGCCGCTACGTCGAGCAGCGGTTCATCGTCGACATGCGTCCGCCGCAGTGCGAGATCGTCAGTCCGCTCGCGACCGTCACTCCGGATGGAGACCTCTTCATCGAGGTCCACTTCTCGGATGACGGCGCCGGTATCGACGAGAACTCGATCGACGTGATCGTGTACGACCCGAGCGGGAATCCGGTCGAGGTCGATAGCGAGAAGCTCGAGGACGGCGTTTATACGGCGACGGTCGAAGGACCGCTCGATCGGGGCGAGTACTCGGTGCAGGTCCGCTCGGCGGACTTGCTGGGCAACCGCTGCAACAACACCAAGGTGATCCGTGTCGAGACGGCGATCCTGGCGATGACTGGCGCCATGGTCTACCCGAACCCCTTCAATCCTGAAGAGGCCGACGCGGGGATCCACTTCACGCTGAGCAAGGGAGGCGACGTCACCGCCAAGGTCTACGACTTCGGTGGTAACTACGTGGCGACCTTGGCGGCGGTGAAGCACTTCGATGCCGGATCGCACATGGTTCCGTGGGCGGGTGAGTCTTCGGATCACACCGACCTCGCGAACGGTAGCTACATCGTTCGCCTCACCGCGACCGATGGCGCCAGGACCGAAGAGGCCAACCTGAAGGTCGTCCTCTGGCGTGAGTAGAGGGTCGATGGGGAGAGGCGCCGAGCCTCTCCCTCGACTCGAAGCGCACAAAATGAGAAACGACACACAGGTTCAACAAGGAGGTAGGGAGATGTTTGGACGGATGCGGAACGCCCTGCCCGTGGCCCTCGCGGTCGCTGCGGCGATGCTTCCGATCACGGCCCCTGCGGTCTACGCCGCGGGGGATGGCACGAGCAACCGGAACGTGCCGTATCTCCGGATCGGCGCGGGTGCTCGGGCTCTTGGAATGGGTGGCGCGTTCGTCGGAGTTGCCGACGACGCCACTGCCGCGTATTGGAATCCGGCCGGTCTGACTTGGATGACCGGTTGGGAAGTCACGGGTATGTACACGGGCGGCATGAATGTCGACCGTAGCCACAACTATGTTTCAGTGGCGAGAAACGCTGAGTGGGGCGCCTACGCCGCCAGCTGGCAGAACGCCGGTATGAGCGACATCGAGCAGCGCGACGCCGCTGGCGCGTTGAAGGGTGACTTCAACTTCTCCGACAACGCGCTCCAGCTGTCGTTGGCCAAGCGATGGGACGTCTTCTCGCTTGGTCTCTCGGGCAAGTACCTACGGGAGTCGATCGGAGCCGAGGTAGCGGGTGACGATGCCGCCAGCGGTTTCGGACTCGATCTCGGCGCCGGCCTCGAGCTGACGGAGTACGCGCGGGTCGGCGTCTCGGCGCAGAACATCGCGGGCAAGCTCGGTTCGGTCGAGGATGTCAACGACATCCCGGCTACGTTGCGCGCCGGTGTCGGTATCGTCCCGATGGACGGACTGACGGCTGCGTTCGATGTCGAGAAGACCCGCGATGAGGACGACTATCGGTTCCACGCCGGCGCGGAGTACGCGGTCGGGATCAACGATGATCTCGGAGCTGCCGTCCGGATGGGGCTGAATCACGACAAGTTCGCGGGCGGTCTCGGGATCTCGTTCGACTTCCTTCGCTTCGACTACGCCTACGTGGTCGAGCCGGAGACGTTCTTGGACGAGAACCACCGGTTCAGCATCACCCTCGGTTTCGACAAGGACGAGGTGACGCCGCGCCGGATGTCGGGCGGAATGGGCGATCGCGACGGAGACGGAATCTCTGACGATCGCGATCAGTGCCCGGATCAGCCGGAGGACTTCGACGGATTCGCCGACACGGACGGTTGCCCGGACCCGGACAATGACGGGGACGGACTGGCGGACGCGAACGACGATTGTCCGAATCAGGCCGAGGACTTCGATGGCTTCCAGGACTCCGACGGTTGTCCGGATATGGACAACGACAACGACGGCATCTTGGACGCAAACGATCAGTGCCCGAACGCCGCCGAGAACTTCAACAACTTCGAGGATGCGGACGGTTGCCCGGATCAGGCGGGACCGGATCGTCGGATCCCGGCGTTGGCCTACATCAACTTCAAGTTCGGCACGGCCGAGATCAGCGGCGCTGATCCGATTCCGGTCCTGGAGGATGTCGTCCGCGTCATGAAGGAAGATCCGAGCTTGCGTCTGCGGATCACGGGTCATACCGACAACGTCGGTTCGGAAGAGGCCAACCAGAACCTTTCCGAGCGACGCGCGGAGACGATCAAGAACTATCTCGTGAATCGCGGCGTCCCCGCGATGAGTCTCGAGACGACCGGCAAGGGCGAGTCCACCCCGGTCGACACGAACGACACCGACCTCGGTCGGGCCCGCAACCGTCGTACGGAGTTCACGATCGTCAACTAATTCGCACGACGGCTCGTTCGTGAGCCATCAGCGCGTTGGCGCAAGTCGAGGCCGAGAGCATGAACGTGCTCTCGGCCTCTCGCTTGTGTGTCGCTTGTGTGCGATTGCACGTCTGGGGCGGATGCCCCAATGCAATCTGCTTCGGGCCTCGGCAAACTCCGGGTCGGCCTTGCAGGATGCGGTTCCCGCGCAGAAGGCGAGGGGGACCCTGGTAGCGTATCTGGAAGCCGGCGAGTCTGTTGAGTCGGTCGCTTCGGTCGGTACGCAGCTTGCCGCGGGATCGAGTGGCGGGTTGGACCGAGTGGCCCCACGCGCCTCGCGGGGAGTGGTCGGAGGGTTCCGGATTTTGCAGAAGCCCCATCTCGATGCCGCCGACGTGACGCGACGCGGCCCCTTCGATGCGACGGCGCCCCGTCGGCGCCGCGCTGGGTTCACCTTGATCGAGTTGATGACGGTCTGCGCCATCATCGGGATCCTCTGCGTCGTGGCGATTCCGAACTTCCTACGGGCGACCTCGCGCGCCAAGCGCAGTAGCTGCATCTCCAATCAGAAGAACGTCGTCACTCAGACGATCCTCTACTCCGCCGAGCTGCGGATCACGGACGCGGTCATCGCGGTCTCCACGCTGATCGAGGCGGGCTATCTGCCGGATGCGATCGGAGAGTGCCCGACGAGTGACCTCGGGGACTTCGACGACTACGAAGTCACCATCGAGGCGGGCGATGTCACCGCCATCGTCTGCATGGTGGCGGTCGACGACCACCACTGGGATCCTTGATCGGGATCCGTGAGGTGCTGACCTTCCGCTTTGCCGGCTGGCATTGACTCGAGGGTCGGCGATCGCCAGACTTCGCCCGCGGGGCGGCGCTCCGTTTTCCCATGGTGAATCGATCTGGCATCCGAGGTCTCGTCTGTTCCCGCTGCGGACGTACGCGTCTCCGGTCGGGGGACGGCTGCGCGTGTCCTCCGCGCGAGGAGACGACGGCCGACGAGGATGCCACCGGCCCCATCGACGTCGAATGGACCCTGGTGGCCCGCTGTCCCGATGAATGGACGGTGCTGACGGCGGTGGCGGAGCTGGACAGCCGCGGCATCCCCACGTGGGTGCGCACTCTCGTGGTGCCGGGGTATCCAGGTCTGGTTGGAGTCGCTTTCCCGCATTGGGGTACCGTCTCGGTCCCTCGTCGAGACTGGTTGGCCGCGATGGTGGTGATGCGCGATCTGGGCATCACTCCGGCCCCCGAGGGGAATGGAGGGACTGAGACATGAGCCCGATGCCCCGAGGGCCGCGAGTCGTCCGAGTCGGCGCCGGTGGCGGCCTCCGTCTTTGGGCTGTCTTGCCCATGCTCATCTTCGGACTGGCCGTCGCCGCTGCGATTTTCGTCGGTGCCGTGCTCTTCACGCTCCTCACGGCCCCGTTCCGACTGTTGGTGCGACGGGGAGCGCCCGCGGCGCCACGCGCGGCCTCGGAGCCGGTTGGACGACCCGCCCAGCGGACAGAGGAGATCCCCGCTGAGATCGAGGATGCTCGGTTCGAGGAGGTTGTCTGAGTCGGCTCGACTCGGCTCTCGCCAGCCAACCAGAGGAGGATCCGCCGGAGGGGATGCTGCGGGCCCTGCGCGTCGCCGCCCGCGGGAAGGGACGCGTTTCCCCCAACCCGCTCGTGGGGGCGGCGCTCCGGGATCGATCGGGGGCTTGGACCGTCGGCCACCATGCGTCCTTCGGTGGCCCCCACGCGGAGGCGGCTCTATGGGCGGAGCTGGCGCGTCGAGACGACGGCTCGGCCTTCTCCTCGAGCGGGCGACTTCGTAGCGGCGCTGTTCTCTATCTGACTCTCGAACCGTGCGTCCACCATGGGAAAACGCCCCCGTGCGCGGAGGCGGTGGCGTTGGTCAGGCCCTCGCGCGTCCTCATCGCGGCCCTCGACCCGGATCCCAGGACGTGCGGCCGTGGCGTCGCCCATCTTCGCGCCGCCGGCATCCCGGTCGTCGTCGGTGTGGGCGGACGGGAGGCGATCGAATTGGACCCGGCCTACCACCTCTCGCGCCGGACTGGCCGGGCTTGGATCCGGGTCAAGGTGGCCGCCTCACTGGACGGGCGATTGGCGACCTCCCGGGGCGACTCGCACTGGGTCACAGCGGCAGAGGCGAGGCGACACGGGCATCAGGAACGGCGGGAGGCGGACCTGGTCGTGGTGGGGGCGGGCACGGTCCGAGCAGATGATCCGTCGCTCGATGTCCGGGAGGTCACGGGACCCTCACCCTCGAGGCTTGTGGTAGATTCGCGGCTTCGCATCGACCCGAGAGCGCGCATCTGGAGCGTCTGGCAAGCGGCCGAAGTCCCGTTCGCACGCGTCGACCCGCGTGGGGCGACGACGCGGGTCGGGAACTATGAGCAATCCGAGGGTCGACGTCCCTGGACACGGGTTCCTCGGTTGATCGTGGCGACGCGCCGGGCGGCGGCTCGGGAGCGAGGGGAACGCTTCCGGCGGCTGGGATGGGAAGTCTGGGAGCTGCCGGCGGGACGCGGCGGTCATTGTGATCTGCGCGCCTTGGCCGAGCGCGCAGCGGACGAGGGATTCGTGCGGATCCTGGCCGAAGCCGGGCCCGGACTCTCCGGCGCTCTTCTGCAGGCCGGGTTGATCGACGAGCTCAGCCTTTACACCGCCCCCAAGATCGTGGGCGGAACGGGCGGTTGGCCGGCGGGGTTCGCCGTCGAGCCGCTGAGTTCCGCGATTCCGTTCGAGCTGCAGACAGAGAAGCGACTGGGCGTCGATCGATGGGCGTTGTATCGCGCCGCAACGGTCGAGAGCATCCTCGGAGGAAGCGCGTGTTCACCGGACTCGTCGAACGACTCGGACTCGTCGTCGCGACGCGCGAGACAACCGATGGACGCGCCCTCCGCATCTCCGGGGGGGACCTCGCGGAGCAACTCTCACCGGGCGAATCGATCGCGGTGAACGGCGTCTGTCAGACCATTGCGACAAAGGATGAGAGTGGCGGCGATACCTTCGGCGTGGTGGCGGTCGGCGAAACTCTGCGCCGCACAACCCTCGGCGAGCTCTCGCCCGGCGCTTCGGTCCATCTGGAGCGGCCCCTGCGAGTGGGAGATCGATTGGGGGGGCACTGGGTCCAAGGGCACGTCGACGGCGTCGGCGTCGTGGCCGAGGTTCGACGCGACGGTCACGACCACGCGATCCGGATCGAGTTGCCCGAAGACCTCTCGCGCTACGTCGTGGAGAAGGGCTCCATCGCCGTCGATGGCGTCAGCCTGACGGTGGGACGAACCGAGCGCTCTCCCGCAGCTTTCTGGGTGCACATCATTCCCGAGACGCGAGAGCGCACCCTCGTCGGCGCCTACGTGCGCGGCGCCCGAGTCAACCTGGAGGTGGATATCCTCGCCAAGCACGTGGAACGGCTGCTGGGCGGTTTCGGGCGAGACGAGCGCGAGGAGATTCGATGAAGCAGCGCACCGGGCGCCCTCACCCAGGGCCGCCCGAGATGCCGCCCGAGCTGGCGTCCGAGGCGGCGCTCGGCGCCGCGGGGGCGCTGGCCTCCGTCGAAGAGGCGCTGGCCGAGATCTCCGCCGGGCGCATGGTCATCGTCGTCGACGACGAGGATCGAGAGAACGAGGGCGACCTCATCATGGCGGCCTCGAAGGTGACGCCCGAGGCGATCAACTTCATGGCTCACATCGGGCGCGGGCTCATCTGTGTCCCGATGGAAGAAGAGCGACTCCGCCGGCTGGAGCTCCACGCGATGGCGCCGATCAACACGGCCAAGCTCGGCACGCCGTTCACCGTTTCGGTCGATGCGGCGGAAGGGATCGAGACGGGGATCTCGGCCTACGACCGCGCGGTCACGGTGCGGGTGCTGCTCGACGCGAAGTCGCGTCCGGAGGCTCTGGCGCGACCCGGTCACGTCTTCCCGCTCGCAGCGCGCTTGGGAGGAACGTTGCGCCGCGCCGGTCACACCGAGGCGGCCATCGACCTGGCGCGAATGGCGGGGCTGGAGCCGGCGGGAATCCTCTGCGAGATCATGAGCGAGGACGGACGGATGGCGCGGCTGCCCGAGCTGCTGGAGCTGGGTCGACGCCATGGCCTGAAGGTGCTCACGATCGCGGCGTTGATCGAGCACCGCAAGCGGACCGAGCGGCTGGTGAACCTGCTGGTCGAGACGGCGCTGCCGACCGAGTTCGGCGACTTCCGTTGCCTGCTCTATGAGAGCGTCTTGGATGGGAACCACCACATGGCTTTGGTCCTCGGGGACGTCAGCACGCCCGAGCCGGTCCTGGTGCGCGTGCACTCCCAGTGTCTGACCGGCGACTCGCTCGGCTCGCTGCGCTGTGATTGCGGCCCGCAGCGGGTGCGCGCGTTGCAGCGGATCCAGGCGGAGGGTCGGGGCGTCTTCCTCTATATGCGGCAAGAGGGACGCGGCATCGGGCTGGAGAACAAGCTCCGCGCGTATCACCTCCAAGATCAGGGGCTCGACACCGTCGAGGCCAACGTCCAACTCGGGTTCCGACCGGACGAGCGCGACTACGGCATCGGCGCGCAGATCCTGCACGACATGGGACTGCGACAGATCCGGCTCTTGACCAACAACCCGACGAAGCGAGTCGGGATCACGGCGCACGGACTCGAGGTGATCGAACAGGTCTCGATCCAGGTGCCGGGCAATCCCCACAATCGACAGTATCTGCAGACGAAACGCGAGAAGATGGGCCATCTTCTGGAGCCGGATTCCGATGGCTGAGCAGACCGGAGGGAGCGAGATGGAACGCGAAGTCCGAGGTCGGATCGCCGGCGAGGGAAGGAAGATCACGATCATCGCCGGCCGGTTCAATCGACTAGTGGCGGCGGAGCTGGTCGAGGGGGCGCGCGAGTGCCTGCTCCACCATGGCGTCGCCGCACAGGCGATCGACGTGGTCTGGACCCCCGGCTCCCTGGAATTGCCGCTGGCCGCCCAGGCGTTGCTGACGCGAGGCGGGCAAGACGCGATCGTCGCAGTCGGCTGTGTAATCAAGGGAGAGACGTCCCACGATGAGGTGGTGGTGCGCGAGGCGTGCAGCGGGCTCCTGCGGCTCTCGCTCGAACACGGCGTCCCGATCACGCTCGGGATCGTGCACGCCCCTTCGGTCGAGGCCGCGCTGGAGCGCGCCGGCGTGAAGATGGCGGGACGGGGATGGGAAGCGGCGCAGGCGGCGCTGGAGATACTCGATCTGTTGGGGCAGATCGGGGAGAAGCGAGTGGGGCGTGGGGCGGCGGCGGCGGCGAAGGGACGGAGGAAGTGAGCTTGGGGGGAGAAG